>Ga0065711_1028547_pt1 | contig 40563 bp, 21 predicted proteins | sample Hoacrofraction12_FD_59098 | JGI IMG/M metagenome (GOLD analysis project Ga0065711, IMG submission 59098) | Hoatzin crop microbial communities from Cojedes, Venezuela - Epithelial fraction 12 v2 (version 2) | ecosystem: Host-associated > Birds > Digestive system > Esophagus > Crop | place... | reverse complement strand
TGAAGTAAGCAGACGGAAATGATGCTGTAAACCTAGGCTATATAACGCTGTGTTATTTATCAATAAACGCCATTTGCCGTCCACCACATTGGTGTCTGCGTGCTGATGACCCGAGTGGCCGAGCGGTGGGTCGCCGAGCCGTCCCTGAACCAGGTAGCCACGCCGACGAAGGTGACAGGAACGGGCTCTCACTTGTTTGGGTGGCTCTTTTCAAAGATTTTGATGCCAAGTGGCAGTGAAACCTCATGCCCTTTTGCCATGGCACATGAAGATGAGACTCCATTCATAAAAAAGTCACTTGTTTGTGGATGAGTACATACATACATGGAGAACATAAGGAGTTTTGGTGCTGATAAAGTTTTATACGGTAATGCTTTTACTTCGCCGTTCACCAGACACTAGAATGTGAGCCAAGAGATAAACAAGAACTGAGTTAAGGAAGCAGCAGTGAGCTGGGTCTGGCTCTGCCAACTTTTAACACACCAAAAAGTGGAATCCATTTATATGGTCACTTCCTTGTGTGGTGGTTTGACTGAAATCGAGTTAATTTTCTTCATGCAGTTAGAAACTTTTCTTTCTCATAGCTAGCATGGTCATTGTTTGGGTTTAGTTAGAAAAGGAATATAAGAACTTCCTGATATCTTAGCTGTTGCCAGGGAAACCAAGGTCTTCCTAGACTTCCTACCTGTCAGGTGTGGGGCAGTTAGGAAGAGGGGCATAAATGGACAGACCTTGACTGACATCCAGGTTGTCCAGTCAGAGTATTCCATACCATCAGTGTCATGCTTTGTATATAACTGGAGTCATTTTTTCCAGCTCATTAGAACAGTCCTTTTCAGGAGAATCATTCTGGACAGAGACATTCTGATTCAGTTCTGTTTTGTCTGTTTCATTAGTTCGGCCTGTTGCCGTTGTGCTGTTTTGCAATCGGCCTTTGGGCCTTCCCATCTTTCTTGTCTCTTCGTTCTCTCCATGGGATGAGCTGTTCTGGACCAGAGTGCTCTCTTCCAGGGACTGGCTGCTCAATGCAGGCAGAGTTCATGAGGAACTGCATTTTATTTTATAGATTATTAGCAGCATTATTGTTAGTACATTAGCATTAGTATATTAGTACTATTTGCTATTTCTATTAAAACGCTTTTACCTCACCCCATAAATTTTCCCTTTTGTCCATTTCTCCCCCAAAAGGGAAGGGATGAGTGAGCAGCTGTCCAGTGTTTAGCTGCCAGCTGTCAGGTTAAACCACGACACCTTGAAAATAGAGAACTCTACCAACTGAATAGTCCACTGAATTTGAGCAGAAGAGGTACTAAGCAATGCTTCACAAGAGCTTCTTATATCCAGGGGTTCAAAAAAAGAGAAAAGTCTGTATTATTTTTTTTAATACAGGCTTTTTCAATACTTTTCTTTTTCTTTTAAGCTCAGAGCTGTCTAACTTGGTGGTGTTTTCCAGCCCAATTTTGGATAGGTGGAGCAACAGTAGCTTTAACACAAATGGGCCTCTCGGTAGGCATGGAAGGGACCTTGAATCAAACTATAAACCACATCTACACAGCTCATTGGTTCTCTGCCTTCCAGATGTGTCCAGCAGAGCAATTATTTGTCATGTCCACCACTCCCATAGCTTCTTTAATGAGAAGATAGCAGTGGAAAGAAACAGGTACAAGATCATAGGGGCAAATAGCTTCATCCAAAGCCCAATACAGGCTAATATGAATTCTGCACATCAAAGACCATGCAGGGAGCCTTCAGTATTTTTATCAAACCAGTGTCTGTTTTTTCTCTCCTGGGTATCTATAAGTACAAATCTCTGAATGTAATAAAACTCTCTCAATATTTTTAAATAAACAAATTCCCTCAGTAACTCCTAAAATGCTGTGCTTTGGTATTATCATTACAAGGCATCCTTTTCTGGGATTCAAGCCTTTGCTGTTATTCTTTGAAAAGTGCTATGACTAACACTGTAAGTTTTATGCCAGATGTATCCTGAGACGTAAAACTTGTCTTGCACACACATCATAAGCCTGGGATTCACCCTACACACAAACAATTGCACACAGAGCCTCTGGCTGCACAGGACCCCTCATCCTCACAGGATCCATGACAAAAATGCAGTCATTTCCATTCTATACTATCTATGATAAATCCCTAACCCTGTCAAAACTATTGATCCCACCAAAAAATAAGGAAGATGTTAGATTTCTGCATAGAGTGACTATTCTCATTTACCCAGTTAGCAAATACAATATCATAGAACAGCGGTGATATATCATTGATTATGTAACATCATAGACCATACCCCTCCTTCAAGCCCAAATATTAAGCAAGCACTTCTCAGTTAGTGCTGTTTAGAGGAGCCTTCTGTGTCCCATTGAAAATAACTTCACTTTTCTCATCTCAAACCACAGTCTTGCCTCTTCAGGTCCTTATCGTGGAACAGATCCTCCCGGAAGATATGTCAAATCATGTGGAAGACAGGAAGGTGATTAGAAACAGCCAACAGGGCTCCACAAAGGGCAAATCATGCCTGACTAATTTAGAGGCCTTCTACAATGGAGTGACTGTGTCGAGAGCAAAGGAAGAGCTACAGATGTCATCTACCCAAACTTCTGTAAGGCCTTTGAAATCATGCTTCACAACATTCTTACCTCTAAATTGGAGAGATGTGGCTTGATGGATGGACTGTTAAATGGATAAGGACTTGGCTGGATGGCTGCATCCAAAGAATTTCCATCAATGGCTCAACGTACAAGTACGAATCAGTAATGAGTAGTGTTCCTCAAGGGTCAGTACGGGGACTAGTACTATTTAATATCTTCAGCAACAACATAGGTAGTGAGATTATGTGCATCCTCAGCAAGTTTGCAGATGACAGCAAGCTGAGTAACGCGGTCAGTTCTCTAGAGGGAAGGGCCATTCAGTGGGACCTTGACAGCCTTGAAGTCGGTCCATGTGAACTTCACGAAGATCAACAAGGTCAAGCGCCAGGTCCTGAACTTGTGTTGGGGAAATCCCCAATATCAGTACAGAGTGGGGAAAGAAGGACTGAGACCAGCCCTGTGGAGAAGGACTTTGGAACACTGGTGGATGAAAAATTGTATATGAGCTGGCAATGTGCACTTGCAGCCCAGAAAGCAAATCATATCCTGGACTGAATCAAAAGAAGTGTGGTCAGTGTGGTCGAGGCAGGTGCTTCCCCCCCCCTCCTCTACTATGCTCTGGTGAGACCTCAACTGGAGTACTGCATCCAGTTCTGGGGCCCCTAGTAAAATAAAGACATGGAGCTGCTAGAGCAGGTCAAGAGAAGGGCCGCAAAAATGATCAGAGAGATGGAATACCTCTCCTGTGGAGAAAGGCTGAGAGAGTTGGGGTCCAGCTCAGAGAAGAGAAGGCTCTGAGGAGAACTTATTGTGACCTTTTAATATATAAAAGGGGCTTATAAGGAAGATGCAGAAATTTTACCAGGGCCTGTAGTGACAGGATGAGGCGCAACAGTTTTAAACTGAAATAGAGTAGATAAAGATTTGACTTAAGGAAGAAATTCATTATGATAAAGGCGGTGAGACACCAGAACAGGGTGCTCAGGGAAGTTGTGGATGTCCCATCATTGGAAGCCTTCAAGGTCAGGCTGGGTGGGGTTTTGAGTAACCTGATCTACTGGAAGGTATCCCTGCCCATTGCAGGGGGGGTGGAACTAGATGATCTTTGAAGGTCCATTCCAAATCAAACCATTCTATGATTCTATGTGCGCAAGTTTGATCTAGCCCACGTTTTGATTTGTCACCTTCTGGAAAATTCCTACCTTCTGCTTCACCCAGATGTAGTCTAAAGAATAGGATTCTTAACGAGAAGAACAAAACTGACACATATGTGTTTGCACTAACCACTTCTCCTCCACAATGGAGATGGAGACAGTATTTAAATGACTTTTCTACACCAATAATTTGGATTCATGTAACAGAAAATTCATTTGTCTCTTCTTTGTTGAAAAGAACCCGATGTGTATTCCTCGATCCCAGCTGGACTAGCAACAGAGGAGAAAGAAGCAACAGCTCACATAGCTGATGAAATAGAATACAGAGCTCTTCCAAAAGACAATTATATTTTCATCAGATCCTGATGGAAAACATGTCCCTGTTGTATTAAACACAATACAAGCAAAACCTGTAAGACAAAGAAATGACAAATAAGTAGTGAGTAGAAATAAGTTATAACAACCATATTCATGCAACACATGACAGTGCAGTGCTATGCATGGAGAGTGGATTAAACAATGGAAGTAATGTAGCTTTTCACCAGATCCTAGCAAGAATTTCTCCTTTCTACTCCTTTTCCACATTCTTATATAAATATCTGCTGTTGATCAGCAGCACCCAGGATAAAAATGAGGTCACTGGGCTAGATGGACCTTTTACTGTCAGCCACTCTCATGTGTTAGTAAGACCATGTTTCTACTCAGGTGCAGAGCTATGTATACATGAGTACTCTACAGAGACAGGATGAGTACACTGAACACTAGCTCAGGTATCTTTGAATTATGAACTGCCATAGGAGACATGTTCACAATGATCTTCCTGCTCTGTTCCTCCAACATAAGTACCAGTCACACAGTCCAACTTTTTTTTTTTGCTAAAATGGTAAGCATTTCATATCTATATTGGAAAATTTGCACTTGAGTCTTTTTACCTGACTATTGAATCACATGTTCAAAGCAGAACCTCTATCTGCAGATGCCTGTCTTGTGCTTACAGTCGGAAGATAAACATAAAGGTACACTGCTTTGAATTAGTCAAAGCTTTGGTACAAAGCTCCAGGTGCTAATACCAGTGGCACATAATTCACTCCTGCATAGATATCATGTGATTAACAATCTGCTACTGCATCAAGAAATTTGTTACCTTCAGTTTAACCATGTCCTGTTTCCAGTTGATCTGCATTTTGGTTTATGAAGGAACATTGTGGCAAAAGCACCTGTGGTTTATAAAGCTGGTAAAACCAGCAATTACTGTAGCAGGACAGGAAAAATGCAATTGAAAACATTTTCTTGTTGTCTGCTCTCTGGAAAGTACAATGATACTTTCGAAGGTGATCACTTCCTATCACTGCTACTTAATATATCATTATTTGGAAAGGGAAATTGAAGCTCAAAGAAGGGTGATTGAGGCTACTGTCAAAACTGAGGAAGTTCAGATACTGAGTAAGGAATCAATTGAGTTCTGATAATAAAAAAGGAGGGCAGAATTCAGACTAGCACACAAGTAGAGGCCTTCTAGCAGGGAGATATAGCACAGCCACAAGGGACTCAAACCGATCAAGGAAAACTGTCTAGACCAAAGGAACAGAAATATTAATGCCTACTTTAGAATGAAGTCAATTGTTCCCTTTGGTAGTTTCAGCCATTCTCACAGCCCTTGCTTGCCTGAAAATTTATATATATTATAGAACGGTTTTGTTTCAAACCATCTGCTTACGAGCAGGGGCTAATGAAAAATAGAAATGGCCTTGGAACAACTAATGGAAGGCATGTGCCACTGAACGAGAAAGAGCTGAGGAGCCAGATGGCTGATGTCAACTCTGGCTTACAGCTACAGAAGCGCGCCTGCCTTTCCCCACAGAGAGAAGTGATTAACTATGGTGAAACTAGATTGTCAACTGTCCTCTCATAGCTTGTATGTGTTAGAGGAGAGGGAGAAGACCGGCATAGTTCTCTTTAGATTTAAGGGCTGTTGTGCACTGTCAGAGTTTGGCAGAGATTCATTGACTAATCTTCACAAGGTTGATGAGCAGCATCCCGAGCAGACCGTGCAGTTTCCAGGAGAAATCAAAGCATCATCACAATTTGGTCACATTTACCCCATACTCTACTTAAAATAAAGGGCAGTGAGGAGCGGTAGAGAAGTTGGCTGCTCTTGCTCTGTGCTAGCTAACACTTCAGCTTTCGGATTGGACCAAATCCTTATGTGGATGCCAGTTTAAGCCTTTTTTGAGAATTTGGATTGTGTTTGCCTACAGGGGAAGATCCCTTGAAATTTCCAGTACTTTTGGCTGAGCAATTCGAGAACTACAACAAAGAAGCCCATCACACAGAGTAGTATTTTTTCTTTAAGTTAGATCTTCTTTTCACTTTTCCTTTAGTATTTCTGATTCCTAGGCTCCCTTCCTCATCTCACAATCAAGGAAAACAGATGCATAGCAGGGATAGCCCAGACCACAAATTAGGCCCCCAGTATGTGTATTAAAGAACCACAAATTGTTGCTCCTACATACCCAAGAAGATCCTGTTCACCCATATGTTTCAATATGAACATTTATTCCTTCAGCTATAAAGTTCTGTCTGAATCTTAAATACTATTTATCGTTCTGCAAGGTTCATTTCTGAAGTGCTGAATGCAGTCTACAGGCCAAATAAATCTTTAGAAACAGAATTTTAACTACATATAACATTTTATATAAATATATAAGGATATATAAATACATATACAATGAAATTAAGGAGTCATTAAAAGAAATTCCGATGGTTACTTGGCAAGTACAATCTAAGACATTAAGGCGTCACAGAATGCATTAAGATACAAGTCAGGATTCCTATGAAAGGAGTTTGAATTTTACACCATTGTGTTCATGGGTTTTAAAGTAATACCAGAATCAACTTGTTAGGCTATGACAGAGTTTTTGATTGAATTTCAAACACATCAATTTCTAGAATGAAAAGTACGGTATTGAAATATGCCATGCAAAGGGATATAAGGGACAAAAGAAAAAGAAATAAGATTTTTTATTTGCTGAGGAGAATAAAGACAAGGAAAACATTGACTCTTTTCCCAGTAATGCAAACATTAATATTGCAAAAAGTGACAAGCAGGTAGCCAGGACTACAGTGTACTTTTCCCAAGGGTAAGAAGGGAACAGGAACAGAGGAAGGAACCCAGATGAAACAAATGAATAACCAGCTCTGGCACATGGAAAAGAAGCTAGTGTAGGATATTTAAAGAAGCACATCTTCATGGGGAATGGAATCCTTTTTTCTCCCATGCTTGGTCATGTCATTGAAATATTAGCAGATGACACAGCTAAAAATAATAGGGAAAATAGCAGTCTGCCAGAGGTTACTCTGAGTAGCTATCGGCCCTGTTAACATTTTGGTATTTTTTCATGCACTCTTGTCATCACCATAGGTCCACATCAACTAGCAATGCAAGCTCTGGGTGTCATTATTATCATTTTTCATTTGACATGTGATTATTAACCACACGCTTTTGATCTTTGGCAGTGATCAGCAGCTATCCTTGAAGCTGAGCTTATGCACTCAAGAGTACTTGAATCTTCTGGTCTCTATAGTGTCACACACGACCATGGTAGGGATCATGAGCAACAGTAGCTAGAAATATTATACATAGCTTTGTTCTTCACCAAATGTAAGGGATGCTCATCCTGCAAAAGCATGTCTTGCAACCTTCAGTTATATGTAGTGTATGTGCTCATCAACAGCAGTCTTAGAAACCACCCACTGCAGTTCCTAGGGAAAAATGCCATGGATTAGTAGGAGCTGATGAAAGTATTCCACCCAAATGCCCTGTTTCTCCAACACAAGTTGAACCCTCCCAGTTATATTCCATAATGGTTTCATCAACATGACTCCAAACAATCTCCGCTGCAAACTTGCTAGCTACTCAGGAGTCCCCTCAATTCAAATGGCCCAACCCCAAAAGCCTAAGCAGAAGTAAGGATGTGTAATTACTGGTTGCTGCAGGACAGAAATTAATGTTTCTTCTGTCTTATCTGTAAGACAACGAATACAGGGATAGAGGGCAAAAGTAGCATGATATAACCTTTGCATTTTCCTATTCATGACAGTCTCTCAGGATCAGATATGCCCTTTTCTTCCTGCTCCCCAAACAAACTTCTTGGCTCTGGAGTCTCCCATATTAAGGTTTCTCTCCATAGCTGTCCCTCAACACACTTCATCAGGTCTTGGTTTGCAAGAGCTTCCTTGGGAAGTCCAAAAATTTTCTTCTTTCTGTCATTTTCTGTCTCCATCGTTGAGGTGCTAGGCTGCTAGCCTCCATTTTACCCAGCACCATCGCACACAGAGTGACAGACATGGACACAAACACACACACACACACTGAATTGTCTTTGATGCTGGCCCCTTTAAGGGGCATTTGAATCTGAAATTAAGTGAGGAATTGAATCTGTTGTAGCTTAGACTTGTCTCTTTGGCAATACAGGAAATTTAAGTGACCAATCTGAATAGAATCCTAGAATAATTTAGGTTGGAAAAGACCTTTAAGATCATCAACTCCTACTCTAAACTGAACGCTGCCAAGTTCACCATTAAACCATGCCCCTAAGCGTCACATCTACACATCTGTTACATATCTCCACGTACTTCCCTGGGCAGCTGTTCCAATGCAATTTTTTCTAATATCCAATCTAAACCTCCCCTGGTGCAAGTTGAGGCCTTTGCCTCTTGTCCTATCACTTGTTATTTGAGAGAAGAGACCGACACCCAGCTTGCTATGACCTCCTTTCAGGTAGTTGTAGAGAGCAATAAGGTCTTCCCCAAGCCTCCTTTTCTCCAGACTAAACAACCCCAGTTGCCTCAGCCCCGCCTCATAAGACTTGTTCTCTAGATCCTTCATGTGCTTTGTTGCTCTTCTTTGGATGTGTTTTGGTTTTCTTTCTTTTTTTTTCTTGATAATGAGGTGCTGGAGTGCATCCATAGAAGTTCATTACAGCGGTGGAAAGGGATGGAGGCTGCACAAGGTAAGGAAGAAAGCTGACTTTGGTGGTAGATGTTTAAGATTTCAGAAGGGACAGGATCAAAAAACACTATTTGATAAGGTCAGTGCTATATAAACCAGTAGAACTTGAAAATTCACTTTGACACAAGGAACTCAATGTGCTAAGAAAGCCTTATTCTGGGAAAGAAAAGAAAATCCATTAACTGTGTGTGCACAGGTTTGTGCATACGCATACGCATTTGAGGTACCTTTGTCCAATGCATTTCAAACACATGGATTGTCTGGCCAGCTGGCGTTCACTGTGTATAATCAAATGCCTTTATTTTGATGGGAGATTTTCCATTGTGATTATTATAGGAACTAATAGCTGAAAGTGGTACAAAAACATTTCTTGATTCTTATTCCCAGCATGCTGTCAAGTTTTGATTTTTCAGCAGACTTGCTACACTGCGTTTCTGAGCTGAGACAAAATTTTTAAAAGAGAGTGGATTTTTCTCTGAGCTCTGATTAATTAATACTCAAGGTTAAGTTATTCTTGAGAAGCTGCTGTTAGCACAGAGCTAAAATTCCTGGAGGAAAAGATTGCCCTGCATCTTAGTGGACCCTTCTCCTTCCTGCATTAGTAGTATGGCTTTAAATGAAGCACATTAAAGTACAAATAGGAAAAGCAATGGTTCTGCCTCCATTGAGAAGCCAACATGCAAGACCCTGGGCTGTCTGCTACTCTGCTAAACACAGAACTCATGCCCTTCAGGTGTTGTGTTACCAACTTTTAAAAATAACAGCAAGTATTTTACAAATCTCTTCAAGACTGCTGGATTCTGTACAATGGCATGGAAGGGAACTCTGCTATGGGGAGAGTAAGCCTTTTACAGAGAGTAAGGTCTTACATCTCTTTTTCTAATACCTCACAGATTTTTTTCTAGGGTAGCTTAAGGCACAAGGAAAATTAAAGTCAACTCTACCCTGAGCTCTACCCTCCTCATGTCTCAGTGTTATATTATAGCAAATTATTTAGATGAATTAGCAAACAATCCTGTATTTTTCCTTCTTTGTCAGCCCTTCACAGCAGATAGTTTCTTCTAGATTTGTTCTTCGGAAGGAAGTAAAAGCTTCAGCCAAAGTGAATTCACTTAGATCAGCAGAATATTTATCAAGTGTTTTAGACTACAAAGACATCTACCCTGGGCCGCTTCCCATATCTGAATTTCCCGGTAGGTATTCCCAATAGTATTGCAAGGAGACTTACAGAAAGCATTTCTAAGCTTTCTAAATTGGATTAATAAATTCAGACAGTGTGATCCTTCCTCATTTTCTTTCAAATTCCATTATTTACAATATAAATTCTGCAAATATATGGTGGTATGCAGCCACCAGTGGAGCACCTGGTACAGCAGTGAGAAGCAAACTAGGAGAATACAAAATCACGAGTCTGAAAGCTGAAATGTCTCCAGAAGTCAAAGAAAGACCTTGCCTGTGAGAGTGGACATACTCGTGCACAGACCAGTAGTAGCCAGGTTCAAGTGTCTGCCTTGAATAACATCTCTAGGCTATGTGGACCATTGATCTAAGCCAGTGAAACAATTCTTCTAGGAATTCTATAGGTGCATTCACCCCTAAAAGAATAGCTATAAAAGATGAAGAACAACTTGAATATGTTGTACTGGAGAAATCTAGGAATTTTGCAGACTCCTCTTTACTTAATGTGTGTAAAAATATATTTGAAGTCTGTGAAAGCTAAAAAAGGCTATTTCTGAAGGGTTTTATTAGAACGATTTATCAGTTTGCAGCCACTGGAATTAAAAATTTAGCAAATGCTTATTAACATGTGAGGAAAAGCTGGTGGAACATTCATTATCCACTAATAAAATATTAATAAAATTTTCGTAAACATCACAAAAGTGTAGTGCATTACTACTGTCCCTTATGAGCCACTCATACAGTGTAGATAAATACATCCTCCTTTGCAGCAGGATTTTGGGGAACTGCTCAGACTCCCACTCCATAAGCATTTTAACAAACACCACTGTACTGTTCTGAGGAACATATCATCTTTGAAAACACACAAGTTCGTACCCTTCCATAAAACGTTTATATAAACCTGTTATCATTTTGGAGGTTTTGGATCACTGTTATTTGTGTCTATCTGTTTTGTGTACTACTTTTGACTAGACCAGAATTTATTTCTTGAGAAAATGTCCTTCTATCCAGTTTGACCATCCAGTTTAATTTGATGCAACCACTTTTTATCTGCAATATTTGCCTTTGAAGTTATGTGTGAGAAGGTAAAAAGGAAGTTAAAAGTCCTCTTTAAATCTGTAAGCTCAGGCAAAGTACAAGAAAGTTTGTGGTTTTATATATATTACACACTGGATTTCCAGTAATAATACTTACCATCTCATTCTCCAGATACTTGATGAACATGAATATCTGTTTGGCATGTAAGAATTCCAGATTGTATACAAAGGAATAAAACAGGTAAGTTTGCTTAAGGCTATCAAGCAAAAGAAGTCAAGACACCAGGAATTACGTAGGAATGTAGGAAAACCACATCAAGATCCCTGTAATGAATCAGACAGAGGAAAAATTTGACACTATCCTTCATCCCAGAGGAATACACTAGGCACTAGAATCAGCGTGTCTCTTGCTGTCTAAATGATTATTAATTACTTATGAAATAGGACACAGCTGTAACAGGGAGACGGAAAAAACTCTTCACAAAGCAGTCAGCAGCCCAGCAGTTCAACACTCCCAGGGAGGTTTGTACTCTGGCAATTTTCAGGTAGGTCTGCCATTCTCTCCCTCATCTTACTCCATAGCCCGTCACATCCTCCTGAGGAACATGTGGTGGAAAGGAAGAACTTTGCTCTAGGAATTTTTTAGTTTGGTGTCATCTAACGAGGTCTCTCTCTCCCATCATCCAAATACCCAGGATATGGAGAGACAAATGATGACGTTACAGAAGCATCCCAGTCCACCTGCCGAAACTGCTACCCACTCCTGCTTACAAGACATTATTCATTTCCAGCCACTGAGCCTTACCTCCACTAGTGTTTGTCTTCAACACAGTGGAGGATGGATCTAGTCTCTCTCGCCTCTTTGCTGGCATGACAAGCTGTAGCTGCCAGCGTGGTGAAGAGGAAAGCCTGATTCCTGAGCAACACACAGAGTTTTTGGGGAAAGGATGGGCAGGTCAGGTACCATTACTTGGTTCCTGGCATTTCTACCATGATATCCAAATGGCAACACCTTCTACAAATCATTTCTTGTGGTTCTATGACCACCAGCAGTTCAGAAACATTACTCAAAAAACCACATTTTCAAACTCCCCTCTCAGCCTTCCCCTGTGGAAGTAAAGGATCTGTAAAACAGGCCCAAGATACAATTTTCCTTAGTCTCACAGCTTGTGTTTATGTTATGTGCTCATGCAAAGCACAGATAAAGTGCTACTATCAAAAAATGATGTGTATTTAAACATAAATGCCAGTCATAGGGAATCAGAAGGAACCTCACAGAGTCAGAGCCGTACATGGACAGGCTTGCCATTGTCATCAGAGACAAGTCCTATAAAATGACAAGGCACAGACAGAGCATCTTCTGTACCATGGCATGAGATGCAAGGACAGACCGGTCATATCAGGCCTTAAAAAGAAGGACACATGTCTGCTCTTGAAAAGATTGTCTCTACCCGGCCTAGTCACTGGACTCTAAAGCATACCAAGTCCTGGTGAAGAGAAGAAGTGGATCTAATTTGTGTGGAAGCAAAATCCCATAAGTCTGCTAAGCGGACAATTGAATCCTTCTGCTACTAGGGTTTCCCCAGATTCATCTAAATTATGTTACTGATTTCCAGGTTTAGTGAAAAATATTGACCACAAATTGGACAGCAGCAGCAGCAGGAAATTGCAGATTATTATTGTAGAGGCCTTTCTATACTGAGAAGTAATTTACTGAATGCGTGAGTTATTGCCATCTGGATTTGGAGAAGCAAATACTACAGTGAAACGAAACTCCCATTTTACCTGATGTCTTCCTTTTCTTTTTTTCCCCTCAAAAAGTAAAGTTGTTGAACCCTTGCAAGGAGGGTGCTATCCATCTGACAATACAGCTGGAAGCATGCTTTATCTTTTCGACAAAATTGTTGTGGGGAGGTTTTTTAAAACATCCTGAGTTTAGTGGAAAATGGCAAAAGTAATGGGGCGGGGGAAACAGTTTTCTAAAACAAACTGTGTTCTGGTTTTATAAAGCCCTTTCCTCCTTAGCCAATTGTTCTTGATAAATGTTGTGGGGGCTGAATATTAGTATTGTTTCATTGAATGGGATTGGTAGAACAATGAAAGAGGAAGTTGTTTCAGACTTAAAAGGTTGCTTTCTTTTTGATCCACAAGTCAGAAAATTGCTGGAAACAATGGTTTTGTTTTGTCCTTTTAAAATTTTGAGTGAAAAAAATTGCAATAATTCCAACCAGTTCTGAAATGTAGCCAGTTAATGCTTTTGTACATGGTGTACAGTAAAGGCATGCACTTGCTGCAGAAATATCTGTACCTTCTGCTACAGGACTCAAGATCTTTCAGGTAAGAGAGGGCATGAGGCTGGGAAAATCTCAAGTTTCCTAGACATCACAGAATCACAGAATGGTAGGGGTTGGAAGGGACCTCTGTGCATCATCTAGTCCAACCCCTCTGTCGAAGCAGGGTCACCTAGAGCAGGCTGCACAGGACCTCGTCCAGCCAGGTTTTGAATATCTCCAGAGAAGGAGAATCCACAATGTCTCTGGGCAGCCTGTTCCAGTGCTTCGTCACCCTCAGAGTGAAGTTCTTCCTCATGTTCAGATGGAACTTCCTATGCTTCAGTTTGTGCCCGTTGCCCCTTGTCCTGTCTCTGGCCACCACTGAAAAGAGTCTTGACATCCATCCTCCTGACACCCACCCTTAAGATATTCATAAGCATTTCTAAGGTCCCCTCTCAGCCTTCTCTTCTTCAGGCTAAACAAGTCCAGCTCCCTCAGCCTTTCCTTGTAGGAAAAATGCTCCAGTCCCCTAATCAATCAAGCAAGACTAAAACTCCTAAGGAAGCATTTGTGCTGTCTTGGAAGAATACTGATGTCAACATAACTCAATTCTTTAGGAGACATTCTTTCATTGTCTGAAGGATCTTCTTGCCCTCCTTATGCCCAACACACTATTCAAAACCATTTGTGCTCAAAGGAGTCATTAACATTGAAGTCTGCTATGAACAATCCCTCTTTTATACTATACACTATGTACACTTGATTATTAACTTTCAGTTTTATGCTCTGATCAATTTCCCCTCTGTTTTACTTTCTTCCCCACTTCCCCCCCTCCATTTATCAAATATATACTTTTAAGCTTATCATTATGTAGGCATTTACTGAGAAGAAACTTCCTGTTGCAGTGGAACAGAACAATGCACCACCAAGAAGTTTTTTGTTTGAACATATAGAGAAGTCTCTCAATCTCTTGTGCATGTGGGTGATTCTCATTAGTATTAACAAGCATATTGTGAGTGCATTGAACAGGCACAAGACCCCGACAGTTGCCCAAATGCTCCACAAAACAAGAAAAATGCAAAAACCTGTTTAACTCTGTGTTCCAAGCAAATTAATTTTTAAAATGGCAAGTCAGCCAATAACAAGTGCGGCTTAACTGCATGTGGTAGGTTGTAAAGCACTGATCCTATCTTCTGGGCATTTTAGGTTCTAGTCCCTGGCATTATTTAAAACAGTAAAAGGAAAGAAGAAGGAAAGAAAAAAAGAACTTTAAAAATTAAGAAGACCCTCCACACATTGTGCTTCTTGTGTAGACAAAACAGTCATTGGTTTTCTGAACTGTCTTTACAGATGCCATTTCCTGAAAGGCATCTGTACCAAGCAATTCAAGGAGTTATCAAGGAATGCTTTCTGTTCACTTTGGAAATTGGGAGTACTGTTTTATGCATAACTTCTAGTCACTAGTGTTATCTAGGAAACTAGACAACTAGACAACTAGACAAACTAGAGCAGATGTTGACTTTGTTATTTTGGAGCATGTCAGCTCCCCACTGGCTTAAGCAAGATTAAATACATGGAACTGACCCAGTAGATACTTTCAACATCTTAGTCCTGGGTTATTAACAGCTATCTTTTCTTTGTCAATGCTGATATCCCTCCATCAGTTGAATTATCAGCAAACTCTTACTTCACTGAAGGTTAGTGTTCTCTTGCAATACAATGCACACATTCACTGTAAGACCTTTCCATATCCAAACCTCCGTGTTTCATCTAAAATAAGGGGGGCGGGGGTTTCTGTCTATAAGCATAAGACAGTATGCGTTGCTCATTACTGAATCTTCATAGAAAAAAGGCAGGATCTACTAAAACACAAGGGACCTTCAAGTGCTTGGGGTGAGTGGTCCCAGCTATGCTTCTGAAGGATTCCCTTATAACATGCAATTGCAAGCCCAGTAATCCAAAAAGTGATAAGCCCAGACAAAGTCACATATCCAGATGAGAAAGGAAGATATATAAAGGAATGAAGAGTCCTAGATGATTTCAATGCTTTAACATTTGCATTTGCTCTATGTCCGTTCAACTTAATGAGCACTCACTTGCCTGTGAGAAAAGGCAGTAAACTGTCACCTGAGTCAAAATTTGAATCAGATAGGTTTAGCCTGTAGGTTATTGGTCTTCTTTTACAGGCAACAACCTTTCCACTGCAGGAGTTTCTCCAACAGACTTACCAAAGTAAAAACTCAATTAAGTAGTGTCAGGGGGATTTCTACTCCTATATGCACAATACTGGAAAAGCTCTGTGTTGTTCACAATATCTGCAATTCTATTGAGAGTTTGAAGCATAAACATGCTATCCCTGGCATTAAGTAGCAGAAGAAAAGCCAACAAACACTCTGCCAAATAAGCGAACCCAAAAAATATAATTCATGCAACTTCAAAATAACCTAAGGCCAGTCTACTGTCAGTTTGAGACATTAATGCATGGAATATGCCTCTGAGTGCATCCCAGATTTGCAATCAAATTGCAATTCTGAAGGACGCTGGCATTATAACCCATTCATAATGTCATATATGAAAATTGTCTTAGAGCAGCTTGGAAATAATTTCCACCTTGAGTCTTCAAACTCCTTTGGAAGAATCTCAAACAAGGAACTGTCAGTAGCTATCTAACTTCAGCACTGAAGCACTTGTCTGAGATGAGACACAATGCAGCCATACAACTTGGAGTCATGGAGACACTTACTGTTTGTAAGGACTGAGGAGATGCTGCAGCTTTACAGAAAATGCTGTAGAATAGGTGGATAGCTGGATCTACTAGGTATACTTCAGAGCATAGAGAACAGAGGAGCAGGTATACAATGTTTATACATATGATTCTGACGGCTAGACTGTATCAAAAATTTATGTCCAGATGACTAAAAGGAATTACCTTCTTTTTTTTTTTCTTCTCCAGATACCTACAGAAAAAGAGAGGTTGTAAATACATCAGAAGTGAAGTAATTTTCATAGCAGATGAGATGTTATTTGGAAACATATTAGCTATTGCTTGAAGCAGAAAGTTGGAGACCAGAAAAGAAAAAACAAATCTCACAGCCACATTCATAATGCATGGCAACATCAGATGGACTGTTCCAAAAAACCCAAACAAAGCAACTTTAGATAAAGGGTAAGATAGAATCTAATTCCTGCTGAAATCATATCAAACCACCTGTCTGTATAACTGATGAAACTAGTCTAGTCCAAAGAACAAATGGTATTAACAAGACATTTGCAGAGCCTGAGGAATGTGCCTGGTCATACATGAAGAAGTAGAAAGTCATACAACTGATGACTGATGCAATGCTTGGAGTGAGACATTAGTAAAGTTGCTTGGAGATATACCTGAGGACCTAACAAAAGCATTCATTCCAAGAACATAAAAACAGGTCACAAGAACAAGTTTTTGACTAGGCCAAGCAACACACCAACCTCCACAAATTCACATTTGAACAACAAAAAAAAGAAATGATAGAGGCTACATGTCAAATTCCTTGACACCATATATAAGTTCCTTTCTTAACCTTTAATCAAGATCACCATGAGGAAAGTGACCTTCCTAAATATGATCTCATAGAAAGGACATGTTACTGGGTTTGCCTCCCGTGCCTCTGTAATGGCCACAAAAAAGTAGGTCATAAACCCTGCAGAAGGTACAACAACCCTTGCCTCTGTTACGGCTTTAGCTAGAGTGTATTTGCCCAACACAATCATGGTACCTGGATAAGATTCACTAAAATTTAAGAATAACACCTTTCTTTGGGATAAACATATAGAAGGTACATGCTGTATGACCGACATGCCTTTTTGGGGTACAAAATGTCAGTTCTGAAGACAAGAGAAAGGTGGCATCCCTAGGATTTATGAAATCACGTTTACCATATCTTGTCCAAACTGGAAAAAGAACAGGAGCTTTTACAGGAACTCTTTCACACATTGCAGGAATTCACTTGCAATCTGCAATTCCGTACTAGAACACTAAGTAGTGTCACTGAATGACATTATCAATTTTTCAGCAGGATGAAGAAGTTGGCTCTGAATAGCTTCCACCTTGCAAAGGCTGCATATTCTAGCACATACCGCACATGCTGCATGCAAGTCATTCAACAAGGATGTTCTGCCATGCTCCGTCAAACAAGCTGTGAGTTGGTGATTGTTGCCAAAAATAATAAGCATCAGACAGGGACCACCAGCATCTACAGCTATCCCAAAGCATAATAGATGCAATTCCTGTCGAAGCAGTGAGTATACATGCTTTGGGATAGGGCTTGTACATGGACTGTGGAAATTACAAAACAGTGCTCATCGATAAGTTGAGGTTAACTTTTTACCATAGTGTGTAAGGTCATTACAATGAATGTTGTGAGGGAGAAATGAAAGAGAATGATGATGTAATCTAAAATAATCCAGATATAGGCTGGAATTTACCTCCCTGAACTTTAACTTCTGACTTTCTTTACAGACAGAATGAGACATCAACCCTCCAGATGGTGATTCATCACACCTCTTGGGAGGGAATGAATCAACCTCTGGTTTTAATACTCTGTCCACTGATTACAAAGAGGGCCTAGAGGAGTAGTTTACACTTACCACTTTTTTAATCACAGGTACAATTTAATGAGGTGAATGCTACCCATTCTGTGTTCCAGATGCCATATAGTTCATCCAAAACTTTTTCATAATGGAAAAATACTCTTAATCCATATAAATATCATCTGCCTACTGCTGTACAGAATCTCGTTGGGACAATAAATGTACATCTTAAGCACTAAATAAATCAATTTATTAACAGATGAGACTATAAAAATAGTTCACTAAAGATTGTCTTTGCTAATCTATTGTTCTACAAAATCCACTCTGACTAATAGAAGTTAAGACAAACAAAGTCTTCAAAGGTAATCATAGTGACTTCAAGTCAGATGGTACCAATAGTTAAAATTTCTGGCCTGGAATCACTGACTGCTGAAGTACTTCAATTCAATAGTGTTTCATCCCCACAATGAATTTGGGAATCATGAAAGGTGCTTCACTAGTAGCCACAGTTGCTGTCTTTCTGGAGTCCATTCCCCTTTTCTGCCCCTTTCAAATTAAGAGTTCAAATAGGAGTTCAATAGAAACACTTGGTGTAGGAAGCTGGCAAGTACAAACCTAGCAAGTCACCTGTACTGCTCACCACAACTAGAATGAAAAGTGTGACTTTGGGTAAAGCAAACTTGCCTTTTTTACCCAGGCAGTAACCACTGGAAAACGCTTTTCCAATTTTTGTCAAGTTTCTTCTTCCCAGAGAGAATTGCTCCTATCTCAGTATTTTCCATATTTATTCAATCAAGTGTTTATTTTATCCAGATTTATGGTAGGTAAACCAGTTATACTGAGCAGAGCATGATTCTTTACTCATGGTTTAAAGCATTGCTGGTTTTTATCATACGCTCTATATAAAAGAATGATCTTTCTATTGCAAACATGCTCAAGTACTACCTTCTAGTTATGCACGTTTTTCTCTGGTAGTTTAGGATGCAGGTCCTTGAAATGGATGACATTTGTTGTCTCTTCTTCTCCACTAACTTATTTTCCTACTTCAGCTGCACATCCTGCAATGGAAATTTGAAACAGCACCGCAAGAAAAAGAAGTACAATGTCTTAAATTTCCCTGCTACCTCACCCTTTGGGTCCCTCTCTCATTTCTTCACGAAAGACAGGTCTTCTGCTTCATTACTGTTATTTAGTGGTTTATACAAAACAGACTCATCATCTCTGAAGCCTGTTCCACAAACAAGGCATTCGTTTTTTAAAAAGTCCTCCATTAAAAGCTTTTTTCTATTTTTTATTCCATGAGACATCCTGACATGTAACTACTAGGGAAAAACCTTGCCACCTGTTCCAAAGCTAAAGCAACATACTGCGAAAGCTGTGTCCTCCTGAATTCACATGGCCTGAAAGAGTGTAGGATTGCATGGTTACATATATAGCCAGCTACTGTAGTTAAGCAATAGTGTGAGAGTTTGTAGATTTACAAGGGAACTAGAAGACAGTCATTTTCCTCTCTTTCCCCCTGCCCTTCCCTCCACTTGGATTCCTCTACTTGGACAAGTTTGACTTGCAATGAGATATGTGATGTGTGGTTGCAAGAATGTGGGAAGAATGCTTACGAAAGCAAATTTATGTTTAGTTCTTGAGGTTTGCGATTTTTCTTTGTTTGGTGTTTTTTTGTGTCACTTTTTTGTCTTTTGTTTTATTTTTTTTAAATCTTCCTGGTTGTTGAGGACGAGGATTACAGTTCCTCTGATCTTCCTGTGCTTGTGCAGTTCAGAATTAAAAGTTTCCTTCTAACAAGCCTAAATGTTTTCACTGGAAAACTGTAGTTGTACTGGAAAAAGTTGTCTTTCAGAAGAAAAATGGAAATTGACAGATTGCTACCTGCAAGCCTGATTGTTCCTATTTTCTTGTCTGTAGACAGTCTCCTGGAAAGTCCATGCATGTATTCTGTGTCTTCCTGCTTTGTAGTTTCCAGCTGAAGATGCAAAAAAGCACATGAAGGAGCATGAAAGTCAGGATTTAGTCTCCTGGAATTTGCCAATGGATTTTTATTGCTTTTTGAAGAGTGAAAAGGAAGTAGATTGCAACCTGAAATCTTGAGTCTTTTGACAACCTTCTCCAGTTAAAATGTGTGTGTATGTGTGTGTGTGTGTGTTTCTCATGCAAATTTGGCGTGCATTTTGTGATGAAATTTTTCCCTGGAAGCAATTTTCACTTTTTGGACACCTCAGATATTCAAAGGAGAAAGTAAATCCAATGTCCTTCTCCCCGTTAGTCAACAAAAGCTCTACCCACTTTCATACACAACTTTTTTAATCAGATGCATTTAGTTGAATGGGGAGAAATTCACCCTGGTGTAATGCCATTAAGTCCCCGGCGTTTCTGCAGTATTGAGTTTGGCCCTTAGAACTCATTATTCAGGCTGGCTAAGCAATGCAATTATGCTGTTCTTCAAAGTACATTGTTTCGCCAGTAGTATCTTGGGGATAAGCACAAATTATGGAATATCATTTGGATAGATTGCTGCAATTTATGAATTACACTATTAATGTGGTCTAGTGAGTATGATCTATATAGTTTGATAAGCTGTCTCCCATAAAGTCCAAAAGAATCAAAAACTAGACAAGTCCCTACAAGCAGTGAGTATTTACTCCGTCAGAAATTACATAAGATTATGTTATTCACTATATTCAACCTAAACTGTGCATAGGTACTTGAGGATAGATTATGTAGTTACTTCAGAGGCAAAGCAATGCTAATGAAATTACCTGATAATTTCAGAATAGTTGCTCAAAACTTTGTGAACCCTTGAGAAAGTAAAATGCAAAAGCATTCCCTTTTTCTTACTGTCTCTGACTACACCCCAACTTCCCCACCTCTAGATTTTTTTGAAAGTGTTTTCCACTTTCTTTTTCACTCTGGACTGGTTTTTGCAAAACCTGAAGATGTGGCAGGCTGACCTCAGAGTTGATTCAGATGTGCTGCTAGCATTGCTAGCTCATATGGATAGGAATCTATCTAGACTCATCTAGTTCACTTGACGTGAAGTAATATAAAAGAATTTTTGATTGGGTGGTTTCCTGTGAACCAGAAACTACACAAATTTTCTGTTTTGAAGTTTCTCTAATTTTTTTTCATTTGAATCAGGGGTGGAGGAATTTCTCCGTCAATTATAGACCACTTATAAAATTTGTAATTTAGTGGTGGGAGCAATATTTTAGTTGCATATTTCTAGCCCTGATGTTCATGCATACTCTGAGCATTTTTTGTATACAGCTACAACACAGAAAGGCCTGAGATAAATCTCATACACGAAAAGTTCTGCTGCCCAACCCTCCCCATTCTGAAAACAATTCCAGTAAACTAGGTAGCTCCCACAGTTTCACCTTTCTCTCTTAATGTTTCCTGCCAAGAACAGCTTCTCTCTGTTATGCTACTTACCTAGTGGATAGAGCTAGAATAAGATGTTTAACAAAAATGTCTTTCCAGAGGAAAATGGTTTCTTAAAAATCTTCATTTCATAACTCTCCTACTTCCCCTCCAAAAATGCTATGCACACCAAAATTCTGGTGTTGTCGACCAAATTCTGAAAAACATCACAGAAAATGGAAGCAGAGAATACAGTCAGTCTAGTAACTGCCAGGTTCTCAGGAGTACAGCTTGCACCTCTAATAACTCCCATCCTAGACTTTCTGAAACAACTCCTTCAGTTCTATCTCTGCTTCTCTCTTGGCTCAGCTGAGAGCCATAAAGATTTTGTATGACTTCATTGTCTTACCCTTCAACAGGTGACCTTCAGATCCCTCGCTCTCTGGCCCATGGGTATAGAAAGTGAGTGAAGGTTTTTCTGGGTGTGAACATTGGCAGCCAAGACAATTATGGAGGATAGACATCCGAAACTGGTGACATGAAACAGTTGTGCCCACTGTGGGGGAGGCAATGACATGGTCAAACTCTGTCTTTGAGACTTATGGATGCAATCCATGAGGAGCCTAGACATGCATGGACATAACTGGTGATTGCAGTAGGATTCTGATCACCATCTAATGTCCACTATGTTGGCACAGCTATACCTGTTGTGGACATAGAGCCAACAGGCATGTGAGAGAGCTACAAAAAGAAAAGAAGTGTTCTGAACAGTGTTGGAGACAGGCAGCCCATACCACAAGCTGTTGACCATTGCCTTTAGAAGGGTCCCATTCACAAGGATTAGTGTTCTTAAATGTTTCTGACTCGTTTTATTAAAAGTATTATTAAAATCATAGGTCTACCTAAACAAGATGAAGAGGTAAAATTAGTGTTCTTTATTACTAGGATCAAAGACCCGTTTTCACAAAGCTCATCTAACAGCTTGTTATCTCTTCTTTATTCACAACACCCTGTCTTTGGCAGAGAAGTGCGTGCAGATTTTGAAGGTATCACTTTTGAAAATGCTTATATCACTGCAGATACACTCTCTGGTACTTTTTCAGCTTCATACTAATTTAAAGCGTTAATTTGTCATACGTATACCACTATACATTGGGAGTATTTATTGCACTCGTGAAATATTAGTTAATAATCATTTATCTTTCTTCCACACTAATACTACGAGTAACCTCACAAAGACCTTATAAAAATCTCAAAGATCTTCAGCATCAGAACAACCCAAATTCATAAATGTTTCAAGAAAATGTTTTCATCATGCAACTTTAAACTACTTCTAATCCAATAAATCTACACATCCCAAAGCGGTCTTGCCTTATCATCCCATTATCCAAAAGGAAGTGTTGCCTTCCAACTCAGTGTCAAATCACTGCCTGTCAACTTATCCAACTTCCTTTACACAGTATAGGAAATCTCCCAAACAGCTAGGCCTCCTGAGGATCCAGTTCCTCTTTACATACACCGTTACAGGTGCCAAATTCAGTAATCATAAAATGGTTTTTGTTGGAAGGAACTGGACACTTCAGTTGGCGGGTGCATACCATTGGTGCTAGAAGAAGGGTTCATCTGTATTCCCATACTGTCCTTACAATTCAGTGTTAGATTTAAAAACCTGAATAAAAACAACATAACCCAACCTCACAGGGAATTGATTGTGTCTGCTATTTTGTTTTTTGCCGGAAGAGGCATAATTCTCAGAATGTTGATTCATTTTAGTGAACAAAACAGTGCTATAGAAGTTGCTCACTGGTATGAGATTCCTGCCATTATCTAAGAAAGATAAGCCCTGCAAGATATTTTCCACGACTTTTATGCGTATTTTCATGTAAGACTGGGATTCACCATGCATTAGCCAAAACTATTCATCACAGTGTTTGCAAGAAAAGGCCAATTAGTGCTGAATTTGGACAAGAAAGCAACATTCACAAAGGGACAGTCAATTTTTCAAAAACTTTCCTGCTGTAAAATCTTAGCACCTCTAGAGAAGTGAAAGGAGTGGAAAGGGAGAGAGCTTAAGGAAAGCTGTGTGATGTACTAATTTTAGATACACCATATATGTATATCTCACTCTGAGCTTTAATAGGGTGCAACAGTGAAGGACCATGTGTTTCCTTCATAATCATCACTCAGTCACAGCTGGCCTTTGCATTTCCTTCAGGGAACCAGTTGTTAAAAAAAATTCAAAAATCTAACTTTTCAAGAAAATTGTGCCATGAAGGTGTTGAGAAAAGGTAATCCCCAGAGATCCTGAGCTATAGAATTGAAGATAATGGAGAATGATCAGCAAAATCATGTAAACAGTAATAATTTGAATGAAATGAGAAAAGAAGCAAAGACATCTCTGCTACCAAGCACAGCACAGTCCTGTGTGCTAGGAGCAGGATATCTACCCAGTTGCATTTTTCAGCCAAGAATGAAGGTCCCAGGGCCTTATTTCCTATAATGTGGTCCTTCCTGTAGTTGTAACCCTACATCCTCTTTCCTAGATGTACCCTGGAAATCTCCCAGCAGCAGGGTGCAGGGTTAACCTTGTTTAGAAAGGCACAGAGCCATGTTCCCCTCCAGAGCTACTGTTTCCATTGGTCTGCCAACTTCAGCCACCTCTTTTAATCATTTGCACTTCAGTAAGGAGAGAAACACACCTTACTGAGCAGAAAAGGAATGTTAAGCCTCTATTGTAATTGTACCTATAGCAGGGGAAAACACTTACATGCTATGCCTGTACTCTTGTCTGGTCATACTTCAGCATCATGTTGAGGAAGCTGAAGAAATGACCAGCATGGGCCATAAATTAGTCTTGCTATATAGGAAAGATATGGACAATTCACACATAGCAAGCCATAGCCAGATGGGCTTCAACAGTATCTGGTGAAAAATTGAACTTATTTTCCCAGAATAATTCAAGAGCTAAGGGATTATTATACATTTTCTTCTTGTAGTGGCGAAGCTATCCAGGACACAAAACTTTTCAACAAAAGAATGAGGTCCAACTTTAGATGCTTGCTGTAGTGTGCATAAATCTGACCCTATGGGACAATAAAGGTGCGAGACTTGTTCAATATGCCGTACAAGAAAGGCTTTTTAGGTGCAGAATAGCAGTTTAAATATTCTTTGAGAAATCTGTAGAACTGTTCAATAATAAAATTACAGAGATAAACAATTAATAAGTAGCCAGGAGGAAAGAGAATTAAAAATATATCAAAAAGAGCAAAAAACATACTTTAAGATTAGATTTAATGGAGATAGCTAGGCAGCAAGATATAGACAAGAAGTCTGTTAGAGGTGGCCAGTGAAACAAAGAATGCTGCAGCCATAAGAATCCATACCTTTTTCCTTTTACTGCATATCCCAGAATGGTTTTTTTCAAAGGCAAAACATCATCACTGCCATTTTGCAGGTGGGCAGACTAAGGCAGAGCAATGTAAGGTGACTTGCCAAGAACTGATAAGCAGCTGAGTCAGAAGTGAGATAAAGGATTCCCTGCCTGATCCTTCTACTGCCATGGAGGAAGAGTATAGGGAGAGCTACAAGTCCTCCTCAGGACTAGCAGTGGGAGGAATATGTGTGACATATGACTTTACCCTGTCATCTAATACTATATCTCAATGCTCTTACCCTGAACATTTCTCACTGATCCTAGAAAATACAAGATACAGGGCTGAACAGATACTTGATCTGATCCAGCTTCTCTTGGGCCGTACTAAGGCAAAGGGGCATTTGTTGGATGTTTCGAGAAACATGAAGGATTCCTCCTAGATATACGCTCTTTAAAGTTTTGAGAAGACAATGTTTGATTACTTCATATTTTAATGACTCCAACTCTCAGAATCTTGAGATACATCTATACTGATTTCTGGGGAAACACTAGTAATCAACCTAAGGGAAAAATCAAAACAAACTCCTTATTGCAATGAAAGCAAATATAACAATAATTTACAAAAATCAATTCCAATAATGCAACATCTCTACCTGTGGCTGTTTATATTCTGAATAAAACAAAAGAAAAATCACCTTTTTTTTTTTTTTTTAATCACCCCAAAATAATAAAGGAAAAAGCGTGATTGTGAAAATAATAGCACTCAAAGGAGCAAATAGTCAAGACACAATATTCTCATATTGGCACTGCCAGCCTGCACTCCCACTTTCTGGGACAGCAGATGTTGCTTTTTATCAACTTGAGACAGCCAGCATGGCTTCACCAAGGGCAAGTCCTGCCTGACCAACTTAGTGGCCTTCTATGATGGAGTGACTACATCAGTGGACAAGGGAAGAGCTACAGATGTCATCTATCTGGACTTCTGTACAGCCTTTGACATGGTCCCCCCCAACATCCTTCTCTCTAAATTGGAGAGATACGGATTTGATGGGTGGACTGTTCAGTGGATAAGGAATTGGTTGGAAGGTTGCAGCCAGAGGGTAGTGGTCAACAGCTCGATGTCCAAATGCACTCCTGTGACAAGTGGTGTCCCTCAGGAATCCACACAGGGACAGGTGGTGTTTAACATTTTCATCAGTGACATAGACAGCAGGATCAAGTGCACCCTCAGCAAGTTTGCAGGTGACACCAAGATGAGTGGTGCAGTCAAGACTCCAGAAGGATAGGATGTCATCCAGAGGGACCTGGACAAGCTTGAGAATTGGGCCCATGTGAACCTCATGATGTTCAACAAGGCCAAGTGCAGGGTTCTGCATCCAGGTCAGGGAAAGCCCCGGTATCAATACAGGCTTGTGGATAAAGGGAATGAGAGCAGCCCTGCCAAGACAGACTTGGGGGTGACTGGTGGATGAAAAGTTGGACGTGAGACAACAACATGTGCTTGCAGCCCAGAAGGGCAACCATATCCAGGGCTCCATCAAGAGAAGCATGACCAGCAGATCAAGGGAGGTGATTCTGTCCCTCTGTTATGCTCCATTATTCTGTGGTGAGACCTCACCTGGAGTCTTGCATCCAGCTCTGGAGCCCTCAGCACAAGAAAGACATGGATCTGTTGGGGTAAGGTCAGAGGAGGTCCAGGATGATCAGAGGGATGGAACACCTCTCCTGTGAAGAAAGCCTGAGACAGTTGTTGTTGTTTGGCTTGGAGAAGAGAAGGCTGAACAGAGACCTTATTGCAGCCTTTCATACTTAAAGGGGGCTTATAAGAAGGAGAGGCTTTTCAGCAGGGCCTGTTGCGATAGGATAAGGCTTAATGTTTTTAAACTAAATGAGGGTAGATTCAGACTGGATATAACGAAGAAATTTTTTTACAATGTGGGTGGGTAAACACTGGAACAGATTTCCCAGAGGGATGGTGGTTGCCCCATCCCTGGAAACATTCAAGGTCAGGTTGGATGGGGCTCTGAGCAACCTGAAATAGTGGTAGATGTCTCTGCTCACTGTAGGGTGGTTGGACTAGATGACCTTTAAACATCCCTTCCAACTAAAACTATTCTGTGATTCTATGATTCTATGAACTTGAAAAAGCATGTGACCCCCTTACTTGGGCATAAGCAAAGCAGTAACATCACTTAATTCTGAACACTAAGTGGCACGCTGATCAACTTGGTCTTTGGTGAAGACAGGACCCTGGACATGCATCTCACGGTTTCACTAGCTCACAGGTTCTGGCTCACAAGGCAACTGCACTGATGGACTCAAACTGCATTCAGACAGTGGCTGGACTTGCAGCAAGCTTTGCTTACATGTTAGGACAAACTGTGAACTCAGAGGACTGAGACATGCAGGCTATTCCTCACTCAACTTCTGTTCAGTGATTGGACATGACATTACATCTAACTTAGCTATACAATGTTTCCTAAGTAGTCACAGCAAAGTGCTTTCTTTATCAGGCATCTCATCTGATAATCTGTTCTTATGCCACTTGCTGGTTCCAGATAGGAGCAAATGCAGTGTTGTTACCAAATTTTTCACTTATAAAAAGTAGTTGGGTATCTAAGCTTTTACTTACTCTACCCACTGCTGTTTTACTTTCAATTGATGCCCTTTTGCCCTGATTCTGAACTGCAGGAAAAGAACAAGGGGCTCTAGCCTTTTATTTTGGCTACACATATTTGAAAGCTCTTCATGTATAAGAAACTGCTTCTTCAAGTACCCCTTTTTCTGCCTTTTTAAAGGCCCTTCCAGCAGTTTCTGAGCTGCTGCAGTACACCTCCCACCCTAATGGTGGCAGAAAAACCCTACACTTCACTCCATTGACTGCAACTAAAGCAGACTACATCAGGTCACATCCTGCCATAGGGTTTCAAAAAAAAACCAGAAAGACATCGACAAGGTGAGAGATGCTCAATATATCGTCGTAATGGAAAAGACTGCAACGGTCTAATTTAGAGATGAACTCGGAAGTTACATAAAAGACTGAGCTAAATCTATAAATGGTAAAATCAAGAGACCTTATTGCTCGTATCACCCAACTAGAAGAAAAGCCATAAAATCATCTGGCAGTACATTTTACATAGATAAAAGGAGGGAAGTCTGGTTGTTTATCCTCTGTTTATTTCCTAACCTTTGGATTTCATTGTCAGAAGACTTGGTATTTTTAGCAAGATCTAACAACAAAACACAGTTGGTATCTTTGTGGCTGCCTCCTGAACATCTACTAGATGGGAAATGAAATGAATATGTTCACTTACCCGACTTAGAGGCAGAAAACTGACTATGTAAACACAGGTGTTTTCTTAAGACGTGAGTAAAAATTTGGGCAATATTTTTGAAAATTCACTTTCTTCTAGTAGCAAGTTATAAAAAACCTTTGGCACTGTTAGATTCTGAGTCAGCCAAAGCGAGTCATGCATCTCCTACACTCATCCTATGGTTACATTATACAACCTGACAAGTAAAACTGAACTGGAATAAAAGCAATCACCTGATCCTAACACAGAACATTGTTAAAAAAAGAAAACGAAAACAAAACACTGTTTCTGATTAGAAGTAGCAGTCACAAACTTAAGGCCTTGTTACAATAAATCAAATGTATCATCCTGCATTTCTCTGGCTCAGAAAAGAACTTTTTTTTCTTTTTTTTTTTTTTGTTAAGTGGGGGGAAAAACAGTTCAGCATAAGAAGCTCAGGAATCTGGCTTTTTTTAGATCCACCTATGGTGAAATACAGTCATCGCTAACTAATGTTAGTGACATTTTTATTCCTTCTAGTTTATAAGTTTATACATCTGTCAGATCAATTGATCTATTGCAGCAGTAACAGGAGCAGCACCAAATTTTCTCATTATGATCAAAATACACCGAGTGCTTATAACTTAGCAAATTTGACACTAAGCCTGAGGTTTTAAAAATGTATTGCTATCATCCATCCTTCAGAAATGCTGAAAATAGGGTAAGGGAGAATCTATGCTAAACTGGAGCTCATTCACATCAGTGACAGTAGAGTGATACTGCTGCTGTAATCCCTGGGAAGACTCACAGAATTCACGAGTAAGGTTAAATTGAAGAGAAATTTGAAATATGTGAAATTGCGTGAAATGCTGACAGTGTGTGGAAGAAATCCTTGTCCTCTTGTCTGGGTAGTAACCTCACTGCCCTAATGCCCATGCAATAGCTACATGACATGACGAAGCACAGACTCATCTAAAAAGTTAGTTTAGAGGGAACATCTGGAGGTTACCTAGCCTGACATGCTAGAAATCCTGGGTCAGAATGTTATACAGATTAAGAATCATATGCTTTATTCCTTACATTTCCTTTTCATCCAGATAATGCTTTTAGAAACTTCATCTTCTCTCCCATTTTTCCTCCTTCCTAGTTTTTATTGAGTTTATACCTCCTTTTCCATATCCCACTCTTTAAAGGCAATAAAAAAAGCAAACAATCCCTTGAAAATGTCACAATTAAAAAGCACATTTGTGAAGTTGGTGGCAAGCAGAAGACAAAATGGTTGCCACAGACAGGAGCAGTGGCAAGAGAACAGTCAAAAAGGAAAAAAACCCTTGGAAAATAAGCTAACAAAAACATACCTGCCGCTATGCATTTTCTTAGGATCACTGAATATGAAATAGACATTAGTCTCAAATCATAGCCATAGGCAGTAAAAGCCCCCATGTGACGCCAAGAGCAGAAGCTTGTAAAGCTGACATCAAAGAATGCCTCACCCTTGTCTGAAAGGTGCAGACAAGGGTCAGCTCTGTTACTGCCATTGGTGATTTAATATAGACGTGTAATTGAACACACAAATGAGAGCTTGGGTTGTCTGTCTGTAACAAGGCCCCTTTCGAGAACATAGCATGTGACTGGACAAAAAGGAATCACACCAATCAACCCTGTGAAGACAGAGTTACAGAACGATCCAGGGGAGCAAATACAATTAAGAGTGGGGTGTGGCTGTGGGGAGGGGATAAGGGGTGCGAAGGAGGAGGAGAAGACCATCAAAATAAGGAGAGTCATGACAACAAACATGACATTATTTCCCCGGCCAAAAAGCAGCCCAGGCAGCCAGGACTTCCTATCCATCCTTACTGAATAGACAAAGCCTTTTGGAGAATTTCTTAAACTATATTAGAAATCAATTAATGCACAAGTGCAGTGTCCTCAGCTGAATGGACATGGTTTTAGAAGAAACAGACTCCAGGAGAGTTTTCTTCTGCCAGGCTGTAGAATCTTAAGAGCTGCCTGATGCAGAACACCCAGCACAAACTTCTGTTCCTGGGAGATGGCCTGTCATCTTACATGTAAGAATTCATAAAGCAGCAGATACAGTTTGAACCTTAATAATGTTTATCCTAGTCTCTCAGGTAGAAGGTGTTAAATGTCTCAAGGTCTGAGTGTTTGGAAGAGTCCAAAAGGCTTTACAATTTGATGCTCCTTTAGAAGTGCCACTGTAACTCGGGATCTTTGCCTTCTTAATAAAGCGGCTATTCTTCTTCTAGCCCCTGCTAAGGCTGCTGGCCTTCAAGCTTCTGAAGGTCATAAGAAGCATAATCTAATTGTACACTGTGCCCACAATCATTTCGTCAGAGGGTTTAAGCTTACTTGCTACTGTGTAGAGTTCCTATTTCCTCCTCTGCAGAGTAGTTGAAGGTTCCCCTTCATAATATTATTTTTTTTTTATTTTCTGTGTTTTTATTTTGTCACGTTTCATTGGTTTGGTCATTGATGTCGTGCAATTAAGATCAATGGGTGTTTTAGCATTACTTTGAACTGCAGCAGTCACACACCTAATCTGTAAACCTGAATTAATTCAACTTCCCTTTTTATAAGCATTTTTCCATACCCCTGTTCATTCTTGTTGAACCTTAATTAATTCTGCATTATCCTTTTTGAGATCAAGTACCCAGAACAGAACACAGCTTTTGAAGTAAGATTGAGCTACTAATATAAAGAATGGCATTTGTAATTGTTTCTGTATTATTCTTTATCATCTAACATCCTCTTATTTTGTTGCCTTCTCTTACTGGAGCTGCAGATCAAGCAAAAGACTGTACAGATCTGCCAAAAAATCTTTTGTTAAATCGTTTTAAGATCTCATTCTTCTAGCTTTACCTCATAGCCAGAGGCAAAATCTTTATGATTCTGAATTTTTATAAGCCCCCTTGACAACAGCCATATGTAATATTGCTGCAACATTCATTCAAAAGGTGGTCAATAGGGTTGCACAAGCTAACCACAACATTTTTAAATAACATCCCTTGTTCCATATGACTAGTTTAGAGGCTGCCAAAGAATAACAGAGTGTAGGAGGAGGATCTTGAAAAGCTGTTAGCTTTGGACTGAAATCCACAAAATCTGGTGGGAAGCTGTACAACTAGAACCTTCTCCGTGTCTAACACAAGGATTCCAAAACACTTGCTGAACTAACAAGCTGCTGGAAAAAGAGTATTTCACTTGCTGGATTCCCTCCTCTTTCAGGAGAGGGCTATGCTAAGGTCCGGTAATTTTCAAAGTTTGAGCCCAACTTGTGCGTTCTCAAGGGACCTTACACAAAAATGATGCTTTCTGAAAAGAGAAGAATGTCTTCTTTGTCAGGAGTTTGAAAGATAACTACTGTGCTGTGGCTATGTTTCAACATCAAGGGCCTTCTCCCGTCTCCCAGGTTTCCATGCATGTGAATGCTTGTCTCACGTCTCTAGGGTAGTTTGGAGGGGAAAAAGAGAAAGGCTGAGTATTCAATTTATGAGCTTTTTCCAGGAAAAGGAATTCTTCAGGTATAACTTCCAACGTGTTTCACTTTCTGTCGGTTCATGTTTGAGCTGAATAAATCAAAGTGATGTATGTGTGTGTACATGTGATGTACCCATAGCTAGCTTTAGAGAAGCCTAGTCCTTTGCCCAGCCTTTCTGGGATTTAGTTTTGTATGTACACTTCATTTTCCTGGAAGTTTAAATTTCCTTTTGTCTGATATGAACCGTATGGTTGTGGCAAACCCACCCAGCCCAGCATGAGGTTGGAAACTGTTGCTATCCTAGTGCCAAGAGGTAATTAACTCAGCAGTGTTAACACACATGCTTGGCATTCAGATATCAGACAGGGTGGGAACAGAACGCGACAAAATTTCCACCACAGCCGTGTACTGACCCCACCGTCTGCTCTGTCCCAGCTGCCCATGCATCCACTCTTCCTCTGCAGCCATGGCACCAATTTGTTCAGATATCAGTAAGCAAAGGTGGAAGACTGAGGTGCCAGGAAGCACTAGAAAAAACCCATGCAACCGTGCTTCTTCCTCTTGCAAGGCCCCTTTCCTTCCTCCAACTCCCCAACAGCTATCCACTGCCCAGCTCACTCTTTTCTGTGGTGACCAACAGAACCCTGCAGGCTGGTTTCCCACTTGCTAGGAAGAACAAATGAGTCTCAGAAAGATGCACATGCTGTTAAAATCTCTATCCTTAAAATGAAAGCTCACTGAAAAGGCCAGCAGAAGTGATATTTAAATGTCTGTGGTTCAAAAGCTCTGTGTTGGACAGCCATGGTTTTCCATGTTTGGTGCATTTAGACAAGGAAGACTGAAGCGAGTTGTCTAAATCAGAAGGCAGCTTTGCACACAGGGGGTTTAAATGTCTTGCAAATATTTCATTATTAACAATGTAAAATGCCCTGTGCCTCAGAAGTGCCTGAAATCTAAGTCCTGGGAAGCAATACCGGTGGGGTTTAGGGACGCTGGCCTCAAAACTTTCCTTCAAAGCAGCTCCTTTTAGCCCTCGATTGTGATGTTAAAAATCCCAAGAGAGGCCTGCCACTGTAAGTGTTACTAATTATTATTCATTTATCTCTTTACTGTCTCTTGCCCTGAGAAAATGGTTGCCCCTTACTTGGTGAAAAGTTCCAATGACAGTGCAAATTCCTAGACAGGCTGGATGATATAACAGTTACCTGAATGAATAATGTATGTACAGTTCCACCTATTGGGAAGTTGTTTTATCAATTAGAAAGGAAGAAGACAATTCCTCAACACTCACCCCCAACCAAACAAAAACTTCCCTGCCGTTAAAAAACATAGTAGCCCAACATATGTACTTGAGTTAAAAATATTTCATATTACTATTTTTGAGTCAGTAGTAGGTTTGGTTAATTTGTGTGAATACCTTATATTCTGTAAACAGCCATTACGCTTATATGCTGTATTTTCTAATACATTCCAATTAAACAGTTCCCCAAGGGAGTAAAGGGGACTCTTTCTTCCTTGGAGGAAAGTAGAACCAGTAAACCAGATTGGAAGTCATATTATGAATCTCCAAGCAACAATATTGTTTAAAAGCAGCCCACAATAGGCTTTCCCTGGCTTGGGAGCAACAACAAATCGAGTATGTTACTATATAGGGAAGAAAAAATTAATGTAATGCTTCTGAAAAAGCTATGTGAAAAGTAGATTTAAAAAAATACTTAACTGTCCCAGCAATTCTAATGGTAGCTTATTCTATGAATCTGGATTGGCATTGAAACCCTTTGAAAATCCACTTCTAAATGCAGTGTCAGAGACGTTGGACAGTGAGTCTGTTTGAAAAGCCAGTGGCAAGTCCTAATTTTTGAAGTTAGCATGCACCAACTGTTCTTACCCACTTTAACTTTGATAAAGAAATGATGCTTGCTGTTTAACTCTTCCACATCTACAGTCCAACACCCCAAACTTAATCATCTAATATAGGGCTTCTTTATCTTTAAAAATGATACTGCAGAAGGGTACCTATAGTGGCTGAGCTATGGACAGGCAATCTGGACTCAGAAGGGGAGAAAGACAGCTGCATTTCAAGATGCAAGTGACGTTGATGTCATTGGGCAAACGTGTGTGATATTGCATGAGCCAAAGCCAACACCAGTTTCATAGAAGAAGGGTTAGAATTGGGACAAAATCAAGAGACATAGCTGGAGAGCAATTGATACTGTGGGCTCGGATCTGAGCTTATTACACTGCTGATATGGAAGTGAGTTCTAATACCTGATTGTTTGCTAGAATTTAATTATACATTTAAGGCTAATATTTAATCTTGGAATACATCCTTGGCTACAGAAGCAATAGTTGCAAGTGAACTCTGAGCCTAATTTCAATCAGTATTTTTTGAACATAATGTACAGTACTGTAAAAAATTCATAACATATCAAAGAAACTGACCCATGTATAAGTGTTTGACTATTTTAACCCTATAGAATAAATATTTAGTTCTGATAGAAGGAAGAGAGGGAATTTCAAAGTGAAAAGGGAAGAATTAAAGTGCAGAAATGGAAATCATTGGGACTTCCATGATGAAAAACATGTTCATTGTATGTCAAGGAGGTCAGTTTAGTTAGAAGCATCAGTGTGTGCAAAGTTTGGAACAATTGCAAAACTAATACAGTGCCTCTGCCTGGAGGGCTAAGGCAAAACAGAAGTGAAAAAAAGACTCTAATAGTGAGTCCACTACCACCTTCTTTGTAGTGCACCTTCTTTATATTCCAAGCAGATATGAACAAACTCCATATTAATTCTCTCTGTAGTAATATTCGTTTTGGACTGGGATCAGCAGTATTCCCTAATCCACATTTTTATTAGTAGTCCACAGAAAAATATCAAAGTGACAATTATGAAGTACTGCACACCACTACATCAGCAGAAAGCACATCAACATTGCAAGCAACAATTCTTCCCCTAAAGCAACACTACTTTGTGTAGGACACAGTTCCTATTCAGGCAGAACATTAGAGAAGTGGACAGCATTTGGGATAATTCCCAAATATTAAAAACCGCAAAGCAGGCAGAAGCTAAAGAAGACAGTCAGCCAAAGTGTTTCTCTCTCTTTAACCCTGAGAAAGACTCCTTTGAAAAGTGCTGGGGCAGATTCTGTCCATCCTGATTATTTTGAATAATACTTTGTTCCACCAAGTCTACCCATTGAAACAAAACTGGAAATGCAAAGACTCTCCATCAATGCTGTTGGGCTGAGGGGAATAAATATAAGAGAAAAGAATGAAAGTCATGGTATAAACTTCAAAAAAATCAGACACCAACGAACAAGAAATGAATGGACCCAAGATAAATATATTACAGGGTAAAATAACATTAAAATCTTCTTTCTTCTCATTTTTGTTTTCTCCACTTCCTGTATTAACAGCAGAAAACTGCTTTCCACTCAGAAATGCCACTGTACAATAAGGCATGTGTTAAGGTCCAGATCTGATTAGACAAGTGTTTTTCCTAACATCATTTGGCTTTAGAGGAATTGCTAACATTTTCTACCCTACCTATGAATCAGCACTCCTTTTCCATTGTCCATGACCTTGCATGCATTCTTTCCTGTTCTGCCTACCCTGGGCCTAGAAGGAATAATATGAGTAGCACTGGCCGTACATCCGACTTCACTAAGGACCTCCTCACCTGCTAATGTGTGTATATCTGATGAAACAACAAGATGTATTTTTTATTAGATTAGAGAAATTAAGACACATCGAATATTACAATACTTGCTCAGAGATATGCAAAATATTTTAAGTATTTATATATAATAGCAGAACCCACAGTTTCCAGACAAATATTAGAGATCCTCAGCTTGGGGCCCTATGCAATGCAGCCAAAACACAAACCAAAACACCCTAGGATGATAACAAGAAACCAATGGATGGGATAGGAAAAGTAGAAAAAGAAAGAAAAAGAAAATAAAAACACGTGGAAGAAGAATTAGAAGGCTAGGGCACCATGGACCTTGTTCTTATCGTTTTGCAGTATTCTGTCTCTACCAAAGCAGCACAGAAATAGAAAGGAAGATTTGGAGTGCTTTTGTGGCATTTGTGAGTGTCCCACAAATTATACTTAAAAAAGAGAAACAATTCAGAGGACAGGACAAACAGAAGCAGAGGTTTCAGATACAATGGCAGAAGAGATTAAACCTTTTAATGGAAAGGAGAGAAAGCAGAAATAGCAGAACAGGTGATTTTTCCTTGTAGAATCAATCTCTGGTACTTCCAGGGTGAAGCTGTTTCACCCCGCATGGGCTCAGCCAGCCATTTGGAGAACATGGGTTCAGTCTGTGAAGAGACTACTGGCAAGAATGTATACCATGGCCTGATTCTTTAAAATGCTGAAGGAAAATCTAGAAGAAACTTAGGTCTTGTTTTAGCTGAGTGCTGACTGCTGCTCTCTGAGAAGCTCAGACAGGAGCCCCAGGTTACATCCTACAAACTCCAGTGGGCAAAAAAATCAGGAGTGTAGCAAGAAACACAGCCAAGCATGGGACGGGTTAGACCTAAGTGAGAATAATAGGGGTACAATACTAAAGGGGAAGGTTTTGAAAGAAAAGAGCAACCAATATGCTGCCAGGCATCTGTAATGCTGAGGGCAGAAACAGAGACAAAAGCTGTGGGAGATCAGCTTCTACTGAAGTAACAAAAGGCAGTAGCTAGAATGAAAGAAATGAGGAGGCATAAAGAGAGAAAGAAATTCTTCAAAATAATTAATTCAGAGTTGGCACGTAGATGTCATTGTTGAAGGTCATGTTACTGATGAGGGCCACAGATAGGCATCTTTTTAAATTTACATAGTTTTGTCAGATTGAAATTGGCATTAAAAAGCCAAAACACTGTATTGTCCTTCCCTGTACTATATGATCCTTATCCTCTGCTCAGCACTGGTAAGGCCACACCTGGTGTATTGCATCCAGTTCTGGGGTCCCCAGCACAAGAGAGACATAGAGTTACTGGAGACAGTCCAGCAAAGTGTCACAAAGATGATTAAAGGACTGGAACATCTCTCATGAGGAAAGGCTGAGAAAGCTGGGACTGTTCAGCCTGGAGAAGCGAATGTTCAGGGAGACATCATCAATATGTACCAACATCTGATAGGAGGGTGCAAAGACGATGGAGCCAGGCTCTTTTCAGTGGTGCCCAGTGACAGGACAAAAGACAATGGGCACAAACTGAAACACTGGGGTTGGGGGGAAGCGTTTCACCATCTCAAAATAAGAAAACACTTTTTCACTGTGAAGGTGACAGCACTGGCACAGGTAGCCCAGAGAGGTTGTGTAGTCTCCCTCTTTGGACATACTTATGTCTAGACATGGTCATGGGCATCCTGCTCCAGATGGCCCTGCCTGAGAAGGAGAGTTGGACCAGACAACCTCCAGAGGTCCCTTCCAACCTCAGCCATTCTGTGTTTCTGTGATTCTGTTTTACTGCAATGAATAAACCAATGGATCAGTTAATAAATTTTCATTTTAAAGAAAAAGCAGTGACATTCTTAGAAACTGTCCTCCTTTGTCTCTTTAAGTATGATGCTACTTGACACAGCTTGCCATTAAACTCATTAGTACTGAAAAAAGAGACAAGACGTTCAAAACAGATGAAAGCACTTACACCAATACCTATCCCCATGGCTCACTGCAATTTTTAGTTCATATACATTTTCACACAACAATCACCCTCTCTTTGATTTCACTCTGTGTTGCAAAGAAAGTCATAAAGGCTTTTGAAGGGTTAATAGTGATTAGTAGATATTTTAGGGTATGTTACCAACATGAGCAGCATGCGTAATAGATGTTTATGAAAATGTCAGCGGGAAATGTTATACACACTTATAAGTAATCTATTCACTTCTTAGATCTTAAAACTATTACTAATGTTATTATTATTATTATATTTATTGGGTTATTATTAATTTTAAACAAGTAATTTCTATACACATCCTTAATAGTGTGCACAACTACCTTCTCGTACAAACAGCTGAAAGAATAATAATATATTCAGTAAAGGAATAAATCTTTGGCGCTTTTGAGAATGTCATGCTAGATCTGTTGCAGTGTGACGCGGAAACCCAAAGGTATTATGGCATCAAAAGGTGCAGTTGCTGACCAGGATTTCCAGAACATCCCACAGGCTATGGTCAGTTCCATTACAGGCCCTAAACTTAAAAGCTGTAACTACATTTCTCTGTTGGCTGCGCAGGGAGTCAGGGCTTTAATACACATGGACAGTAAGTGCTTGAATCGATCATCACATTGGGTAGAGTCCTAGGTGTCTAACTCCCTTAACTTCCCTTAGGCTCCTGTATACAGAGTCTTTTCTGAAAATATATGTAAATTTTTCAAATGTACTACATAGTTCCCAAGTTGGGAGCGAATGCAGCTTTCCCAAGTGGTGTCAGTGGAGACATGTCACAGATGGCTTCCTGTATTTTTTGCAACTCCTGCAACAGCAATAAGATTACCTCTTAATGTTGCCTTTTCTAACTATTCTAGCTTGCAGATCTATCTACAATTGAAATTTTATCCATCATCAATCATATCATTCATCTCAATGGTTACATACTGTAGGGATTTTCATAGTTTGCCCGTAGGCTTGTCACACAATAGTTTAAACTTTCCATTATTTTGATACACTCTTCTTATTTCATGCAAGATATTTAAAAGAAGTGTTTCTAACTGTAAAGTGAATGCCTAAACAGAAAATCTTTTCACTTCTTTTCTTTTCCAGACCTCGTAACATTACACTTCCAGTGCATCCCCAAACCAAACACAACATCCCTGAAAAATGAAACATGGTCAGGAAGGAGCAACTGTCTGTTGCACTTAAGGACAAAGGGAAAACATTATAGCAGGTTTTACTCAAATACCTTCTGCTTGTTCTTATAAATATATGTTAATTTAGGACTACTAGGATTTTAAAGATGCTTCACTGTATTTGAAAATATTAGTATAATGGGAAAGTGTTTAACATTTCTCTTTGGTAAGCATGTATCTTACTATCAGATTTGGAAGCCATACAGCTATGATTTATTCAGTGAACATGACTGGTATTGACAAAATACAGGAATCTGCGGTTGGACTCATTGATACTCATTGAGGTTTAAGAGGAAATGACTTTTAACGCATGCAGTTAAAAACTACAATAGCTCTTTTTCTGTTCTCTCAAATCTTGATAAGGGGAATGTAATAATGCTGTTGTCTGACCTGTGGCTTGGGTACAGGGAAAGGGCAACAGCTCAGTACAAGGCCACACTGAGCTAAACACTTCAGCTTGATGTTAGGGTATCCTTTCATTTCCATACTCCTGTTTCAAATCCCTAAAAGACAGTTGCTGGTGAAACAGAACGGAATACAGTTTGCACTGAAGAGGTGAAAAAGAAGGTGTGTGGAAGACAGCAAGGTGCAACACTGAATGAATGATAAAAAGGAAGGGGGAAAAGTGAATGCAGAGTGTCTGCAGCACATCATCATGGTCAAACTGCACACAGAGTACAGGACTTAATAAGTAAAATGCTAATCACATACTTTTATGTAATTGTATAATTATCAAAAAGTTACTACCTTTCTGTCATGGTTTAGCCTGCCTGGAAACCAGGTGGCCACCAAAGCCACTCTATCACTCCCCCTCCTCAGCTGGACAAGTGAGAAAAAATGTGATGAAAGGCTCATGAGTTGAGATGAGGACAGGGAGAGATCACTCACCAATTTCCGTCACTGGCAAAACAGACTCAACTTGAGGAAATCAGTTTAATTTATCACCAATCACATCAGAGTAAGATAAGGAGAAATAAAACCAAATCTTAAAAACATCTTCCTCCCACCCCTCCCTTCTTCCTGGGCTTAACTTCACTCCTGAATTCTCTACCTCCTCCACCTGAGTGGCACAGGGGGACAGTGAATGGGGGTTATGGTCAGTTCATCACGTGTTCTCTCTACTGCTCCTTCCTCCTCACTCTACTTCTGCTCCAGCGTGGGGTGCCTCCCATGGGAGACAGCTCTCTGCAAACTTCTGCAATGTGATTCCTGCCCACAGATTGCAGAAGAAGTGCTCGAGTGTGGGTTCTTTACACGGGGTGAAGTCCTTCAGGAACAGGGTGCTCCAGCGTGGGTCCCCCACGGGGTCACTAGCCCTGCCAGGAAATCTGCTCCAGCGTGGGCTCCTCTCTCCATGGGTCCACAGGTCCTGCCAGGAACCTGCTCCAGTGTGGGCTCTCCATGGGGTCACAGCCTCCTTCAGGCGTGTCCACCTGCAGTGGTGTGGGGTCCTCCATGGTCTGCAGGTGGATATCTGCTCCACAGTGGACCTCCATGGGCTGCAAAGGGACAGCCTGCCTCACCATGGTCTTCTCCATGAGCTGCAGGGGAATAGCTGCTCCAGAGCCTGGAGCACCTCCTACTTCTCCTTCTGCACTGACCTTGGTGTCTGGAGAGCTGTTTCTCTCACATATTCTCACTCCCATCTCTGGCTGTAATAGCGATTATGCAGCGGGATTTTTTCCCCCTTCTTAAATTTTTTATCACAGAAGCATTACCACTGTTGCTGATGGGCTTGGCCTTGGCCAGTGGCGGGTCCGCCTTGGAGCTGGCTGACATTGACTCTACCAGACATAGGGGGAAACTTTTAGCAGCTTCTCACAGAAGCCATCCCTGTAGCCCCCAGCTACCAAAACCTTGCCACGCTAACCCAATTCACTTTCTTGACCGAGTATTCCCAGCAACAGTTGTTCCAGTCTGGAGCACAGGAAAGAAGAACAATAGTGACCTTGTCATTGCATATTTATTAGCATAGCTCTGTTAAGTGCATATAGCTAGAAGTCATCACCTGGGCTACACATTCACCACAGTGGTTACTTCCCAGAAAACATTAAAAACAAAAATCAAAGCACTCTTTTCAACAACTGATTTCTCTCCAGCAGCAATCAAAACCCTGCAACCAAAGTCCAGGGTTGCAGGACTTGTTTGTTTTTCTACCACGTGGAAGACTGTCCTGTATGAACTAGACCTCTCAGCCCTCTCATGAAGAGTAGATGACTCCTCCACCCTTGCAAGTGGAAGAAAAGAAGGTTATCAGGAGTAGTCAGCATGGATTCACCAAGGGGAAATCATTCCTGACCAATCTAATAGCTTTCTACGATGACATGACTGGCTGGGTAGACGAAGGGAG
>Ga0065711_1001687_pt1 | contig 40563 bp, 22 predicted proteins | sample Hoacrofraction12_FD_59098 | JGI IMG/M metagenome (GOLD analysis project Ga0065711, IMG submission 59098) | Hoatzin crop microbial communities from Cojedes, Venezuela - Epithelial fraction 12 v2 (version 2) | ecosystem: Host-associated > Birds > Digestive system > Esophagus > Crop | place... | reverse complement strand
CCGCCCTCCACCGGCGGCCACGCCTCCTCAGCGCCCCCTGGGGCCTGTGCCCCCGCCAGGGCAGGGCGCGGCGGCTGGCGGCCCGGCGGTGGGCAGGGGCTGTGGGGTGCCTCAGAGCAGAAACCGACTCAAAACCGGAGCAGGATTTCCCCCCGCACTGACCAGAGGGCAGTAATGCCCGGAATTCTTCGCAGAACGAAACCTGGCGGGCAGATTTGCGCTGGAGCTGCCATGGCCTTTCTTGTTCTGGGCAGGAGGCCTCCGCGGGGGCGTATGGCGCGGGCTGTGTGCCCAGCGTCCCGCGACACGAGCGCCTGAAGCTGTCATCTTCTGCTCGCAGGAAGCTGCTGCTTTCAAAGAAAAACCGTAGTCGCTATGTGTTTGCGTAAGGCAGAGCTCAGAGACCTGCTGGCGAGCAGAAGTGGAAATGGCTTCCCCCTAAATGCAAGCCGCGCACGCTGGTCAGCTGGCGTGTTGAATGTTTAGTCGTAGCTCGACGAGACCTTCCCAGTGAACCATGCCAGCCTGTTAATAATGTGAAGATGACTACTAATAGACTGGTCGTAACTGGATCCTGGGTTAAATACGCTCAAGTGCCCTCAGGATATGATTAAAAACTTGGAAAACCCCACCGCCTTAAACTGCGATTCTGCCACTTTTCTGTCCTGCATCTCCTAAGTAAGGAACAACTTGGAATTTTCTTCCAAGTCTCATCAAATTTCAGTTTTCGGTGTGTAGAATTAGAAACAAGGGCTAAAGTTTTAACTTCTGAACAGACAAAGTTGTGAACAAGCCAAACGTCCCCACAGAGATGCCTTGGCTCTGACCGACAGCCTGCGGCGGGCTCCACGCCGAGTCTCTGTTGCGGTGGCAGTGACCGTGCCTGGTAGCGTCAGCTGCCACGTGGGATGCACACCTACCCAAATTCGTGTTTTGGAGGGCGCCAAGCAGACGTGAGAAATTTATGTTGTTTGACCTTAGTTTCACTACTGGAGTAGATCTCAGATAGCTTCTAGATTTGTGCCTGGGTTTAACAAGGGCACCCCAGCAGGCAATACCTTCAGATTAGAGAGTCAGGCAAATAATCTTGTTAGAGTCTATGGAGGCAGCAATCTTTCTGACTTCGCTGAGGTTTCTCATGTGTTTAGGGACCTGGCCTGATTCAGGCACGCAGACACTATCGGTTCCCGGATCTGTTATTTCTTTGTAAATTCAGTAGTATTTTGGGGAATTGTAAGTTGTCATCCAGAATTTCTACCAAATCACATCTACCCTGGATTACTGATCTGTGTTTTTGCAGATCTGGCTGAGGATGAAATTTGAATCTGAGCAGCTGCCAAACAGGGCATCTGTCAAGAAATTTACATACTGTTATATTTCTGTAGTTCTGCACTCTATGTAAATAATATTTGCCTCCTGGCATCTTCCGCACAGAACTGATTTCCTCCCTGTGGTTTCTTGCCAGAATCTTGGCCATTTCAATAATTGAGACTCACACTGAGACTTCAGAAATGTTAATACCCAAAAGCACTAAAATCAGAGAACACTGCGTGATTGTGACTATTCTAAAAACCGTATTAAGAATCCAGTACGTCATAGCTGGAGACACATCGTATTTCCTTGCCCTAGCTCTGCACCCCTTCATAATACAAGAGATGGAAACTGGAACAACACTTGCTTAGTTGGTATTTGCACTCTGGGGGAAGGTGGAGCTCCTTGGCCAGGACAGCTATTCCAGCTCCATTTCACCAAGATAAGGGGATCGGGGGGGTGCCTCAGAGCGGGTGAGAAGGTAGGCTCATCACCAGTTTCACCGATCCATATGTGATGCTAAATATCCCGTAACCCACAGCCAGCTAGGATAGTGCTCCTCTAGCTTAGTTCAGGAAATAGCAGCAACCTGAGAGTCAGGAATTTATAACCAGCTCCCTAAGGGTCTCTTTAATCTTGATCCAGGAGGGAATGTGTCTCCAGTCTTTATCAGCAGGATCTTCCCAGGCAGGGTCTGATTCTTGTCTCTGTGAGTGCTGTATCAATGAAATCATATGCACATCTAGGCGGCTAAATAAAACAGGGCCAGGGAGCAAGCTGGACCACAGATTTCCTTTGCTGCCTAATTAATAGCACACTCCTGACATGAGCCAAGGAAAAGTGTACACAAGGACTATTCCCAGCTGTAAGTATGGGGAACACCGTGCCATTTGGCTGCTTCCAGCTTCTGTGGTTTGCTTACCTCCATCCGTGACACCATCCTCCCAGGCTTTGCACCCTCAGGAGGCCTCGTCATGCCTACCTACCCTGGGGCATGCGATGTATAACCTCAGCATCTTGCTATGAAATCTGGTAAGCTGCAACACATTATCGCACACACTTTGAACTGAAATAAACACATGAAAAATAGTAATTATGTATTAGACTGCAGGGCGTCTGTGGAGCCTGTGAAAGACACTGACAAGCGCTACACCGAGTGGTTAGGCCATAAAAGGTCCCTAGCCCTGTTTTATTAGCTTTATAGGCAAAGGTGCTGGCATTAAAAATCGTGTTACTATGTTTAGCATGCTCCAGACAATGTAAAACTTCAATGAGCTGTGTAATCCACAAAAAACATCAACCCATAACCATGTCCAAAAACAGGTAGAGGCGTTGTGCAATATCTGTGCCTCTCTTCTATCGCACAGTATTTCGTATTCTCTCCCATGTTAGCTACCCTGGTAGAGGCCCATTCTGTTTTCAAAGGAAAAGGTATTTTATTGCTTAAATGCATGAATCATAATATTATCTCTCTATCTTGATGAACTATGTTTTCTAATGAACACATGCATGTCCGTATTAATTGACCGTCATTGAAGGGGAATTTGGTCCTCGTATTTTTGAAGCTGAACTGAAAGGCATTCATAATTCATTCTCATTATCGATTTAGCTTTGCAGGAAAAAAGTGTAAGAGATAGGAGCTTCTTTGCTTTTTTCATGCCTTTTTGGGAAAGACACTATTTATATGTGATATGCAATGAGATAGAGGGAGTAAGCATTTAGAGAGTGAAGATATATCAAACACCTAGACAAATTTGAACTGCTTTGAATTATAGCACTACAAACTCAAACCAAACTCATGGACTCTTAGTGAAGCTGCCTGGGTTCTACAGAGCTAGTGTTTTCTGGGCTGTTAGAGTACAGACCAGAGGGTGATGCGAGAACTCACCATGTTGTGTCGTATCTTAACCACGTCTGTCTGCAAGGGGAGATTTACTTGCTTAAAATCTTCTTTCTGAAACTTAGCTGGTTTTGGTCAGTGCAGCACAGCGATGTGGAGGCGTCTCTCTGACCCATCGTGCCAATCTGTTTGTGTGCTTTCTTCATGGTGGCTGCAGCAGGAGCTTACCCGACAGGCAGAGGCTGATGGACCTGAATCATGCACGCTGTGGTTGGTGGGGACGGCAGGCTTGGGAGCCTTTCCCTCGGAAGCCTGAATAGGCAAGGCATCAAGCCAGGCAAAGGCCTAAAAAAAAAAGCAGGGGATGTGAGATGAAAGCACATCACCGGTTCGCTCCATGGGATCTGTGCCCATGTCCTGCCAAACGTGAGCGTGCTGGGGACATCCCACCCCAGCAGGAGCTCCAGAGTGGCGGCGTGTTGCATTGCCACAGGGTCGCTCAGCAGTAGACACAGGCAGGATCTACTTCATTTTCAAAGTGTTTGAAAAAGGGCTGATGGTAGAAAGATTTTTACAATGGCCTCCTTCCCTCCCACTTCAAGATCATCCTAGCCTGCTGAGCTGTGGGGGGTGGCAGATGCTGCTGCTCCCTGCGTGACTTCCCAGAGTGCGGGAGTTTTGCTGGGGTTCTCTGGATGAGGGGTGAGAAGCATGCTGTCTTGCTGTTATATGATTATATTTTTCTCCAGCGGTTGTTTGTGGTAGATTCACATAAAGCAGTGAACAACTGGCCCTCATTATTTTTGTAAAAACCTCGGCTTGATCAGATCGTACTAGCAGAATCACTTCAGTCCTCTCTTTCCATTAATTGATTGATTTCTTCAAAGGGATTTTATTTTTTCCAGTTTGACTGTATTTTCTGTGTATCTTCTGGAGCAAAAAGAAATTCATTCTTTGAACAAGTTGCTTCTTTCAAGAGCTCTTTCCTTGTTTAAGTGGGCTCCAGTGTATTAGGAACTGGGCTGGATGCCGCTAAGTTAGCAACATTTCCAGACATATTCCTTGGGTGTTTCTCTACATTAGCTAGGTTTAGGGAGTTGCCATGGAGGTGTATTTGCTGCCAGATGAGTCAGAATTATTTAAATATGTCTGTCTGGATCAGAAGGTTTTATTGCAAATTATGAAAGGTGCACAAGCCTTCATCTCTGAACAGCCCCTGCCCCTGCAGCTCCCTTCCTGCCGGCTTGCTGCCACTTTGTTCTCAAAGCACTTTCCCCTTTCAGGTCCTCTCCTGCTCTAGTGGCTTTGCGGGGCTGTCTTCTGTGCTTCCTCTGACCGGAATTGAAGGCAATGAGCCTTTCCACCACAGACCTGGTGCAAACCTTTGAAATCAGTGGAAATCTTTTTTCCACTGTCTTCGCTAGATGTTTTATTACCCATGACATGCCTGCCACCCTTCACAGGAATTAGAAGTAGTTTCAGGGTTTCTCCCTTCTGAATCCCTAGTAGATGTGGAATGACTGGGATGTCGCCTCTCTTCTGGTGCTTTTGGCCTGGCCAATTTCTGTATAACCTGGTTCTTCAGAACTGGAGTCTCCTCATTCAAGGAAATGTAAATGATAGATTGAAGGAGCAATTTAGGGAAAGATTCCTTACACTGGGCATTGCATCCGGGGTTACCTTAAAAATACGACTAGCAAATCACAGGCCTGAGTGGAAGAAAGAAATATTAACAGAAGAGAGATTTTATGTGCTGAGAAGCCTCTTTCTTCTTCCCTAAGGCTGTGAACTGGAACGCATTTGAAATTCTTCCTTAGCTTGTCAACAGCAGAAATAAGTGCTCAGACCCGACACTGGCAGAGCCCCATGCTGTTGTGGACTTGGAATTGCAGCAACTGTCTTTTGTCTCAGGTGGGTTTTCCTCTGTCTGCAAGAACGTTACATCTCCCTGAGCATCCAGGTGTTTAGTGAACAATTGTTACCTAGTTTCTTTTTACTTTTTCCACATCCTCTGAACTCTTATGCTGTCAGAAAAGATACTATCAGCTACCCCTTTACAAACACCCATGTTGGTTCTTCTCTGTAGTGGGGAGTATTAATTGCTAATGTCTTGCACATACAGGTATGAAGACCAAAACAGTAAACAGATGTCAAGCATAATGAAGATATACATGTGTGCATGTCTTCATCTGTACAGGAAAAAACAGCTTCAAACATATTTTGTCTGTGGTCTTAATCCAAATTCTCTTCACCAGCCTCAGGTTTTTGCAGAGCCATTTATCTCTAATTCCACATTACCTCAAAACAGGGATTTCCCATGTTACTTTTTACAACGCCAGAAACGCTAGTCAAATGGAAACGGGTCTGATGCAGCCATACAGAACAGCATGACCTGGAATTGCCTGCTTTTGGCTGTGAACACCCTTGCTTTACCTTTATGAGAAAGTCTAGAGGAAAGCAAAATCATTAAGAGTCTGCAAGTACAGCAAGGTGAACTCTGTGGTACTGAAAGCACAGAAGGGCAAACGCTCAGCTGATGTCACTATCCCCAAAGTTTATCATGAAGGCTTTGCTAAATTAACCTCTTTTCTCAAATACATAGTGTTTCAAATTGTGGGCAAGACAATTTCAGCAACAAGAGTGGTACCTGATTACACCAACTGGATGCTCAACTCTGTTTCATCAGCATAGATTTTGATATAATATTTTTTCTGCTTAACTTCCACACAGCAGAAGGCTAAACATAAAACGTAATTTTTAATTTTCATTCTCAGCAGACTGATGGAGTTTGATAGGAATGTGTACCAAGCTTTCTTCAGAGACTGTCCTAGGCACATGTATCGTGTGTACCTCCTACATTTCATGTTGCCAGTGACACATGTTTATTTTCTGACATAATCATGATGTCAAAATCGGAATAAACCAGGTTCTTACATCTTTTTTTGGGTCTGTACTCAGTGAGTGGACAATCTTATTATTCGTGCAGAGTCAGCCATACTAGCACAGAGTGGCTCAGAAATTAGTGACAAGCTGTTATGTCATTAATATGCAGAGCCAGAAGGATTGAAATATCTGTGGATGTGTGCTAAATTTTGATTGTGCTTTTTGTTGAAAAGGTGTTTCACATCTAAGAAGATTCTTTGCTCTCACAAAGCCTTACTTCTATCAAAAAGTTTTGTATCACCAAAAAATATAAATTTTAAAGGATCTGAGTGGCAAAGTTGTCACTCTCAAGAAACCTGGGAAGAAGCCATGTCAACATGATCGGTCTGTGATTATTCCCATTTGCAGCAAAGTCAACTATATAGCTAATTGTCCAGCAAATAGTTAATAGTCTACCAAATGCCTTCCTTCCTTGGCAGCAAAACGCTCACTGTGCTGTTTTTTGCAGTTTCCTCAAACATGATCTCACCCTGGTGTATGGGGTGCTAATCAGGAGAGAGGCAGGTGAGATATTCATCTTTCACCATATCCCAAGGTGTCTGGAGCATTTGGCCTTGTAACACTTGCAGCCTATGTGGTCTTGGAGGTTGGGATCCTCTGGTTGTTTGGGAATGGGGCTGACCCATTTGTCCTTCCTCGCCAGGGTGTGACTGACGGGCAGCTCGTACAGGTCTTGGCGATTATTACATAGTGCAGGTCTCTAGCAGAGCTTTCCATGAGTAGGTGGAACGCCACAGCCTGAGGTGTCTGCTATCACGATGGTCTTTCTGTTGATGTCCTTCAGAAATGGCTTCCTGCATGCAGAGTATCCTCTGTATTCACCTGGAAGCTGTAAGCTTGGAGAAAACCAAGCACAGAAAATTCAGAAACTGCCTCCCCAGATAAACGCAGATTTACCACTTTCATAGATTTGTGGTCAAAGACCAACTTTAACTGATACTTACATTACTTTTAATTTACTATATGCAGCCTGTGCAATGACTTCTGCTTGCTGCTTCTGCTAACTACATTAGGATATTGTCTTTTATTTTGCTCTTTATTGGGCATATGAAAAGTACGCAAACTTCTGAGCTGAAAGCATTGAAACACATTTAAAGGAACAACAGACTAACTGAAGACCTTCAGTTCCACCCAGAAAGGTTGTGTCACCAAAATTATAGTAAAATTGAAGGGAATCAGCTTTTTAGTTTGCGTATGCTCTTCACATTAGAAACTTCAGAGGGATTTAAATTCAGGCACCTACCTGAGCTTTTTCATTGAGGAAACTTGGCTCCCTCTGTAGTCAGTGAGGAGAAAGAATCATCTCCAGATAGGAGTTCCAGCACAAGAGATCAAAACTGGTTTATTATTTTCCGCAAAGATTTAGACATCCTGCACCATAAATACATGTTGCAGTTTTTTGCAATTTGCTAATGCTTTCATGCGTCTTTCACTTACTTAGTTTCCCACTCACTGAAAAAATGTTTACAAGAATATTCAGGAATCAGCAAAAACCGCATGCAGGATTTTTCAAAAATTCTAAGTTCAGGTCGTGTATAAAGCTTCCTCTTTTGAGAATTTGGGTTAATTATTCAAACTTTAGAAGAGTCAACACTGGTCTCTGAAACTGAGCCTTATATATCTAGTGTCACAGCCAATTAATGCAAAAAACCCCATGAAGTCAACTCATCCATGCTATTTTATCTATATGAATGGATTTCTGGTAACGGTTTCACACACCATTCTTTAGCTTTTTGCACTTCTTCTGCTGATTTGGCATATAAATATCAGCCTATTTACAGCATATGCAGAAGAAATTTTGAATATTGATGAGGTTTTCTTCTGCTTTAAATGCAAAGGGCTTTGTGCCACATGAAAGCCTGCTTTCCCTCTCTTTTTCTAACACAGAGGTTAAATGACTTTTTTCTTAAGTGACGAATGTGACCAAAAGGTTTGAGACCCTATAAATCAAGCAAGCACGCTTTTAAGTTGTCGTCTGCCTTTTGCAGTGTGAGTGGAAGAATATCATATTATCTTCCATGACAATGTAGATACAGCTGGTAGGACTGGAAATATGTAATGAAAAAGTGTGATACCTGTCTACCTCGCTCTGGGGCCAAGCGCAAGTCTTCTCAGTTTGCTCTCATGTTAGTGGGGCGTGGGAATTACTCATCCTCTGAGTAATCAGCGTTACTCTCAGAAGGTTCTTCCTTCTCTGAGATACACACACATGCATGAACAAACAGGTCTTTTAAACTATTAGGATTTTTTTTGACATTAGAGGATATTTTCGCTATAGTATTTGACAAGAAATGGAAACAGAAATTCTCAAATTTCTTTGGAAAATTTCAAGGTTTTTAAAACTCCTGAAAATAAGGGTTTTTTCTCATCTTGAAATTGTTCTCAGGTTTTCAATAAAAACAATGAAAAATATATAAACCAGTATTTTTCATAAAAAAAGGATCTGTCTCTATCCAGAGATATTTTTTGTTGGTTTATTTTCTTACTTGTCAGTCTGACGTTGCTTCAGGATGTTCATTTCAACAGAGTACAAAACTGCATAGAATGAGCCCTGCCATTCTTGTTCTAATTTTCTCTGTAATATTCCTGACTTGCAGCGTGGCTGTTTGATAGTATGGTTAAACTGAGTGGACATGGCGTATCCTTCTTCCAACAGATGTTTTGTCAAAATCATAGCTTAAATCTAGTGCTTTTTACTAAGTTAAATTAGCATTTCTGATTCATAAATTTTTGGCCAAGTCCAAACAAATCTCCCATTTATCATGTTAAAGATTCTGCTCTACTCTGGGACTTAAAGGAACGCTTAACATTAGTAAAATACGTTTTACTGACTAGTGCTTTTGAAAAGTTTGTTTTAATAGAGTTCATAATTTAAGAACTGAGTTTGCATGTCCTCCAAGGTATCTTAAACTTTGCTTTATAAATTACTACAAACTCATGGAGGATAAAAAAAAGGGCATCAGGAGCTAATATCAGTCATGAGAGGGATAAAAGCAGAAACCCAGCAGCAAATACTCTGCCTGTTTGAGCCAGAGATTTTAAACTTTCCCCAGCTTGTGGGTAATATAACATTTCCCCCTCCTCTGTCCCCACCCTCCTGCTGACATCAAAAGACAATATTCCTGCCTCTTTGTAAGCACTGTGCCATCTGCATAGCTCCATTTGTAGAAGCAAAGTCCGATTCATCCTCTGTTTCCTCACTTAGATGTATGATACAGTCTGTACTGCCAGAGATCTGATGTGGTAGGAGCAGTTTTCTTATGTGTTGAGCCTAACAAATTGAAACCTGCCTTCTGTGCTCAGTCCTGGTTGAAACAGCTTCCCACAACGTCAAGCATCAAGATAACAATCAGTGTTTTGATGCAAAATATGAGCAATGCATGTTTTGTTTTTTTTTTAATGTCACAACTCTAGTGGACAGGAATGCTGTTTTATTAAATATGTGTGGCCTGATGCAGTTGTCTGCTCTTACTACACTGAGGAAAGGTAAGATGTATAGGAAGCCATAAGAAATGTTCTTCAGATGGTGACCTCTCCATCACCATTCAAACATGCGTTGAAGCCCCAGCTGGCTGGAGGCCCAGCTGTCCCTGGTGGCTGGGACACCACTGCTTATTTTAGGGCGGCATGACAAAGCAAAGCTTCCCGTGGGTATTTCCAGCCCCATCAGTAGTGCTGACAGAAGGCAGAGGATGCCCCTCTTGAACAGTTATGGACCAAATCATCTGGAGGAAGGAATTTTTAAAAGGAAGTAAAAATTGAAATTGACAGCTGGGTAGAAACTATTTCTGAGGTGGCCAACAGCCAGAACTGCACATTTGGAAACAAAGATTCTACTGGTTTTAAAGGAAATACCCGCAAGTAAATCCAACAATTATTCAAACAAAGAAAAAACCCAAAAGAAGATATAAAGGGTGGCGGGGGAGAACAATGCGAAAGTTCATAGCAATCCATATAACTTAGGAGCTAGAATTTTAAGGAATAGAGGGGAAAAGGGATTCTTTCTGAAAAAAACCATGTCTGGTAGGGATAACTCAGGAATGATTTAGTGAGAATATATTAAAAGCATTGCTAATAATGCAGAAAATATGAGAATACTCAGAAAATATTTCACTTTCATTTTGGGGGTACCCAGACAATATTTTGCTTCAGTGTTGGGAAGATCGAGATGATGCCACCAGCTATGGATGAAACACTTTTCACTCCAACAGTTTAAGCAGGGAGTCTGATTGTGGACCTTTTCAGACTATAGGTCTTGTCACCATGCTCTGTTGGTGAATCCAGGGCATCTCTCCATGTTTTCCATGGGGTCAGCATTTGTTCGTATGTGATCACTTCCTGGTGTTGTCATTTGGACTCTCAGAGGACTTCCCAAAACACTGCAGGCTCTCAGGTCAGCTATTCTCTTTACCTCATTGGTTTCTTGTCTTTTAGTGGTCTTGATAAATTGGTGACATTTCTGGCTTCAAGTTCTGGGCTTTGCCTTTTGCTGCTTCACAAGTGGAAGTTCAAAACCTTGAAAACCCCCTATGCTGCATTTTTTCCTGTGATCTCTGCATCACGCTACAGGTTTTGTATCTGCTTGAATTGCAGGGAACGTATATCTGCCTCTCAGGAAGTATCCCAAAAGTATGAACATCAATAAAACCAAGGCATCCAGGTCACAGTGGTGCAATCCTGTCTGAGACCTTGCGGTGCAGCTTCAAGGCTATGGAGCTGGCTGTGGGAGAATGAGGTCTGCTCACTAATCCTTGGTAGCAGAAATGCATGGCTTTGCAAAGACTGAGGAGCCAGACCACAGATTGTGAGGAAATGCCTCCAGTCAGCAACAGCAACAGCTCCGGGCAGGTCTGGAGTGGGCTGCAAGGAAGCACGGTCCACTTGCACTGCGCCTAGCCAGGGTCTGCTCCGACTCAGCTCTGCTGAGCCAGGTCGGAAGCTCTACCAGTCTTCACTGCAGCAGAAGTGTGAACGGTGAGAGGATGAGTGCACTTATACTCCAGATGAGCTGTTTGTACGTCCTACTCCCGTACAATCCTGTGTGAAGCCTGTGTATCTACGCAGTAATTGGCCCACATACTATCCAGTTTTTCTTTATTCAGACATGCCCTGTTGCACAGTGGGTCTGTGCTGGGTTTATGCTATCAGCAAATTAGAAAGGGGAAGTTTGTCAGTGGGATTGTACAAATTGTCCCTTGACTCAGCAGGAACAAGAATAAGCTGCTTCCATGTGAAGAGACTGTACAAACTGTCCGTAATTTCCTGGCCCTGTTTGTAAAGCTCTTGAGAGTGTGGCATATTCAGCTGTGAAGAAAACTGCTGCCAGGTCTTTACAACACAGACAAGAGAAAAAACAAATTGAGGTATAGTGTTTTGGTTTAGTTCTCTGCTTCAGACAACTGGCTGCAGCCAGAGATACCAGAGCCACTGCGGAGCTGCGGATTTTGTGGTAAGAAGCTGAACTCCCTACTGCTGCGCAGCATTTCATGTAAAACTCAGGTTGCCTCTTTCCAAGTAGATGAAGATGCCTGCCTGTACAATGAAGATCTCAAAGTGGCCTCTCCTTTACGGGCTACTATTGGAATGCATGAGGTGATGGATGGTTAAGGGAATGAGATTAACAAGCAGTCACCTAAAATCTGCTCCTGTGGCCCACATGTGAAATTTATGCTGATTTACCTATATAGAGCTGGAGATGTTCGTGTAGCAATGCAGTAAGATAATTTATTAAACAGCACAGTCCCTGCCTGCTGTGCTGTGGCCAGAAGCAGTTTGCACTGCTGCAGAGGTCCCCGAGGGGCACACTGAGGTCTAAGTCCTGCAGGACCTGGAGCTGGCTCCTTCCCTATCCCCTCTTCTGAAGCAGAACTGTGGTGCAGGACAACACCACCTGTGACGAGGACCACTACTGCCCACCTCCAGCACTTGGTCATGAACCACCACACATAAGGAGGAAATTTTTTTTTTTAAATGGCATTTTTTTTAATGTGTCAACAGGGCTTCTGAGCCTTCAGAATGCATTGAGTTATATTTTGAAGTTCACTTCAAATGAAAAACTTAAATGTTTCTTGCACTGAAAGGAAACTCCTATGTAATCCAGCAGCTGGCTTTTTAAGAAACTGCCCCATATTTTTAGCCCAGGATCCCCTCTGTGGATGACTCTTTCTTGGGTTTGATGTTTTACCTTCATTTAGCTCCACCAATATCAGCAGAGTCCTCTTTGTTTGCCCAGGGGGCGGCAGAACAGGACCCAGCCTGTTCTCCCCAAGAAGCAGAGCAGGGAACTGGTGTACTAAAGCTCTGATTATTTCTCTATCTCTGTATGCTTCCTGAGAGAGCTGGAAACAAAATCATAACACATACACACAAGTTATTTAGCTGGAGGTGAGCTATGAAGCTAAAAAAAAAAAAAAAAGAGGAAAGACCAAAGTTGTGGAGGGAAGGAAAGAAGATAGCAGGTGCTGACTTTTGTAACAGCAGACTTTACAATGCTACTATCATCTAGGATACATCTAGGTGTATGTTACAATCAGAAAACAAATTTCTTTGCTCTAGGCTGGTCTAGTTGCTCTGAAAGACAGTGTTTGATAACTTTGGCTCAGAGGCAGAGCAGTCGTAGGTCTGCCCTCATATACCATGCGAGCCCACCCCTAGTCATTCTGATGTGACTATAGAAGGGCATTTTTGGGAGTGCAAGCCACATAGCTCTCTGCTAGTCTTACCGATTGCTGTGTATGCATGTGAATCCTTCAGACAAGTAACAGCTGAAAGGGTTTGGTTCTCTTCCCATTAAAAATAAATTGCAAAAATTGTATGGATTTCACCGCAGAAGGATTGGACCCTTAGCCTCCAAGAGGATATTTAATATATTCCGTTACTAGCATGTTAATGGGATACAGCTATACTATGCTGCACACGGAGCTGCATATGATACAGCTCCCTCAGGCTGCTTGACAATATGCTCTTCACTTCAGAGACTAGTACGTAACTACAATTCACATGCTCTGTCTTTAGTCATGCCACAGTTTTGTCAACCACATCACATTTTTCTGCCTCGGGCTGCAGTGTGCGCTGTTAACACATGTCTCCGGACTCAGGTCAGCGAGCAGAGGGACAGTACTGCATTTCTTCTAATTCATGGGACTTTCCTGTCTTTTCTTGTCATGCAATTAACTTGCCTCGTTCCTCTTTTAGCTTTTTTCTTCTTTTTCCTACTGCACAACATACACAACACTCCACCTTTTAGCTCAAGTAGGCACCAAAGAGAGAAATAGTATGCGGTGTCAAGGCCTCATCTATAGTACTGAACTCTCCTAAACCATGCTGATTTCCAGCTGCTGAAGATTTAGCCCATGACAATTATTCTCCTTAGCTTGATACTATTACCTTAAATTGAAGTGTAACAAAGCAAAATCCAAAAGGGCAAATTCCTTGACTCTTAGAAGACTCTAAAGCTATATTTAATGTAAGTACAATGTAATTTGTACAATTCATTCTACTTTATTTTACTTTTCAATTAGATGTAAAAAATGCTGAAATCTAGGAAAAATAAATACCTTTCTAGCATATGACTGTTCTGAGTGAGATCTGCGCACTTTCTTTCTCAAATTGCTACCAAATCTACTCATGTTTCTCAAATTTTCTTCCAGAAGATTTTAAACCTGTGCTTCCTTAGATTTGACAGAAATTTGTCATAGGTTGAAATCTCAATTAACATTTAAACTCTTAAAAATTAACAGGGAAAAAAACCTTTGGCTGCATTTTCAGAAATATTTCCCCCAGCCATAGAGCTGGTCAACAGCTTTCTAATTTTGCATATGAAATTTAATAAAAAATGGAGGGGGAGATACAACAAACCATCAATATCTCTTCTGTGTTTAACTAAAACCCGACACGCTGCAGTTGGAGAGGCTGGATGGTGTATGAGGTCAGGGGGTCTTTGTTGCTCTGTATCTCCATGGGCAAGGTTTCTCCCAGGATGCCGGCAGTATTCCGAGATTTCCTTCCCTCTCTCCTTGGACTGATTTCGCCACAGCCTAATGTATACAGCAATGAAACAGATGAAAGCTGACCAAAGGCATGCAGAAGGCAGTACAGCTGTAACTGCAAATCCCTTTTCCTCCATTCTTGTTGACCAGCCCTACCCCTTAGATAAGCTTTTGTCTAAGAAAAGCAAAATCAACATAAGAGTATGTAGATGCATGATTTGCTTTGTCTCCAGCAGCAGTAGTAGCTGGATGAACAAAGAGACTGCTCAGCTTCCTGTATTTTCGGGATTCAAAATGGAGACTACTTTACAATAACAGTTACTTCTTTCATCTCACAAACACACCTTCATAAAGAAAGACTAGTGAAATAGAAATCACAATGATGTCTCTTTCTGATCTCTTTTGTAAAAAATCAGTGGCATCACATTCTAATATGTGAGCATTCTTTTCCATCATTCTAAATCTTTTAAATCGAGAATGAGAAATGTTAATGGCAAAGGGAGAAAGGACTTAGCTTTGAAAAGCGTCTTTCGCCACTGCGCAACAAAACAAAATGTAAGAGACAAACCAGTCTTCAAAACACAGTTACAGCTGAAAGGAGCTTAGTAGTAGGCATGCACTCACAGGCAGATTCTGGCCTCCAAATGTAGTTTATGATGTACCATACAGATGAAGATGATCACCGTATCCCTCCCTATTTACTGCTCCATTGTGTTTCTGCCTGGGGTTGGGGGTTGGACGAACTTTGTTTGTCTGTGAGACTCATAAAGGATGTTGATATTTAAGTAGGTACTGAGGCTACTGCTAGGACTTTGTACTGCTCCTTTAGGGACGTGTGATTCACAGGGAGGGAAAGAGTGGCCAACAGATCTTCAAGCAACCACTCCTAACCCCATCCTGGGCTTTTCTGCAGCTGCTGCCCTAGGATGGTTGCATTGGGAGATCTGCCAGTGCTGGGACAGCCATCCCTTTCACCTGTGGGCTGCTGCACTGCCTTAGGTTGCTACAGCCTTAGAGCTGTGGCCCTGTCTTGCTCTACCACTGCATGGCTGGTTCTGGCCAGGCAACAGTATGTTTGTCATCTTAAATTCCTTCATCGGTGATATGCCTAATGAAGGCTTTTAGACCCCTTTGCTCTTACGTATCTCTTCCCTGGTGCAAAGGGGGAAGAAGTCCTTATGTAAATGCTGGAGAGTACAGTCGTTCTTGCTTATAAGCAATAGTATAACTTTATTACAGCCTACGCTGTCCTAATTTCATAAAATGTAAGCCTCTCTTTCTGCTCTGGGCACTATGTGGTCTGATTACAGCCATGCAATGCCACATCCTATTCCCAGGGGACAGCTGATGGTACTACAGTTGTTAGTTCAGACCCTGAAACCTTTGGTTTTGGAAATGGCGCACATAGACTTCCAAGAAACAAAGGGAGAAAATGCCACAAAGTACTGTGGAATAAACAAGATCTGGTTTGCAGAGGCTGACTAGAGACAGCTTGGCAAAGCAATTCCTAAAGTCGCAAATTTTCTTTGCTGTCTCTGTGCCTGCTTCCTGAAGAACTGAAATATTTTCATGGAGTCCAGATGTAAGACAATAGGTCAGTATAATTAAATACCCAAAACAAAAGCGTATCACAGCTGCTAAATTGTATAGTTAACACCAAGAGTTAGGCTTCACACGTCATAAGTGTCATTTGGTTAGATGACCTCAGATACAAACCCACAGAACAGTCTCCTCTGCCAAGCAAGTCAGGTTTTAGGATCTTAATTACTGCGGTCCTCATGTAGACTAGGCATCATGTGTGAGAAAGATAAAAGAGGTAATCTTGCTTTTGGTAGAGTATATTTACATTGGCATTTTTTAATGATCAGATATTGCTTGTAGAAACATTGCATTCTCAGTTTGATCCCAGTAATGTAATATTCATAAAACCCAGAAAAAAAAAAGAATACCCTGGTATACCAAAACACTACGTAGGATGTGGCATTTTGTGTAAAACAGCAGGGTGGGGTAGGAAAAGCCTCAGCACTATTTCAGAAAAGGGAGCACTCGGTTGCTTGAGATGCCCTGCTGAATCAGTGGAATTTTTTGCATGAACAGCTGCTCACTGGCATGAGCATGGACTGCAGGATTTGGCCACTTGATACCAAGTGAGCTTTGATAAAAATAAGGCCCAGGTATAATTTCTTAATATGTCCCACGGGCACCCTTTCTCATTATTTTATCTATACGCAATTGGAAGGAAACTCATCTAGAAATAGAGAGGCTGACGTGTCACATCATGACATTAGTACAGTGTTACATTTTGTGGCCTATGTCCAATGCAGCCCTCGAGTGATCTGTTCCAATAACACAGATAACAGCTACTAGGATGATTCACCCATCAAGCAATAACGAGCAGCCATTGCATCACCTTCTGTTGTTTATTGTACCCTGAGGCTTTTCAGAATACAGTTGCCTTGATAAAAAGATAAAAGAGAAGAACATAAAACTTGGGTGAAAGAAAATTCTTATTAAACTGAATCTACTTCTAGTCTTCTCTTTCTCTGTTTCCTTTAAGTTATTATTAATAAGGCCAGACTGTTTGATAGTGAGCAAGCATTTGTATGAGAACCATTACAGGTGGAACACCACCTCTGAACGGTTGCTCGAGTCAATGAACAGATGAAACCCAAAGAATATAGGGCTGATTAGAGCAAAGTCCAGCCCACGAGTGAGAGACAGGTACATTATGGGCCAGATTGTGAAGACTTTGTTCCATCTACTTGGATTTTCCAGAGGTCAGTAAGAACACTGCCAGAACAAGAAAGCTTAGTAAAACCTGAGTGATCCCCTAGGCTTTGAAGCTATAATCATGCTTATGTCTTAAGCTCCTCTCAGAGTTCACAATGAACATTAATTAAATACACCTCAGGGCTCCCTGTGCAAGAGCAAAATACTCTTACTCCCATTAAAGAGAGAGAGGAAACCAGTCCTTGTGCAGGAGGGTTTGGAGCTTTCTCTGGCTCTGGGTCCTATTTCAAAGGACTTTGAGTTGCCAAGTGGTCATCCAGGGAAATGTTGATCAGATTTAGCTCTGACATTGAAGATTTAGCTGTGATGTTGATTCTGTGGCTCGATTTCAGGAATGCTGACCTCCTCCAGCTCCCTGTATCTTCAGGCAGAGATGTTGCTTCTTAGAGATCCATATGCCAATATTCTGTTTATCTTTAAGAACATCAGGTGAAGCAGTAATCTATTTAGTAGCCAGTCAGTGCAAGAAGATGTTGAAGACAGGGAGTGTACTTCATCTATGTGAGGTAGGCACTAAGTGCTAACTTCGTAATAAATATACCTGAATCATTAACCTTGGAGATCACCAATAGGAAGTCCTCTCTAGTCACAAAAGAAATAAGTCAACACATTCGGTTAAGAAATTAAATAAATACGTGTTCTGGGTGCAAAACGAGGTGCCAGACTTTACTCTGAGATGCACTGTTAAACCTTCACAGCTTTCTAGTGGGAGTGCCGACAAACTCTTTGTTGCAGAATGCCCCATTTGATGTGTCATCGCAAGCCAGAGCATACAAAGAAATGATGATGTAGTTTGTTGTCCATGAGCCTTGCACTGGAATACTTACAGAAACAAAACTCACTCATTATGCATGTAGGGCCATTTGCCTAGATAAGGTCTTCTGACCAAATGACACTTCAGCTGCCTAATCAGCTGTTTCAGAACCAGCACCCACAAGAACCATGATAATGGTGAAAACATGGAAGGACTTATTGTACAATAACAAGTTATCATGGTTCATATTCTCTTTTGCTGCTGCTGAACAGACTCTGCATGTGACCAGAATCTGCTCATGAGCATGCAGGAGGACTTCTGGTCTTTGTATGTTACGCATTATGTCTTTGTATGAGCACTAGCAGTGCTCTCTGTGTGTAGGCTTACCGTTAGAGTTTCAGGCCACAGCCAGCACTAATCTCAGCAAGGCATGAAGAAAGGATAGAGTAATGTTGGGCTCTTTAAAAAAAATGAGATGGAAGAAGCACCATAGATTTTTTTCTAGAACAGGGTCCCCGTGGGCTGTCAGTCCTGCAATACCAGGCAAATGTTTATACACAGATCCCCCACACCATGTGCCTTTGAGACTATCCCAACAATAAACTAAAGCAAACCATTTGCACTTTGGGTGCAGGTTCCCTTCATCCTACTGTGTATCTCCAGCAGCATATGAGTGCATGCATTCGTAAAAATTTCATGCTAATATATTAATTTCTTTGTATTCCTCCTAAAAACTTACAGAGCTAAATGACCATCCCATTTTCCCTAGATTAAATCCAACTTACGGCACTCCTGCTTTTCTGAAATGCTTATGGTTTCTCCAAGTTTTCTGTGGTACACTTGAAAGCATGGTTTGGTTTATAATTCGTGAAATTTTCACTTTAGTTTTATTGTCTAGGTTATGCAATAAAATCTCACATTTTCACTTTGTTAGATGCCTAAATTAAGGGAAAAGTTATAAACTTTTGCCCCTTGTCTAAGACAAGATTTTCCTTAAGGCAAAGTGACCGACAGGAGGAAACTAGCCAGACAGTCTGAGTGACGACCTGGGGGGTGAAGGAAGCCCCTCTGGGACAATGCTTTTTCCTGCTTCTGGAAGTCCCTCCTGTTTCCACATTGGCTTCTGCATCCGGTACTTTACCAGGATTCTCTTTCACATCAAAGCATCTCTCTCCGGGCTACACATGTAGGGGCAAAGCCATAGTTTCTATGGGAAATAGTTTTATCCCAAAGGAAAGGGAAAGAAATGTTTGGTTTAAATATGCTTAACACTCCCCCTTCTGTATAAGATGCTCTGTTGTTGTGCTTTCGCTGCTCCCTCGGGATATCAACATGCTCTTTACCACACTCCATCTTATTTTCTTAGTTGAGGTGTTTAAAAGGGGCTGTGGGGGAATTTTGATCTCATCTACATTGGTTAAACAAACATCAGGCTGAAAGCTTGCTAAGCTAATTGCACAAATTTCTTTTGCTGGTCTCACCCTTAGGGATGAGTTGGTCCCAGTTCTACCATTTAAAAGAACTTCATGGTGCAGACAATGTGGAATTTCTGCTTCTCTCCTGAAGTTATTAGAAACACAGAAGGAGCCAATGTATGGGTGATAAAGCTGCTGCTTAGCTTAGTGAACAGACAGGAGGGATCCATGAATTTATCTGGAAGTTGAAGTCAAGGAGGATTCCTCGACGAAGAGCTCTAATCAAAGCTGAGCTGCTGACTCTAGATTTTGCTGAGTATTTTGTGTAACCTCAGTCAGCCCAGAGAAGGAAAAGAAGTCTTTGGACACGGGACTGCTCTTGAGTTGAGCGGGCCTCTTGAGCAAACAACCTATAAACAAAAGTTGCAAGCTTCATGATAGCAGTTATCACGGCTTAAGGATATTGATGTAATGAGGTTTGTAGCTGATGCAGATGAATAAAACAGACGAGCTTTTGAGGGCACAAACCCTTTTTTAAGCTAAGTGAGAAGACAAGAGAGTGTTTCTGATTTGACTGGGAGTGTGGGACCATTCAAAACTATACAAGTGCTTGTTGGTAGCTGTGACTGATACCAAGGCAGAAACACCCAGTGACTTCCATGGTGGGGAACTAAACCACGCCTGGGCACTCTAACCACACAGACTTCTCCTTATCCCGAATACTTACAAAACATATGTAATATGGTAGCCCAGTTATTCACTCTTTGAAGTCTCCTGAATTTGTTTGTTATTCCACTGTGGATGCCATTAGTTTCTCCCCCATTTTCCTCAGTTGGCATTTAATCTCTTTGGGTTGGTTGCTCATGCCTTCAGGGTCACCGGGTTTCTTTCCACATCAGGCTCTTTGATTTTGCCTCTATTTGGGGGATGGTTAGTCTTTTGATTATTTGAAATGCTTTGAATGCTGACTTTAATTACACTGCCTTGTAAGAGGCTCTTCTATGAGGGCTGCTAACTGCAAGGCCCCCTCAGTAGCCATGCTGTTAGGCGGAGAGAGTGTGAAGGAACACATTTAAATGTTTTATGAAGGCAACAGCCACTGAAGTGCAAAATTGATGTATCAGCTTCAAGAATGTGAGACTTTGTTTTGTTTTGTTTATTTCATATATATTTATTGGTACTAATAGAAGTGAAAAGGCTTACACCTACCATGCAAAAATGCTGAATCTGGAAACAGATCTCTAATGTCTCGGTCAGAAGTGTGGCATTTTTCTTAAGGACAGATTGTTGGCTGTGGCCAAGCAGGGCCCAGCAGAATTGAGGATGTAGATGAATTGGAGATTGTCCAGAAGAAAGCAACAGGAATGATAAAAGGTTTATAAAACATGAGTGATGAGGAAATGTTGAAGAAACTGAGTTTGTTTAGTCTAGAGGAAAAAGACTATGGGGGAAAAACATATGAGTTTTCCAATATGTAAACAATTGCTTTAAAGAGGACAGCCATCATTTGTTCTCCATGGCCACTGTGAGAAGGACAAAAATAAATCAACACAATTTGCAGCAAAAAAATACTAAGCTACACTTTGGGAATTAGGTTTTCTCTGGATGTTGAGCCCTGTCACTGTCAGATTTGAGAACAGGTTAGACCAACATCTTACAGGGAGGAGGTGGCTAAACCTGATCCTGGCTCATGGAAGGTGTGGGACAAGGTGGTTGCAGGAGATTCTTTCCAAGCCTTACATCTTTATAAATTCATGAAGGAGGACTTTGAAGTGAAATGGATTTGTCTGGGTAAACATGTAGTTTCATTGTCTAACTGGTCATTCCAGTCACCCTGATGCCACTTCAACAGTAAGAAATTATGTCTTCTTTGTGACAGCTGTACGCTGATGTCATAATTTTGAGGACAGCATTTTAAAGAAGCTCCCATTCCTTCCTTTTTGTTCAGCCTCTTAACTTTGTTCCATGAGGCAGAAAATCCTTATTATGGGAAATATATTTTGGTCTCCCTCTTGCAGATCTTGGAGGAGCCTCATTCAGCTTCTCCCACTGGTTTGAAAGAAATCCTCAATCTGCAATCACAACCTATTCCAGTCCTTCCAGCAGGGAAAAAGGCTCATGGTGCCATGGTGGAATAACACAGTTGCATATTTTAGGAGCCATCACACATGAGGCCAATTGTTCTGGGCCCTCACTGCCACCTTGAGGACGTTTTCAATGCACATTCGTCTGATGTGACAGTGTCAGGCTCCTCAATGCGTGCCAACTGCCATTGCGTGGTCTGATTTGCAGTCTCATTTGCAACAGTGGCAGGAGTGCAGTATTTGCTGTGCCTATAGAACAGCAAGATCACATTCGAGCTGGGGAAAGGTGCCTTCTGGCCCAGTGAGATGGTGGGTTGAGGACAAGGTGGTGGAGCAGTTGAATAAACTGAAGGTTTTAGTAAGGATTTTGAAACCACTAGAAAATTGCAAAGCTAATATGTTTAGGCAATAGAGGATGTAGACAGGGAACCTCCAGAAAATGTCCTTCTGTGTTTTTATCTTAGAAGCATTTTCCAGGGAATGATAATTAATTTATAATTAATTGCTAATTGCAATATTGATATTATTATCAATATTGATTTCAGTTGACAAGGCAAGACATGAAGTTAATAAATATGAGGCACTGTGTGCAAAACCTGAAGTACCTCCAGGTTCATTGCTGTGCCAAGTGGGTTGGTCAAGAGCCAGTGTTGCAACACATGGCATCAGGGGACCCCTTACTGCTGATCTTCCGGAGAGGACCAGAGTCCTGGAGGCAGATCTGCCTTCAGCAGAGGAGGCATGTCCAGGCAGCCTTGAGCAGGCCATGGGGGAGGTAGTATACGTCTGAGATTAAATCCTATCTGCGTCTTAATAGAGACAACTTCTCTTCACAGTATCTTTTAGCATCCTGTTAATTAAAAGAAGGATTAGGATACATTTACAAAAATAAATAAAGAGAAAGCAACTTCTGCCAAAAAAATGAACTTTCATGTTCAACTTTTGCTTGAAACTAACTTCCCAGGAGCCAGCTTTCTTGGGGAATAGCCTGTTATCAGATAAAGGAAGGCCTGAACAAGAAAGATAATTTCTTTGTTATGAAACCCACCCCCTTTTATCAAGACCTTCTCCCCCAGCTTTTATTGCTCACTGACTTATCTCTGATCTCTTGACATCTTTGTATTTTCCCACCTATCTGTCAACCTCCTCTGAGGGTATTTTCCTTCTTGAAGCTAAACTTTGCAACATAACTAAAAGAAAGCAAACAAAAATGGTTTCAATCACTTTCATTTCTTAAAAATTCATAATCATTTCTATAGCCAAAGGCAGAAAAGCTAATTATTTACTGTCCTAACCAGTCTCATCACCTCCCGGGAAAATGTGCTATTGAGCTGGCTGGGCTGATACATCTGCAGAAGGCAGCTCTCATCGCTGGGACCCGAGTGTACTAGCATCACCAGTGGGAGTTTTTCGGCTTTGAACAGAGCTGCTGCAGCAGGTTAGCTGTAAGGCAAAGATGCTCAGCCACTGGGGAGTGGGAAGACAGCAATGTCTTGCTTCTCTACCTAGTGAACCTTCTGGCCATCTTCATACTGGCATTGACAGAAAAGTGAGCTATTTAGAGAAAGATTGTGATTTATTTTTTTATAAGTGCAGCCCATGTAAGCTTGGCACATAGGATATTATGGAAAAGAAGGCCCAGAAGAATTCTGGCTGATGCAGGCAGATAGCTGTCCAAAAAATCTGCCTTTCTGTTTGTTTGTTTGTTTGCTTTTTATGGAAAGGTGCCCAGCTGTGATGACTGCTGTGAGAGATTTGGGGGATTAGGACTCACTCTACCGCACCTTATGTTGCTGTTGGATCCCATGGGAAGCTCGTTTGTATGGACATCCTGTTCCTCATCCTTTTGAAGCAACTCTTTCTCTCTCCTGCTTATCTGTCTTCCAAGGGCCTTTCATAACGTGCCACTAAAATGAGTTCAGATTCAACATTCATGACTTCTGCACAACATGTTCTGGACCAAAAAGATCTTCCCCATGAAACCTCAAATTCTTTGATCTCCCCTGTCCAGATTCATAACAGACTCTTCCTCCCTGTCCTTCTCTTTGAGTTTTTTTGTTGTCAACTGGAGGAGACTTGATGCATTTCTCAGTCAATACTGAACTTGAATACACAGCCTGTACTGAGGTAGCACTGTGAGCTACTTCAGGCGTTGTCTGCTGCTCTGTGCTGGAGCAAGAAGATGCAGAAAGCTACAATATGTAAGCGCTTACCTTATCTCTAGGAAGCTTTAATTACTATAGCTGATTAAAAAGACCTGGGTCTTTCATGATGGCTAACTGTGAAATGGTAGTGATCTAACCAAAGATGGCACAGTCAGGGATGATAAATCAGGCATGACATGGTGATAGTACGGAGAGGGTAATGTGACCATCAGTACTGGAGCTGCATGTGGCAGAACTAGGAGAAGCAGCAGAACTGAGACAGCAGTGATGGGAAGGGCCCTGGCAAGGCAGGGAATGAAGCTGTGGGAGCAAGCTGGGAGATGGAGAAGAGGACACTCAGATGCTAAACATATCCGTGCTTGGCAGGTGGAAAAAGATAGAATCATATAATCATACAATCGTTTAGGTTGGAGGAGACCCTTCAAGATCGAGTCCAACCATTAACATAACACTGTCAATTCCACCACTAAACCATGTCCCTACGCTCTGCATCTATACGTCTTTTAAACACCTCCAGGGATGGTGCCTCAACCACTTCCCTGGGAAGCCTGTTCCAATACTTTACAAATATTTCAGTGAAGAAATTTTTCCTAATATCCGATCTAAACCTCCCCTGGTGCAACTTGAGGCAGTTTCCTCTTGTCCTATCACTTGCTACTTGGGAGAAGAGACCAACACCTGCCTCACTACAACCTCCTTTCAGGTAGTTGTAGAGAGCGATAAGGTCCCCCCTCAGCCTCCTCTTCTCCAGACTAAACAGCTGCCGGTCCTCATAAGACTTGTTCTCCAGACCCCTCATCAGCCTAGTTGCCCTTCTCTGGACACGCTCCAGCACCTCAATGTCCTTCTTGTAGTGAGGGGCCCAAAACTGAACACAGTACTCGAGGTGCGGCCTCACCAGTGCCAAGAACAGCGGGATGATCGTTTCCCTACTCCTGCTGGCCAGGCTATTCCTGATCCAAGCCAGGATGCCGACGGCCTTCTTGGCCACCTGGGCACACTGCTGGCTCATGTTCAGCCAGCTGTCGACCAACACCCCAAGATCCTTTTCCACCGGGCAGCTTTCCAGCCACTCCTCCCCGAGCCTGTAGCGTTGCCTGGGGTTGTTGTGACCCAAGTGCAGGACTCAGCACTTGGTGTTGTCGAATCTCGGCCCATATAATTGACTTCGGCCCATCGATCTATCCTGTCCAGATCTCTCTGCAGAGCCTTCCTACCCTCGAGCAGATCAACTCTCCCACTCAACTTGGTGTTACCTGCAAACTTACTGAGGGACCACTGGATGCCCTTGTCCAGATTGTTGAGAAAGATATTAAACAGAACTGGCCCCAATACTTCGCCCTGTGATATACATCATATATGCTTTTGTGATATGCATCATAAAGCAACCAAGCATATATACAGGCCTCGCTTTGTACCCAAAAGAGACTGACCTGGGCCAAGGCCGGCCCGCAGAGGTTCTTGCAGATTCAAGCAAGAGGCAGGGTCTCCAGCATAGTATTTAGGTCCAGACTTCAGTGCATTTGGACAGCTGCTGAAAGCTTTGCCCTGCGTTTGCTCCACCTTGGCCTTTCCCGCCCTGGCTGTGCCCCAGCTCCTCGAAGTCCCAGCTCTCCCCTCCGTCAGGCTGTGGCTTCCTCTCCCAGCCCGTGGCTTCCTCTCCCAGCCCCATCTCGACACCTGGCTCTCCCTGCCCTGATCGTGCCCATTGCCTTGCCGAGGCCGAAGGCTGCTGCTGCCAAGGCCAAGGGCTGCTGCTGCCGAGGCCGAAGGCTGCTGCTGCCAAGGCTCCCTTCCACTTGCGAGGGGCCATGCCGCCTCCTCCCAGGGCCCAGCTCGGGCATTTGGCTTTCACAGCTGGGGCTGATGCCAGCAGAGTTTACTAGCTGTAAGCAAAGCCTTGACATAGTTGAAGTCTGCTACTATTTCTGGCAGAATAATTACACTGACACACACCTTTTCACTTCTTTCCACCAAGAGAATTTAGTGCTGTTTCCCAGGCCTGCTACGAGCTAATAGACTGCAGTCATGAAGCAATGCCAGGATTTTTCCCTTGTGAAGGCACAGGACTAATGACTTTCCTCTTCAGGAAAATCCCACCCTTCTTTCTTTCCCATGCTTTCACGCTCCCACCCAGTCACCCAGCACAACTTGATGTTGCGTTGATCAATGAAACGGTACAGAAGGATGCTAACATCTGGGTGTTGGCAGTGTGTCTTCCAGATGGCCAACACTCTTACTTCCTCCTTTTTTGAGATAAAAGGGTCCGTATTAAAGCCAGTTAAAAGAATATTAGAGAATTGATCTGAAGACAACAAAGTGAGTAGAGCAACAGTTACATTTCCATCCTCTACTGCCCTCTGCTGAGGATGGATCCATCTGCAGAAGAAAATCTAAGCTGTAGTTACTCACAACACAGCGCGATTCAGTTTAGAGGTTTCCCCATGGAAGTCACAACTTTTTTTTAGCCCATATGTGCAGTTCAGAATGCATTTTCATTTGCAAAGCTTGTAAGAGTGCTTTTTGACATATTTGTTATATCCATTATATTCAGGTTCCATACTTCAAGGCAAAATTGTCATGGATTAACCATCCAATCCCCTGGATACGCTTAGGGAGAACCTGTTATATTAATAACCCAATTAATAACCAACCTGTTATGAAAACCCAGAATAACCCATCTGGCACATGATGACGCCAGGTGGAACCTGCCCTGTAGGTTCCACATACAATATATTCCATGTACAATATGGCAAAGGCCCTTTATTTTCACCCTGACCTAATCAGTTCAAATTTCAGTGGATGAAAGAGCAATTAGCTGTACTAGTCACGCTTGGAAACTAGAATGACAATGCATTTATCTAATCAGAAAAGAACTCAGAACAAAAATCTGCCTCTTGACTTTAAAAACACTCTGGCAATGTGATTCCTTGGCAATATCATTCCTTCTTTGGCAATATTTGTGGAAAAATGTAGAGGAACAGAATGAGTTATAGTGGCGCTATGAGAAAAAGATAGAAAAGATTATCATGTCCTGTATTTTTCTACTACTTATCATCTGAAGATCTGTAAAGGCTTTACGAGTAACTGTTTACAAAGTACTTATTTGCAAAGTAATTATGTGCAGGTAATTATATAAAAAATCACAATGGACAAGCAAAGATTGAATTTGGTTTTGTTTTGCAGACATGGAAATTTGAGAAAAAATTAAGGTCTAAAATGTTTAAATCCGAGGTGTCTAAAACTAGGATTCTCTAGTCTCCTCTTGTCCTTTCAAAATAAAAACTTTGATATTCAGAGGTGTGTAGCACTTTCAACTACCTGAGGGACAGCAGGGGATTCACACTGGTAAGCTGCATGACCTAACATTTTTAAAAATTAAAGTATCCTACTGTAACATATTTTTCGTTGTGGAGGTTAAGGCTGCAAAATGGCATGTGCTGGATAAAGCTGTGAGGATTTGACAATGAATTTGCAAGACAATGCCAACTATTCTGGATGCTGATTCCAAAAGAGAGTGACGGAAGGTACACTTTTCTGGGCTTTCCTCATGTCACTGCGATTTTGCTAGGTGCCCACTGAGGTTTCTAAGTTGTCTCCTGCCCTTGACAGCTGAATTGTGACAGGCTCCCCCCTGCAAAATTTACTTTTCCTTCCTTTGTATACAAAGTGCTGTAATTTTTACAGAAGTTGGATTTTCCTGATGACCTTCTGCATCGCAGTTCCATGAAATGACAGGTTTACATTCCAGCAACATTAGTCTTTTGGTACAAATCTGAGCTCCCTCAACAGGGAGCTGGGATCTGAAGAAACAAGGCACTCTGCTACTAAAGCTCCTATGACATTTCATAAAAGCAATAATCTGTCCTTTGCCATGCAAGGATTCTTTCCCACAGACCATCTATGTGACTTCCATCTGCACATTAATTGGAAACTGCTTGTGGTAAAAAAAGTGTATATTTCAAATTCCAGCTGTTCCCATGCACTAGCAAGGTGCAGGGAGCTCTCTTCCCACAGCCCTAAGGACAAATCACAAGCTGGCTGCTGACCTGGAGCAAGGAGAATCTGGGGCGTTTGGGTAGTATCAGCTGGACAGAGGTGGAGCCATATACAGCTCCTCACTGGAAAGAGCGGTCTGCCTATCTTCGTGTGGCAAAGGACTACCCGCTGGGTGGACTCCTGCTGTTGAGTCTTCAGCAGAGCGTCTCCTTTCTGCCAGCTGTGGTCGAAGGAACACGTATTTTGTATCATTTCTGCCAGGTAAACATCTTTAACACCCCCAAAAACAATGCTGATGACTTCCTTCAGGCATGTGAGCCGTGAAACACCTAGGAGAAGCCTAGAAACACAGATGAGCACCCTGGACACAGAAACAAAGCTGAAAAGCAGCAGAGGCTGAGCAGATAGACTACTTCAGGGCCTCGCTGTCTTACTCAGGCCCTCTCTGGAAAATGGAGTTTTGTCCACACAGAAGATTACAAGGGCCCTGAAGAACAAAAATGATAGCTGGTAGATAGGCTTTGCCATGTTTTTATTGGGAGTGGTCCAACAGCAGCTTATGCTCGATCTGTTTATCACAACGGCTTTCTCTCTATGCAAGGGCTCACAGCCTGGGTAGCATTCACCCTCCAGGAGCACTCACAGAGCAAATCTAGGAAAGATTTTGCTCATAAAAAGCCCACCTGGGCATCTCCTCCCTTAGTAGATGGTAGCCACCAGCAACCAGAGAAAGGGCCTGGATGGATTTTTGCTAAGTGGAAAACTGCTTTTTAGACTTGATCTCTGTGCTGATCCCCCTTGCAAATTCATCCTTGGGATCTCTTAAGAAAAGAGCACACAAATAAATAATATAAAAGAAGAAAGAGCAATATGGAATATTTATTATTATGATTAAAATAGTCAGCAAGTTAATTTTAATTCAATGTAAATTCAGGTTTTATGGAAGGGAGAGTACATAGCTAAACGCTATGTAGCAGTTTTCCATTGACACAGGGACTTCATCGCAAATATAGTTAAAGGCCCATCCTCTGATTCAGCAGGGCTGAAAGCCTGTTAGTGCTCTGAAACGATGAAAGCAAATGAAATTGAATAGCAAACAAAAAAAGTTCAGACTTGATCAGTGATGATGAGAGAGCTCCAACTGGGTTCTCTTGGGAGCAATGATCAAGAATTAAAGTCTTGATTTTTTTTTAAGCTAACAAATGAAGCTTCTTTATTCTACTTAAATGGGATAAGAAAAGCCCTATTAAAGAGAGCTAACAGTAGTATTAATCTGCAAGCTGCATCCCTGTTGGCCCCAGTAGGGGGAAATAAAAAAAAAAAGGAAAGGCTTCTAAAAATGTTTAACAAAACCCACACAAAATGAGAGGAGCAAGAGATAACTCAAAGATGTGCAACTCTGTCTCCAAGAAGGAAGAAAAGTCTGATTTCCTAACTGAGGGAAGAGGCAGGAGCGTGGGGTGCAGCCCTCATCCCATGTGCTCGTGCCTCCGGAGCTTACAGACTGCGAGTGGACTGCAGCGGGGCTCTTGCCAGGTGAATGAAGCGGTGGCCTGGGCTTGGGTTTTTGCATTTCTGTTTTATTTTTGGCTAAGGACTTGATTCCCCAAGGCACCTGCCTGTCCAGGATTACTTGCATTTCTGGCATGAGTGATCTCAGCAGGTGGCTATGTGGGGGCAGCATGCCCGTTCCTGGGCAAGCCTCAATATTGGCCCTCTCTGCTGTCACGCTGGCAGCCTTTAATGTATGCTCATCTCCGTCTAAGTATTGCTTAGGCTCCAAATTTGGCCAGTTGTGAGATTATTTCACCATCTGTAATCTGTACGCTCTCCTGAGTTGCTGGCTGGCTTGCTGGCTAAGGGGATCTTTCAGCAGTCCTGCTGTACCTCCTCCCATGTCCACGTGCTCTTGGTGGCACCGTTCAGCGTTGCTGATTTGACTCTAGATGGCAGGGAGAGCAATAGCTGTGAAGATGTGTCAACATCACTGGATGCCAACATCTGGAGGCAACCCCAAGATTGCTCAGGAATGAAGATGTGGCTGCTAAACCTTGGGGCTGTTTCTGCACAACTGTGGTGACCTGTGCCGGCTAGATTAGTGACAGTCATGCTGTAAGGACACCTTCACAGTGCTGGTGGACTAATCCCTCAGTGAGGGAGGAGAGAGAGAGACAGCACAAGTGAGATGAGGCAGAAGATCCCTTGGTATATATATAGCAATAAGTTAGGAAGGAACCATTGATATGAGAATTGAGGACAAAATACCCTCTTTTAGTCTAAGCCATAGAAAAGTTGGTGGGGGTGGGGGGCAGGAAGAAAGAAAAAACTTGGCCTCATTGTAAAACTGGACAAAGCAACAGTTGCACCAGAATCTTACATTACTCTTTTTTCACATGGACCAAGCCCATCAGCAAATCGGCAACCAAAATACAATTTCCTCCTCATGTCAGATCAATGTTTAAACACTAATGATCAGGAAGAGCTCTCGGTATGCAGATGAGGACCCTGAGCTCGTTTAGCCTCAAGAAGAGAAGGCTCAAGGGGAATCTTATCAATCTGTATAAATACTGAACGAGGGGGAGTAAAGAACACAGAGCCAGAAATACAGGAAATACTGAAATACAGGAAATTCAATTTAAACATAAGATAAAACTTATTTGCTGTGAGTGTGGTCAAACACTAGAACAGTTTGCTCAGAGAGGTTGTGGAGGCACCATCCCTGGAGATATTCAAAACCCATCTATGCTGATTTTTGCTGGGATAGAGTTAATTTTCTTCATAGGAGCTAGTATGAGGATATGCTTTGGATTTGTGCTGAAAACAGTGTTGATAATGCAGAGATGTTTTCGTTATCACTGAGCAGTGCTTACACAGAGTCAAGGGCTTTTCTGCTTCTCACACCACACCCCACCAGCGAGCAGGCTGGGGGTGCACAAGAAGTTGGGAGGGGACACAGCCAGGACAGCTGACCCCACTGACCAAAGGGAAATTCCATGCCATATGATGTCATGCTCAGCGTATAAAGCCAAGGGAAGAAGAAGAAAAGGGGACATTAAGAGTGATGGCACTTGTCTTCCCAAGTAACCGTTATGTGTGATGGGGCCCTGCTTTCCTGGAGATGGCTGAACACCTGCCTGCCAATGCGAAATAGTGAATGAATTCCTTGTTTTGCTTTGCTTGCGTGCGCAGCTTTTGCTTTACCTATTAAGCTGTTTTTATCTCAACCCACGCTTTTTCTCATTTTTACCGTTCTGATTCTCTGCCCCATCCCACTGGGGAGGAATGAGTGAGTGGCTCTGCAGTGCTTAGTTGCCAGCTGGGGTTAAACCACGACACCAAATCAATTCAGTCCTGGGCAAACTGCTCCAGCTGACCCTGCTTTGAGCAGAGGGGTTGGACAGGATGATCTCCAGAGGTCCCTTCTAGTCATTTTTCCCTTTTCACCCAAACTCATCATGGACTCAAATTGCACCCTCTTGAGAAGATCAGTACAGTTCTTAAACTACTTCTCATCAAAGACATGGGAGATGTTCCATGAAGATGTGTGCTCTTACATAAAACTCACAAATTCTCCAAGACTTACACTTACAGGTAAACATTTGCCCCTAAAAATACAGGCTATAAAGTACTTCCTGACTTGCTGTTCATGATCGCATCAAACAGAGCAGTGATGAATTCAAGGCCAAGATCAGGTCATTTAGGTGAGCCTCAGAACTTCTACCTACTACACATAAAACACATTACTGCAGAATTGTGACACAGAATAATCATGTCATTTGTCCAAGATGTAATGGGTCAGACAGTGACTGCAATGAGAGCAAAGATGAGGTCCTATACATTTCAAAGAACCAAATCTGATTCCTAATAGTAGGAAGTATGCTCAAATTACATGGCTATATATTTTAAATAGAAATTCCTTTTAATAACCTGGATTTAATGCATTTTACAATGTATTTATTATCTCACACTGTGATATTTTGTAGCTTAGACTTTCAGCTAACGAGTAGCTCATCTAATGAAAATAATGATTTTTTCATGCTGTACTACATGGAAACTTAAAGTATTTCAATTAAACAAACCACCTCATTAGTGTGCCTTGATAATATAGTTGAGCTTTCTTTGATATGGTCAGAAATATCTAGCATGCTTTTGGGATGCAATCAAACTCTCCAATAAACTTTTTGCTAAAGACAGCTGCCTAGCACCATGTATTTCTTGAGCAGTCAAATGACCTAGTTTAGAAGTGTTTGAAGCCATTTTACACTGTGGAAAGAGAACAAATTAACCTTGTTTAACAAGTAGTTTTCAATTTGTGTTCCAGTGCTCTTTGGAACTCTACCACTTTCAGTGCAGTAGCATGGCCTTATTTCATCCTCCCTCTCACATATCACATATGCTTCACACTGCAGCTTTGGGAAGCACCTCTCACCTGCTGCACGGAACCTGGGAGGAGGCCCTACCATTGTACTCAAAATGCATCTAAAGCCACAGGGCTAGTTATCTGAGGTCTGCTTCGCTCTTGTGTGCTCTAGGAAGACCAAAAAGAAAATCTCAGCCATTGTTGCCTTTCACTTTGATTTTTTTGGCCTGCTCCCTTGAAAGGCTTGTTTGAATGAATATTGCAAAGACAGCAGAGAAACCTGCAACAGAAAGCCAGTTTTTGGTTGAGCCCAGACCAAACTGAGCTACATCTTTACTGCAGAAGATTTCTGCAGTTGCAGCTATTTCTTGTTGGGATGTGGGGTCAGACCTTTGGCTGTTATAAATCAGTATAGCTCTGTTCAGGGAGCTGTTTTTTATCAGATGAAGATCTGGATTCACATTCCCATCATTTCACAGAGAGTGAGCATTTCTGAATAATACTCTTTTTGCATAAGGTTAGCATACATTAAAGCTGCAGTGAGGTGCTATCTGTTCGGCTCTCCCCTTGGAAAATTTGGTTCAGATCTGGCTCCCATCACAGGCAAAATCAATTGCAGGAAATGTCTCTGATCGTTGAAAGTAATTAGCTACTCCCCGGTCAGCTGCAGTGAACCATACATTAAACACAAGATAGCCTGACCTTCTACATGTGTTCATTATAAAGTAAAAACAGAGGCAAAGGCATTTACTGTGCGCAGCTTGGTCCCCGTGCCAGCTTACCTGCAGTAACCTTTCCTTTCACTCTAGGCTCTGGTCAGTTCTTCAAAATAGGACTTTAGCGTGGCTTTCTGTCACTGTTAAAACTGCATTAAACAACAAACAAACAAGCTTCTTGGACACCAAACTTCACTGGTGAGCTGTAAGAGATTTGGGAAGCTACATGGTATCTCCCACCTGCATTTCTTTCTGCCTCAGCGGCAAACTAGATGGCACCACGTTACTTGTGTTTCTACTCAAGTTAATTTTTGATGCCTTCTGTTCGGAGCTCAAAGGTAAGGTGCCTTCACCCTGTTGCAAGGAAATATTTACACACAAAATACAAGCTCCCATCCAGTTACGCCTGCCTGTTACAAACCCCTACATTCTGAGCTTAATGTAAGTTGGCAGTGTCCCTTTAATCAAAATTTAATGCTTGTCTTCAATCTCCTCAAAGCACTTAAAATCGAGAGGCTTTAGAAGGGAGAGAGTCATTAGCGCTGCCGTCCTCTGCTTCCCAGCGAGCGGGGAGGTGCAGGTGTTGTGCCGCTCTCCACAGAGCCCTGTTTTAGGATTTGGGTCACTCTGCACAGAGCTGCTTTGGGACCAGCCTGGCAGACTTTTGCTCTTTTCTCTGCTCACAGGGAGGAGGGTGCAGAGTGACCTAAAAATCTGCGCGAGAGCGAGATGCAGCCAGCACTTCTCTTCAGAAGTCCAGAGGAGGCCCCTGCTCGCACCTGCCAGCTCTGTACAGGCAGCTACTAAAATTCCCATCTCAATAAGTCAGAAATACTGCAGTCAGCTGTCTCCGATTCTGTCACAGGCAAACCTGCTAAGAGAGGAATCAGCCAATTAGTCTGGGGTGTCCACAAGAGCTCAGTTCCTGTTCAGTAGTTCCGATTCCCGGACCTGCAAGAAGCCTGGCTTGCAGCTCGGCAGCTGAGCACTTGGAAAGCTGGCTGTGAGCCCCTCTGATGATCTGGCCTTGAATCTGCAAATATGCAACTCATAAACCCCTGTAAGGAGCAGCCAGTCTGGTCCCAAACATAAGCCAAGTTCTTCACAGCTTCATAAAAAAATAACACCTTCTGGGGTTTTTGCCATCCACAGCAAAGCACAGTGTTGCAGAAATATTTTGTAGGCAGCTTTCTGTACAATAACCTGCTGCTCTGCAGGCACAGCTACCTAACATTGGTCTGGGTATCTTCTTCAACACAAGTCACATTTTGTGTTGCTGTCAAGCAGTGTGATATGCTGTACATTTTAATATGCTCCGTTGTTTTCTTCTCAAACCACTTATTTTTCCTCCCAAATTCCCTTCAACCATGGTGATCCTGTGTTATATAGCAGTATATCTTTGTTGCAAAACTTCATACAGTTGTATATGGTACCTCTAGGCCTTAATTTTTTCTGTTAAGCACCAGTAAAACTGTATCTGGACAGATAGCTATGTATTTTAATATGTCCCTTATTCTTAATGTACACTTTAGGTTGTACCTGGCAAGGAATATCCAAAGCCTCATGTACACATATGTGCATGCTCTCTCTCTGCTTCTCTCCTTTTGCATTTAAAGTGTGTGGTAACATGCTGGACTTTTACCTTTGGAGAATTTGGTTCAAATCTGACTTACATGGTAAGTACAATTGAGTTGTAGAAGATCATTCTAATTATTCAAAGTATTTCCCTGATCTTTAGCAGGGTATAGCATGGCCATTGCCATTTACAGCATGTTACAGTTACAGCTTTTAAAATATGGTCACAGCAGGGCGTAGTGAAAACCAGCATGAGAGGAGTATACACTGCATGCAGTACAGTGTGACAGTCTAAAGGGCAGCAAACCTGGTCAGGCGAATGAGCACTAGATGATCGTTCGAAGGTGAATAATTCTACCTTGTTTTAAGATGTATTTGTTTATACAGAAAACACATCCAAAGGGACTGTTACCTTCCTGTCTTCTTGAAGAAGGAAGATGCTTATGGAGAAGTAGGCAGGGAGGTGTGGGGAGAAGGCAGGAGACAGCTCCTTTCAGCGCAGAGATATGGATACACTTAACTGAAGGGGGGAGGGAGGATGCTTTCCTCTGTTTTTATATGATGAAAATAAAAAGTGATCAGGATAGATTTTTGTTATCCTCTGGGCATTAAAAGCTTAAATGCAAAATGCATGACATTATATCTAGCCAACTCTTGGGGGTGAATAGGCAGTATGGGGGATTAATTGTTGTTAATTGGACTTCTGAGCTGAATGCCCAGGGTGCTGCACTGCAAGCATACCCCTTTTGTTTTAATATTGAAATAGGGAGAAGCCAGCTCTGTGGTGGATTCATTCCAGTATAGAACAGTAGAGAACGCTGGATCATCTTCATCCAAATACTTAGTTGCATTTGTTGAATGTAAATATTTTAGGGTTAATCTCTACATGTACTATAGAAGGTATTTGGTTTTCTGTTGGCCATTTTAAAACTGTAAGGCAGAGCTTCAAGTAGCATAAATTGCCTAATTGTTATGTAACATCTGAAGATATAGCTCACTGTTTCTTAAGCCAGCATCTAAACACATAAAATATTTTCTGTGAAATCTGGATTCTGCTGCTGGTGAATTGAGCTCTTCAGAACTGCATGGCAGTGAGTGTAGTTTCAGTGACACAGTTTTATCACAAACAAAAAGTGCAATCTTGAAAATCATATTTTGTGTTGTTTTATGAACATCATGCACGGTACTACTTCTTTAGAAAGTTTTAATAACAATCACAAAATAAAACCAAAGATCTCTCACAGATTCGGAAGAGCCAGAAAAAATAGTTTTTGCTTCAGGCTTTTTTTCTAGAAGCCAGTCCAGTCTGCACATGCTGAAAAAAGCAATAAAGTAGTGATCCCTGGAGCAGAGGCCACAGGTCACGCATCTCCTTTAACACCCTGTTGTAGCTGGTCCTCCTTGCATAGCCTTGCGTGTTCCTGTAATTAAAACATCACAAAGAGATGTTCCTAGTGCTCCTGAAGTGCTCAGAAAAATAACCCAGGGAGACACTTAAATGAACTATAAACTCCTTACAGAACCTAAGCAGCAAAACCTTCCTGTACCTCTTCATGTATCTTTAAATCATTAATACAAATATATTTTTTAAAGGTACACTGATGCGTGATTGACTTTTCATTATTCTTTGCCTCTCCCCTCACCCCGGTACGGTCAACATTTGCCACAGTAGGTAGCCCTTCCCATTTTAAAGAAAAAAGCAACAGCAAAATGTCCAAACCACCAGATCTCTTCAACACTTAACCTCTCAATCAATAGTTTGGTCCCAGTCAATTCAAAGGAGTTTTATTGTTTATTTGACTTGAAAAGGAGTCTAGCCTATACCTTTCCTAACTGTTCTTGGCATCCATGTCAATTTATGGCAGATGTTTTTGAGTCATTGCTTGTGGTACGCAGCTCTGTGGAAAGGAGCAGCTATTCCTAGTATTTGATGTTTACTACTCTTCCAAAACCTCTGCAGATAAAGAATTGCACACTAATTCTCTTCGCACAATCCCTGAGATTTTATTAAATAGTAACATTAACTACTCTATTTTAAAACTGGGAAAGCTGGACTTAGGCCACTTAGGACTATCACTTAGATAACCGGATTGTCAAGGTGTTTGGGAGGTCATGCTGAGCCACCCAAAGACACTGCATTATGGACACCCAAAATCATGGTAGCCACCACCAGTGCCCACAGAGCTGATTGCACCATAGTGTCAGTGAGGGTGCTTTGATCCTGGGCGCAGGACGCCGAGAGGCACATCATCCCCACATAGCAGGAGAAGCATGGCCATACCCCTCACCTTGCCTTGCCTTGGGCGGCTGCTGCTGGGAGAAGGAGCAGCGAGGGGATGATCCTGAGCAGCTCTGGATACGTATCCAGCGTGAGTCTTTCTGGAGATGTGAGCTGCCTACAGTATTGTACACATTGCTGGGAAAAGATTGCCTCCGTGCCCCTGATGCCTGGATGGCCAGAAGGCTGAGACGTGAGCAGCAGGCAGGATTTAGCTTGCATTTGACACCGAGGATGAAATACATTTTTCACAGCCTGGAAGACCTGTGCGGACCCCCTTTATTTTCCCAGTGCTCCACACTGTAGATGGGTGAACTGATGTAACACCACTGCCCTGGGAGGACCGACACAGGAGATGTTGTAGGGTAGGGACATCTCGGAGACTGGAAGAAAAGCAGCCATGAGCTGCCACCATGCAGAATTCACATCTCTGCCCATGGGCTCGGTACTCTGCTCCGTCTTAAACTCTTTCTGTAGGGGGAGGGGGAGCCTATTTATTTAGGCATTGTGTAGAAAGGACGAACTCCATCCCAAGTGAGATGGAGGATTGCACATCTCCTCCAGATGGTTATTTTTTTTTTTTTCCCTAAGGCAGAAGAAAGTAAGCAGGTGTGAGTATGGGGCCTACCTGTATTGGTTTTAATCAGCAACTTTAAGCAAACTGTGTTCTCATCAGAAAAGGGGAAAAATAAACAGCTGAGCACTGTGATTCATTTACACTTCAAATATACTTTGAGTTGGTTATTCCTCAATTAATCAAATAGCTGGTGTATCCCTAAAGTAGTATAAAGTGACACGCTGTGTGAAATCAATTTTCCCTTCCAAAATCATTAAATTCAGTAGCCTGTGACTACATCCCTGCTAATTCTAGTACCGGTCCTTTCATCCTCCATTAACTTTGGCACGCCTAACAGGCTGTCAAAAATAATTTCCCAGAACGTAAATAATTCAGAAATTAAAAATTAATAAATAATAACAGAGAGCTACTGGGAGATAGACTGGGTCAATTAGTCAGCTCTGCATTCTGTTTCTTCGCAGCAGGGGGGCAGCCACATTCGTTACTAGAATCTTTCCTCCGATTCCTAGGTCTGATTTACGGCTCTTCATTACTGGATCCAGTCAGACACAATTACCTCCATCACTATCTCAGTTCCTAACTTCAAAGAAACACACATTTTCTTGTCTGCTTTTTTTCTCCTTGCAGCAGCCTCAGCTTGACGTCCCTGGAATTTCTTCCACGCGGACTAATTAATAAGACTTTGACTTATCATATTCACTTCTCTTCTTTGATGTCCTACCTTAGTCAATCATCCTATTTAATTAGAATTTCAATGATAACTTTACTTATCTCGTGGCTAGATGTAAATTAAAATAACGGGATTTTAATTCTCTTTCTTACGGGGTTATGACATTTCTGACAGAAAAAGTTTCAACCCAAATACGATGTTATGTACTTCCTATGCTAGGAGTGCATTCCTCTAAATTGTTTTTCCCTTTGCTACAAAATTATTTTGCTTGTTTAACAAGCTCCACTGAAATGGAAATGAACTACTGTTTCTTGTAACGTAATTTGCACAGGTTCATGTTGTGGAAGGTTATGTTGATATAAATAAACGTAATCATATTGTGACACATGCCACATAGTTAACAAGGAAAGGGAAAGGGATTTTTAGGAAAAAAAATAGCTCTGGAATGACAATGGACCATAGGACCTCCTTTTTCTGCCCTTTCTGGTAGTTGCTAGTACTTTTCCAAGGTTTCTCACTTCCTTCCCTCATTTACAGGCCTAATCCTGCTCGTTGTACCCAAGCAGCACCTGAGGCTGGATTCTGATTTCAATGAGACATTTCTAATACACACATCCCTCTGCTGTTCATAGAAATGGTATTGTGCCTGCAGCTTAACAGGAGCAGTACATCCCTCAGCTATTACTTTTTTTCCTCCCTGCAGTACCCACTATGTGCTTGCACACAGGCTCACTTTCCTTCCCCTGCCTCTTAGAATTTGCCAGTCTGGGTCGGTATGACACCAAGAGAATACAAATGAAACAATCTCTCATTTTTTAATTGAAGCTTATGGTGCAGAACAGCCCTAGAAGGATCCATGAAGAGAGGCTGGTGGAGCAGCGGAGTTCTCGTGGGGCCTGGGAGATCCCTGGAAGTGGGACAGGATGGTAGAAAAGTAAAGGGGGATGCTTTCTGGGAGTCCAGCCGGGCTTGTCGAGCCTTACTCATTTGGGCACTCTCGCTCTCGCTCTGGTGGAACTTCACATGCCACCAAGAGAACAGTTCTGCACATAGATGGGGACTTTCAGAAAAAAGAGAGGTAAGGGGAGCACTATGTGGAAAAGAAAGCAAGGATGGTCAACATATCAAGAACTGGTCTTAAACTGTCAGCAGAGCACTCTTCCAGTGCAGAAAACAGAATGAAGCGACGACTTGCTGGCCAGTGCAAAATGTACCACATCATTAAACTGCCATCAGAGGTGATTACCTTCCTAATCATCTCTGGTGGAAAAGAGGTTTCCAGTTTTACACTGCCAATAAGCAAATGCACCCTGGAAGCCAGCCTTCCCCACACCCTGAGGCTCTATGCGTCCACTGACATCCCAGGCAGAACAAAAATGGGGTTTATAGGATGCCACTGTTACTTTTCCAAGTTGATGGGTTGTGTATCTGCTAAACCTTGACCTTTGTTGTATTCAGGGAACAAGAAAATGCAGAAAGAGTTAATGAGACATGTTGGACGTGGAAAATAACCGCTCCCAAAAGAAACAATTCAGTCCTGTGAAGAGGTAGGAGTAGCAGAGAACATGAGAGGATCACTTGACTAGCACTAATCTGCACAAAACACGCTTAGTGAGCTCCTGCTTCAAATCTTATCCCCACACTAGATAGCATTAAACCAGTTGTCATAAAGCTAACATTTCTAGTTGCTCTGGTGAGCCGTTTGCCTGACAGCCTTGCTCCTCTTACAAAATAAACTGAAAATGTTTGAAAAACTAGGCCAGCACATCAGCAGAAGCGAACTGCTGGAATTTAATTGGCAGCTCCTAAAATTTACACCTGTTGAATTTAGAGCCCAGATCAGGTAAGTTCAACAAAATATCAATACTGTTGTTCAATAATAAAATAGTAACCTGTTGCACAGACAACATCTGAACTAAACCATTCCATCATAATTTAATAGTGTTGTTCTTTAACAATTGGATTCTGTTACACTTTTACATTTAGGCATGATTATTTAGTCTGATTTAATTGGTTTTCTTATTCCCCTCAGGGTTCTGGGCCTAGAAAGTTCATATTAAATACTCTAATTGCTCTGAAATTTACTTGTCTGAAATACGCTCCTATTTTAAATACACCCTAAAATCTAGTTCATACATATTTTCTCTTCTTCCCTGAATTAGAAAAATTCTGGTGTCCATAATTTGCACTTAAAAAAGAGTCAATAATTAACCAAAATAATAATTATGGATCGAAAACAGGGAGGATGCAGTACAATGAACTCTGAGTTACAAACCCGTAAATAAGGCCAGGAGCACACATCAAAGCTCTCTGAGCACCTGCTACTCTCCAAAAGCAAAGCTGCAGCCGCTAACGACGGCAGCGGCGTCTCCTACATATTTAATGCGTGGGTCCCTGGTTATTGCTGTAGAACATTGCTCAGGCCAGGGGGGCAGAAGAGCATCTCAGGGCTTACGGCCAGTGGGCCCGATCCCATGCTCCTTGCAGATGGCGATTTCCCACCGATGCCATATATAGACTTAGAACCATAGAATCATTAAGGCTGGAAAAGACCTCTAAGATCATCAAGTCCAACTGTCAACCCAATACCACCATGCCTGCTAAACCATGTCCCCAAGTGCCATATCTACAGGTTTTTTGGACACCTCCATGGGTGGTGACTCCACCACTCCCCTGGGCAGCCTGGACTTTGCCCGTACGAGGCACCATCAGCCGCGGCAGCGGCCACAACATGCTCACACATGCCGTGTATGGACTGCGTGTGGCGGAGCAGGACCACCACCACCGGTGGAGGCAGGGTGGGGAGCAGAACGGACAGAATCGCGTGCTTTCGCATCTCTTGGTCGTTGACGTGTCAGCGCCACGTGGCAGGGTGGGAGCAGGACCCATCAGAGAGGCAACAAGTGGGTGGCGGGGTCTCCCTGTCGCCAGCCGGCCAACGATGCCGGTGCGGAGATGCCAGCTCTGCTTGTCGATGCCCTTCTCAGCTCGTCTGGGACCTGCAGGGCCTCCTTTCCCTCCTACAAAAGCGATGCTGATTGTTTTACAAAAACAGTTTTTCAGTAAAACACACAAAAAAAGGAAGAAAAAAGGGGGGG
>Ga0065711_1001746_pt1 | contig 40564 bp, 20 predicted proteins | sample Hoacrofraction12_FD_59098 | JGI IMG/M metagenome (GOLD analysis project Ga0065711, IMG submission 59098) | Hoatzin crop microbial communities from Cojedes, Venezuela - Epithelial fraction 12 v2 (version 2) | ecosystem: Host-associated > Birds > Digestive system > Esophagus > Crop | place... | reverse complement strand
CCTTGCCAGCTTCAATTCCAGGTGGGCCTTGGCCTTCCTCGTCGCATCCCTGCATGCTCTGACCACATTCCTGTATTCTTCCCAAGTGGCCTGTCCCTCTTTCCACATTCCATGGACCTTTCTCTTCCACCTGATCTCCGCTAGAAGCTCCTTGTTTAACCATGCAGGTGTCCCGCCTTCTTTGCTAGATTTCTTTCTCAGGGGGATGCACCACTCCTGAGTGTGGAGGAAGTGATGTTTAAACAGTGACCAGAACTCTTGGACCCCCCTGCCTTCGAGAGCCCTTGCCCATGGGATTCCTCCCAGTAGAATATCGATTGCTTCATAGCTTCTCACAAAAGCACTGAACATTTTAAGCTGATTAGTTCCTCCCTCAAATGAAGAGAAATATCTTTTTTTGACAAGAAAACTTCCTAAAATTAAAAAGTGGGTTGACCTAAGACAAGTGTTCAGTTTTTATTTAGCACTTTGATGACAAAAGTAAAAATAATTTTTTGTTCTCACGGCTTTAAAACTTCTCATTTTTGCATTGTTCTCCAATGTTCTGTAGAATAGCCCTTTGCCTCATGTGAGATACCTTGTATGAAAACAAACAAATAAAATATTAATGCTCAGAATTCATGCTTTAGTTCCACTCCTAATGATAAAGTTCTCCAGATGTGAAATGAAGAGAAGCCACTGTTTCTACCAGAACTTCAATTTCTCATGCAGAGGAACTGACAAGTCTCTATGTCTGAAATCCCAGATGGTTTCTCTGGAGCTATGACTTGCACTAAGCTTAAACAAGAGGAAAGCAGAAAAAAAGGTTAAATTGAAGGGATTTTTGTTCCTAGTGGAATAACTGTAATAGAAATAGCAACAACGATAAATTAGATTGTCTCAGTGTCATGCTGGACATTGGCTGAACATATCCTCTAGAGATGTCAGTTACAGAATGGTATTTATATCATGTTGTAGTGCAGAAAGAAGTTGATATATTTTCTTCAGAAACTAAGTTATTTTCTACACACATATCTATGTAATTGATATCTTTTGCTCAGACATCTTCCCAGATTAGTCCACGATGAGGCCTGACTTGCAAAAGCCTTAAATTAAAGACTCATTATTGCTATGCCTGGAATCCTCTTCCCAATCTCTTCTTACCGTGACTTTTCCACTCACTAGTTGAGAAATCAAGTCTACTTTGAAGCCAGAGTTTTACATCTGTCAGGCAGACCCACTTGAGGGCAGACCTCAATCTCTACCAGTCTACCTTACTCAGTTCCAGCTTTGCTTTCGCTTTTTTCTTGTTATGACATCACTGATTACTAGCTTTTCTAAATGGTATGCAACGTAAATTGTGAATTAACCCCCCTTATACTACTCTAAAGAGAGGTAGATGGTGTTGCTGCACTTATGATCATTTAGTAGGTTTCGTTTACTTTCAACCCACTGTACTTTCCTAGGAGTGGAGCAGGAAGAAGAGCTGTGTCCTTCATACGTCCCTAGGTTGGGTGGTGACTGCTCTTTACAGGTCCTCATATTCTTTGGCTGCATTTTAGAAATTTCATCTTGTGTTTTCTGTTGTGGTTTCTATCGTAGGGGAAAACTGTTGAAAAAATATTTGTGAGGGACACTGCTAGTGTCCTTATCTTAGAAAGACTAGGTCAGCTGCAGCGAAGGAATAGTCTGGAATTTACAAAAGGAAGGTAGAGTAGCGTATAGTTTTTTTCTGTGCCTTGAAGCTCCAGAGCAATTTTATCTTACCAAAGCATGATACTCTCAGTTGTGCCCACACAGCATGACTGAGCCATGACATTCAAAGTTACTCTAAGAAGGGAATCTGTCCTTGTTTCATATGTTAAATGTTGTGCCCTCTGTATTTTTATATAAATAATTGACCAAAATTTAAAAGGGAAATACTTTATGAACCAGCAAGAAAAAAGACATGAAAATACCAGCAAGAAAAAAGGAGGAGTTCAGACTGGAAGTCTGCACAGCTAGGATTTATGAAATGCAGTTAATACTACTACGTCATGTACTAACATGTTGTTGACTGACTGGCCTCCCAGGATCTGAGTAATACTCTGTTTATACCAGACACTACTGTTCTTGGGGGCCAGGGAGAGTGCTTTTCTGCAGTCAGTGTGAAAAATAAAACATGCCAAATAATTACTGTAATGATGCAAAGAGCTGGGGGTACGATGTAAAATTTCATATTAAATCAAAGTCAAAAGCGCCTCTTGGCCTGGCCTGCTAATGCTTTCTGCAACTGTAAAATTTGGCTGCAATTGTGCAATACAATACTGGTGAGAAAACACAAAGATTATTACCATGCTTTCTTAAAAGACGAATCCTAAAGCTGTACAACAAATGTATGTAAAGCAATGGCAATTTTTTTCCCTAATCAACAAAGAAACACAAAAGCATAGGGCAAAAAACCCTCCTATACCCCTATGATTATGAAAAGGAGAGAGACATGTTTATGTAAATGGTGGAGAAATCCTAAAATGTTTCACCTGGCAAACCTCCCAAAAGAGGAGGGCCCAGAAACCATTTTTCCTTGTCTGCCTCTTGGCAGGAGGTTTGCTGGCTTTCATTTTGCACCATGGAGATTATACTTCTTCGTTTCAGTGGAGGCCACAAGGCAACCCTGCTGATAAAAGGAAACAAATGCCAACCTCATCCTCTTCATGTACCCACAAGGCATACGCAAATTAGTAATCAGAATAACGAGTTCAAGGTCCCCAAGGTCCCTCTGACCTTTCTATCACCCTTCTCTGGCCACTCTCATGGTTCAGACTGTTAAAGTCCAAGTTTTCTTCCCTCCCTCATCCACTCACTTTTTAATATACAAAAAAATTGCCCAACCAGTACTGTTATGCTTCCTCCCAAAGCCAATGACCTTATAAAATGGACTTAAAAATATAGAAAGTTTGCCTGCTGCAGAACTTTTTTGCCTTTTCTAAGCCTCTGCATGTGCACATAAAGGCATACATGCTGCTTTCTGGATGACAGTGTGACCCTGAAGGACACACAGGTTTTCAGGAACAGCTTGGCAGCTTCAGGCAGAAATGGTCTACAGCTGTACTCCCTCCATCATCTCTTCTCTGCTTTTCCTGCAGTGTTTAACTGTCTCAATAAATCTAGACAGTAGATGTAAGTAACCAAAAAAAAAGGTGGGTTTTTTCCCTGATAAAAATGAATAAACTAAAGTTTGTGCTTTACTGAACCATTTAAAGTTACAGAAGTCTTAGAAGTCTTGTTGCTGGTGTGATTGTTTTCTAAGGACTGTCTGTCTTAACAGACTGTTAACTGGTTTTTGTCTTAAATGTACTATCACTTTGAAGGCAAATACTTGCCTATTATCTTGAAGATACAGCCTCTTGAGTCCAGAAGTTCTTGTCAACCTCCCAGTAATATGCTATGATATATCTTTTTATCTATACTTGTTTCAACAGTATATGGCATAACTGAAACATATGGAGTTGATATTTGATAGTGGTTGTGGAGGGGCACGTGGACCTGCTGTGAAATACTGTGTCAGCTAAATACTGTATGCCAAAAATAACGTAATTTTATATAGCTAGGTATTGGTGGTATAAACACTGAAAGGTGCAAGTGCTGAATCTCCTCCCTGGCTTACTCTGCAACTCTCACTTGCATAAGTAATGATTGTTGATGTGAATTCTCTTTCCAGATCTACCAGGAACTTGACATGAAAGTTGTTCTAATGAGATAATAATGACAGGCTTAGCAGAAGAGTATAAACTGAAGTAATTGGATCATCAGCATTTTTGTTTTCTATTATTATTGATAAAGACTGAACAGAAATGGAATGTGTATTATTATTCACTTACAATATGTGCAGAGACCAATATTTATGCCTTTTAGCGTATATACTGGGTCATCTAATTGTCTACAGAAGCAAACAACCACTCTAATTTTTTTTATAAGAATAAAAAGGTGCTTTAAGGAAAAAAATTGAGATGCCAAAGACATTGTGTTTGGTCGCTTCCAGAGAGTAGTGGTCAATGGCTCAATGTCCGGATGGACACGGGTGACAAGTAGTGTGCCTCAGGGGTCCTTACTGGGACCAGTACTGTTTAATAACTTCATCAATGACATAGACAGTGGGATCGAGTGCAACTTCAGCAAATTTGCAGATGACACCAAGCTGAGTGGTGTGATTGACATGCTTGAGGGACAGGATGCCATTCAGAGGGACCTGGACTAGCTCAAGAACTGGGCCCATGTGTACCTGAGGTTCAACAAGGCCAAGTGCAAGGTCCTGCACATGGTGTGGAGCAATCCTCAGTATCGATACAGGCTGGGGAGTGAAGGGATTAAGAGGAGCCCTGCCGAGAAGGACTTGGGAGTACTGGTGAATGAAAGGCTGGGCATGAGCCAACAACATGCACTTGCAGACCAGAAGGCCAACCTGAACCCCCTTCGGGTGTTATGAGGTATGATTTTGGAGCATAACTTCATGTTTAGTTTTATTGCCAAAGTATCCAGATTGATCTCTCTGATGTGGTCACTTACTGATACGAACTCATTTATATGACTTTCAGCTGCTTCAAAACCACACTATTCATCCGAACTAAAAAAACAATTGGACACACTCATGAAGAGGTATATAATATAGCAACATATATACATTTGTTGTGTATATAGCAACACATACTTATATGTTGTGTATATAGCAACACAGGGTATATTCACAGTATGCATTTATCCTATGCCTGACCTTGGACTTATATCCTAATGAGCCTTCTGGCCCACTGTGTTTGGATTAGGACACTGATTTCATTTGCTGTCTCCTTCTTGCAGAGACTGAATCTGGTTTGTGAGGGACCTGTGCAATCATTGCTCCAGTAGAGAAGAATGACTTCTAACAGATATGTTTCAACCACAGGTTGAAAGACAGCTTACCCAGCCAAGCAGACACCCATTTCATGTGACAGACAGCAATTAGCACTGTAGCCTCTTAATGGTCAGCTGATTGTAATTTTTGTGTGATTCGCTGTTGTGCTCCAGGTTGAAAGACAGCTTACCCAGCCAAGCAGACACCCATTTCACATGACAGGCAGCAATTAGCACTGTAGCCTCTTAATTGTCAGCTGATTGTAATTTTTGTGTGATTCGCTGTTGTGCTCCACCTGGGAGAAAGTCCAGGCTCTGCCTTCTGACATCTTGCTCTTAGATTTTCCAGATGTCCAGAGAGAGTCAGAGGAGACACTAGCGCAAAAGCAAAGGGATTTAGTCTATCACCTGTAAGTGTGGACCTATGCATGTAACTAAATTACAGAACAAATGTACAAAAAATAAAAGAAAGCTTCCTTGAGACTTATCTCTCCCTTCCAAACTTTTGTCAGCACTAGTTAACTGGGCAAAACTGGGAAGGTTTCAGTAACTAAAAGGAAAAGCATTCAAAATGTAGGATCTATTTTCAACCACCATCTTCATTTTGACCTTTGACAAATAATCTCGGTTTACTTCTGCTATCATTATTCTGTTTATTAATTTTATTTGAATTTATAACATACCAAACTTTGCTACTTGTAGCAGAGAACTTTTCTGATGCAGGCTGTATGACAAAAGATATCATATGTATATCCAGATCTTTATGTCTCTACAGAATCTCCCTCTACAACTGGTAAAGTGCTCCCCAAATAATAATAGAGTAATGGGCAGAAAGAGTTAAAACTCCAGTGTCAGTAAATAATTCAGCATCCCACTAAACATCTGAAGCTGTGCCTTATCACAAACTTATTGTGCATTGCTACTATGAAGATTTTTAATGTAGCAGATGTGGTGAATTCTTACAGAAAGGTCCAGAATATTATATGAAGCTTTTGTGGCCTGCTAAATGAAGATAGTGGTTTTCTGATTAACTGGCTGCATTTAATCAATTGGATAAAACTTCATGAAGTCTGTAAAAGAAAGCTGGATTTGAGAGGGTTTGTATTAATCATGATGGGAGAACAATGGTAATTTAGGAATAATCTGATTGTTGAAACAGGAGACAGAAAATATGGACTTCGGTCTACTATATGATTTCTTGAACTTTCATGTTATCTTAAAGCTTTGTAATTCTTAAAAAAAAGAAAGAAATTAGAAAAAAAGCTTCTGTTAATTGAAGTAAAAACTCTGGTGGTGGTAGGAAATTTTAAGGACTATCTGTAAGTGAGGCTTCAGCCTATGTGCAATGTATTGTCTTGCTATTCAAATTATACATGGATTGGAACATCTTAAAAGAAAACTATAAAATTAAAATGTCTGTCCAAAAATGTCTGTTTAAAACAAAACTTTCAGAAAAATTCTATTCATTTAAGGTTCTAATTATTTGTGAGGATAGACATGATATTATCACAAATACTTCAGAATATTACAGAGAAGATTGGTCTTGCACCTAAACACTAAAAACTCATCCAAATATGTTTTTATTTCTATTATACATTTTCACAGGTTTGAGACAGTTTGTATTTTAAGTCCTACTTGAACGTCAGTTTTCTAAACTGACTGAAAAGTATTTATGTAGAACTACATGCAACAGAACTCCATTGTTTTACAGAGCATTGTGCTTCAATATCAGAACACATGTAGGATGAAATGCACCCCTCCCATCATAAACCATGATTATCAAAATGTTTTGTTTTGAGATCACCCCCAAAGACTGAAGCAATAGGATTTATGTCTTTATTTAGAAGGTGAGCTGTGTTATGTGGGGACTGCCCCTTTGTGGGTATTTGTACTGTGCTGAGGACAGTTTTAGTTTCCATAAAAAAAGGCTGCCTTTTAGATCAGATTTAGTGGTGAACATGTTCAGAAATAGACTTCTAAGCAAAAAGAAATGTGATGACAATGTGGATGCCTATGGACTACAGCTCAAATATTGGGCAGTTACATTTTAGAGCAGGAGTTTTGATAAACTCCTTTTGATGAGGTATGTGGATTTGATTCTTGGTAAATGGACAGTGTTGTATATTTACTATTCTAGTATATACTATGAGCAGATTCTACTTTTTAAATGCCAGTGCTATATACTATCAATATTATATATAAGGACATAGATAAAGATATACATATATAGATATTGAAGCCAAAAAGGCAGAGATCCAAAGATGGCAGCCAAGCACTTCTTCTCAGATAGCAGAAAAATAGTTTGACAAATTTAGATAAGCATAGTGAAAATAATCTAAACAATTTATGTATGTGTCAGCTCACGGCTGCACTTGAAACAACCAATGTATGGGGCAACTGAACTGTAACACTACCTTTTGTTTCTGCAGAGTAGTTATTTGTTTCAAATCAATCATAGTTAACCACTGAATAGGTATTAATATGAACAGATTGAAATGTGGGATTAATGGGCTAGCAAAAAGACTTGAAACGAGGAACTGATTATTCTTCTAGTGAAGAAATGAGAGTTAATAATGGTCAAGCTCCTTCAGACACCATGGATTATATTATAATGAAATTAATGTGGGAAGGACAGAAGATTTCTTTTTCTTTCTTTCTTTACCAGAGAGGAAATTAACTATTTTCACAAATGAGCAAAGGAAATACTGGGCCATTTCTATTTTCGTGTTAAAAAAAATTAAGGCTGGGTGCTTCCTTGACATTGCCTTTAATCAAAGAGAGAGAACTGGGTCTAGTACAGGGTAGTGTTGTACAGCAGTCTTGACATAATGATCTTTTCTGGCCTTAGAAGTCCCCCGATTTACCATCTCCTGTATTTTTTTTCTTGAATTCCCTAATAAGCTAGAACTTCTCATTCTTCAGTGAAGTGGGATAAAGCCTGAAGAAACTGGATTCTTTTGGCATGAAATTAACACACAGGCTTATTTCCGCAGCTCCTGTATGAGGTAATTCTTTTTTAGCCACAGTTCCGAGATAAAATACTCTCCTGTCTTATTGCTAGAGCATTTACCTGAGAGATACTGGTTCAGATTCCCTTGTGCAAAATTGAAAACAACTTCAGTTTCACAGTGCAAGCAAGCGTACTAACCACTAAACTAGAGAAAAAAAAAAGAATTCACTTTCCCATTTTTTTATGACAGAACATCGATCAACCAGACTAACTCTTGGTGCATCTAGGTGAAGTCAAAATCATTCCTTGAGCTCCAGACAATAAGACCTCTTTTCCAAAGATCACCCTGTTTTCATATGAAATTTAAGATTGTTTTGGGTTTTTAAATCAGCTTTTATGCATCACATATTTAGGGCAAATCTACATGGCCAGATAGATACAGAGAAGCTCCTTTTCTTGCCTCCCAATTTGACCAAATATTTGCTAGCTATAATACAGGACATCTTATAGACACGTTCTTCAGAAAGACAGAAATGAGGGGCACAGCTAGCACACTGTCTCTCCTCAGGGTGGGAAGAGGCTGTCTTTTTTTCTATCTGCACATATTCACATATGCATCTGCTTAGATATATAACTGTTCTTATCCATCACATATAGAAAACCTGTGCTTATTTCTGCATGGCAGAGTCCATTCTACCATGGTGGTAGAACTTCTGAAAGTTAGATATTAAAATGTTCTCTATTAAATAGCTGGAATTCTTTTGAAGAAGCAGGGTTAGCTTCTGAAGGAAGGGAAAGGGACTACTGAGTTTCCTCTCAGAAGCAGGATTCTGATGATCAGTTGTGTTTGGGGTCATGGGTGAATGCTCTTCACAAAATAATAATGGCAAGATATCTGCTACCTTGTGAAATATTAGGTGTACAGCACAGGCTGTGACTGGTTTAGTAAAATTCCAGCCTAGTATANGTTAGAAAAGAGGAAAGGACAGATCTCGGTGGGATTTCTGCAACTTAGCCAGATTTCTTTAAGTTAATTGATGGATAACTTCTAAGCGACCAATTTAGCCAGTCTGTTAAAAGAAATTAATCATCAACAGAAAGCATATAATGTCAAAATATCTACAGGTAATTTAAGTGAAATTCTTTACAACTGTGTAGTCATGCACAAATCAGTGTCCTTGCGAAAAGCCAAACTGTGCCATTCAAGGGAGGTGTGTGACAATAGAGGGTCTCCAGCTGGACGGTTGAAAGGTCTTCTGATCCTGCAGTCANTTGCTTCCCAGCTGGAGCCCAGCAGGAATAGTCAACCTGTTACTGCTTATGACTCCTGATCAGGATTCCCCTGGGGGGCTATGACTACGTGTTATCCTGGATTCCAGAGCGAGCTTAAAACTTTGTTGAACACATGTATTCTTTTTTCCTGGGATGTCTAGGCAACTAAAGTTTCCAAAATTCTGCTTTCTGCTTTAAATCCTTTTGTTTAGAATTTAAGCTACCAGTAAAGGAAGGTAGTCACGATAGCACATAATCTGCTGTTCTGTGGGATTTTTCACAGAAGGAATGTATTTTTATAGCACTGTTCTTTGACATATTGCTCCTCCAAAGTGTGTGTAGAAAAAGAAAAAATGGCTTAGTCATGTAAAATGTTGATCAGTCTTTCCTCTGTGAAGTAGATGAAGCCATCTGTTTGAACAAGTATTGCTTATAGAGTCTACTTCTGAACATGTATATTCTTTATCTTCAGTTCATAGCTGGACTGCAGAGTAATGGCTACTTCTTGAGTAAAAGTCTTTTAGGGATTGAACTTTAACTCAGCACAGAAAAGACCAATTAGAACACCTGAGTTTTTCAGACAAAGAAACTGATGTACTTGCCTCCATTTTCCAGCTTTGGGTATGTATTCTTTCTTAATATTAGCTTCCTCCAGCAAGCAGTGCTTCTTGCCTGAAAGCAAGCCTTGCTCTGTTTCTAGGGTTACCAAAGGACTATTAAAAAAAAAAAAAAAGAAAGAAAAAAAAGCCAGTAGCAAACAGCATATCAGATCAGTACTCAAAAGTTTCCAGGTCTGTTTTGCAATACAGAACCCAAGGGTTTTTGATAGGGTCTAAATTTGGCAAAATCAGCTTTCCCATCACTCCCTAACTATTTGTCTGTCCTCTAACTATTTTTACTCCAAGTTTCCCTCTGTCTCTGTGGATACAGAGAAAAGATCTGTGGACAGGAGTCTGGGAATAGAATAAGAAAAGTAATACTTCCTGAAAAAAAAGTAATGTTTTTGTGCTAAAAGCAAAACCAAGAACATAACATTGGAAATTAGTGTATATCAGCATAAATATATGGGGACTATATATTGCATTAATTCCTGCTAATGAATATGTTGAGGATGTTGTGTAGTTCACAGACAAAACAGGCAAGAGCCTTTGGTCTCATCTGAATTTCTTCCGTGCATGCGATGTTTTGCTGCCATGCCTGAGTTCATTGGAAAATGGGTAAGGATCTTGTTCCAGTGTACAAGTAATAAAGCTGATGTCAGCTATCTCAGGTAGCTTCAACTACAGGTATTCAGGCTGGTGAGATTTATAGAACTGCTTTGTAGGCATTCACCATCTGATTCAAACCAAGTATGTGAATCTGAGGAAGGAAGTCACACCACTTCTTTAAGGGCTTAGCTGCATACATCATATGCATAGGCTTCCCCATTCCCTTTGACAACAATGGAAAGCAGAAAGAGGCAGTTCAGTACACGCAGACATTTAAATCAGGTACCTAACTAACATCTAATTTAAGCAGCTTTGTTATGAATCCTGGAGATTTATACGCCCACCCAGCTTCCATTATCTTAAAGGAAAACCAAAGTTCTGAATGAATTCGTTAAGTCAGACAGGACCAAGAGTCCTCTTATGCACTAGAACAGTACTTTGGAAATGTGTTTTTTGCTGGGTGCTAAGGCTTCCTACAGTACTGTAGTGTTCAAGCTACTATGAAGTAATTGTTGTTTTCTTGAAAATGGTTGTATTTTTTTAAATTACATCATCATTGGCACGAGCATTTAAAAAATCCACAAAGTCTCCTGAGATGATAAAAAAAGATTATGAAAATCAGAGTGCATGGCCACTTGCATAATGTTTCTTTGTGCAGCAGCACTATACTTTGACTTGACTTGAATCTAAAAGATACAGAAATATCTGCAAGGCCTTAGGCTCTTCCATGTGGTTCTAAACGCAAATTAAGATCAAAATCTCCTTTGTGTGCTGTCTTTCTATTTCATTGAAAGGATACATTCTGCATTCGTAACAAACTGAATGGTTTTCAGAACAAAGTTGGAGAAGTGCTTTGTCTCTTAGCGTGTGCTGATACTATGTTTTCCACATTATTTCTACAAATGTTTAGAAACATGAATTGGAAGAAATACATATATTTATTGTATGAATTAGATTTACTACTTGAAAGCTTTTAGACTTAAAAAGGAATGATATCTGCAACTTTTATCTTCATACAAATATAATAAAAGTTTCAACTGATGATGTAGATATATTTTAAAAAAATCTGCTGGCTTTATGTTTTCTTTAAAAGTCTCAGTTTTTTTCAGGGAAAGATGTGCAGGAAATCCATCACTACTCAATATCTCTATAGGATTCTTGCTTGACTGGAGTCAAGTCTCCAGCTGCTGTGAGATTTAATAACACTCTGGTTATAATATCATCAAATAGCAAAACCTTCGGGACAGCTGGAACAATTTTTACACTAATGCTGTAATTAGATACATAGAATTGTCTTGGTACAGAAAATTACTTAAGGCTCAGACAAAATACAATGTACCACTTAACAGCCAAAGGTCAAAGAACTTGCTTCCAAATCCACCAGCCTGTTGTTTAGTAGGATTGTCTGTGAACGCTGAGTCTGAGACAGTTTGACTGAAGAGCTCATAGAGACAGACAAAACCATAGTTTCCAATCGCAACTATTTTTCTTACCATGCCACCATATTTATACCATAGGCCAGTAGTTCATTGTTTTTCTCCTAGATAGAAATCTTTACCTTTGGATCCATTTCACAACAGACACTTTAAGATACTGTTTTCTTTTTCTGAAAACAAATATAAATATTTCACTAGAAAGTGCATGCAGAAACATAAGCTTGTGACTAAAAAGATTAAAAGCACATCTACATGAATGACATTTGGCCAATTTGGTTCATTATTTCTTGAATTATTGATAGTTCTTCATACACATTTGATAAAAGTGTGTTGATTCAGATTGTTTAAAGGTGCCTTTTGGAATGAAAATCCTTTCAAGACCAAAATGGTGTTATATAGCACTGCTATTGACAAAACTGAATTTGGCACACAGATAAAAGATTGAATCAGAAGTCCTTGAATGATTTAAAAAACTGAAGCTGTAAAACTTGACAAAATGTAGAGTTTTAAAGAATTAAATCTATAAGTGTTTGATGAAAGAGTGGGATCCAAATCTGTTCTTCTAAATTCAGAAGTACAGAGCTGTCTATGAAGTCAGCCTGAGTTTTAAACTGCTACACTAATCATAAAGGAAGTTATTCAAGCTTTTTATGGACTGCAGTAACATTTTTACTTTGTCAATAGCTACTTGAAAGAATGCAAAATGTGTTCAAGTGATTTGGCTGGGATTCAGTAACGCATGGGAAATACTTATGATGCAGTCAAGAAGGCTGCAACCAAAATTATCCCAAGTAATATAAATGACCATCCCCCTACGTTGCAGAAAATGTAGTAGAATAGTGAAGAAAAATTAAGTGTAAAAGATTAACAGGGGACCCTTGAACTAGATAGCTAATTTCTTTGTACATGGTGTTGCACTTAGGCTGCCAAATGAAGATTAAACGCTAGCAGCATTTTAAAACTGATCTTTGTTTCTCCTTGTGTAGAAAAAAACCAATTCCTCTCCAAGTAAAGAAACAATTTTCTGGAGGGGAGACAACTGGGAGATGTAAGTGAAAGTGACTGATTTCACAGATGAATCAAAGAATGGCACCAAGAGGGGTGATTCAGTTTAGAAGGCAGTTAGGTATGTTCCTGAAGGATTGCACTGAGGAACAAAGTGAAATGACAATGTTAAGTACATAAAACAGAGAAAACTTTTGACAGGTATACTTTCTTCTATGTTGCGCATAACCTGGTGAATTTGTGACATTGTTCCTAACATGATGTGCGACATTTGGGGTTTGATGAACTTCATCAAGTCTTCATGAATTCTTCATCAATCTCTTAAATCCACTTTGTCTCTGACATTGTATCCATCATTGAGATCATGACAAATTCCTGAGTAAACCCTGCATTATTTGTGCCTCCCAGTGCCACAGAAAATGCTTCTGAGACACTGACTGACTGGGAAGAGATGGTGGCCCTGGAGGTTAAAGGGAGAGTCTGTAGATAGAAATGAAGCTGGACATGCTGGATGGAAAACTCTGTGCCATAAAACCCAAGTATCACAGTTTGATATCTGACAGCTGCATAATATCCCAGCAGTTTTTTCCTCTCACAACCTACCAGCTGTCCAACTAAAAATGGAAATGATTTATGTTCCCCAAAGACTGACTGATTGACAGGCAATGGAGGAAAGAGTAGTTGGGCCCCACTGTGACTGTGGCACCTCTAAAGCAAGGAGAAGGAAAGTGATGAGATCATAGGGGTAGTCCCTCTGCTGGGACCAGGGAGATTTCTTTTGCCCAAAAGGTTGAGTTATGCATGCCCAGGCTTGGAAGACAGCTGGGCTGTGACTTTAGTTGAAATTAAAGAAGAACTGCATTACCCCAAAGGGTATATATTTTTCTGAATTGTAACCCAGAAATGCATGGTATAGTGGGTTATATATGTTCACCGTATAGCAAACTATCCGCCAGCTCTTTGACACAGTGTACATGCATATTAGTGTACGTGTATATGAGTGTATGTATATATTACGAGGTTAAAAATATAAACCCACTGGAGTCTTTGATTTCCCTAGGTAATAAAGTTATTTGAAGAATATTATTTGACAGATACACCCACTCGCAGCCATCAATTTTGCAAGGGCTGGTACGGAAGTCTAAAATGCCGGTATTCATCTCTTTCTCTCCCCTAAGTCTTCATTATAATGTATCTCACTATTTTTCAGAAACTTTCAGTCTACTTTTTGGCAGATGTGACAGGCGGCTGTAACATTGATACCATCAGTGCTGTTCATCCTACTTTTTCTTCTCACAATGATTCTTCGCACATATTAATTAACAGAAATAGGAAAGGTGCAATCAATTTATTTAGTGTAGTTAATTAAAAAGACCTTACAAGCTGCTATCAGATAAAATTTGGCTTGTGCAATTGCAATTCTACGAATTTTAATGAAGATCTCTTCTTTTTCTTAACATAAATGTGCTTCTCAAAGTTTTCTTTCATTAACCAAAATATTTTAGGGCACATAGGAGGAAAGCTTGAACAAATTTTATATAGCTTAGCAAAATATAAAGACACCCTGTAAATGTAGGGCTTATGTTTTTCAAAGCTCAGGGTTAGGTAGGGGGAGGAGCAAGGAGGAAGGAGAGGATTTAAATGTTTGTAAGAACTGGGTTGCCTTTACCTTACATTTGCTCACTTACTAATAGTTATTATTAACATTTTAAAAAAATATTTATAAGATCTATTTACAAAATATTACTTACTATATGCACAAATATGCCACAAGTTAATTAAATCACAGACATAATTTAAAATAACTGAGCTAAGTATGGCTGGAGTGTTCAGTGGGACTAGTAATGAAGCAATTAGCGTAGTATTTAATTACCTCCTTGTGTAGGTAATTGGCCTTACAAAGTGATCTAAAGGTCAGGAGATTCAGCCTGCATTAGATAAAAGACAGTGGCAGGCAGATCAAGAAATATAGCTAAAATATGGAGGTAGTTTGTTAAAATAGATTCTTTAGCTAATCGTGTGCAGTAGGGCTAGGAGAGGGAGATAGAAGTTTCCTAAAGAAATCAGTGACATTTTGAGGGCTTTGCAGTTCACCTGCAAGCAAGCTGAGGTTGGAAGCATATACCTCTATCCCCCTAAAAGCAAAGGCACCTTGGACTGTGTGTTTGTCAGACAAGCTGCTTGAGATTTTGCTCATTTCTCTTGGGAAAAAGATTTTGAAAAAGCTTAGGTCCTTTTAAAAAGGCTCTTCTTTTGAAATTTAAGCTTTTTTAGTCTTTTTAATAGTCAGAAGTAAAGAAACACATTTCAAAACTGGAAAAAAGTTCTTGGTTGATTAAGTTAAGAGGAGAAGACATGAAGAGTAGCAAATATTTTCTGAAAATCTCAGTTTGATCCCTATGCTGAATGGGGATTTTCTCAAAGTTGAGAAAAACTTTGAGTGATTGCTACTTTCTGCAGGGACAGCAGCTTCCAAGATTCCTACCCTTTTGCAGAGCACTACTTTAATGCATCCTGATGGATCACAGACTTCTATCTTCCCAGTTGTGGCAACTTTTCTATTCTGTAAGAGTTAACCCATAAATTTCTCAATGTCAATGAAGGAGCAATGACTTGGTTGAAGACATGACTTCATGATTTACTTGTTATCCAACTGAGATTTTGTATAATGTTACATACTGGAAGAAAATATTATTTTTGTTGAGGAAATATGTTCTGTAGCATGCCTTATACTCTACTCATTATGTTCTTTCCACCATGATCTTTGTTTTGCTTATTCCAGGCCTCAGAGGGGCACTAATGTATTGTTTTATCTCTGCTAGTGTCTCTACCTGCTAATAGCTCAATAGTTTCGAAATATGCAATAGATTTGAAACCATTATAAATAGAATTTCCATGTACTTCAATAGCACTCAATTTTAAATAGATTTTTCGCATGAAAATCACAAAGGAAGAACAAGGACTGCTTTGTGTCACAACACAGAAATATTCTTCAGTTCATGCCAATTAATTGCACCCAGCTTGTATAGAGGGTCAGGACAGTGGTTCAGGAAGGATTTCAGAAACAACTGACAAAAGACAGAAAACTTATTTAAGTTCCCATAAAAATGTTCTGTCTTTGATAAAATTGTAAGAGAAATCTGGAAAAAAATTAGTACAGTTGTTATGGTAGAAGTAGAACAAAATCATGGACTTAGATAAGTGTTTGAATTTTTGCCGTAAAGAGCATGAGAAATTAATTCTGGTGAAGATGTACACTAGATATTTGAGAAGCGAGGAAATGCTGATTTTCAAAAGAATAGTTCTGAAAACAGGTGAGTGAGAAGAAGGTGGAGCTGGTGAAGTGGAGATTATGAATTCACAAGTGGGAGGAGGAGGAAAGTAAGATTAGATGATTGGAGCTTTGTTTCTTTAAATTTTTAGATGTGAAATTACTACGGAAATAGATTGTTAAAATATATCAGAATTTTTACTGGGTGCTTATTTCTATTTCTATGAAATGTAAGTTTTAAAAATTACCAGTGTCACTGATTTCTTTGGAACTGGTTGCTGTAACTACATGTGTGCAAGTGGGTTCATGTGGGATGAACATGTTTGTATGCATGTACATGGATACTACATTGCCATATTGTGTGCATCGGTTTAACTCTACTACAATTAGCAGAGCTAAGCTGGTTTCTATCAGCTGAGAACATGGTCCATATATAGATTGTACATTTATGATGTCTGTAATAACATAGTCTGCTTTAGGCACGTTTTAGCTTAGTAAACAAAGCTATGAAAGTAAATGAAAAAGTTTAGCGCCGTCACAGACTTGGAACTACTGAAGGGCTGTTATATTCTTGCATCATAAATTTCTCCTATACATTAAGCTGATCTGTTTGCACTGATGCAGTATGGCAAAATAAAAGGACGTTTTAGCATTTAGTCTAAAAACCTTAAATACCATGAAAAAATACAGCATTAATGTTGAATTTTCTGTTTTCAGAGTCAACAAGCAAATTCTGTAATTTAAGTCATACATTTGTTTCTTAGAATTTATCCTGTTACTTTATTGCCTTTGGAAGCCATTTGGAAGTGTTGGGTGCAGAATAGTCAATAAATTATGTAAAGAAAGAAGAAAAGCATCTTTGTTCTTTAACAAACATGGTAGAGGCTGTAAAATGACTGCACTATTTAAAGCAAACAAAAAAAACCAAAAAACAAGACCCACCAGAAGAATAATTACAAATTCAGGATCAGATAGTGTCAAACTGCAATGAGCTTAAAGAAGTGAAAAATTATCCAAATATAACTGTTGTAACTACCATAAACTATTGATTTCGGAAACAAACCAGGACCATATTCACAAAAGACTACTTTCCGTTTAACTCTTATCTTTACATTATGTTATGTCACTGGTGAAATATAGCAGCTCATGCAACAGTCATCAGGGAAGAAGCATTTTAATTGCAAGTAAATGCAAGTATGTTAAATCTAATCTCCAAAGAGCAAATATTTACCAAGAGTTTATGATCGCAGATAGACTTGTAGAATAAACAAAGTACACAGTATCTGGTTGTCTACATATGCATTTGACTTTTTTATTTAAAAAGCATTAGACTACTGAATGCAAGTACAGCACTGGCTTAGTGAAAATCTTCATTGCTCTCCAATCCTGCAGTGCTAAGGACCCCACACAAAAATGTATTCTGGTAAGAGAGAAACATTTATAAAAGACCTTTCAGGATTTGAAGACTTTATGGGCCTTTGTAACATTTTAAATAAACCACATATTTTGAACTTTATTTCTTTAGATGTGATCTGTGGTTTGTTCTGTCTATGTAGATGGGTACATGAATTTAGTACTGCTAAATGAATTATATGTTTCTTTTGGTCATTCAAATCAGCAACAAAAATTGTATGAAAATTATCTGTTTTTCAAGTTTATTGAAAAAATATGACAAAATTATTAGCAGTTGAAGACAGATTTCAGTACTGACTACCATGTATCATACCCCAGATGTTATACAGTGCCTAATTTCAGAAAAGATGGACTATAAAATCAGGCACAAAGAAGATTAAGTTGTATATTTTAAAAAGCTGGGCTTAACTATCTTCAACAATTATAAAAGGACCACAAATTAGAATGACAGGAATTTGTCTTCCTGCATTTAAAATATTTGGAATAGAAGCAGCTCTTGAGACAGCTGAAGCTACATTTAATTGTAATAATCCTCACATAGAGTAATCAAATGTTTTGGAAAAGAAAACCGGTTTTATAGATCATACTGATTTATAGGATAATATTGAAAATGTGTTATTAGAAGAATCAGCCAGAGAATTTAAGAACATAATGGTAACTGCTGAGATGTAGTTCTGTGCTTTATCTGAACACTATAGGTAAATTCTTCAAGGACAGAAAATGACAATTAAAAAGTTACAATTATCTCTTTGGATAAAAGACTAAATTCTTATCAAGCTGCTAGAATTAAGGCTGTCACCAAATTGAAATCTTTCTAATCCAATTTGACATTTGAGGGATCCATGACTCAGGTTCCTATTATTGTGTTGTTAGGGAAATAACCTAAAATGCTAAATTAAATGAAAAACAGATATTTGGTAATTGATGTAAGCAAAACACTCAGGCCTAAAAGCTGGAAACATAAAGTTGCCTGTCCTCTCTGACCTCAGCAAGATACTCCGAATAATGTTATTTATGTAATCTTTTTTCTCTGAACCTTATATCTAAAGACCAATCGTAGATGAGAATAAGTGAGTTTGAGAAGGAAACTGGTATAATTAACATTTTCTTTGCTTCATCAGCAAGTCTGTCATCACTAATTTTGTTTCCCATTGGACTGAGATTTTTCTTAATGCTAAAAAAAGCTATAATTGAAGTACAATGAGCAAAGAACAACAACTCTAACACCTTTTAACATTCATCCACTCTCAGTATAAAAGAGTCACATGCTATTTTACTTGCTGAGGAAACAGAAGTTTTAAAACTAAAACTCTTCCAAAGTAACAGTATCCCAGGGTGACTTTCGCTCTCCTTGGATAGGTTATATGCTGACTGCGCTGAATTCTGCTCCTCTCACTCAAGCGAGTGTAAGACCTTTTAACTCCAACCTTTCCTGGCAATGCCAAATGTACTCTCAGAAACAGATCAGTGAGATGGAAGATTGTTGCAAGTTTTACTCCTCCTTCATAACAATGACAATGCTCCCTCTGGCATGATGCAGCTCCAGCCACCCTCAAATACATGATCCAATATAAGAACTGGTGTTATTTTGCACAGTTAAGCCCATAACCATTGGGTGATCCACTGAATGGCGGTGTCCAGAGACTTTGTTAGAGCACATGAGAGATCTATAGCACAGAAACAGTACTAAATGCCCAATCTACAAGGCTGTTTCCATTTTGAAAACTTATTGGTGTTTGAGATCTATGTCATTCAGCCACGGGCAGTTGTACTGCAAAGGCCACACTGTAAATCTCATACTGTCTCTAATATTTTGCAGCGTCTTTCTAAAAGAGTCAAAAACACCTGCCAGTTTCTTCGTGTGTGTCTCGTGAGATTACTTGTTCCTAGTGATGAAAAATGGGGTAATAACCAGCTTAAGTTTGTTAGGAGACAGAGGTAAGACAAATACCCTGCTGGTAATGCTGCTGTTGTGGATAATATGTCTTCTAGATCCCATTATGCAAGACTCCAGATTGTGCTCATAACCCGGAAAGTGGTTTTAGGATAATGAAATCAAATATGAACATGTCAGGATCTTGGGACCTATGGTTTTGCTGTGGGGTAATATTTTCATGATAATATTCTCACAGTCAGTCAACAAATTTTGTTATTACATAATATGTAGTTATCATAATTGAAGCAATTTCTTTTGTTATGCAATCTGTTGACTTACTCAATGCCTGTGAGGGAGAGAGTTAATTTTTCATTTGGCTCTTTCCGGAATGAATTACTGTGACCAGCAATAAAAGGGACACTGAGATTTGTGCTTCTGTCTGAATTACTACATCCTACAAATATAACCTAAAAATTCTGTCTGTTCTTCATTTACCTATTCCTAGATAAGATTCTTACTCACTCTTTTCAGAATTGCTGCTGCCTCCAGGAAAATGCCGTACGTTGTTTGTGCAACCAGCCTGTCTTGCTGGTCAACTGGCAAGAACAAACAAATGCTAAACACACGTTGGTGACCATACAAGTTTTCAGCGAGCTGCATTACTGCTAGATCTTATTCTCCCGCATCGTTAGTCACTTCGGACCCTTCAGGTCAGGGCAGTGAATCAGCACAGAAGGCTCTGAGCTGGAGCGTCCTTCTGGCCAGCTGCCGTCGTGTGATTAACCAAAGGCACTGCCAGCACAGCGGCACCAGGCAGTCTACTGGTTTTGCAGACTAAGGGTGGCAGTGGTTGTAGCACCGAATCAGTCATCCTTCTCTGTCAAGTGGTGTCACTTAAACCACACAAACTCCCAGATGATGAAAACCAGACTGTGCTATTTGAAGGCACGTCGTGTTTGTTACTACTCTTTATCTCCACCTGCTGGAGTTTATTCCAAACATTCTCAACTCCAACATCTTTCTCAAAAGAGTGAAGCACAAAAGCTATAGACATGATATGCAAATAGTAGATATGGCTGTAGCAACACATTAACTAGACATGCATAGAAATTTGTGGAAACAGGCAAACAGAATTTCAAAATGTTAAAATATTGCATACTGACTTTTTCTGAACAAGTACTTCAGCTTTCCCTTTGAAAGGAGTCTTAATTTCTATGCTTATGTTTTCCTGTTACAAAGTAACGGAAAATTATTAGGATTTATAAAATTAATAAACCTTTTCAAAGCAAAATATACTCAAAAGGCAGATATTTTTGCGTTTGAGTTCTATTCCAGTTTCTGCTAGAACAGATTAAGATTTAGCACTGTTAATTTTCTCCTTAAATGATAAAAGATAATGCTCATTTATGGATATTGGAAATATTTAAAAACAAATAGTACACATAAAGAAGAATTCTTTTTATTTGGATATGTTAATAAAGAGTGAAATTTGTCTGTATTTAGATAGATCCCAGAGCTTGGATAGCTGGACGTACAGGAATGTCAGTAACACTATTTTAAAAACAAAAGTAGGAGAAAGAGTTTAATTCATTAATGGGTTTTCTTATGTATGGAACTTTGTGGGAAGAAAAAGTAAATTGAAACAATAAATTTTTCACATACTCTGACAGAGAGGTATCTGTGGTTTATTTATCTCTTGTAGAAAAGTGAGTTCCATTGCACAGGTTCAGCGGTTTTGAATTTTCCATCTCTGATCATACATTTTTTAGGACACAGTGTTATCATTACAATAGAAGGTAGCTGTTCCAAAATATTATCATTGTAAAAGGAGAAGTGAATTAGTATTGACAGTTGGGATGAAGAGTAGCCTTTAATCCAAGCTTCATATTAATGGTTAATTCACTGGTGGAGGATTAATACCAATAGGTATAATAGTGCCTGCTGGCTGGGAGGCCTAATTTTTCTACTTCATGGACCCAGGCACTAAGTACAAGGCTGTTCTGCAGAATCACTGCAGGCAATATAATATTGTCCATCTTGTGTTTTTGTCTTGACTAGATGCAAGCGCCAAGTATGAGAAGAGTTCTGGCTGTACATAGAAGGGCTCTCAGGACTTTATGCTTCCTTGTTGATTCTGCCAGCAGCTAGGGTATTTAGGGGAATCACATGTGGAATTATAATTAGGGATGTAGGTTTCTTTGGACTTGAAAACATGATGCCAAGACTAAATGTATGGATTTCCAAAGTCTAGAAACATTGCAAAACAAATATCCTGATTAACTTCTTCTAGCTATGTGAGTTCTATTTGTCACATATGTTTTAAGTCCTGTAGAAAGTGATCTGAATTTGGCTCCAAGACTCTTATTGAACAAGGACACTATTTTTGGCTTTTTTTTTTTAGCTTACTTGATAGCAGTGTACATGCTGAAATAAAAGATGTTTGTCTAGGATCAGAAGTTATCTCTGTCTATCTCTGTCTTTTCAAAGGAGACACAGAAAGCTAGGAATACAGAAAGTGGATAACAGATCAGGATTAATGACAGATCATGAATAGAGTTTTTTAATCAAGAAAGAAGGCAAATTTTGTGAACTTTTTCATCTTGTCAAAAAAGCAAGAAAATCTTTCATAGTTGGAGAGACCAGATATTAATAGGAAGTGGAAAATGTGCTTTTCTCTAGAGTCAAAATATGGATTTGCTCAGAGAATAGGGTTCAGGAGAGCTTATCAAAATTTATTGTCTCTGGATCTGAATCTGTAGTGAATTAAACTCTTTGGAGAACATGTTCAGCTAACACAGAATAAATGATATCAATCAATCAAGAGTCTGTGATCAGGCAATGCATTATACTATCTCATGTATGAGATATGTATTTTTCATAGCACATCATTCATACAGAACATTTCATTTCATTATGATGAATCATTTAGAAAAGAGAATCTGGAATGTGATGCTACAGAAATTCTATTAGCTTAAATATATTCACATCTGTACAATGAATTGGGATATTTAAACAGAAATGTTTAAATAAGTACAAATTTACCATTGAAACTGCTTCATCCTATATAAAATACAGCCCCAACTATACAAAAAAAAATATAAAGAATGTAATTTTCAATCTATAGATATTTAGAATTTCTAATAAACCCTGGTGCTGTAAGTTTTGGGGTTTTTTTGGGGGGGGGAATTATAAGGTACATAAATTGTTTAAAAAACTATTAAAAATACTGTAGCAGTTCTAGGAATATTATTAGTTTAGACGTATGGCCTCTGTAGTTTAGAACTTCCTTTTCTACAAAGTCAGATGTTCAATGTGTTAATTTTTGTCCGTAACTGAAAATGGGACTACCTAAATCTACTCTTAGTTAAATAAAAATCAGAGAATGGAATGATTTTCCTGAACTTAGGCATCTAGGTTTATTTAGCTTTTATGGTATCTCATGCCTGTCCTCTGTTAGACACTGTAGATCTGTTATTGTGTCCCCAGTGTCTTGTGTCCTGCCTATAAGATCAGGTCTTTCAGATGATTTAGAGACTCTCAAATGGCACTAGGTGCTCATGTTTAGGTGGCTGAAATCCCTACTGGGTGTATTATTAGGCCATCAACCAAAGAAGGATCCAATTTAATACAGCTACATTTAAGGGATTACTTATAATCTAAGCTCTTTATACAGTCCACATAGATCAGTCATTCAGTTCTTCTGCCTAAAAATCGTCGCCTAGTGTCAACATGAAATGCTTTAGGATATCTTACTTGATTTCCACATTTAGTAGGCATGGTGGTGATGGGTTGACAGTTGGACTTGATGATCTTAGAGGTCTTTTCCAACCTTAATGATTCTATGACCCTAGGATTTAGCTCTAGAAGAACATGAGTTTTCTGTGAATCTTCTCTATCGATCCTACATGCATTTCTTGGATTCTCTGGGGCATCTCAAACTGCACTACAAATCTATGTATCAGCAACCTTATTCAGCCCTTCATCAGATGATGGAGTCTGGAGAGCCACCCATCTGATCAGATATTGGTGTCCACACTGGGTTGTGAATAGCTCTCCAGGTACTTCTGTGTAGGCACTTACATTCATCTGTCTTCAGCTCTGAGCAGAGTCTCACCTTCTTTCTTTCTTTAGAGGTAATAGGAGATCAAGAGGCTGTTCATTCACATTGTTCCTGTGGAGGGAGGGAACACAGATGACTTCATCTTAGGTGGCTAACATTAAGTGAAATGAATCACACTCTGAAGAATTGCATCAGTTGAATTCCTGTTGTTATTTCCTTTCTATTAAGTAATCAAGCAAAGGAAGAAAGGCAGGCAGGAAGGTAGGAAAGAGAAGGTGTGGGGGAGAGAGAGAGAGAAAGAGAAAGAAAAGAAACAAAAAAAAAGAAAAGGAAGAAAATAAGGAAGAAGAAGGAGAAAAGGAAGGAAGGAAGGAAGGAAGGAAGGAAGGAAGGAAGGAAGGAAGGAAGGAAGGAAGGAAGGAAGGAAAGAAAAGAAAAAGATCAGCCTTCAGACTGTGCTAAATAGCTACACACACAAGAACACTCATGCATGCATGTATGCGTAAATATATATGTATGTGTGTATGTATGTTTGTGTAAGTGTTTGAAGGCATCATAAATACAGGAAAGCATCTACTGTTTAGAAACAGAAATAAACACCGTCAAATCATTCAGGATGTGTGAAAACATTGACCCTGTGTAAGTGTCCTGGAGCTACTAACTTTGTTTCTGTCCTAAGCTCTTTGTTGAACAAATATTCCCTGCTTCCACAAGGAACTAAAGACCACTTAACTAGCTGAGATCTACAACATTTTTGTATTTATCTATAACATGCTTTTTGGAAGCATTTCAGTGACAGGAATAAATTTATCACTTGCTACTCATACTATAGTGCTCATTAATGTTTAGCGTTAGTATTTTTGTATTTCATTACAACTCATGTATTGGTATTGAGAAGAAGAGCAAATTTGTTTTGGTAACTGTGCAGATCTAAAACTAATGAGAATATCTGGGATGTTTTGAAGACATATTGATTAGAACAAAAGTCTGAAGTACTGGAATGGAGAGAACAGTAACTTGGCTGAAAAGTAATCCAGAAAAGGCAGATGCAGAAAGACACATAGATGTAACCTATCCTTCAAATATGTGCGTACACTGGTTTAGGAGAGGAAGGCTACAGATAGTCTTGACGCATTTTCTACTGCCCTGTAACCCAGACCATGCAACCTTTCAAAGGAAAAGAACTGAATTATGACATCTTGGGTCAATATGTGGCAAATGGAAATTGCCTGTAGTTTATTAAACTTTCTTTCTTTCTTTTATCCATTATAGGCAATTATTCTTTTCAGATATTAGATCATTATTGTCTTCCTTGCTTTACTACAGTGCCCTCTTGCTGTAGATATCAAAGGAGATGGGAACATGAGGAAGACAGTAGCAAGGAAGCTGTAAGTGGAAGTAGTATCACTTGTTAGAGCACAGTTATAATCGGGGAAAAAAAAAGGGAATGAAATCTACAAAACCTCTTTGAGATGAGACTAAAATTTATCTCTCGACTGATAATCATAGAATCTATAGAGAGATAATGATTTATTGCAGAGTAATATGTGTATTCTTTTCCCTCTCAACCCCTGCATTTTCCACAGGATACTTTTCTTTCTTTTCCCCCTAAGCTGTAAGGACCTTACCATCTCTCTGCCTCTCTTTCCTCTTCCTCTAATTACATCTCCTCTACTCCACAGTCACAAACTATCTTTTCTTTCAAAGTTAGACGAAGTGATATGCGTCTAACTAAATCCTGAGCCATTGGTCTCTAGTAGTATTTAGTTTTTAAAGTTGTTTCAGACCTAAAAAAGGTCTTGTGTGCCTGAAAGGATGTTTAATTTCTCCAGCCACACCAGGTGGTAGAATAAAAGGTACTGTGACTGCCTACAGACCTTGTCTTGCTTTGTTAGAGGCCTCCCATGGAGCACCGGTGTGAGTTCAGAATTCCCTCTAGTTGAACCTGAAGTGCTGGGGAGCAATTTTTTGACAAAGCATTATGACTCATTAGTGACTCAGAAACGGAGCTGGCTCAGGCGTCCCCTGGGGGATTTATATCAAGGCACTCAATGTGATTGATTCACCTAGTACTAAACACAAGAAGTTCCTCAATGTACCTGGCAACCCTAAGAGCGGCTTCTTAAATTGCCAACCCACATGACTCTGTTATGGTTCTCTTCTTGTTTGATGTTGTTGGTGTCCCCTAAATGCCAACTTCTTCCCAGTCTCAGAGTTGTTTTTGAGATATGGAAACTGCAGAGACTGTAACCAATAGCAGCAGTAAAATCCAAGGCTATGAGACTGCTGTCGCAAGTAAAAGTGTTACAGTTCTTCGGAACCTAATGTAGAATCTTTTAATAAAGCAAAACAAGAGAGGTCACAGACCTTTAGGTCTTCTTTCTATAGTATTAAGAAACAAAATAGTGATCAAAACTTCATTATTTTTGGTTTTCTTTTAGAAGCCATCTGAATATCGTAACTTGTTTGGGAAAGTGTTTATTTAGCAGGACAAAAAACTGAACAACCAGCTATAAACCAGGGGAATAGTTTTGCTTTGCCTTAGTAATGACCCCTCTCAGCTAGTTAGTAAAGAATAAAAAAAAAGTGTGTGCACTAAATAAGTAGAATAATAGTGATCCATTTCTGCTTAGAGGAAAAAATATTAGTCTAGAGGCCTAAACCAAAGGTTTTGAATTTCCACTGTCTTAGACCACAACTACTACAGACTGTCTACACCTCCAGGGCCTCTTGTGAATCCTCTCAATGTTCATAAACTGACTGTGGTTTGTCCATCAGACCTCTGTAAATCGAGTCTGAGTGTATTCCTGAAAAATGCAGGAACAGAAATACTGCTAAATAAGCCATACAGGACCTGCCAAAAAAACAGAAACAAGATCACCATTTCACAGTTTCATTCCTCCTATAAATTCCACCCCTGTTATATATAGGCTGACATTCTTGAAAGATTTTTGCGAAGGTGAGAATACAGATAGTTTAAAGGATTTTAAAAATAGAAGTACTTGTTTTGTGTTGACAACAGTAAGTGGAGTTATAGCTAAATTTTAAAATCATAGAAGGTTGTCAATTTATCTGTATAGGTAAGCATATTGTGTCAATTTATCTCCATAGATAAGTATATTTTATGCATTTGTCTGTACAAATAAGAAAATAAGAATAAATTACAAAAGCCTTCATAGGGCGCAATTTATGTTGGATAGCTTTAAAATGAGGATGAATCTTATGAAAGTACAGCTATATGGTTCCTGCTGTCACTTTAGTAATATATAGGCACTCAAGATTTCCATCAGAGCCCAAGATCAGACTGAGATGTAGTGGAGACTAAAGTTATAGCAGAATAAAATGAAATCATGAGTTGTTGAAATCATTGACAACACTGGTATTGATTTCAACACAAATATCATCTGTCTATTTTATTGTCTTGTCTTTTATTGCTGTTCTTTTCCTACTAAATTTTAATTTAGAAAATGGCAATAAAAACGATCAACGTATTCTCAAGCAGTAAAAAAATGTAGAAAAGTTTCATCTCTCTTAAGCTGCTTCAAGATTAACTTCAATGTGTTGGATTATGCCTTTTTATTAGTATCCTGTGTTACCATACTAAGGTGTTTAGTTCCTTGTAGGAGACTACCTGTGTTTCTCTTCACTGTGTCATTGCTCTAACTCTCCTTGCCAAAGTTAAATTTATGACTTGATGCTCCAGGTGCTCAACATTCCATTGAAAGCAGATATTTCAATTCCTTGCCACTTCTGAAAATCAGAGCATAAATTTAACTTTGGCAAAGACATTTAGGAATAAGTAAGGTCAACAAAAGAAAAAAACCCATGCTACAAATTAACGAAGATTCAGACCAACTTCTTTGAGGACTGAGATGTCTAAAAACATGTTGCTCCTCCCTCCATCTAGCCTGCATTAGCTAACTAAATGAGGCCAGGGCAAGGAATTGGGCACTTTCATGCTCTTTAGTGTTTAATTCTTCGTATTTCCTTGGCATGGTTTTGGTTAGCATTAGTAGCACTATCCCAGACAATGCCTGGGTAATGATGAGGACGAGCCAACAAAATCATCCTGTTATGGGCTGTGTCACAGGTGGTGACACGTATTCTTTGCCAGCACATCTACTGACCCAGGGGAGAGAGAGCTCTTCTGACTGAGAGAACCTATTTGAGTGGAAGTCACCCACTGATGCCAGCAGCCCTCACTGTCTCTTAAATAGCAGCCTGGTGGGAAGGGATTTATCTAGGATGCGTTTTAGGGCTTTTGCAGTCAAAGAGGGTTTGAGTGTAGATTTCCTGTCTTCTAGGAGACTCCCCAAACCAAGAAGGAGGGAATTTTGAGAAAATACATTCTTGAAATTTTTTTCTGTTGAATCCATACTTTTAGGCAGTCAGGACTAGGAATTCAAGGGCTAAAGGAGAGCAGGTAAAAGTATGATTCCTGCCTGTTGGCAGCGGAAAGTCAAAAGTGTGCTCTTGGGATTATTTCAGATTATAAGTTTTTTTTTCCATTCCAACTCTCTAATGGAAAATTAGTATATGAAAAACCTATGGACAGGGATTTAGAAATCTATAGCTCCACTCAAAGCCATTTCTTGCTAGGTTGCCTGATTGGTTCTTGCCCCATTATTCCTGAATAGGTTGCACAGTGTCTCTTTTCCACCTCTTGAAATATCCTTGTAGCCTTGAAGTGATGTCTATAGAGAGCTGTTCTAACAGCTGTTCTAACATACAATACAAAAGACAAAATGAAATATATCAATAATGTACTCTGTTGTATTTTGCCGCAAAACCATGTATGACTGGCCATTAGAGTTTTTGCTATGGTAGCAGCTGGTTTATTTGCTATATGTGTGGTACCATCTTGCTTTCTGCATACCCTGCGTGACAGGTTGCAGTGTTTTCTCTCCATAACACAGGTTACTTTTGTCATGGAGAAACAGGACAAGAATGGATTAAGACAATATTGTGTTAAAAATGTGCTGCAGATCTACATAGTGAGAACTCCTAGGAGGGTGGTAAGGAAAAAAATCACACACTTTCACAGACTTGTGCAATGAAGTCTGCAGGTTTTGGCTCAGGGTTTGTTTTTCAAATAAATTTGCAATAGTAATTTCTGTTCTGAATGCTCTCCCAAAGCAGAGTAATTACTGGCAGCATTTCAAGATGCATTGAAAACTGAAGCTGAATTAATATTTTATTAATTTTTGATACTTAAAACCAGAATCTGGAATATTATTTGAGTGTGGTAGCTGTAGAAAACATTACACATGTCTGAGTTTTTGAGGTCATATGATACATACTCAGACATTATAGTGACCTGTAGTTTTGGAATGTAGAAATGAACTGTGTAATTATTTTACAAGTGGTAGATGGTGGGAAAGTATACTAAAATGATCCAAAAAAAAAAGGTAATAATTCATACGGATAAGCAAACAGACAGGGGAGGACTGTTATACACTGAAATCTGATTCATGCTTGTAACAGTTCTGTATTCAAAAGAGTTCAGACTATTTTGTGTCAACCAAGCCACTGTGTAAATGAATTGTCATACGGTGCCATAATCTGCTGTGTGCTTAACTTCCTGCTATGAAAGGGAGAGCCTTCTTTTTCCAACTTAATTTCTGATTTTGATATATGTATAGCATCTGCACATTCAATCAGCATATTTCACAATGTATTACTTTCTTGCTACTAATGTAGCTGGTATTTTTTCTATTTTATTAGCCCACGATTTAGATTCTGTTCAGATCAAGGCATATCATGCAAACTGTAAATATGTTAACTGACTTACAGCTGCAGCAAAATAGAGTCAGAGAACCTTATGAGACCGAAGAAATTAAATTGGTATAATTGTTAATGTGTATTATTTGTATTGGTGTAATAGATGGATTTTACACAGTTCTAAATTTTAATCTAGCAATGTTTTCTCTTTTCAAGTGCACAGGCTAAGTGGATTTTCACATTTTTGACTGAGAATTAAAGCTTCTCCCATTTAATGGATGTGAAGTTTTGAAGAAAAACCAAAAGAAATGCTGCTATGTGACTTTGGAAAAGTAATCAAATTACTATCTAATTACTAAAGGCTTTTCTATAAATTGGGAGTGAAGTGTTAATTTAAAAAAAAAATAGTGTATTTTCAGCACAGAAAATTTTTCAAGATAGCTTCAGTTTTTAGCAAATTGCTAATTTTTTGTTCTTGTTCCCTACTCCTACTAATTTTGTGCTTCTCAGATGCTGCATGATGTAAACAACAAACTACATACTACTCTTGTGGTCTTATGCAACATGCACACACTTAAGGTAGTCTTCACCTTGTTACTTCCACGTGTGTTAGCACAGTGTAAATGCAGCAATGCATTTAAACAACTTTTCTCTTGCATAGGTACTCTTTGAATTATCTTACCCATAAGCATTGGGTGCAGAGACTAATATTTCAGTTTGCTTTTCTGCCACAGACAAGGGAACAAAATAATACAAAATACTAAGGGTTACACAGTTTTACTTATTCTAGCCCATAGAGAAAGGAAAAGGGTGATCTACTTGTGTAGGGCCTCAGCATGGAAGTGTGTCTTCTTATTCTTGGGGCCTGTCTGCTGAATTCCACTGCTTTTAATTTCTGAATGCATTTTTCTTTCAATATAAGAAACTTCAAACAGTTTCATTTGATTTTAACACCCCCTGCCTCAACTTTAAAATGTAAACATTTGTATATCTTATCTTTGGTGTCTAATGTCAGGCAAACTGGCATTATATTACACACTGGGCTGTGCTCCATACACATACACATTTCACTACATAGAACTATATCCTCTCTACTACGTAGAAAATTGCAAAAATTCCCTCTTCTATAGACGAAACCTGAATTTTTCAGTGAAAAACACAAAATGAGCAGGGGCTAGAACATGGCCAGTTTACAAGAATTTGTTTGTTCAAGTGTTTTTTTAAGCCAATTAAATGAAAGATATGTGTTCGAATATTTTCATGAATCTGAGAGATTCTTTGAGAAACAATTCACATTCTGAGTTTATTAGGAAAGATGATAAATATTTTTTGAATGCCCAGAAAATTGAACAGAAAATGTACAGTAGTAATCAGAACTAAATGTTCTGTCCAGATTCCTGAAGCTGCTGAGCAGTGTTCTCTGAAGTGAGCATACTGAGCTTGTCCACTTCATTAGAGTATTTTGCTTCTTAGTCCTTCTTCCTTGTTTTAATATGTTAAACTTTGTCCAGCATAATTCAGACACTAGGTTACATAGATTTGGATCCTTAAATATTTTCACAGGATTAAAGGGAGAAAGAGAAATCAGTCTGGCTGATAAGAAATCATGTTTCAGATACCAGAGAAGATTAGAACATAATGAAGAATGTAGGAATGAAAAAATAATTTAGTGGCATTACAGTAGTTTTGAAGAAAAGGTTAGGGAAAAAGAACATTAATTTCAAAAATAAAGCCTTCCTTTCATAAGTTGTATGAGTTAAATGTAGAGTTTTATACCTTGTCCTACTTTAGGCTTCATATATAAAATACAAATTGACTTTGACTCTTGTGCCGTTATTAGGGTTAGAAGAATTTTTTTCTGCTCCCAGTCCCTATTACTTTCCAAGAAACTTCTAGGAAAATTAGACTCATCACTGTTGCCAGTTTGACAATTTTAACCAGGAAATATTTCTTGCCTGTAGGCTCTAATTTCAGCAAATTGCGTTTTAACATATATGTTTTTTATTGCCATGTCTTGCATTTCTTCATCATAGCCTACTTTGCCTGCCCTTAAAAATCACCCCTAAAAACTACAATTGCGAATAAATTGCCAGAAATACCTGTCTTACTTTAAATGCTATGCGTTGAAATAAGTGCAGGGCTGTTAGTGAACTGGTCAACAGAATACTTTTAGTTATAGAGGGTATTTCTTGAGTATTTTTGGAGTGTTTTACAAAATATGAATGTCAAGACATTTTTCAGAAAATAAGTAATAGGTTAATGAACTTGAAAAAGAATATTTGTCACTATGCTTAGAAAAATAAATTGCTATGTTGTTGTAGGAAACAATGATATTTTATTTATATTTGCTTGCTTTTTATGTATGGGCTAGACATCTGCCTGTGAGGGTCCAGAAGCCACTTGTGTGTTCTACATAAAGCACAGATACTGTCATAGGCTTTGGCTCACAGGTTCCCTGATTAGAAATTCGGAGAGGGGTACTAGAAGTCTTGTTATGTGCTCTGAGCATGAGCCTGAGTGATACAATCAGGCAGTCAGCCAAGTAATTTTTACCTAGAACTTCAGCAAATCAGAGTGGAAGGGGAAGAATCCAGTTGTTATTACTATTGATGCATTCATTTGCTGAGAGTAAATTACCTGTCACCATTATTATTAATCCAATAAATGTGTCTACCTTTATCTAAATCTAAGGTCCTATAGCATCTCCTCATCTAGATCACTTTGCTCTTTTGAAAGAGAATGGTGTAAATAATTTTTTTATATATTAACCAGCTTTTCCTGGTATTGAAATGCAGCACTTCCTAGCACAAGTACCTCATTATTGTCATCCACCAGAAAGAAACCCCAAACAAAAACCTAACAATAACAGCAGCACCTGGAAAGGTAGCTAAAAATATATGTTTATCAGTGTATAAATAATCGGCCAGCATACAGAGACTGTGCTGACAGTGGTGCTGATAAAACTCTACCCCAGGTAGTTGAGAGTTTGAGATGAATTACGATGCCTGAGGTTTTGGAGCTGAGAATCTTTTTAGAAGTGTTTAAGTTTCTTAAGTGCATTAATGCACAATACTTTGAACTGATTTTGATCACTCAGTTTTGGTGTAATGCAACTTACTAAGTTGTTGTATTTTTTAACTCAGAATGATCAGATGGGTATAAAACTACATGACATAAGATATGCTATTGTGTTTCAGACCAAAGGTTTCTGTAGCCTCTGTATTCTGTTCGGATAGTAGTTGCCTTGATAAGAATAAGGACAAAACAAATAAATGCTATGTCATTCTTCAGCTATTTTCAAGTCAAATGATTTCCTGACAGTAAGGTGGTTTATCTAATAATCCTCAAGGAATTTCTTTTCTAGTCCAGTTTCTCTTTAAGTGCGTGTAAGCTTTCTGTACCCCCAATGTCCCTAGGTAAGGAATCCCAAAAGTCTACTGTCCCCTGTGAGAAGAATGACCACCTTTCATTCTTGTATAGCAGGGATCCCACCGAGTTCATCTGATGTCTTCTGTGTCTTCTGGAGGATGAGACAAAGAATATCTGCTCATGTCTATTGGTCTCCATGACATTCATGATTTTGTACAGTTTTGTAATCTCTTTTTTTTTACTATTTAATCGTTCCTTTTACAAAATCTGTTTTATATCTTTTAACATATTTTTTGTTCTCTGGACCTTTTCTAGTTCTGATAAACTATTTTTAAGATGCTTATGCTGTTCAAGGTGTAGGCAAACACATGACATTTCATTTTGTTTGCTGTCCCTTTTCTAACAATTTATTATATTTTCTTTTGAATATGGCATTGACATTTTTATGGGAAAATCTATCACACAGCCAAATTTTACTCCTGAATTGTAATGATCTTCTTAGAAACAATAATTTTATGTGTGCGGCTGCAATTTTTATTTTTTTATGTGCATTACTTCATGTTTATCTACATTGCATTTGATCTCTCACCTAGGTGCCTAGTCAGTGAGTATTCCTATGGATTTCTTCATAGTCTGCTCTCTTTCTTACTACCCTGAATAAGTTGCTGTCATCAGCAAATTGTCATTTTGCAGCTCACCTCCTTTTCCAGGTGTTTTAGGAATACAGTCAATAGCAAAGTGCTTGTGGCACTTCCCTGCAAGGGTAGGAAATAACCATTTATTCCCAACCCCTGTTTCTTACCTTTAAATCAATTCACTGTGGTGGTATTTTTTTAGTCATTGTCTTGTTTTATTTTTGTCTTTTGTCATCTTTTTATGAAAGTGTGCCTACACAGTATATTGTGATGCACTTAAGAAGTATCTAAGTAGTTCTAAATTCGGAGATGAAATTATTTCATGCTGAGTTGAAGTTTTAAAATGTTAAAAATGTTAACATTAATCTGTATTAAGATTTCTCTGTTGTCATACAGCCCAATTGCTCTTCAGACCTGAAGCTTTCTTTGTGCCTGCTTTATTGCTGAGATTCTTAAACATGGCCAAAATAAAAGCTGTAGGAACTCCTGGTCCTGGGTTTCACTTTCCCCATTTTTGGTTTGTGTCTAGTGTAGGATTCTTAAATTCGTGTTTCAGCTCCCTGTTTCTATTCCTACAACCTCCCATTCTCTCAACAGTGCAGAATTCTGGAGTAGATCATCTGTCAGATTGAAACCATCTCCTACCTGTACGTTTCCCTCTCAATTGTCAAAGGAGGCTGGGTGCGCTTAGCTGGAGAGGTAATAGCAGGGCAAGAACATCTTGTTTTACAGCCACTTGACCTTACTTGTACATATTTGTAAAACCAGATGAGTACAGAAGGAAATCAGCCTCTGTCTTTGTAAATCACTTTGCAGGATAGGAATCTCCAGATAATTCTTTGCTCCACACCTTTTTCACACTTCCTTGCAGCTAGCCTCGCTTTGCATGTCTCCTTCTTAGCCCAGTCCCTTTTATTTTCACAATACCTTTATCCTTTTTACTTTCCTGTTTACCTCAGGACGTGGCACAGCAGGCATGATGGTTGTGGGTTGATGGTTGGACTTCATGATGTTAGAGGTCTTTTGCAACCTTAATGATTCTATGATTCCCCGCTGTATTTCTGTCATTTGAAACTCTTAAGCCTTTGTTGAATTAAGCTAAGACACTCAGCTTCCCCAAAGCAACTTTGCTCACCTCACTTCTGTTTTTTTGCCTTTCTTCCATTTGTGTTTATACATACCAGTGCCTCTGCAGCACAATCTGTCTTTTGGCACACTTTGGTGTAGTTTCTTTTGCTCTAAGGAAGATGGCTGCTGAAGGACTTCCCCATTACCAAGACTAATATAAAAAGTTATTAAGTATGACTGAGTTGGCAGAAATATTGGTTGTCTGGGGAATTAGAAGGGAAAAAGTCAATTTAAAGTTTTATTAACGGGAAAATTAATTTTAAGATTCCAGAATGGATTAAAAGTAAAGACTGGAAAATTAATTTACTTGGATTAGAAGTACTTGTTGGGAAAAAGAGGTATTTCTCAGAGGAAACCTTTGCTTACTTTTAACTAATGAGGTACAAACTTCATTAAAACTTTACTATGGTTAGTTTTTGAATAGTGATTAGAAATTCCTGGCTAAAGAAAAATATACAAGGCCAGAAAATACCAAGCACTATCTGGAAAGCCGCTAAATTCCTATCACATCCACCCACTGAAGTTAGAGCTGACAACTAGATTCTGCTCAGATAGAAGCCACTTGAAATTAGTGATAGCATGGAGACATTGCCCTCTGACAGTGCTACTTTCCCAAACAAAGATGGGGAATTTTGTCTGTAAGTGAATAAAGAATCCTTATGAAAATTGATTGTGATATGATCTCTCTGCAAAATACGCTGCTTAGGAGATTCTGATACTTACTTGCAGCCTTGTCAAAGTAGGAAAAAAAAACCCAAAACAACCTCCAGTACAGACCCCTGAAATGGACTGCTGAATTTGGTGAGATCCAGCACTCTGCACTTCTTTGACGAAGCCTTCTGTAGATGTCACTTAAAGTTTAACCCATAACTTCATAGCACGTGGAATCAAGTAAATGTGAAAGTACTTGTAATTAGTGGTCTGCATGGAAAACAGAGTTTTCATGTTTTAACATGAATATATACATGTTTATATTGGTCTTTCATATATCTTTGTGTGCTATGTCTGAGTATACTAACACACGATAAATGTATGTTTGTACACACCATTCTACTTCTTTCATTCTGGATCATGGTATCTTGACAGCAAATCCCACATTTACTGTGATGAAAGAATATGAAAGAAGGAAGAAAACCAGACTTCTCCCCCGGCTTTGGTAAGAACTTTGGTTCACTCTCTGCAGGCAGAATTCAGCACTTGTGAAGCCAAACTCTAGCTGTTGGTCCAGCATGGTGCATGCCTGTCCCAAAATCTTCTATTGTATCTTCCAGTCCTGGGTTTGTGTTTAAAATATCCCATCCATCTCAAACAGACCTACATGTCTGTATTTAAGCAGCTGACAGCCACAGATTAATCTGGACTAGCCATGAAGATAATGCAGCTAAGCCTAAGGTAGACACCTATGCTATAAGTACCACTGGCTACAAAGTGAGTTTACACACCTGGTATGTACGTAGACATGCACATCAAGTCGCTGCACAATTAATCTCATCCAAAATACTTGTTTCTTTAGATTGTGACAGCTTTTTGCTATTCTGTCACTCCTAAAGGAAATCTTAGTGTGTGATTGTAGCGTTGCAGACCTTGAGCTGAATGTTTGCACTACCACGTCCCTGGAGTAGACCTAAATCTGGAATTGGAGTTTCTCTCTTACTTCATTACTATGAATTTATTCAAGATATTTTAAAATAATTTTTCTCCCCCAAAAAAGGGTTTGTAGGAACACTTTCTCCCATACTGTGTTTGCCTCCATGGAAGTATTTTCCCTTGAAAGAGCAATTTATATAGAACATGCTAAAGTTTCTGTGGACCCTTTCTGTTTTTTCCCTCAACATATCATGTTGATAGTGACATTTAGTAGTGTACACAAGTCATTTTATTGATTTTCCAGTATTAATTCACCCTAAAAATAGAAGTTTGTCCTAAATGAACACTCAATGCTATTAATTAACTATTATGACTTGCCAAAATTTTTCAAGAGATGCTGAAGATACTCAGGATTCAACACACAATATACAATCTATATATTGGCAGTAGTCTCTGAAAAACAATGCGCCCTACCCCATATACCCCAAAGTGTGTCACATGTTGGTGCTGTAAATCCTGAGCAAAATGAAGTAGCTAGAGCAAAACAATTCTCAGAAACCGGCTGACATCTTAATAATGGCAGTACACAAAGATGAAAGTGAAAACCTGTGATATTGCTCATTTCCTGAAGGAAAAACAAAAGAAAAAAAAAAGTAAAACAAAAAAAGACTAAGGCGACATGATGAGTATTGGAAAGTAAGCCTTGTGGTGATTTAGCACCTAAAAGACTGTGACAAGCAATGGAATGTTAAAAAAGTTAATTCAATGAGATACTTGGCAAATTTTTCCTTTGAAAATGAAAGACTTGTAGTGTAAATACTATTTAAAGCATTCTGCTGCTCACATATAGTCTTCCCTTGTGGCATCTGTTAACAATGAATTGCTGCACCTATTATTAGAACAGAAATTTGTGCTAAAGGTTTTTCAGCTAGAACAAGGCTTTCTCAGTGACAGAAGAAACAACTGAATGCAACCTTTAATGGGACAGTGTTTTCTCTCAGAACACCATGGGATATGAGGTTTCTCTCTCTAGCTTTCAGTTAATTGCAGACAAAAGACTGCAGGAGAAGGTATTTGTTTAAAATTGTTGCTGGCATTGCAATAACAGATGCCACTCCTAATTAAATTGGAATATGTTGTAATTCTACATGGGAAAGTGGTGATACCAATACAGATCCTTAAACATTTTGCGGTGACAAATGCTAGAACTAAGAAGACACAAACATGAGCAGCAAATACATGAAAGAATTCTACTTCATATCAAATAGAGTTCCAAGAATACATTTTCTGTAATATCTACAAGTTTATTTACCTTTAGTTAAAAAGTCAATTTATTCGACTTTACTTTTAAGCAGATCTGAATATTCTTGGCTATATTCAGCTTTGGTGAAATGACCTAGATTTCATGAGAAATCAAAATAGTGAGTGATTTTGTCCTTTAGCCATCTGTGAATAAATGCTCAAAATCATTGCCAAAATTTACACCTGTGAACACAGCAATCCAGCACTGTTATTCTAAGGAAAATTTACATGTTCTCCAGCCTGCAGCGTAAGTAGAGAAGGTTCTTTGGTATCTAACCTTAAATCAAAGGACAAAATTGAGAATTGAGGTAGGTTTAATCTAGCCTCATAATTAAAGCAGCAAATTAAATTTCATGTGTAAATGTTTTCTTTTGGAATTAAAGGAAGAAAAAGAAGAACATAAAATTCCTTCTTCAGTCAAGAAAATTATGTTAACGTCTTTCTTTCAGAAGATGTGTTCCTTCACCAAAATAAGAGAAATCACCCTCCTCCTCCTGAAAATCTTAGCAGGCCAGAAGTTGCCCTTATGATGACTTTAGTGTATAAAGTGTAGTATAAAGGAAAGATAAATACAGATCTTATTTCACTAAATATCTTCAACACATCAGTAGAATATTTAATTTCTCACAAGAGCTCAGAAACTAGTATCCAAATTTCTTGAGGGTCTGGTCAAGTTCAGAACAGCACTACTCTGTCATCAAAAACTTTCATGATTTCCTAAAACATTCAGGAGACTTGATTGACAATACAGACGGTTACAAATAAAATAGTGTAAGAAAAGCTATTTTGATGTAAGGAAAATAAATTCTCATTTTGTTGTACAGGGAAAATGGTTCAGATATATAATCTCAGGAAGTCTTCTGTTTTTCAAACTCATTTAGCGGCTAAATTTAGTCATGGTACTACGAACTTCAATTTAAGATTTCCACCTGAAACTCAGTTTTTTCCAACATAATCTCTCTGTTCCAGACATTATTTCCCTCTTGCCACCTGGTGTAAGGTCTTCAGAAGAAGTTTAATGTGGTCCTTGGCTCTAATCTCTTTGACTTCTATGAAGCGACATTTTTAATAAACTAAAAAATCTCAATTAACATAAAACAAGATGCCATTCCATAGTATATTTCAACAATCCACTTCAAGGATTAGGAAAAGAAAATAGATTGCTGAACTCAGATCAACTTTAAAAAAAAAAAAAGCTAAATCACTGTTTTCTCTGCAGTTTGCAAACAGCGGTCAACTATTTCACCACTTTTCATATTAACACCACTTTAATTAAAAAAAAAGAGCAATGCTTTCTAAAACTTTGTGACAACTGTTTGTTCCTCACCATGTGTACTGCTTTTTAAAAAATGTTAATCATGAAACAGTATTAATTAAGACTAAACTTTTTGGCAGTGTTTTCTTTGAAGCAGATCTTAACTATTGTCATTTTTCCCCATTCACCTGCCCACACACCAGTGACCAATATTTTGCACAGTGTCAGCATAAAGTCAGGGCAAAATGTACCTCATTAACTATTTCACCTTAGTAAATAACAAATACATTTTGATAATCTTCCATTCAGAATCGCAGATTTTCTACCTCCTGACTTTCCAGCTCCTGTTACACGACAGTGACCTGAGTTCAGGCCCATGGGTACTTGTCTATTCCTTTATGCAGCTGCCGTCACTCCCAGTTGCTAAAATTGGGGACTGCACGCCATATATATCCATCTTTTTTTAGCTTCATTCATTAATGTTCGGTGAATAAAGCTTATTGTGTTGAGATGGATCTTGTACCTTTCTATCAGTATTATTTGCTGTTTTTCCATAACTTGCCTCTAATTATTGAGCATCAAAGCTCTAAAACAAAAAGACTTGATGATATTTCTAAAGATGTTGTGTGGAATATAGAATTTAGCACATTAACCCTGCAGGCAGCTTTGAAAATTGCAGGCTGAACCTGCAAATAATCCTGGAATTCCACCAGTGCTTTCAGTAGGAAGAGCTCAAATTGATTCATTCCAGAGGTCAGTGTCTTACCTCCATCCTTCCCCTCATAAAAATCTGTGAGAACAGATCCACTTGAAAATATGTTTTTAAAGTATGTTAAAAGCATGTTTTTAAGTCTGGGCCCTGGCCAGCCACACACAGAAGGGAATTCTACAGCTGTTTAAATCCACGTCGAGAATGTCCTGTGACAAATCTATTCCCATTTCTATCCAGAGCTGGGCAGGGTTAAGAAACATCAACACTGTACGTGCCAAAGAAACAGCGAGAAAAACTCCACTGTGATAACACTCCTTACAAAAGCAGTGGGATCCTTACCATTTCATGTACCTGGCCAGGGGCGCCTTTGCCCCATTCAGGGCCCACTGGTAACTCAATGATAGCCAAATGAATTCACTCGTTATAATCGGGGACCTTATTGCTCTCTACAGCTACCTGAAAGGAGGTTGTAGTGAGGCAGGTGGTGGTCTCTTCTCCCAAGCAACTAGCGACAGCATGAGAGGAAGTGGCCTCAAGTTGTGTCAGGGGAGGATTAGATTGGATATTAGGAAAAATTTCTTTACTGAAGGAGTGGTCAGGCATTGGAATAAGTTGCCGAGGGAGGTGGTTGAATCACCATGACTGGAGGAGTTCCAAAAACGTGTAGATATGGCGCTTTCACAAGTGCCATATCTACAACTTCTTACCAAGACAGACCCTCAGGAATCCCAGGCCCCAGAGCTAAGAGAAGAAGCCCACAGAGAGGATGACTTTCCCTTGGTCGAGGAGGATTGTGTGAGAGATAACTTCAGCAATTTGGATGCCCACAAATCCATGGGCCCCGATGGAATGCACCCACGAGTGCTGAGGGAGCTGGCGGATGTCATTGCTGAGCCACTCTCCATCATCTTAGAAAGGTCCTGGAGGACAAGAGAGGTGCCCGAGGACTGGAGGAAAGCCCTGTGTCACTCCAATCTTCAAAAAGGCCAAGAAGGAGGATCCAGGGAAGTACAGGCCAGTCAGCCTCACCTCCATCCCGGGAAAGGTGATGGAGCAGCTCATCCTAGAGGTCATCATCAAGCAAGTGGAGGAAAAGAAGGTTATCAGGAGTAGTCAACATGGATTCACCAAGGGGAAATTGCACGGTGCATGGTGCATGGGGTTGTTCCCACCAGGTGCAGGACCCTGCACTTGCCCTTGTTGAAACTCCTCAGGTTCCTCTCTGCCCAACTTTCCAGCCTGTCCAGGTCATGCTGAATGGCAGCACAGCCTTCTGCTGTACCCACCAGTCCTCCCAGTTGTGTGTCATCAGCAAACTGGTTGAGGGTACATTCTAACTCTTCATCCAGGTCACTGATGAAGAAGTTAAACAAGACTGGGCCCAGCACAGACCCCTGGGGGACACCACTAGATACCGGCCTCCAACTAGACTCGGCGCCGCTGATGACAACCCTCTGAGTTGTGCCATTCAGCCAGTTCTCAATCCACCTCACCGACCACTCATCTAGTCCACACTTCC
>Ga0065711_1002650_pt1 | contig 40567 bp, 62 predicted proteins | sample Hoacrofraction12_FD_59098 | JGI IMG/M metagenome (GOLD analysis project Ga0065711, IMG submission 59098) | Hoatzin crop microbial communities from Cojedes, Venezuela - Epithelial fraction 12 v2 (version 2) | ecosystem: Host-associated > Birds > Digestive system > Esophagus > Crop | place... | reverse complement strand
TGGGCAGAGCCTGGCGCTGCCTGTCCCTGGGCAGCTGCCTGGTGTTTGCCTGCGTGGCCGGGATGGATGCACCCCATGGGGGTGTGAAGGTGTGTGGGGGTCTTGGCATCCCTCCTGGGGCCCAGCATTGTCTGTACAGCGCGTGTGCCCACCTCGGCGGGGCCGGGAGGGTCTCTCCCTGCCCAGGGCGTTCAGTGGAGGGTGCTGGGGTTAAGGCTCGCTCCCCAGCGCAGTAAGAGGGAAGCTGGGAAGGGGAAGTTGCACACACGGCTCTCCCGGCAAACTGGGCCCCTGAAATGGGAAACGGCTTGGTTCCTGCTGGGCCCGGCTGTCTGCTCAGCAAGGACAGAGGAGATGGCCCCCGTGTGAGCCCTGCACCAGCGTTTGGTGGCAAAGGCTGGAGCAGATCTGCAGGGACAACGCAGCGATTTGGCTTTGGGATGCGTAGGAAGGGAACACAGAAATACATCGGGATAGTCCCAGCCCTGCTTGCTCCCGGGTCCAGGGTGCATCCCGTAAAGCAGCTGGAGAACACAGCCCTGTGTTCTCAGCACGTGCCAGCCAGGAGGTCCACAACGTGCTTTTATATGGGGCAGAAAGACCTCTGAGAACCTGGTGCAGCTCTTTGCTCCAGGGCTCTGCGTCCCGTTGGAAGCCCGGCTTCCCCTGGCAGAGCCTCCGGTTGCGCCGACACTGGCAGCCGTGCAGTGACCCAGTGGGATTCGTTCGTCTGACCCGGCAGCAACATTGACTGAAAAAGGCAATGTGAACCCTGCAAAGAATCCGGCTCCGCGTCACGGTGCCAGGCGCGAGGGTTCCTTCCCAGCAAGGGACGAGCGGACCCGCCTCGGACAGACGGACCCTTGGCTTTGGGAGCGCAGGAGTGCGACGACGGAGGGAGCGCCGAGGCCTCGCTGCACTTGCAAGTAAAGCCTTTTCCCATCTCCCAGGAGCTTAGGTCCTAGGAATCCTCCCGCTTAGGCAGGAACTTGTTTGCCTGCAACCCTCGCGAGGGCGTTTTGCTTTCGTATCTCCCCGGCAATCGCGTTTGCTGTCGGGTTGCAACAGGCGGTTGGGCACCATGTGCAGCGACGCGATGAATATGAACCAAGGGGAGCGCGCGGAGCTGCCTCCGGCGAGACCCCGGGCTCCCACGGAGCAGCAGATCTGCTCTCAGCCCTTTGCCCGAGCCCTGTGTTAGTCCTTACGCTACGCCGCTCCCCTGCCCTGCTCATTTTGACCACAGAACCATCTTGGTTGGGCATTTCCAGGACCCTGGAGGCATCTGTCTTCTGAGTTTTTCTCCTAGATGTCTCAAATCGATTTGTGTGGGGAGCAGCAGTAGGTTTGGGCTTTTCAAAGCGGGGTTATTAGCACTGTCCCAACGAATTTGCTCCAGTTCTTACTCTGTGTGCTGTCATTTTATTCTGGTCTCTACGAAAGCTTCATCTGAACGTAAGTGTTTTAGCCCCTCCTAGCTCTCGTCCATCAAAACCAGCTCCGCTTTCTCCTGTTAAGACATTAGTCTCATTCCTCATGGTTATATAATTGTAGAAGTCTATTTTTGGTTATGAAAGTACGAAGCTGGGTATATTTAAAAGTGTGCAAACAGAGTAATTCCCGAGTTGTGGGGCTGCATTCATGACACTGTGCAATTAAACCCCGCTCCGCTCTGGCTCATGTCCTGTCATCTTCCAGTTTCATTCTTTGAGCGGATCAGGCTTTTCTGGTGCAATTCTGCTTTACAGTGCAAATCATGTGGGTTTGTTTTGTTTTTTTTTTTTAATTCCTGCTGATAAAACGCACACCTTTCAGTGCCAGGTGTGGCAAAGCTGACAAACTCCCAGCCCCCCGCGACAAATTCACCCGTGACTTGGGGGGCTGCCTTATCGCCTGGGCCCTGGGTCCGGAGCTGGGCTCCCGCTCTCCGTCCCCCGCACGCCGGCTGCGCGGGCTGTGCACCAGCGCAGAGCAAAGCACGGCTGCGCTGAGGCTCCCGGCTTCATCTTTTATTTGCTGGTGGGAGTCAGCTGTTTGGAGGAGGAACAGGTTATTTTTGAGCAAGGTTACTCCGCTGTAAATTGGAAGTAACACCCAAAATGTTCATATCCAGAAATCGCTTTCCGGCTGACACAGATGACTTTCTCCAGCTGCTTTCCCTAATTAGGCTCTGATTCTGCTTGGGACACTTCTTAGAATCAAAGGATGGTTTGAGTTGGGAGGGATTTGAGTTGGGAGGGACCTTTCCAGGCCATCTAGTCCAACCCCCTTGCCATCTTTCACTGGATCGGGCTGCTCAGAGCCCCGTCCAGCCTGGCCTTGAATGTCTCCAGGGATGGGGCATCTCCCACCTCTCCAGGCAACCTGTGCCAGGGTTTCACCACCCTCAGAGTAAAAATTTTCATCCTTATATCTGAATTTACCCTCTTTTAGTTTAAAACCATCACGCCTGTTCCCACCTTTCTTACAAGCCCCCCTTAGGTATTGAAAGGCTGCAATAAGGTCTCCCCGGAGCCTTCTCTTCCCCAGCCTCCCGTGCTTTCCCACCCACTACCTAGCTCTAGGTCTCGACTCCCGGTCGAAAACCTGCAAGGACTGAAAGGGTGGAATGAGCTGGCGCTAGCAGAAGTGCCTGGGTGTAGTCCAGCGAGCAGGCTGAGTCACGCCAGCGCTGTGCAGCCCCATCCCTGCCGAGAGCCCATCACCTCCCTTCCCTGCCCACTCAGCTTCGCAGCCCGGAGGTGTCTGCCGTGGGAAGGGTGAGCCCTCCGTACCAGATGGCATCCTGCGTCGGTAAACACTGCGCCACACTGCTTTTTGAAATAAATCTCTCATTAGATACTTGCCATTCCCAAATTAACATTTAATTCGTGTTTCATACCCAGAAAAAAATCTCACCGCAGTGTTGCTAAACTGTTGACAGTGATGCTCTTCCTTTGTGAGTTCTGTTGCTATTAAGCAATTTCCTTGCTCACGTATTCTTTTTAGTTACTAAGGGAACATGAATCTTAATAAAACTCAATCAAATGTTCCTTAAATAACAGCTGCCTTCGTTTAACTGTCTTATCAGCCCTTTTTTTTTTTGCTTGGCTCAAAATTCCCGGGAAATTAAGATCTGATTCTTCACAGAGTAATGAAAAAGCAACGCATCCCAAGTGCGAGGGAAATCCTTTCTCCTGAATACTATAGGATATAATGCTCAGGATACTGTTTAGCAGAATATCTTGTATTTTGTCCTGAATGTGCCTGTTCCTCCCGGCGCTTTTGATGTGAGTCAGTTGGCCACCTCCAGATACACGGTTTGTGCTTGGGTCACTCACATTGCAGCAGGGCCTTTCCTGAGCATCTCCGGCACCGAGAACCACGACGGGGGATTTTCTGAACCCGGATGTGTCCGTGGGAAGCGTGAGTCTCCCCTGAGCACAGCGGAGTGCAGCGGAGGGACCGTGGTGCCCCGACAATGCCATGCCTGCGAAGCCCAGGGGGGTCCCAGCGCACTGGGAGCTCTGCAAGGGGATGGGGGCTGCAGAGAGCTGCGCTTGTCCCCAGAGACCTCCGTGCAGAGGAGCGGGATGCTCTGTCCCATCAGTGCTCCTCCGTGGGTGGGCTTTGCCCCCTTAGATAGGGCCACGTGGAGCCATCACCTGCTGGCTGGGGACAGGAGACCCAAGTGCTCCCCGCCGAGGTAGAAGCTCCTCCAGCTCAGGTCCCCCATCCTCCTGCCCTCCCAGGATGGTACCCATGCCGTGGGAGCTTTATTTGACTTATCCCTGCACCCCATGCTCGGCTGGGGATATATGGGGGGGGAAGGGATAAACCCCACCATGATGGTAGCCTGACAGTCTGAGGGGCTTCTGGATGGGACCACACGAGGGGTGGTCAACTCAACGTGACGTGGGATGTCGGTGCAGTTTCCCTCTGGGGAACAGCACTGGGTGCTTCCCTGCAATAGGGTGACTGTAACAAACCAGGACAAAGCCCAAGGGACCCCTGGACCCTCAGCAGGTGACTGGGAAGCTGGTGTTAGTGGAAAGGCCACGGGTGGTCGGTGTTTGGGGGCTCAGCGATACCCTGGCCAAATATCAAAGCAGGGCTGCCAGCTCAGGGCTCGCCACCCCCGTGGGCAGGGGGGTTACGGTGGGGCTTTGTCCCGGGGGAGAGCGGGGCTGGATTGCTCGGTGCTATCGAGAGAACACCCCATGCCTGGGCTGGACATGAGAGACGTGTCTGGGAAGGAGCATCCCAAATAACGGGGGTTAAAAGCTGGAGAGCTGCTGTGCTCGCCTTGTTGCTGCTACATGAAATTATTTTTAAAGCCTGCGAGCGCTGGTCCTCGTGATGTCCCAGGAGCTGCAGCTAAAGGAAAGCGAGCAGGTCCTCAGCGTGAGCCGGAGCCATGCTGAACCTGCTCTGGTCTGGATCTGGGTGCCTTGGCCTTGGAACAGGGCTCTGCCTGTTACTTTCCCGCTGATGTTGCTCCCAGAGTCGGTGTTGCTGCCTGGGAGCGCAGGGGGAGGCTTTGGCTGCTTCCTGATGTCTCCCAGTGGGGCTTGTGGGTTTTTTGGGGACTCTCCACAGCGCTGAGAGCACGCAGGCTGCAGGGTGCTGCAAGAGGAGGTTGGTGTGGATGTCCCCATAGGAGAACTCCATCCAGTGCTGGTCTGACAAGAGACACCCAGAACTTCAGAGGTGCCTTGCAGTGTTTTGCTATGACTCCAAGTGACTGTGGTCCTTTTAACCTCCTTTGCTATCTTTGTCCTTCTGCTTTGCATCCCTAGCCCAAGAAAGCTGGACCCTGGAGATCTTTCCTCAGTGACGTGGCTGTTTGGACACAGCCTTCTCCTCCTTCTGCTGCAATAGCAATGCCAGTGTCCCCGTGCAGCTGCAGCGAGGTAGGTGCCCTCCTTCTCCATGGGGACTCAGCTCCTTCTAGACCCGGTGCGAACCCAAAGGCAGTCATCGTGCCAAGGGAAATGCAGCAGCTGGACACGTATCCCTCAGTAGGAGTGGGCAAACTCTGGGCTTGTGTCCATCTTGGGGAGAACTTTAAGACCAGACTAGTTAAAGCCCTGAGCAGCCCACTCTGACTCCACAGCTGAGGTCCTTTTCAGTGTGAATTTTCCTGTGATTCAGGGCACCTGGTCCGAAGGGTCCTGCAGCACTGGGCTTGGCTGGTGGGCACCCTCTCCAGAGGGTCACTGGGGATTTGTGACTGGAGAGGCAAGCTCTGCACTGGTGCCCTGGATTGCCCACCCGTCCCACGTCTTCGTGCCACTTGCAAGTGGCTTCTTGAGCTTGCTGAAAAACCAGGGATCCGCCTGTGAACTTCCCCGCCCCTGGTTATTGAGCAGAGCTGGTGTAGCCCGTGGACAGTTTCTCCTCCCTCACCATCTCTGCTTTCCCCTCCAGGAGCTCTTGGCCTGGGCAGGAGCGAGTCCCGAGCTCGGCATAGCAGCGCCGGCGGCTATGGAGTAACCCGTGCTCTGGGTGCGTGGGCACAGCGGGAGGCTGAAGCTGGCTGCCCGGGCACCGGGGCGGCCGAATGCGCCCTGCCCACGCGCTCCTCGCCTCTGCCATGAATGATGCATCGACGATGGATTATGAACTGCTCTCCCCCTCCTTGGTTGAGCACCCAGCCGGCACCGCGGGTATGGATGCTGAGCAGAAAACCGTCTTTGCCTTTGTCATCTTCCTCCTGGTCTTCTTGGTGATGCTGATGGTGCGCTGCTTCCGCATCCTGCTGGACCCCTACAGCCGCATGCCCGCCTCCTCCTGGACTGACCACAAGGAGGGGTTGGAGAGGGGCCAGTTTGACTACGCCTTGGTGTAGAGGGCAGGGATGGGGCGAGCCTGGGTGCTCTGTGTGCCTCCCACCCCAGCTGGCCCCGGCCCCGGCCCCCCCTTCCTCTGTGGTGTTGCCCCGGGCCAACAGCGATGCTCTGGGCAGGGAGGTGAGGTCGGGCTCTTGGCCAGGGTGGGTTTTCTAGGGGTTTCTCTCTTTTCTAAGCACTTTTCGGTTCTCTTCGCGGTCTGTGGGACTCTTGGAGAGATGTGTCGGAGGGGTGAAGTGACTCCGCGTGGTCCCCGCTGCCCGCTGTGCCCCCCGGGCAGCGTCGTGTGCTGCGGTGAGGGGCAGGAGGCGATGGGGCAGGGCATGGCGGGACCTGCCCTCAGCCACGGCCCGCGGGGCTCCTGGTCTGGCTGGCTCTGCCTGGTGCCAGGCCAGAGCTTTGACCCCCCCACCTCCTCCTGCCCCCCACATCGCTCTCGTCTGTGTCCGCCGGGCAGTGCCGACCGTGGTCCAGTGCGTGCGTGTGCGTCCCTGTAGCTGAGCTGTGTCTGTCAGGGGGTTTATAGGCACCAGACCCAAGTGCTGGCTTTGTTCCTCTCTTTGTGGCAGCCCCAAGTGCCCCCTCCCCACAAAGGACGGGGAGATGGAGACCCCCCCTCCCCGCCATGCGCAGCCCCCTTTCGGCATCCAGCCCTGCAGCCTGCTCTCCGCTTTTACACCGTCGTGACCTGTCCCTGCTCAACTGGTGAAAATGGTCTGAGCAAGGCGCAGTCGTGCAGCCACCTCCAGACCTGCCTGGGTGGCCCTGCTGGGATCCCAGGAGGGAGCGAAGGTCCCACACGACACTTGGGAGATGCTCCTCAGCCAGCCCAATCCTGGTAGCCTCCCGCCGGCATCCCGCGCTGGCCAGTCCCTGCTCCAGCGGGACCTGGGTGGCCTCCCCACGTCCAGGGGTGCTGGGGGTGGGCAGCCCTTCCCTGGCCATCCCGCGGCTCCACGTCGGAAGGGCTCTTTAAATAGCCGAGGGGCAAACAAGGCTGTCCTCCTGCCCCTCTGTGGGAGCGTGCCTGTTGAGTAGGGGTGCTGCAGCTAGCCACGGGGCTAGCAAAAGCCGTGGTGGGTTATGGCTGTGGGCCACTGAGAACGTTTGTACTAAGGGATTTGAGCCCATGGGGGAGAACCTCTTCCCCCACCATGGAAATAAAGCTGCACTGTGCTAACCCCACACAGCTCTTCCTCTGCTCTTTGACGCGTCCCTGCAGACACTCGGAGGAGCACTGGCAGTGGTGGGCTGCCCCATCTGGCAGTGTTCAAGGCCAGGTTGGCTGGAGCTCTGAGCAACCTGGTCTGGTAGAAGATGTCCCTGCTCATGGCAGGGGGGTTGGAACTAGATCATCTAAGGTCCTTCCCAACCCAAACCATTCTATGATCTCTCCCTGATTGAGCCAAGACCCCCCCCATCTCTCAGCACACTCTGGAGCAGTTGCACAGACGATGGGTGCCTTGTGGGACAGGAGCATCACACCCAGGCCATGGTGCTGTGGACCTGGGTGCATGCTCCTTCAGGGATGCGCAGAGGATGCTCCATGGCCACAGCACGGCACCTGGGCCAGTGGTGCTTGGCAAGGACAGTCACAGCTTGGCCACGTCTGCTGCGGGACCCATGGGCTAAGTCGTCTCCAGCACCCTGGGTCTGTGCAGGCACAGCAGGCAGCAGCCCAGGAGGTTCTGCTGCATCCAGAGAGACCTCCTGGACGTGTGGGTGCAGGTCATCTCCGGGCAGTCCCCGAGGGCGCAGGAACACTGACATGGAGGAAGAGGGAAGGAGTCACTGCCGGACAGGCAGGACGTGGGGTCCCAGCACACCCGGCTTCTGCAGCCTCTGCCACCACTGTCCAACACAAGTCTGACACCGTCACCTACTGCCAAGCCCAGGAAGCTGTTTGGGGGACAATTTTCAGTTGTCTGAGCTCACTGGGAGCATGATGTCCTTTGTCCAGGTTCCATCCCATGACTGTGTCCCCCCCCTCCCCAAGCTGTGCCCCTGCCCTCCAGCACCCAGCAAGGCAGTGGGCTCCCGCCTGGCCAGGGATGCTGCGGCCCTGCCTGCCATCTTGTGGCACATGGCTATGCCCAGACGAGGAGGAAGACACAGAACCACTTAACCCAAAATAATTTTATTGTTGCTGTTGCTTCTGATACAAAAAGGGATTCCACAAAGAGCCACCTCTCTGTGCGGGACAAGGGGAGCACAGGTTTTGCGTTTCAACACTCCCCCCCAAAAAACAACCAGCAAGACATGTCAATATAAAAAACAAAAAAACACGGCACCAGAGAGGAATGAAGGAAACCTTGAGCTATTTCATTTGAGACTTTTGGCTCAACACACACACACAAACCCATCTCCGCTAATTTATTATTATTAATAATTTTTTTTTTAAAAAAAGCACCTGTTGGAAAACAAAAACAAAAACAAAACAAAATAATAAAAAAAACCCCAAACATCAGGCCACCCATCCTGTCACAAGCTCTGGGACTCTTGCAAAATCCAGAGTCTGGAGCTGCATTATGCGAAAGAGTTTTCAAGTTTGACGTTAGCCCAAATACAGTATACATACACTTCCCCCACCCCACGCGGCGGCAGCGTACCAGGAAAAAACCAACCCTCCCCAAGTACCAAAACAAACAAAAGCTACAGGAATATGCACTCCTCACAACAACGAGCAGTCGTAACTTTGGTGGTTATACATAAATATGAAGGGGTGGCTGGATACAGTGCACTAACGCTGACGATTCAGTGCCAGCACCAGCTTCGGAAAGCTGGAAGCACCTTCGGTTTGTTGCTAAGGTAGTCTTGTGTGTCACCAGAGTGAATTAGCACCTTTCCGCCCCGCGATGACGCTCAGGGCCGATGCAGAACTGAAGACAGATTCATGCGAAACTAGGGAATGGCGTTGCAGAGGCCAGCGGTGGGAGGAAGACCCTGGAGGGAGGAAGAAAAGCCCACCTGGACAGACCGGTCTGGACAGGCTACCTGAGGCAGCAGGGAGACCTCAATTCACTTAATTAATATTTTCCAGACTCTTTTTAGTGCATTTCTTTCGGCTGCATTAACCAGAGACTGACCCAGATGTGTGTGACAACCAGAGGGGAGCGGCCCGCAGCCCCCCCGTTGCAGAAGTGCTCCTGACCCGGGGGGGTCTGGCCATCAGCACCGGCGTCACGCAGACGGGGTGGCTTGGAGTCAAGGACTGTTTGCAGAACGAAGCTCTGGCTGTGCCTGCCTCCTCCTCCCTGCCAGGCTGCAGAGATTTCCCCCCCCCCCATCCCCATCCCCATCTTGCTCCTGGTGGTGGGAAGCTTTTCACGGGATTTTCAAGCGCTCAAGGGGGTGGTGGCCAGGAGCCCTGTCCCTGTGGCTTGCCACACGCGTCCTGCCAAGCCCTCCATCCCCTCTAGCACGGGGGAGTCTGGACCAGACTCCTGCCATTTTCCCTGGCAGTTGAGTTTGTCCAACCACGTTCACCAATGCAATTATTTGCCCTTCCCCAGAGCTCCTCCTCGTTTATCAAAGGACACCTTAACCCCTGGACTTGCTGGAGCTCTGGAAAAGCCCTTCCAGCTCCGGTCTTTGGAGGTGTGCGTGTGTTCAGCATACCACAGCGTGAAAACCCTGGCTTCCCTACAGGAGCCCGTGGTCCCGTGGCCCAGCTGCTTCGCGATGGGAGGTTAGCAACCTGAGCTGCCCCTTCACTCAGAGGTGACCTTCTCTGTTTGATGGAGGAGCCCAAAAGGACCAGAGGACATGGAGAGGACAGAGAGAGACAGAGCACAGCCAGCGTAGCTATGGGACGGTTTCTGCAGCACCATCATGACAATGCGGAAGCAAAGGAGGAAAGAAGAGCTGTTGGGAAATGCACTAAGAGCACACCGTGCCATAGCTCCTTCCAAACCTGCCCCCAGGCCCCCCTCACATCTCCCGGGCCGTGGGGTGGCTTATGGCCCGTGACCACGAAGGACAGGCAGCGTCCCCATGGTACTGCCCTTAACAGTATCTTGGTTACAGGGGGCAGGCAGGAGAGCGGGGGAGTCCCTGCGAACACGGTTTGACCCTTTGGCAAAGCTTTCACGAGCTCTTTCGCGGGGTGGCTCGGTTTTGACTCAAGCACCCCATGCAGCGGGGAACCCCTGCGTGGCCGAGGCGAGTGCTGAGCCCCGAGGGACATTTCCCATCAGCCGCCCAGCGCGGCGGGGGAGGCGGTGGCAGGGGGTGCGGTGAGAGAAGAGGCAGTTGTTTCCAGGCGTGGATGGCAAGGCTAAGGACTGTACTGTCGGTTGGGTGGGTGGATCTCATGGATGTTAGTAGAGCTGGAGCTGGAGCTTCATCCTCAGTGCTTGGCCCAGCTCCCCTGCTAAGTAGTTGAGGTGGTTCTTGGCCTCTAGTTTCTGCAGTTCCCTCTTGCGGTACAGGGGCACGCTCACGATTTCCAGCAGGTAGGTGCCAGGCACTATTTTCTTGCGGCCGAGGTGCAGGTAGCTGAGCCCCTCTTTTTGGTGGATGCGGAAGTAGCCATCCTCGTTCCCGTGGGAGATTAGGTACCGCACACGGTTCTCCAGGGGCTCCACAGCTGGCAGGAGCTCCAGGATGTGCTCCTTGTGTGCCAGGTCGGAGAGGTTCAGCGTCATGGACAGAGGAGCATCCACATCCATGCTGGCCAAGTTCACAGTGTGATCCTTTGAAAGGAACCAGCATGTTACTTACAGATACCAAGAAAAGCTCTTGACCAGGTGAAGGAGGACTCGATTTAGAGGAGTTCTGCGCCATGGGCCACCCCAAAGCAGCTCTGAGATGTGGCTATGACTTCTATGGCCCTTGCTTTCCTTCAAGTGTTTCTTTGTACCTTGTTTGTGTCTTTGAGACTGAACCAGCCAGGACACAGCCCTCATCTCCAGGGGAAGAACTGACAAATTCAGAAACATTTTCTTCCCAAGGCTTGAAGGGCCCATAATGACCTCCCCATCCAGTCTGTCCTGCCCAGGTCTGCGAACTTCCTGGGGGAGCCTTAGACAGAGGCCAGAACTTCTCCCGGAGGAAGAACCTGTGTTTGTAGTGACAGGTCCAGTCTGGAGTCAGACAGTAAGTGCTGACAGTCCTCTACGGCCCTATGGGAACTGCTCCCCCCTCAGCTCCCCTCGCAAGGAAACATGTGCTTTATTTCTTGGTTGTATGTATCTCCAGACATTTCTGGCCAACCCACACAAGTGTGTGTCATGTAAGATTGTCCTGACTTACTCTAAGGTATTGTGGAAGACCTTCCATTTCTGCAGGACATCTGGACTCAGTGATGTCAACAAACACCAAGCACCCAGCACGGGCAGGTACACAGTGAGATACCATCCCTGCCTGGACTGAGGCAGCCCCACAGGAATGGGCACACTGCACCGGATTCACACCAGACAGCCATCCCCCAAGTGACCCAGCCCTTGCCTTGCTCCACCCCATCCAGGATGCCATGGGATTTCTTACCTGATGTTTCTCAGTGCCATTGACACTGCGTCGCTGCCGACCCCTCTTGGGGTAGCCATTTATCTTGCACTCATAGCAGGTTTCAGGGGACAGCAGGTTGTCTTCATCCTCTTCTTGTGGGGCAGGAAGGTAGGAACCTTTCCCAAAACCCAGGCCAGAAATACAGTGTCTGGTGGCAGAAGAGCAGAGAGACTCACCTCAGATTCATGCTTCAAGAAGGAAATCTTACCATTTCCCTCACTGGTTCTCCATGTGGCACCCAGAAACACATGGAGGATCACGCCTGGGTATAGGACATGGCTTGTACAGAATGGTTTGTACACAGGACATGCCTGAGAGAGACCAGGTCATGTCTCGTTTAGGTGTGGCCATTCTGTCTGCACCCTGGACTAGATGGACCTGGACTACAGTGGTAGCAGCTGCACTAACCCTTGGATCAGTGAAATGGAAGAGTAGATGCACACTAGCATGAGGATCCTGTGATGGGTGAGGAACAGTCTGGCACGAACAAGTTGAGGACTCGTGTGGGAATGGGAGCTTACAGGTTCTTGGGGCTCGTTCAAGTTGTATTGGTGGCAGAGAGCAGAAGCATGGTGATGGAGCATGCCTGGGGACACCATGGACTTGGCAGCCTGCAACATCCCCCAGGAAGGTCCGAGGTGCCTGCAGGGACTACCTGCCGGCTGCTCTCTTACCCTTGTCCTGCTCGGAAGTAGCCTCCAGGACAGCCGCAGAGATAACCCCCGTCTGTGTTGGAGCAGCCGTAGCTGCAGGGGCTGCCGCCTGCCGAGCATTCATCCACATCCTGGCACCCCCCAAAGGCTTGGTCAAAATCGAAGCCAGACGGGCAGACGCACTTGAAACTTCCCAGAGTGTTGTAGCAGGAGGCAGAGCCGCAGGCGGTGGGGCTGGAGCACTCGTTTTCATCTGCACCCAAAGACAGCAGAACCAGTCAGAAACTTAGTGGAAGGGAGCTCCCGTGCTGCTGGTGCTCCTCACCCCGCGTGGCCAAGGACATCAGCCCACAGCCATCGCTGAGCTGGCAGCAGGCTCCCTTCTCCTGGATGCCCTGTGAGACCTCATCCCATGCAGGTCCCTGAAGGGCTGCCTCGACTTTTTTTTTACCCTCCTGCAATGCAGGGACCTGCGGGCACTGGGAGCTCAGCGCTCTGCAGAGCAGGTCCCTGATGGTCCCTGTTGCAGAGGGAACCTGGGGCAGTGCTGGGGCACTGCCTCTGGGCACAGGCACGGTCTGTCTCTGGTGCAGTGCATGAAGGTCAGCGTGGGTTCAGAGATGAACCCAGAATACCATGTCAGAGACAACCAGAGGTGGCTGGAGAGGGACTCAGGGCTTAGGTGTCCTCCATCCCACAACTACGGGATCCAGGAGCTCCCATCCCACACTCACCCACACACTGGTTCCACTGGTAGTGCTGCACGTAGCCCTGTGGGCAGCCACAGCGGTAGCCTCCGAGCACGTTCTGGCAGCCATGCTGGCATCGGTGGTTTCCATCACACTCGTCCACGTCTGCAGAAAAGTAACACAGAAGGTGGTGAGACAACTTCTCTCTGTCCTGTGGGCAGCACTGGGTGTACAGTGGCCACGAGCTCATGGTACGTGCCTGGCAGCCAGCATGAGGGTGCCATGGAAGTGGGTGGTTCTTCAGCCTAGTATTTTTTCTGCAGCTTGGAACTGAGTAAACAGCCTCAGCCCCAAGGCCCACACACAACCTCTTACAGCCCCTGCTTGGATGTTTTTTGATTTAAGGTCTGGCCTGGACCATTACCAGGGCAGTTGGACTAGATGACCCACAGAGGTCCCTTCCAATCCCGAACATTCTGTGATTCTGTGATTACCCGATCTGCTGTACTTTGGACTGCCGGTGCTGAACATAGGCTTTTCTTTAGCGTAGCACATGGTGGGGATTTGCCAGTATGAGATCTTCCCTGGGGAGATACAGGACCATTCCTTTCCCACCTTTGGCTGCTTTGGTTGCAGCACCAAGACCTTCATCTACTTGTCCAAGCGCCGGTGTTTCTCTAGGCAGGTCAGGCACTGACCTTTCCTTTGCACCAGGGCTTTCCATGGGGTTTCTGGTGCCCCACGGTAAGGATTAGTCCCTTCTTGGCTGGACTGAGCTCCCTTAGAGACTGTGAGTGAACTAGAAACTCTTCTACATGGAACACGCTTCTGTCAAAGCCCCAGAGACACAGACCCACCTTCGCAGTTGACACCAGAGCTGTCCAGGGAGAATCCTTTCTGACACTCGCAGTTGTAGCTGCCCGGCGTGTTCAGACACTGTCCTTTGGCTCCGCACAGAGAGGGCTGAGCTGTGCACTCGTTATTGTCTGCAAAACACCAGCGGCTGCTTGTAAGTCCATCCCCAAGGAGGTGGCTGCGTGCGGCTTTGCAGCCAGCCACCTTGCGTCACGGAGCTCAGCCCAGTGCGAGCACAGACAGACGAGTCAGATGCACAACCCCAGGCCGACTGGAGAGGGGCACTGCTCTAGAGCCAAAGCTGGGGGGCTGGAGAGACTCTTCCATGCTTAAAGCTAACGCATGGGGACCTTTCTCACGCTGTGTAGCAGAGCAGCGAATGCCTCTACTCACCGATGCAGGATGAGTGGTGCTGAGTGAAGCCTGGTGGGCATTTGCAGTTGAACCCTCCGATAATGTTCACGCAGAGGAACTGGCAGTTGTGCTGCTTGGTGGAACATTCATCCAAGTCTAAAGCAACAAGCACAAGAACACGTGTCTCAATTTATCTTACCGAGAGGTCTTATCTTTGTGGTCTGAGTCTGTGACACCTGCACGTACGCAGTGATACACAGTGGTCCTGGGCAGACCAGGACCTGACATGGACCAGCCTCAGGAACAACAGACACAAAGTTCTTACAAGAGAATAACAAGTCAGAGGGCTGGAACCCCTTGGCTGGGAGAGCTGGGGCCGTTCAGCCTGGAGAAGAGAAGGCTCCGGGGAGACCTTGGAGCAGCCTGCCTGTACCTGAAGGGACCTACAAGAAAGCTGGGGAGGGACTTTTTACAAGGGTTTGTAGTGATAGGGCAAGGGATAATGGCTTAAAACTGAAAGAGAGGAGATTTAGATTAGATTGAGGAAATAAATTCTTCACTCTGAGGGTGGTGGGGCCCTGGCCCAGGTTGCCCAGAGAAGCTGTGGCTGTCCCCTCCCTGGCAGTGCTCAAGGTCAGGTTGGATGGAGCTCTGAGCAACCTGGTCTGGTGGAAGGGGTCCCTGCCCATGGCAGGGGTGTGGGAATGAGATGATCTATAAGGTCCCTTCCAACCCTTAACGATCTGTGATTCTATAAAGTCCGGGGAGCCCCTCCCCACCTCAGCTGCTGATCATATACAGACAGGTTTGGAAGATGCAGAGATTTGTCTCTGCCTCTCCTGTAACCCACAAATTCCAGACTCCCAGGCCACCCTCCTCACAGCCCGACACATCAGCACTGTGAGTGGTGGGCGAAGCCCCAGCCTGGCAGCTGCCGGCACCACGAGGAGCCCAACAGTGCCAGTCCACTTGTGGGAGACATGCAGGCTCAAGGCCCCTGGAGTTCAGCACAGCTTGGGATATGCTGTGCAGTCTGTAGGAAAGGGCAAGGAGTAGTATTTTCTTCCTGATGAGACAGGTCTAGAGTGTCTGTGGAAGGATGAAACCCTGATGCAGCAGTCCACGAGGGTCCAGCATGGCACCTTTCCCCATGGCTAGCCTTGTCCTGTGGCTGAACAGAAGGACCTGGCTCTTCTGGCACGTGTTAATCAGCTCTCGCCATCCCTGCTGCTGCCCAAGATGAGGCAGGGTCTCTGCTGTCTTCTCCTGGGTGAATACCTTTGCAGATCTTCCCATCTTCTTGCAGAATGTACCCTCGGGGGCAGGAGCACTGGTAGCTGCCTTCTGTGTTCTTGCAGATGAAGTTACATGGCTTAGGGGACTGGTTACACTCATCCAAATCTAGACGTGAGAGACAAGACACATAAACATTCACAGGCTGTGCTGCTGGACTGGGTCCCCACCACCCCTTGGACCATTCAGTCTACCAAGGGGCTCCTGAATAGACCCCAGGTTTCATGGCCCCACAGAACTAAGTGGTCAGATGGTCCTGTGGGTCCTGGCACTCCCTGCCCCAGATAAATGCATCTTTTCCACTCTCCAGGAAGCAGGTGAGAAGAGACAGAGGCTTTGAGGGAGCACCTCACTTGGGGCCAGCACAACAAATCTAGATCTCCTGTAGGAAGAGAGCTGAATCCTCTCCCTGCTCAGGTGTGGGATGCTGTGTGACCTGGTGGATCTGAGTGACATCTTTTCCAGCTCCTTCCTAGCTGAAGAGATGGGTAGATGCTCCTCCTGAGTACTGGGAACATCAGGGATGGGGCCAGCCCTGTTCTTCTGGAGCTTCGTCACCTCTGCCCACCTCTGCAGCTCTGACAAACCACATAACTTTGAGCCAGGCTGGAGGGCACAAAGCTGGAGAAAGGGCAAGGATGTTTAGAGATGAATCCTGTCCTGGTGCTCAAGGTCATATCTGCTCTACTTCTGGGCAGAGCTTGGTTTCTGGGAGCCATGGCCTCTTTTTCCACACCATGTCTAGGACACACAGCTGCTGGCATGGTCGTGAACACCATCTCAGTACTGGAAGTAGGGCACATCCTCAACTTCTTCAGCACTTCCCCAGGTGCCTGCAGCTGTGATTCCAGGGGTGCCTTTTATGTCAACCTCTGGACTCCCAACATGGCATTTAGGCTGGCTAGAACCAGCAGCCCTGCCAACAAAAGGTTTGGCTGCCCATGGACTTTCAGCTCTGGATCACACTCCCTGCCTGTGACTGCTGGGGTCGGAGGGAGAAGACCAGAAGCCTGGGTTTTAAGGAATGAAAAAACATGGAGTGATGACTTTGATGCACAGAGGACCACGCAATAGGACAAAGTTTCCAGAGCCCTGCTACGCGTGTGCAGGACAGTACGGACAGAGATGAGGGCAGGACCCAGGCAGGGGCTACAGGACCCTCTCTTTGCATGCTGGAAAGTAGGGGTGGGAGTCTGCCAAGGGCTGTCCAGGGACACGGGTTGCCTTCTCCTGACTCACCCACACAGGCTGTGCCTGTGATATCCGCCGTGTAGCCCAGCCTGCAGTGGCAGCGGAAGGAGCCGATGCTGTTGATGCACTGCCCGTTCTTGCAGAGGTTGGGTAGCACCTTGCACTCGTCGATGTCTGCAGGAGGGAGGGAAGGACCCGTTAGTGCCAATGCTGCTTCTGTCCCCATGCTCCTGTGCCAGGGCAGCTCAGATGCTCCCAGGGAGCCAGAGACTACATCAGTTGGACTTCATGATCCTAGAGGTCTTTTCCAACCTTAATGATTCTATGATTGTAAGATAATGTTGCAGAGGCTTCTTGTCTGCTCCAGGCACTGTGTAGGTCTGTCCCAGCCAGTTCCCAGGGGAATTCTGCCTGTACCCATGTCCCTGTTTTCTCCCCTCTGCATTGAAGGTGAATTGGGCCCCAGCTCACCTCTCCCATCCGTGGCGTACCCTGGCCCATGAGGACACATCTTCTTGTACTGGGCAGTTCCAGGAAGGGGGCAGAGCTCACACTGGGGGCCCCAGCTGCGCCCGCTGTTGCAGCAGCACTCGGATTTGGTGACCAGGTTGCGGTTGGTGGAGGACATCTGGCACATGGTTTGCAGTACTTCAGTGAAGCAGAATCCCTGGCGGGTGTCTGAACAGAGGGAAGGGGGATACAAGGTCAGGATCTGAGACTGTGTCAGCACCAGGGATAACTGAGCAGCCTGCCCAGCCTGTGCCAGTCCCAGCATGGAGGGCAGTGTGGCTTGGATAATGCTAAAGGTGATGTCCCAACCACTTTTCACCTCAGAAACCCTGAAACACCTGAAAAGCACCATCTGCTACCAAAGAGAGGCTGCTGAAGACCCACCAGGACTCGGTAATTACCAATACACTCTGTGCCAGAGGGACTGACTTCAAATCCTTCATTGCAGTCACAGCGGTAGCTTCCCACCGTGTTGATGCAGCGGCCGTTGGGGCAGATTCCAGGCTTGGTGCGACACTCGTTCTCATCTAGGAAGGAAGGAGCCACAAAGAGCTGCCGTGAGGCACAGAACAAATTTCAGCTTTCCATGAGTCCTCGTGCTACTACTCAGTTTGAAATGCCCTCACGTAGTCCTTGAGGACCACTTCCACATCCTTAGGCAGCCGAAAAACACATCCACGTGTCCTGGACCTCCCCAAAAGCCGGGTGGCTGAGTACCCGGCTTCCCCAGTTTGTGTGTTCTTCACCTGCAAATGGCCAAGCTGATGGGCCAAGAGCAGAGCGGGGCTCATTCGGTCTTCCTGCTGTGCCTAACTGTGCGTGAGGGTCTGGGCTGTCCAGTGCTGGCCCTTCCAAAAGCAGCTCAGCGCAAAGAAGCTTCCCACAGACACACAGAGACTCAACATGGCATGATGCTGTGTCATCCTGTGCTGGAACTGTGTAGACCCATGGGTCCAGAGATGAACAGAGGTTTTGTGTGTGTAGGCATCTAGTAGGACACACAAGAAATTCTGACACATGGGAAACCCTGGGGAGGAGCTGTTTGACAGAAGGACATAAAATAAAGCTGCGTGGACAATGCCTAGGAGAGGACGGTCTCCAGCCCCACTGGAAATCCCTCCCAGCCTGGTCCTCGGTACCTGTGCAGCCCTCGCCATCGGGCCTGCGTTGCATTCCTGGGGGGCAGATGCACATGAAGGTGCCGATGAGATTCTTGCACAGCATCCCTCGAGACTCGCAGTCGTGCAGTCCCTCTGCACACTCATCCAGATCTGCAACCGAGAACCCCGTGAGACCACGTTCAACCTGCCAGCTCTGCAGCTCTGTAGGGACAACTAGAAGCCAAGTGCTCACATCTGCACCGCTCCATCAATCCCTACTGCCCTGGTCCAGGCTGGCTGGCACACAGCACAGACACCAAGGCAGGTGAGAGCGGGCACAAGCCCACAGATGCCAGCTCAGAAGTCCTGCCTTCTCTGTACAGCACCCGAGACCAGTGCAGGGTCTGGGGACGGTGTGGGAGCTTCCCTGATGGCTGCAGAAGGGGATTTTACCTCTGCACATTCTTCTGTCTTCTCGGAGGGCGTATCCAGCTGGGCAGGTGCACTCGTAGGAGCCAAAGGTGTTGATGCAGCGGAAGGCACAGAGCAGGGGATTCAGTGAGCATTCATTGATATCTGCAAGGCAGAAGGTTGGAGAGGGCTCAACTCCATGCTCTCAGCAGAGTCAGCTGGGCAGTAGCGGTGTGGACCTCCCCAGGACAGACTCCCTCCCTCCCCATGCATTCATCTCATGAGAACTTTGTTCCACCAAGGCATCCTGTCATGGTCTGCAGCTGCAGAGGGACAGCAGCTTTGATGGGGACAGGGTCCTGGCTCTTCGGTGAGGCAGCTCCTGCGTTTAGGCAGGTAAACCTCCAGGCCTCCTCCAGGGCTCCAGCCTCAGAGGAAGCTGAAGGGGACCAGTGCTGATGTACACGCTCACGTGGAGATGAACCCCACCCAGCTTATCTGTACTGTCCATTGGAGGCTGAGCAGACTGCTGCTCACCCAGGCAGTGACCCAGTGGGGTCACACACATGGCCCAGTATGCAACGGGTGAAGGGATTGCCCCACCCACAGCAGCATTACCTTCACATGTCATCATGGGACCTGGCTCAAAGCCCTCGTCACAGGCGCACTCGAAGCCTCCAACCACGTTGGTGCAGGTGCCGTTCCCGCAAGGGTTGCCAATGGAGCACTCATCGGTATCTGGAGGAAGCCGGGACCACGTTAGGTGGATGAGTTAGATAGGAGAGGTGCAGGCTGGTCTCTTCTTGCAGCCAGATCATTCAAACAAGCCCAGCAAAGCCAGAAGTCAGGGGTAAAAAGCAAAGGGGCAGGGGAGAAGCAAGTTCCTTCTCTCCACACACACATGCACGCACACGGTTATAGCCTCCAACATAAGGAGGACAAAAGCAAGAGGGAGCAGGTGCTCCCCGTGAAGACCCTTACCCACACAATTGACTCCCGTGTAGTCCAGGTTGTACCCGAAGGGGCACTCGCAGCGGAAGGACCCATCAGTATTAATGCAGGCCCCATTTATGCAGACACCCAAGTTCTCTGAGCATTCATTTACATCTGGAACGGAAACCAAGGCAATGAAACCTCATGTGAGCACGTAGCCAGAAACATATCCTTGTCCTCTGAGGACTGACCCTGCAATCCCAGATACTCCCGCTCCAGAGCTGGGGGCTGAACCTTTGGTGGGCGGTCAGAGACCGTGAGCGTGGGAGGGCAGCCAGTCCTATGTCCCTCCGCTCCTACCAGTGGGACTCAACCCTACGCTCCAGATAGTCTAAGTTTGATTGCTTCTAGGCAACATCCCCCCCTTCCCCCAAACAAATTTCTTCTCATCCCTAGAATAGACCTTACCTTCTCGGGTGTCACCTGGGCCTGGGATGGCTCCATGGCCATATGGACACAGCTCCTGGAAGGCAACTGGAAGAAAGCAGAAAAGTGAGATGTGCTTACAAATTCTTCTACTCCCAGAAGCTGAAATGTGCTTTGAAGGCTTTTAGAGCATGACTGAGAGCTTGACAGCTCATTGCCCATGGGAGGCCACAAAACCCCGGCTGGCTGGCAAACACCTGTGCTTGCCTTAGATCTGGAAGCACTGAGATGCTTTTGCCTTATCTAAAGCCCCACAGAGAACTGAGAGCAGAACCGAAGCAGAAATAAATAATCCATCTCCCAAGAGCCTGACAGGTTGCTGGAGACCCAGCGAACACTGGAGCCCAGTAAGGGACAGCTTGCATTGCTGGTTGTCTTGCCTGACCTGCACACCTTCCCCACACTGTGCGCATGTTGGAGATACGTGCGGCCATCTCTCCTGTGCAGCTAGGTCCCAGCACACCTACCGTTTCCCTCCTGTGGGCACAGCTCGCAGGGGTCTCCCCAGCCCTCTCCTGGCATCTTGCTGCAGCAGCACCGAGCCTTGGTGGTGTTGAAGGCCTTGGGGACAGAGCACTTGCCGTTGTCAAAGCGAGTGAAGCAGAAGCTCTGGCGCGTATCTGTAGCAGGATGGGAAAATGCACAGGTCATTGCAGACATCCAGCATGGTCATGCTCCCCTCCTCACCATGATGAGCTGCACTCACCAAAGCACCGCCGGCCGTTGTCAGACAGCACGAAGCCTGGAGGACAGACACACTGGAAGCTGCCGGGGGTGTTGGTGCATGTCCCGAAGAGGCAGATGTTGGGCTCCTCTTCACACTCGTTGATATCTGGGAGCACCAGGGACATACTACTTACAGAGCAGCCAAAGGTCCCTGCTTTCCTCACTGCACTAACACCAGCTGAAGCTGTGATATCTGGGGAGCTCTGATGCCTGCAGGACATCACCCCAGCTTTAACCCTTAACCCACCCTCAGGGCAAACGGGACAAGGAAGAGGCCAGGGCACAGCAAAACCACCAAGCCTCCTCCACCATGGGAGCAGGCCTTGCCTTGCTCTGTGTCCAATTGCTTTCAAAAAGACATTTGGAGGTGGTGATGCATGCCCCAGCCCACTCAGGAGGAGTATGGTTGTTCTGGGAAGAGCCCAAGGTGACCGCGTGCTGTGCTGGAAATGGAGGAGGCGGAGAGCCAACATTACCGATGCAGTTGTCGTTCTGCACCTCGTACCCGGGGGGGCAGATGCAGCGGAAGGAGCCCTCCAGGTTCTGGCAGGTGCCCGGGGAGCAGGTCCCAGGCAGGCTCACGCACTCGTTGATGTCTGCAGAGGAGGGGAAACAACCAGCGATAGCGGCTGTGCTCAGCTCGGAGGACTTGGGTGCGGGGTACCTTACTGCACCCCGGCCCTACCTCCAGCTGCACCCTGCTTTGCCCAAAAGATGTAAAGGAAGCAGATAAGGCATTTTCCAGGCTGCTCTGCCTTGTGTACCCTGGGAAGGTGGACTCAGCCCTGCAGGACCTAGTGCTGCAGGAGGCAGGGTGGTGGACACAAGTACCCAGGGTACAACGTGCCTGTCTTCCCCCCACAGCCCCTGCCTGCAGGACAGTTCCCAAGGCATCCCTGGTACAACTCTGCATGCTTGAGGGGCATGGACAGGACAACGTTTCTCCTCCCTGCTTGCAGGTTTCAGCACATGGAAGGGGACTGGCTTGACTGTTCTCTGCATTGCTGGCAGGGAGATGCAGGCATGATGGGGCCCAGTCCAGCTCTCCACGGCAGTCAAATGACCAGGCTTTGGCTCCAGAGGACTTGGAGTCTTGTGAGCGATTCTGGAGAGTCTACTGCTCAGTTGCCTCTGGTGGGACCAGCTTGGGGACCACATCTCATAGCACTGCACAGTGCCAGCCGTGCCAACATACAGGTCAGCCTGCTGAGAAGGGCGAGCCTGCTGCCCGGACACTCACCTACGCAGTTCTTCCCATCAGGGGTCCGGTCATACCCCTCTTGGCACAGGCACTGGAAGGAGCCGATGCTGTTGATGCACTGGCCGTTCCGACACACCTGCCCCACCAGGGATGAACACTCATCAATGTCTGTGGGAGGGAAATGATCAGCACAGCGGGAAGAGATATGCACAGTATGAGTGTCAGCGTGCCACCGTAGCCAGCCCTACACCTCCGACACGTACAACCACCCCTACAGCCACTGCCAGGTGGCACCCAGAGCTGACCCCCCCGTATGCCACGGTGTGACACCCCGTGCCCCACAGCCGTTGCCACGTTGTCGCCACTCAGCAATCCGTGCGGCCAGGACTGCGTGCAACTCACCCATGCAGTCGTTATTGTGTGTCAGCTCAAAGCCAGGGAAGCAGAGGCAGTTGTAGGAGCCAACCGTGTTCTTGCAGGTCCCGTTTCCACACGGCTGTCGGTCACACTCATCAATATCTGCAAAGAGAAGGTCACAGCTGATTCAGGGGCTGAGTGAGCTGAAAGTCACCACCTTGGGTGTGCAGACAGGGTCCCGGCAGCTGCACGACACCCCCGGGCTTGCAGGGACAGCCTGGGATGGAGAGGACACGGTGGCCCTTGGCTGTCCTTGGCACTACCCAGCGGGTGCTGGAGAGAGCTCACGTCCATCCTGATTTCCGATTCACACGGCAGGGCTGTGGCAGCCACACTGACCCATGCACATGGTCTGCTCCCCCGTGGCCTTGAAGCCGTTGTGGCAGATGCAGACGTAGCTGCCCTCGGTGTCAACGCAGTCCCCGTGGCTGCAGACATTGGGGATCTCCTGGCATTCGTTGCGACCTAAAACAAAGCAAAGTGGGCACTGGTGAGCAGGAGGGATGGACCGAATGGGAAGAGCCAAGGCACTGGCCTTCTGCAGACCCCTGTGGGCTGGTGGGAGCTGCCTGTGAGCAGCAGCACAGCAGAATGGGGTCTTGGTTTTCTGAGAGGTGACCTCCCAGAGAACAAGATTTATGCACTGCCATCCCTAAAACAAATAAATTTAATTCGAGAACATGACCTGAGCTGCCAGACTAAAGCTGCACTTCACAGTGACCTTTTCTCATCCCTCAGGAGCCCACAATCCCTGGGAACTGTTCCAAAAGCACAAATATTCCATAATCACAGCACAGCCAGGTCACAGTCCCCAGGCTTCACAAAAGACCAGGAACCCATGCACGGAACTGGCGCGTCCTTCATCCTGCCCTTCCTCGGGTCCACACACGGTGGGTCTGCAAACCCATCTGCAGAGCCTAGGCAGGGGTGCCGGCGCCTCGCACGCGTGTCTCTGGAATAGGTAGCAAAGAGCTCCCATCTTACCCACGCAGGCTCCGCTAGGCGACAGCTTGTATCCGGTTGAGCATTCGCACCTGTAACTGCCGGGGATGTTGATGCAGTCGGCGTTGCGCTGGCAGAGGTTCTCCCCACTGCTGCACTCATCGATGTCTGTGGGAGGAGAGCAATGCAAACCTTGGCTGTGCAGAGCGCCAAGCGCTCGCCAGGCACCGTCCTCCTGGTGGGGCTGGGGTGGCTCAGTGGAGTCAACTGGATTTTAACCCTTGGTTTGCTCCAGTCAGGGTCAATTTTCAACCTTTTTCTATTGCTTTGCTATAAAATAATGGGAATTTTAGTTACAACTCAAAACGTCGAAACACTCACATTTGCAAATTTTTTCTGAAAAAAACCCAAAAAACAGAGGAAGGGAAAACTAGACAGGAGCATGAATAAAAATCAGCAACTTTTTGTCCAACCATTGATGTAGAAAATGAAGACTTCAGGAAGGCTGAGAACACGAGGACTCTGTCCATGTCTGCTGGCAGCCCTCACCCTGGTGCCCCATGAGGTGGGGAGATACTGGTGCCGCGCTGGGAGCCCCCACCCTCCTGGGCACCCCGGGCAGCGCGGCCCCGGCTGCCCCGTTACCTTCGCAGATGAGCAGGATGTTGTTGTAGCTGAATCCAATGGGACACTCGCACCTGAAGCTGCCAATTTGGTTGATGCAGACACCGTTCGTGCAGATAGCGGGGATCTCGCTGCACTCATCAATATCTGCACACAGACAACATCTCTCAGCACCCCGGGAAGGCAGCGGGGAGGAAAGCATCTCCCATAGCTGGAGGAAAGCACCTCCCATAGCTGGGAGACTGCTGCCCTTGTTCATCCTAAAAAGAAAGCCAGCGGGAAAGGGCCACCAGACAAAAGGTGGAGCAACTTTTGGAAGATTGATACTGGATCCTGCAGACCACACCAGGCTAGGGCCTCTCTACAGAGGGTTGGGTCCCCAACAGAGCCACACAAGACTCCAGGTCGTAGGAGCCACCAGATTGCTGCCAGAGCCTGCACAGCACATGTGGGAGGGATCCTACCCAGCACATCCACCTTGTTTTGTCCGAGTGTGTCTCTGCAGTAACATGGACACTTGCTCCGGCTCTGGGCCCACGCTACAGATGGGAAGTCCAGGGGAACCCCGAAACACTGAGATGGCTCCAGGGTCCCCAGCTCTGTTGCTGTGCCCAGCACGATCCAGCACCAGCCCTGCACCTGTACCCTCTGTTGCACTTTGTTTCTGGGAGCAGATGATGAACTCATCTTCCTCCTCTTCAGTCCCCTGGCTGGCACTGCCAGCGCCAGGTGAAGCACTGAATAACTGATCTGTTTGTCTCACAAACTCCTAGTGAGTCCATCTTTCAAGACTGCGAAACATCTGCAGACAGCCCGAAAATCCCAGTACTTTCAACAGCACCTCTGGCTTTCCACCTACCAAAACACAGCCCTTGAAAACCCAGCTCTCAGCGGTGCCCTGCTGCTGTCAGGCCGGTGCTGCTGGCAGTGGGAGCACCAGGGCTACCACGGGTCTGGATCTACCTGGCCACCATCTGTGGTCACTGGCTACCTCTGTCTCCAGGTGGGACAGAAACCAAGGGATAACTGCAGACACGGGGAGGTCCAAGCAGCCCAGCCGCTCAGGACATCAGCTTGAAGGCTTGGCCAGCTGCTTGCAGCCATACCTGCCACCCCTTTTCCTTGTCTCTCCTCTGCTCTGGGCTTAATTTGCTAAGGGAGGGGAAGGGAACAAGCTCACAGGCACTGTGGGAAGCAGGCAGAGGGGCAGAGAGCAGACCTGGCTCCGCAGGGGCTCTTACTCACCGATCGGCTTCCCTGTGTGGATGTCGATGATAAACCCGGGGGCCTGGTTCCCGCACAGGATCTGGTACTCGGCTGGAAGGGGAACACCGCGGTCACGGCCATGCCCAGGCTCTCCCCTCCATGCTGCACCCAGCCAGCACCCCCCACTGCGCCGCTGCCACCCGTGCCCAGCCTGTCCACGCAGCCCAGACCCACTGCTGCCCACACAGCCCGCACATCCTCTCCACAGACACTGTCCCAGCCCCCCGTGTCCTTCCAGCGCAATGCCAGACAGGATGCTCGCCCTTCTCCCCCTCTGTTTTGTTAGTGCCTGGGCCTCGAAGTGCATGGGATCGCTGCAAAAGCAAGTGGGCAGCCACAGTATCAAGATGGTTTTCCAGACTTACGGCTGGCTGGTGTGGGGCAGGGCTCACACGGCTTGTTCCAGGCCTTGCCAATGTTGTAGGAGCAGCAGCACATCTTCTTGGTCATGTTGAAGGAGAGCTCGTTCTCACACGTGTCATTGTAGTTGCGATAGCAGACGCTCTTCCTCATGTCTGCAAAGGCAGCCCAGACAGGGTCTCATGCCAGCCCCAGGAGTGGGTGCTGCCAGCCCCAGGGCCCTCATTGCTGGGGATATGACACCCGGTCCTGTCCTGGTGCTCAGGGACTGCAGGTGACACAGCGGAGCCCAACAAAGTGGCTGCAGTGTGAGGCTGAAGCCCTGCACCAGTGAGGGCGTTGGGTCGTGCCCCGTAGCAGGCAGCGGCAATGCTCTGCTGGGTCTCTCACCACCCCGTTCCAGCCCTAGAACTGCTGGCAGGGCGAGTGTCAGCCCCTCCGGCACAGGAAACGTGCGCGGCGTCGGGGCAGGGACGCGGTGAGGCACTGGTGAACCCGGGCATCCCGAGCTCCCAGCACTTCTGCTCCGTCCGCTCAGCCACGTCGCCCACCCCATGCCACCCACAGCACGACCTGGGGGTCACGCACAGGCAGGGCACGGCCAGAGCCCTTCCCGCCGATTCGGACCACGCCGTACCCATGCAGTTGTTTCCTCCGTTGACTTGCATGTACTCCGGGGGGCACACACAGGTGTAGTTGCCGAGGGTGTTGTAGCAGGTCCCAGGGCCGCAGATCCCAATGTGAGCAGAGCACTCATCAATATCTGCCGAATAAAGGAGACTGGAGGTCAAAGCACTGGGCACAGGCAGAGAAGGGTCTGACATGGTGTTGGGGGTAGACTTGGCACAAGGTATGGATGGGCCTGGCACGGGGACCAGGCTGGCCTGGCACTGGGAAAGGGGACAGGGTTTGTGATGAGGGTGGGAAGTCTGGAAGAGAAAGGGGAAGGGATTCTGCCAACCGCTCCCAGAGCGGCCCAGATGCACGCCCAACTCTCTTGCACACACATGCACACACACAGGTGTGCCATACACGCCAGGCACACAGACAAGCCCAGGCACCCCGGTGCAGCTACCTTCGCAGATGCGTGTGTCCTCATTGAGGTAGTAGCCAAGGGGGCACTCGCACTGGAAGCTCCCAAAAGTGTTGACGCAGTTGCCACCCTGGCAGAGGCCCGGCAGCTCCTGGCACTCATCGATATCTGAGGAGGGAGAGCAGCCGGGACGTGTTCACTGCCTGCCAGCCCAGCCCAGGCAGTGCCTTCACCCCCGGGTCCCCGGGGGGTTCATCCCACCACCTCCACCCTCGGTGGTGCCCAGGCAGCTTGGCCAGGTGGCCAGAGCACATCGGAGAAGAGCACACACTTGCTGTTTATCATTTGGTGGTCAAGGGCTCGGTGGGCACACGGCCAGCACAGTGCCATGGCAGACAGTGCCCACACAGGGCTGGGCTCCCCTGGCACCCAAGCCACTGGTGAGGGGGCATGGGTGGCGGGTTGGCTTACCTTCCAGGATGACAGTGATGGGGTTGGGCCGGAAACCTTCTCCTCCAGGGCACAAGGTCTTGTACTCGGCTATGGAAAAAGTCAGTCAGGGGGATCCCGAGCTGAGCAGGCTCTCATGAAACAGGAGGGTAGGAAGAATGGGGGTAGGGAGAACCAGCAGAAACCAGCAGAAACCCAGGAGAACCAGCCATGGGGATGGTGACAGTGGTCCAGGTGGAGCAGCCTGACTCTTGTCACACACCAAGGCAACTTAGGTGCCCTATCTTTGCCTGCCCACCCCTGAACAGGGTTATTCCACATCCACTGCCCTCCCCCAAGCCCACTGGACTCAGCATGAAGGATCCCGACCTGGACTTCCCAGGCACAATCAGCCTGGTCTCCCCCACCCCACTTCACCTCTCCCCTGCCCTGGTCACCCTGTCTAGCCCTGCACTGACACCACAGGGTTGCCGCCTTCTCCCTCAGCTTCCCTTGCTCCATCGCGATGACAGCACATCCCGGACCCAGGGCCCCCAGCCTGAGTTGAGATGCCACAAGGAAATGACCCTGTCTCTCCTATCTGCTCTACGCTGCCCATCCTGTCCATGCCCAAGTTTACCCCAGACATTTTCCCAACTCACTGGTGTTGGCCGGAGGACAAAGCTCACAGGGGTTGCCCCATGCACGACCCAGAGAGCAGCAGCATGATGCCCGGGTGACCCCAACTCCAATTTCTGCGCTGCAGGAGATCCCTCCATCTCCTCGATCCTGGGTGTCCAAGAAGCAATTCCCAACACGGGTATCTGCACAAAGACAGTGGTGGGTGAGCAAAGCCTCTCCAGTAAAGACTTGTGTGCACAGGAGGAATGAATGGCACTACAGCTTCAAGAAGCAGGGAGAGCGATAAGGCCCCAGTCCTGTCCCAGATGGCCACACTGTCAGCCATCTGTGTTGTAGCAAACCACATCCAGACTGTCCTTGAAGCTCATGGCTTTAGGAACCCTTCAAGAATAAAGTGTGCTCAGCTTGCCTGGTAAAGTCACACTGTATCATACAGAGATCATAGCACGGTGGCCTGTCTGCAGTATGGCTAGGGAGCACAACCCAAATAATGCCACCAGTAACCCAGGGCCTTTCAAGAAACAAACACTTAAGAATAGCTCCAGAGCTGCCCAGGACATTGCTTCAACCAGGAGAGCACCCACACCGGTGATGCGAGGTGGGCCAGGCTTAACAGGAGGTAGGTACTCTGCTGCTGCGGGGTTGAGCCCATCATGGACAGCCAGGCATTTGGCAGGGCAGATCGTTGTCGGCCACCCCAGTCTCTGGTAGCGGTTAGCTCCAGCTATGTGGGACCAACAAGCAGGACCACCAAGGTCTTGGATGGAAGGTTCGCTCTTCACACAGGTCCCCACTCACCCACACAGCCCACACCAGTAGGGTTCAGCTCGAAGTCCTGCGGACAGTTGCACAGGTAGCTGCCAGGGGTGTTGACACACAAGCCGTTGATACAGTTCACAGGGTCTGCACATTCATTGATGTCTGAAAAGATGGAAGGATGTAGACTGAAAAGAAAGATGATGACTGCCATAGGAACCACAGCCCCAGCCCTAAGCTCTCTACTGTGTGTTCAGGGTGTACCCCCATGACCATGGTGCTTCTAAGGCTTTTCATATGATGGCAGGCAAAGCTTTTCTAGAAACAGACCTTGCCTTGTCCTGCCTCACACCACCTTGCCCAGAGTCAGAAGAAAGAAGCAGAGCCTTTCCTTCCTATCCACTGAAGGCCTGCCTTCCAGCAGCATCAAGGCCTTGCCAAGAGCAAATACACATTACCACAGGATGCTTAATTGGCTTTAGGGTGCTACTGCCGCTCCCTGTCATGGCTGGGGCAAGCTCATACCAGCAAGTCACAGAGCAGTGATCCTCCTCCAACAGCCCCGTGAAAGTCCTGTACCTGTACAGTTGCCTCCACTTCTGTCCAGTTCATAGCCATCATCACAGGCGCAGCGGAACATCCCGGGCAGGTTCTGGCAGGTCCCAAAGACACAGATATTCTGGAAGGTGCATTCGTCAATGTCTGCAAAACAGGGGAGAGATGGGTACTCAGGATCTGGCAGAGTGAGGGCCAGGACGGGCCTCTCCTGCTTCCACCTCAAAGCAGAGCCACAGCCCGGTTCTGGGCAATCCATCTCAGGATGGTTCTATTGCCATGGGATATCATCTCCTGGGTGACCACGACCAGGCATGGAGTGTGTATGCCCTCTTCCCTCACCCCTGTTTTGCTGACTGTGCACATCTTGCATGGATCCTTGGCTTAGCCCAGCCTCTCTGCAGGCTGGGGACCAACTCCTGTTCAGTGGAAGAGCTGGCACCTCAGGAGCCTTGCACCATCACATGATGGTGGGTCTTGCTCAGTAATGGATCAAGTGGTGACAGTGCAGTGGAGAGACCAAGGCCAGAAAGGAGGTGGACACTGGATCTCCTGGAGCAGCAGTCAAAACTCTGGGCACTTACCCTGGCAGGCCTTGCTGTCCTCGGTGGGATTGAAGCCCATCTCACACTCGCAGCGGTAGCCCCCAGGTGCATTGAGACACTGTCCATTCTCACACAGGTTCACATTGTCCGCACACTCGTCCACATCTAGGGAGAGTCAAGTGTGAGACTGGCATGGTGCCCACCCAAAGATGGGAGCTTTCCTCAGCTTGCCCAGGAAATTCCCACAAGCTTGTTCCCGCCCCTCTGCTGGGAGCCTGCGAGGAGGAGGTTTCAACACTTCTCATTGCCTTGATCCTCCCCAAACACCGGCTGAGAAGAAGGTGGATCTCAGCTGAAGGTGTCTGAGCAGGCTGTGGTGGCTTTTGGGGGACATCTGGTCTGGGGAACTCCAGACACAGGCAGCCAGGTGCTGATCCAGGCTGGTGGTTAAACGGGGCTGACCCTGTCTCCCAGCAGGATGCCCACATCATGTTCCTGCTGCCAGTTGAGTCTACGGGCCTCACCTGAGCAGGAGAAGCCATCCCCGTTGAAGCCTTCTCGGCAGGCGCAGCGGTAGGAGCCTGGGGTGTTGACACAGTTGGCGTTCAGGTTGCACTTGTGCTCTTCGGTTGCACACTCGTCCAGGTCTGGGCAGGGAGAATGCCCTCATCAGTGTTTTGCCTCTGGCCTTTTCTCTAAGCCTGGGCAGCTAGAGTAGGGCCCAGGGGAGCACACAAACAGCCTGGGAGACCTCCAGGCAGTTGGAGCACTCATGAGGCTCCAACACATCTCTGTGAGCCTCCATGGCCATGGGACACACCCGTGGCAGAACTGACACAGACAATGTGGCAGTGAGACACGTTCACATACAACTACCCACCCTCCCAGTACCTCCCCAGTTCAGACACACGTATCCATACATGTACCCTTACATCCCTTCATACACACCAGTACATGCCAGTAAGTCCCTGCACTCCTGAACACCCCCCAACACATCCCTGCACACCTCCCACACCCACGTGAGCCTGCAGACGCACCACACCATGCCCCAACACGTCACCGCACAGCCACATCGCCAGTCTGACAGCGACATCCAGCCACGTTCTTCTCAGTCCCATGCCCACACACTCCACGTCCCATGAACACATGCTCTCGCTCCCACGTTGATGGCTTCACAGACGTGGTTGAAGAGCCTGACAGTGCAACACCTGTACACCCACACCTACAGTCCCCCTCCGTCACACACCCACGTCGCTCCACACTTCCATAAATCCTCATTGAAGGGCTCCTGGGGCTCAAGAACATTTTAAGTGCAGGTGTCAGCTCAGCCCAGAGCACTTCACAGAGCACCTGGACACACGGAAGTCCTCTCCTGGGATGAGAACTCACCGTTGCACTTCAGCCCGTCTCCAAGCCAGCCTGTGCGACACTTGCATTTGAAGCTCCCGGGCACGTTGATGCAGGAGGCGTGCATGTCGCAGTTGTGAGCCCCGATCTCGCACTCATCAATGTCTGCAGGGAGGAAGGACATCAGAGCTGACACAGCTCAGCTCCCCCAGGAAAGGAGGGGGCAGCCGGCTACAATCCCGCTAACGGGTCTGGGGACCGATGGCTCCTGGGGGTCTGGACCCCAGGGGACTGGAACAAGGTGCTTTGGGGAACAGGCTGCCTGGAGTTGTACCCTTAAGCTGAAGGGCTGCTCTGTGCTCAACCCTGGAAGATGAAAACAGAAGGAAGGGCAGGCCCCCAGCTTGGCTATAAACTAGGAAAGCATCAATTCCTGCCTAAAGCCTGCCTTCTTGGCTATCTCTGCCTGCCCAGGAGGGGGTCCCAGCACACAACCACATCCCTACATGTCCACAGCACCCCCCAGTACAGGGAGGGTGTTCCCTCCGTGGCAGCTGCAGGAGGTGTTTGCGAGGGCTCCCACCAGCACCCCTAGCTCCAGGTCTGGCGAGTTCCCACCTGTGCAGCCGGTGGTTCCCTTCTTGACGAAGTAGCCCAGCTGGCAGTGGCAGATGAAGGAGCCCTTCGTGTTTTCACACTCGCCGTGCAGGCAGATGTTAGGGTTGAGATCACATTCATTCACATCTGCAGGAGAAAAAGGAGTTGCTTGGAACACCCCAAGCACCATGACATGACTCTCGGTCAACCCTCTGCACCCCCTTCCTCCCTCCAACAGCAGCCTTGTGAGGCAGGGCCCAGCCTTGTCCTCACCGATACAGGTCTTCATGTCCAGGGATGCCATGAAGCCATCAAAGCAAAGGCAGCGGTACTCCCCAGGGATGTTGGTGCACTGCCCACCGTCACAGATGTCTGGATTATCCTCACATTCATCAATATCTAGAAAGAGGAGACCATTGCCAGAGTAAAGACGTTGCAGCCAGTGAAAGGGTGTTGTGGGAGCAGGAGGCAGTCACTGGAGGGGCTTTGCTCCAGATCATGTCATTACAGGACTCTAGAGCCTGTAATGAGGGGCTGGACATGGCAGTGCAAAGCAAAAACATCTGTCCAGGGAAATCTTCTCTCTGGAGGCGACTTAAAAATGAGAATCCCTCACCCTGAAGCAAACGCTACGGCTGACTGGCAATGGACAGCGAGGTCCCCCCCTGCGAGAGCCGAGCTGACTGCTCACCTGCACACGATCTCTTGTCAGGCATCAACGCGTAGCCTTCGCTGCAGCTGCATTCGTAGCTGCCCTCCGAGTTGGAGCAGTGCGTGTCACAGCCGCCGTTGGTTATGGTGCACTCATCGATGTCTGCGGGAGAAGGGAGAGGTCAGCAGCTGGGTGGGCTGCAGGGTGGGATACGAGCCTTGCGGCAGAGCTGCTCAGACACAGTGCCAGTAACAGAGGTGAGGTAGAAGAGGTGCTGAAGAGGAAACAAAGCTCCGTAGCCAGAAACAAGCACCTCTTGCCTCCTCTGCCAACCACTTCCAGCTCACAGTGGTTTCACAGCTGACTCCAGCCCCTTACCAGTAGTGCCAACTAGCTGTAGCTCAACCAGGAGGTTCTCCCCTTGCCTTACCCTCAGACACCCCGCTGAGCACCGTAAGAGGGATGAGGCCAGGAGGGTCCTGGATGCATACCGGGGTCTTGGCCTGGCTATTTAGCAAAGGTGAGCACTCACCGACACAGCCCTGCCTGTCCAGCGTGGCCTGGAAGCCCGGATCACAGGCGCACTGGTAGGTACCAATGACGTTGACGCAGCGTCCGTTGCGACACAGGTTGTCACTAAGGGAGCATTCGTTGATATCTGTGGTGGGAAGAACAGTTGGAGCAGCCAGCCATGCTGATGCCACACTGAGCATCATTCAGTGCCCATCCCTGCGTAGCCCCCACCTACTGCTGTCTCCAAACTGTATTTGTCATGGCCACATTGCTCAGGCTTCAGTGAACAGCAGGTAGAACAACAGACATCATAAATGCAATGAAACCCTGGGAGTGACCCCAGTCCCTCCTAGATGAGCGTGTTCTACCCACGTATAGGATTGGAAGGAGAGATTCATGTGCCCAGCACGAGATCCAAGTCCCCCTTGAACAGGCTCTGGTCATAACACAGCTTTCCATCATCTCACCTATGCAAGTGTTCCCTTCAGAAGTCAGCTCATGTCCTGGAGGGCAGATGCATTCAAAGCTGCCATCTGTGTTCATGCAGATCCCACCTCGGCACAGCAGTGGGTCCCGCTCACACTCATTGATATCTGCACAGAATGACATGAAATGTGGTGGATTGTCCCCTTCAGCTGGGTTTTCCAGATAATGGGGTGGTGCTGGTGCCATGCACCATGGTCCCATCACCACAGATATATCCCAAAACAGGGGGGCATCACAAAATTAACAGGGCAGCAAATCCACGGCTTGGGTGAGTCCAGTGGACTTCTGGTTGAAGTATGCATTTTGGGAAATCACAACTCTCGCTTAGACCTCAGTAGAATATAGAGTGTAACCTCAGAAGGAAAGAAGGGATTAGCTTTGTGCAGATTAGCCAGCAAGGAGTGATTAGCTTTGTGCAGATTAGCCAGCAAGGAGTGATTAGCTTTGTGCAGATTAGCCAGCGAAGACTAGAAGGATAGTTCCAAGCTCGCATCCCACCTATCTTAGTACATTTTCACAAGTCCCATCAGCAGAGGGAGAGTTTCTCCAAAAATGTGTAGTTTGTTTGATGGAAGACTAGCAGACAGGCTTTCTTGGTAACAGCCTTCAGAGCAGTTCCAGTACCACACATAGGGCTAGGAAATAGTCTGTACATTTCTGAAAAAAGATCACATATGGACAAAGCGACTGAATTTACTAGGAACTGGAGAAATTCCTGAAATAGATTAAACTGCTGTGAGAGAGATGTGATCCAGTCAAAGATGGAACCAGGCTGCTGGCATTAAAAATGGGGGAAAAAAAAAAAAGGTGATAAAAAATTTTATAGATGCCAGACTAAAAAAAAACCCAAACAAGGGAAACTACTGGAATGGTGCACTGGTGATGGCTGGAAACAAAAGAGGAGAAGATAAAGCACTGCAAGTATCAAAACTGGGAAGCCTGGTTACCAATTCATAATCCATGGCCCCTGGAGAAAGCTCTTTGTGGTCTGCTATGACAGTGCACAGGTAACGGTCGTTGTGATACTTGTGGTGCTGCGCAGTGCAAGTTACGCTCTTTGGAAGGGCAAGCGCTGGATGGATCTGATCCTCTAACTTTGGAAACAGGAATCTGAGAATGAGGTTCTCTGTTTTGGTCCCAGAATAGACTCTAAAGATTTTGCATTCTTGCATCCCCCTAGAATTGACTCAAGATGTTCTGCGCTGACAGCAAGAGCGCCAAAAAAGGGGAGCCTCCCTGGAACTGCTCAGGGGATCCATCTGCCCGCAGCTGTACTCTGAGAAAATGGGCATTCAGAATGCAAAGCCATTGGGTGTAACACAAACGAACTGAGGGAGCTAAAAAAATGCCCCCAAGAACCTCTTAGTGACAGGAGACAAAGGAAGTGATGTCAGATATATTTAAAGAATCCATTTTCTTCTCATACATTTATTTTTCCGATTCCAACCTTGTGACTAAGAGTGGAATCTTTCACCTTACTTGAATAAAACACTTTGTTGAGATCTTCCGCTTATCTGCAGCTGAAGTGGGCAGGAATACACCTGACAACAGGGGTGACAGACCCCTACCAAAGAGTCCCACAGGACCCACGCCTNCGGTTCTCCGCAGTGGGAGACTGTTCCCAATGAACTGCGGGATGCAGGCTCAGTGCGGATGTTGTTTATGGCCAGAGGCTGGCAAGAATTCCCCCCTCATGAGGCTGAAGCCAAGTTCTTCTGCCAAACACAGGCAGGAAGAAGTTAATTTGCGACCACGGGAAATGCCATAGTGTCACAACATCCTTTGGGGTGAAACAACTCCATCCCCTGTCATCTAGAATAAAGGATAAGGTGGAATTGTGCAGATAAGAGTAAGCATTAAAAGAACAATGAAATATAATATCCTTATATAAAGATAACAGAAATCTCGTTACCAAAAGAGGTTAGCAGGCCATCAGTGGGGCCTGTGACATTCTCAGTATCTCAGAAGTGGAGGAGGAGAAGGAGGATGATCAGTGTGAGCTGTGGTAACCCATGCTACAAATTGTATGGAAAAGACAGAAAACCATGCTGGTGGCAGGGCAGTGATATATTTTAAAGAACCCAGAGAATCAAATATGAAAAATAAATAAATGGTATTGAATCATGCCACAGATTGATGTGGTTTGAAAATCTAAGCCAAAGCAGAAAGAGCAGAATATTAAGATTAGGTCAGTCAGACAAGTTAGTCTGGCTAGACAGGCGAGAAGAGGAACATGGTATGCCAGGAATTAAGAGGACAGCAACAGTCTGACTGACTTGTTGGAGATGAACTGAGGTGCTGAGGTCATTGATGGGATTTTTTTAAGCTACAAACATGAATTATTAAATTGAAAACAGATGAGAATCTGACAGAATAAAAACAAGCATTGGCTAGATGGGAGGAGCTGCAAAGAATTATCTGAGGATAAAGGACGATTAAATGGGCAGGTGAAAGAGAGCCCTTACAATTACGACTGGAAATAGAGCAGGGCAGAAGAATGCAGGTGGTCTACCAGAACTTCTCATGAATGACTTGATCTGTGCAGATGTTTGGGGAACAGGACAGGGGCCTGATTAATGGTTAAGGCTGGTGTGAAATTGCTGCAGATCCCAAGGAAAGGTGCAGAAACAGCAACAGTTGACTAGATATCACATATAAGTGAGACCAGGTTGAGAGCCATTTTAGAAAAGATTCAGTGGAAAGCAGCCCAAGAAAAACTGGATGAATCAGCAAGATTCAGGGCTAGAAGAGACACAAGCTATCAAATGGTGAGCAAGGTATATCTCCATGTTCTCATGCCAGTGGAGCCATTTGATTCAATGGCACATGGCTGTAGGATGTGCAATGACAGCAGGAGGCCAAGCAGTGCTGTAAAGACCAAAGCTTAACACATGTGTCCTAATATAGGAGTGGAAATAATAGGTCTACTAATCTCAGCAGTGATCTAATGATGATATAACTGGCATCTACTTGCAAGGAACATAAATTATCTAGAAAAGGGATCAAGCTACATGTAACTGGATTAAAATGACTGATGTGGTATGTGAGGCAGCATTTAGGACAGGTAGGTGGACCAAGTTCAGAAGATAACTGTGGTGGCATGGATAGGGTACCACATAGAAAGATCTACAAGTTAAGAAACTTTCTGCAATGGTGTTTGAAAACACGTGGTTTGATGTAAGGGTTGAACATACGATATTAATAATGTCTGGAGATGTGTGCATGCTGAGAATGTGTGTATGTAAATAATCAGTGGCAGAATAAATAATAGATGGGTAACACAAGGCTGAAAAGAAGTAGAAGGAGATGAGACGTCACACAAAGGAAACAGCCAAGTGTGTATGAGAACTGGAGCTCACAGCCATTGCGCTCAAGCTGCTGGCCTGGCAGAGCTCCACTGTGCACTAGCCAATCCCCAGTATAAAGGTTGCCGTCTCCTTGCATAGTGGGAATGAAAATACCAGGCCTGGACCCTGTCCCAGCTCGGTGGCAACACCGGGCTCAGGCTCCAGCTGCTGAGGGCTGAAACAAGAGGAAAGGTTAGTGGCCAAGGTTTGGTGCNAGAGAAGGTCCGAGNGGGAAGGAAGAGCACAAAATGAAGAAGGACGAACATGGTACAAGTACGTGAACAAGATGAAAAAGGAAATACAAGCACTTAGTCTTATGCAAAAAAAGGAAGGCAATGTTGCACTGGCATTGCAGGGAAATGCCCTTTGGGTACAGCAAGCAGGAAAGGGATGGGAAAGACCTTGAGAAAAGCTGGTTGGTGGCCCCATGGGCTCCCAGCGTGGGCTCCTCTGTGGGCTCCCCCAGCTGAGGTAAGGGTGGCCAGGAGGTGGCAGGGCAGGACCAACGATGTCCCATGAGTGTCATGGCAGGAGGAACCCTGGATGCTCCCCTGGGCCTGGCTCTACACCCAGAGCCCCCCACCGTCCCGATACTGGCCTGGGTTGCCAGTCTCCTTCCCCAGCTCACGGGGCACCACCAGCCTGCTGCTGGGCACAGGCTTTGCCTCTGGTCCAGGAGGTCCTCATAAACAGAGGTCTCTAAGGGAAGGCTCCCAGTTTTGGCCCCACGTCTGGCAGCCTTTTCACGGTCTGTCCTTGCCCTGCACTGCTGGCAGAAACAGCACGGGGCCCAGCACTGGTGGGCTAACAGCATGCGTAAGGCACAGCATCCACGCAGGAGGCAGAGGCTATAGCTCTGCCTCTTCGCTCTCCTTCTCTGGAGGGGTCTGGAGCTCAAGCCAAGCCTTGCTGGGGACATGGCCTCTCTTTTTATGTCCTGCAGCTTAGAAAGCCTGTGCTGTGTCTCATGAACCACTGACTTCACTTTGCGTATGCTTTGCTGTCCTCCCAGGGTTACATCTATGGTGCTCTCAGCTACACACAGAGCATTCCTCTCCCTGCAAGGGCTGCCCTTCAGCCCAGCTCTGCCTTTGCAATCAAAGCAAGGCAGAAGACTCGCTACCCTGGAGAGAGCAGAGGCTGCTGGGGCTCTCTGCAGCGTAGGGACTCTCACAACTCCCCAAGAGAACAATGAAGAGGTTTGGCTTGATACCAGGGAACAGAGAGCCAGGTAGCCAGAAGGCAGATGCCCAGAGCGCAGCTTGGCACGAAGCCCTTTGTCATATCCGGCACCAGCTACTTTCTTCCCTGTTGCAAAAGAGTAAAGCTGCTGCCCTGCCCTGGAGACGAGTCCTTACCCATGCAGTTCTTCATCATCATGAAGCCACTCTCGTAGCCTTCGAAGCACTCGCACTCGAAGCTGCCGGGCGTGTTGACACAGGTGCCGTGGCCACACAGGTCTGGTGAGATGCGGCACTCGTCGATATCTGGGGGGATGAAGACCAGTTAGTGGAGGCAGGACAGGCTACAAGCACCACTACAGCTGGCACTAGGCTGCCTGTACTGCACATCAAATCCAATGAGCAAGGACTGGCCAGTCTGACCCAGAAGACCAAGGAACTCCTCTTCATGAAGGGAGAGAGCAGTTAAGCTTTCTTGCTGGTGCAGGACTGATCCTTCATCCCATGAGCAGGAGGAGCTTTCTGCTCATGGACCTGCCCTTGGCTTCTCAGTATGTCCCTAAGATAACTGCCACAGCTCCTTTGGGTACCACCATCACGCTAAGCATCCCACAAGCCAGGCAAGGCAGCAAGATGGGCAAGAGTGGTCTGGCGGGGAGCTACCCTTCCCTTACCTGTGCAGTTCCTTTCCTCAGCATCCAAAGCAAAGCCATTGCCACAGAGACATCTGAAGCTGCCAATGGTGTTTCGACAGGTCCCATGAGTGCACAGGCCAGAGAAGACCTTACATTCATTCACATCTGTGGGTGAAGCCAGAACAGCAGTGTTTTAGGGAGGAGATGGCTGCAGTGAGCCTGGGGTCCCAGGGCAGGCAGCAGGTTCCTTGGGCTGTAGCCGAGATGGGCTGAGCACAGCCCATGACCAGCAGCTCCCCTCTTTTTGCTCACCTTTGTAGAAAGGCCTTCCTGAAAGCACGTCTCCTCGGTTGGCAAAGCCGGGTCCCCTCGGGCAGATGGCCTTGTACTCGCTGGAGCCGATCTTGGGACATTCCTCACAATCGCTGCCCCAGGCTGAGCCCACAGAACAGCAGCACATGTCGATCCGGTACTTGCCTGGCAGAGGCTCCGTGCACTCATCTTCATCCCACTTCATGTAGCACTGTTCCACGCGCACATCTGGGGAGAAAGCAGAGTTGAGCCCTTGCCTGCAGCACCTAACCTCTGGTAAAATCTTAGATATCATTTTCTGTGACACAGCGAGGTTCCTGGAATGGCTTTGGCTGGGAAATGCCCCAAACAATGCCCAGGTAAGGGCCATTTGAATGAGGCCACCTTGTTTGGGATGCTATGAGAGATTTGATAGCATGGACATGGCCATCCTGTGATTGTTGGCACCAGAGCCAGAGGACAGACCGTCCATGGTGTAGTCAGTAGTGCAGACGGCCCCTATGAAGGACAAAGGTTTGTTACGGCTGCTGGGCCGTGTCATTAACCAGTTCAGTTATCTGTTTGGCTACCCCTGAAGTCCACCGAAGGAGAGTGATTGCATTACTGGCTGGACCTGGGAACATGAAGTTATGGCAGCCTTGTCTTGGTTAGGCTGCTGGGTTTGGCAGCCCCTGCCAGGCATGACACGCCGTCACTCAGTTCCCAAGACTGCTGCATGTGGTGGGTGGGAGGAGCTGGACCTCTGTAGAGAGGGCTGAACGGAGACCGGGGTCTGGGTGCAACGAGGTGTGCTTACCCACACACGTCCTAGCAGTGCCGTCAAGGGTCAGCCCTTCTGGACACTCGCACCGAAAGGAGCCAGCCGTGTTCACACAGCGTCCGTTAGGGCAGACGCCGGGGAAGACCTCGCACTCATTCACATCTGTTGGCACAAAAGCAAGAGACAGGCATGAGAGTGGCACGTGGCCAAGCCCAGCATGGCCTTGAGGGGCTCCTGGAGGAGGTGGAAAGAGCCCAGAGCTGCCCACCAGACCAAAACTGGCAACTTGTTGCAATGAAAAACACTTTTGCAAGGAAGCTGCGTTCCAAAGCCTTGCCAGAGACAGACAGACAGACAGGGTGGTCCTGTTGCACATGTCCGTAGTTGGCACAGCACTGGCGGAGCAGCACCAGGACTCACAAACATGAGTACTGCTGATGGAGCAGCTAAACCTGGAAACCCATTTCCAGGCACACGAATGACAAGAAAATCATCAGCAGTAGTCAGCGTGGATTGACCAAGCGGAAGTTATGCTTGCTAAGCGTGATAAAATTCCATGAAGCATTTCTACTGGCCTGGTAGACACGGGCAGAGTGGCAGATATTGTCTATCCAGCCTTCAGTAAAGCCTTTGGCACTGTCTCCCATAAGATCCTTGCAGACAAGCTGTTGATGCATGGGCTGGACAAGCAGACAGTGAGGGAGACTGAAAACTGGCTGAATGGCCAAGCCTGGAGAGTGGTGTTCAGTGGCACAAAGTCTAGTTGGAGGCAAGCAACTAGCAGTGTACCCCAGGGGTCAATACTGGGTCTGTTCCTGTTTAACATCTTCATTAGCTACCTGGATGATGGGGTAAAGTGTGTCCTCGGCAAATTTGCATATGATACAAAACTGGGAGGAGTGGCTGATACACTAGACCATGCTGCCATCCAGAGGGACCTTGGCAGGCTGGAGAAATGGGCTGCCAGGAACCTCATGCAGTTCCACAAGGAGAAGGGCAAAGTCTGGCACCTCGGGAGGATCAACCCCATGCACTGATATATGCTGGGGGTCACTCAGCTGGAAAGAACCTTGGCGGAAAAGGACCTGGGGGTCCTGGTGGACACCAAGTTGAACAAGAGTCAGCAATGTGCCCTTGCTGCAAAGAAGTTAACGATATCCTGGGCTGCCTTAGGAGGGGTGTTGCCAGCAGGTCAAGGGAGGTGATCCTTCCCCTCTACTCAGCACTGGTGAGGCCACATGTGGAGCGCTGTGTCCAGTTCTGAGCTCCTCAGTATGAGAGAGAGATGGACATACCTTCTCTGGAGATATTCAAGACCCGTCTAGACGTGGTCCTGTGCAGCCTGCTGTCAGTGACCCTGCTTCGGCAGGGGGGTTGGATTAGATGACCCACAGAGGTCCCTTCCAACCCCTACTATTCTGTGATTC
>Ga0065711_1001747_pt1 | contig 40567 bp, 18 predicted proteins | sample Hoacrofraction12_FD_59098 | JGI IMG/M metagenome (GOLD analysis project Ga0065711, IMG submission 59098) | Hoatzin crop microbial communities from Cojedes, Venezuela - Epithelial fraction 12 v2 (version 2) | ecosystem: Host-associated > Birds > Digestive system > Esophagus > Crop | place... | reverse complement strand
GTCGGACTCGGACAGGTGGGTTCGGCCCCGGGGCTGGGCCCGGCGGGTCGCGTCTCTCTCTCTGCCCGTCGCGCCTTCCCCGTGGGGGCCTCCGCGGCGGCGGCCCGGCGTCTCGGCACTCTGCGAGCAGCGTGTCTGACCCCCCGCCCCGGCGTTCCAGCTCCCGCGGCTTTCCCTGCGCCGGCGAAGGCGGCACTTCCGGTTGCATTTCCGCAGGAGTATTTTTTTGCTTCCAAAATCTGTTGCCCTGATGTTAAGATCAGTATTAAAGATGAAATTTTGATAGCTTTAACTTAACTTGTCGATGTGTATCTCAAACTTTTTTCTTTCTCTTTACTTTTCCTCTCTCCACTGATCGGTATCTGGTAGTCTGACTGATTTTTGTCTTTCTGCTGTGTTGATTTTGTTCCAAGAGGTCCGTATTTGGCTTTTTCAAAAGGTTTATTTGGAGAGGTGCTCTTATTTGTTGTCTTTCCCATCGGCATTTCTTGGAAAAAAATAATGCAGCAACAGATAGTTGAAAGCCATCCATTTGCTTGTGAAGGAGACAACGTAATACTGAAGAATCTACGAGGGAGCGTTTTTTGTATTTCATTTTATTTTATGACTGCTTCTAACTGCTGCTTTGTTAATGGCCAGATGAAGTAAGAAAGGATGGATGCGATTTTACAAAAGTTTGCTTGTCTCAGTGTATTTTTGTGTAAGGTTTGTAACATGTTTTTTCGGTCACCAGGGTCAGTTACTTTATGTGTTTGTTTCTTCCACCAACTCTTAGAGAACTTACGACTTTTGCTAAAAGGAACATTTTGGCATGAATATGGACAGGTTTGCTACTGTGCTTTTTACTTGAAATATTAAGTCTACGACAATAAACATCTCTTATGGATGTGCTAGTGAGAAATAGTAAATTATTAACCTGTGTGAATACATACTAGGGGAATTCAGACAGGCCGTGGATTATGAAACTAATCCCTTTTATCTGCAAAAATTAGAATTTTTTTTAACTTCATAGTGCAAGGTGCATTGCTTGGAGTAAGTATTTTCGTGACTTTCAGTTAGCTCTATGCTAATGTTGGGATTGTACAAGAAGGGTGACTGTGGGCTATAAAAGGTAGTTTAATGTATTATCTTTGAATTTTTGTTTTTTGTGCTCAGCTACGTCAAGTGATGTTCAATACTGGGAATTTAAGTGTTGTGTAAAATGGAAGTATGCTGATAGTGCGTAGACATTATGGTCCTAATTTGTCTATATTTGTCTAGGTGCTATACTGAAGTGATCATCCTGGGACTCTAATGTTTCATTTCACTTGCAAACCTATGAAGTGTAGATCCCAAACTGTGACTATCGCGTAGTGTGACAGAGGGAGTTATGCTGGTGCTGGGCTTTTGCATGGGGTAGCCAGTGGGACAAATTGGACTCTGTGAGCTTGAAGAGGTGATCACTCTCGTGCCATGTGCACCATTCAGCAGTGAAGCAGTGTGAACCCGCACGAGCCATTGCAGTTGTTAGCATTTACTCTGATCTGCTGAAGCTACTACTCTTCCAAGAAAAGATCTTGTCCAGTGCCTTGTAGGTTCTGCAGAAAAGATAGCTGCTCTTGTGAATACAGCTGTATATACAATTAAGAAAAACACAAATTGTATATATATATATATATAAGTATATCAAAGGTATTTGAGCAGTGTATAAGTCTGTATTCTAACTCCCATGTTTGTTTTATTCAGTGATACAGATTCAGATAGTTCGTCAACGACATCCTCCTCTTCGTGTTCTCCTTCAACAGTATCTGATGAAGATGATCATCCGAATGGGAAGGACAACAGATCTTACTGTGTTAAAACAAAAGATGAGTTGCCTATTGATGTAAGTGCAATGTGTTATATATTATGTCTTTTTCTGGTAACCCAACTTAAAGTATTTTAACTTAATATATTTTTAAGTCATTGTAATACCTAGTGATTAAATGTACGTTTTTACACTAATTCAGGTATAGCACAATTAGTAACTTAAAATGTCTTATTTTTCAGTATATTCAGGCCACTCTGAAGTGTGGTTTGCAGTTCATATTTTTATAAAATCACAATTCTAATTAATGAAAACAAATACATTTCTGGATAAAATTCTGGATATTTTAGTACATTTTTTGTTGTTGGTATATTGCAGGCTTTCATCATCCGTTCTGTATGTGAGAGACTTGAAGGTCTGATATATCTTGCAGACACATTTAAAATATGTTTAGTCTTGAGGTGAAAATTTTGAATGTTGTATTAAGCCTCCCAGAAGTTCAGATTGCATTGCCTCTACTCACTGAAGCAGAATTATTAAAGTGGTCATACAAGTGGTTTGTATTTGGTTTATTCTGCAATTTTTGTTATAGCACTGTTTTATGTATTGCAGATCAGAACCTTAATTTGCATCAGGATACTGTCTTTTGTTTTGGATTGTCATAAATAACATACTTGTTAAGTATTGCTGCCATTATTCCTCATTATCTCGAAATTAAGAGGTTTAAAGGAATGAGTTTTAGTAATAATCTGCCAACGGATGATTAGCAATGCATCATTTGTAATGGATTGCAAATAAAAGGATAATATAACACTGTAATGTCAATTTACATTAACAGTATATGTTTATCTGTTATTTTGTAAATAACTCCCCTTCATAAAAAACGCTTTCTGGAGTGAGAAAGAAGTCTGGTGAGGGGTAGAAGAAATTGTTAGAAAGGTAGAGAAAAAAGGTCTCTGAAGAGCAGATCAGTTTGGATACATTTGCTTTTGCTTCGGTGCCCTGTAAGAGTTTGTAATGATGTGCTAGATGACTGTCTGGAAAGGCTGAGATGTTGGCAGGCATTAGTAGTAGCAACAACAGGAGATTGGGAGTATGTCGTTAATTCTTAAACTGTTTCTCTCAAGACACTTGGAGTAAAGAAAAGCTCTTAGGGTATCCTTTCATCCCTGAAATTAATCAGATTGAGAAACACACATAACATTAATTCCTTCTTACATGCACTTTGCTTTAAAGTGTGATTAATAGTGGAACCATTCTAAGTGCTTCTATGACAACTTTTTATTTTTTACAACATGACTTTTGAACAAAAATCTTTGCTCAAATAGGTGTACTTATCAGGTTTTATTTACCTTTTATCTTATTTATTTAAATAAAATTTATTTTAGTGTGAGAATGCTTTATTGATCTGCTCTTTTGTCTCACTAGCTTACTAGCCTCAAGTCCAAGTGTTTACAAAACATTGTCTTCCTTTTGAGTACTAGCCTGATTAATTTCATCGGTTCAGCAAAGCTTTTTTGCCAGTCATAGTTAATAAGGTCTGAAGTTCTAGCAACTAAATTATTCACTGTATCTTGTACTAAGCCATTCTACAGTAATCGAATTAGTCTGTATAAAATGTTGTAGATTGTCTTATGTAGATTTGAGGGTACTTTCAAAATTAAAATGTGTCTGTTAAAAATGAAACGTCATGATTAGTCTTGTACCCAAAAGTCCCCAATAATAGCTAACTTGCCAATGCATGGGTCAAAGACAAAAGATTAAAGAAAGTATTTAACTGGAATATGTGCTTAGGGAAAAAAAGATGCATGTATTAAGGAGTGTTAGTGGAGCTATTTTAGAAACCTATTGGTTTGAAGTGTGGGATTGGCAGATACTGTATATAGTATGACAGATGGTACAGTTTACCAATTTGAGATTAATGATTGAAATCTTAGCTTGCTTGCTTCTGGTCTTTGGTCTTTGACTTGCTCTGGCATCCATGATTCAGTTAAGTCTTAGCAGTGAATTTGGTTTAATGCTGGAAAACTTACTATTCTGTAGAAGGGTGTGGTGATTCTATCTGAATTCACGTCTTTGCTTTAATGCTATCTTATATGGTCTGGAAAAGTCGTGGCCTCTGGTTTTGAGTTGCTCTAGAAGCTTTTGCCAAGCACTTCTATTAAGAGTGAAGGTTATCAGGTGAAGTTCTGATAAGACAGGACAAGATTCTTCTATTGCAGCATGATTTTATTTCTGGTGATGGCCTTTAAAAGTGTGGTTCATTGCTATGGTTTGGACTCTATACCTCCAAATTCAGAATATGTTGAATTTGAAGATAATTCTTACTCTAGTTGCCCTTGCCTTGTATTCCATATAGTCCATACTGAATTCACAGCAGTAGAAACATTTCACATAGAAATCTTAGTCTGAGTAAATTGCCGGTAGATGATGTGTGATAGTCAGCCCTTGGTAGTAGATTTTGATCCTTACATTTGAGAAAAAAGTTTAATTTGAATATTGTTTGTGCGGTACTCATTTGCATGTCTGAAGTTTGGCACTTTTTTCCAGAGTGTTCTCTATGATTCTCCTATTGTACCAAATACAACTTTTAGCTAAGAATAATTTTCTTTGTATAGGTTGTTGTTGTCTTTAGTCCTTTAGTCTTTACATCTTCTGTAATGTTCGGCATCATGGCATAAATGGTAAGACAAATTTTGTCGAATCAGATGAAACGTATCGTGTATTTCATACTATTTTGTCTTTTGCTATGTACACTTCTGTCATGCATTGAATGTGGTTATAGGTTGTCTGATTTTTTTGATTACTGATTATCCAATTATTGTTTTATACATCGAACTTAATTTATCTAACTTGAAAGTTCAAAAAAATGAACAAAATGTCTGTCAGTTGTTGGTGTTCTCAGGTTGAATAAAATTGGCTTCTACTTTAGTTGCAATGGAAATAAGTAGAGTAGTGTCTCGATAGAAAAGGTGTCTTCAAACCGGACGTTCCCCCAAGATGAGTACATTTAGAATTATTCTGAAAGAGACAAATCAAACTAGATTTTTCTTTTTATTAGATCTATAAAATGTGAGGGGGGTTTTCTGGCTGTCAGATCTAAGCAGCAACAAAATTATGGATGTGTTAGTGTGACGAGATTGTATTCTGAACGTTGACTTGATATTTTCAGGACCTGCCTCCTGTTGAAGACTTATCAGTAATTCTGCCTGATGATGTTGAACTGAAGCTCTTTGGGACAGTTTCCAGCATTATTGAGCAGTTAGGTAGGCAAAATATGTTTGCTTTGCTTTTAATTGAAATAATTTCTGTATATCTCTGCATTAATCGTGCACTTAACTGTTCCCTCAAAGTGTCAGTACTGCAGCATTCTATTTCAGGGGGTAAGTGGGTTGCTGAATGAGAACTCAAACTACCAAATGACACTTGTGTTGAATTCCCTTTTAGTTCGTTTCCATCTTCTAAAGAAGTAAGTTACTATGACTATTATGCATGTATTTCTGTGTGACTTTCATGTTCCATTTTTTTAATAAAAAGTCTTTTTTCACTGTGTACTATGATGTTTATATTAATTCTGACAACAAGAAGATTGAACATTTACAGTATTTCAAGAAATCTTACAGCTGCACATGCTATGTTTGAATTACGTCTGAAGATACAGGAGATGTATAACTGAAAGCACAGATGCAGCGCAATGCATTCCCAAGTGCTTGCTTGTTAATATATGAGAACAGGAAAAAGACTTGTTTCTTTAGCCAGTGTAGCAGTGCTTTTTGGGTAATTAGTATATTAGGTATAGGGTGGGGTTTTTTTATTAATTCATCCGTCCCAGTTCTGGCACCTTGAGCAAATACAAGGTGCCAGTGTCAGCAGTCGTAGGACAGCATGGTTAGCATGATTTTGTAGGTGCTGGAGATTAAGCTTAATGGGATTGAGATGTACAATGGATGTAAGATTAACTGCAGGCAATGTATGTTTAGGGATCTTTTCAGATCTACCTGGGACCTCAGTTTTTGATATGTGAAATCAAAGTTTTACTGAAGCTGGTATTAATAAAGTATCCATAATATGTTTGTATTTAAGCTCATTTCAAGTGTTTCATGCTGCTTGAACTGCTTTCAAAGCAATTCGCTTATGAAAAATAAGTTTGAAATTAAGTTCAATTTTGTAGTTAAAGTATTTATGTTGTGTGGGGTACAAAAGAATTAAAGCAAATAAACTTTGCTATTAAATACTCTTTTATTGTAAAAGACTCCAGGTAATCCGGGCAATTACTTTACAGTATTTTATTGGTGGTGTTGGTTTCTAGTTAGATTTCGTTTCACTGATGTGCAGGAAGCTATCTTGAGAGTGTGGAAGGCAGTAATCTGGCCACTGTCTACTTGTTCGACTTTGCCCTTTCTTGCTCACTGATAATAATGGGGACTTCAGGAAGGCTGTTGTCAGCTAAAGTGAGAGCTTGAAAGTAAGTCAAGAGAAAAGGTTGAACCATAGTTGCAATTATTCTCATTTTTTTATCTAATATGTGAATGTTTAAACAGAGCTGTTTGTAAAGACTTCAGTTTTGAAAACTGTCCTTAATTTCCAATCCTCCTTGGTGCGTATAACCTTTTCAAATCCTGTCAGTTCACTGATAGGTGAATTCTTGAGTCTGTATTCTACTTTATGTAACTGAAATATATTACAGAATATTAGGGGTTGGAAGGGACCTCTGTGGGTCATCTAGTCCAACCCCCAAATATATGAAGTGTTGAATTTAGACTGGTTGGTGAAAGTTAGGAAAAAGATCAATAATCATGCATGAAATAAAGCCTTAAGAATAGAATAAAAGCCCAGGATATCTGTGTTATTTTTCTGCTTTTTCTACCTTGGTTTAGGACTTCCTCTTTCTACGTGTTTTGCTTTCTTTTACGTTCTTCTGGAAACAGGTGTCTGAGTGGCCTCAATTTCAATTGTTTTGTGGCTATAGTGGGGACTGTACCCGCTAACTGTAGGTTGGCTTTTGATTTTTGAACTAAATTGACACCTGTGTATACCAGGTTTGTGTCTAGAATGAGGGGAGTTGAGGTCTTGTTTGGAAATCATAAACATTATTCTGGCATAACAATCAGTATCCTGAATACTTTCTGTCCCTTTGATGTGTTGGAAATCTCTGCTCTTCTCTGTGGCAAGTTCCCAGGTTCATCAGTCTGCAGTGTGTGATACCTGTAAGTTGGCTGTTTCATAGTATGATGTGAATTTGAGGCTATAACAGTATAAGTTCATGCTTGCTTTGCATTAGCTAAAAGCAAGATGACAGTACTGTCTGTGAACTTTAACTTCTGCTCAGTGTGTCAGAATTTAATAGAATATTTGCTGCATTTTGCTTCAAGGTACTTGGAGGAGAGAAAAATTCACTGTGTGGATTGTAGCCTGGGACGTAAACAGCTTTGGTATATATGAGAAACCTGCCCTGGGACTGCACTTTGGGCCCTGGGAGAGTAGAAGCTGAGGATTTTGGGTGGGCTGGGGGAGCGATAAGCCAAATAGGTGATAATGTTTCTCCGGAGTTTCATGGGACTGGCATGACTTATGTTTTCAGAATATTTTTCTTAGCCTACTGGAAGACTGGGGGCTATGCGTGATGGATTAAGTTGAGAGCATTCTCTGAGAGTTTTTGGTGTGGGGTTTTTTTTTTTGTGTGTGTTTTGGGTTTTTTGTGGTGGATTTTTTTTTTCACTGAGGTATATTTCTCATGATGGTTGAAGCAACACATTGGGTTCATTCAGTGTATATTTTATTGTATAGGTAGGCACAAAATAAGCTGGCTGACTTCCCTTGAAATTCACTAAACTATTAAGTCTGTAGCGTTGTCAGAGGCTTGCTTGGTGTGTCACAAGGTGTTTGCAGATTGAAACAGTAGCAAAGCTGGAGTTTTAGCTTGGCAAGATGTTTATTGCTTTAAGTGCTGTTATATAAGTTTAGCAGTGATAATCTTGTTAGTTTTTGTTGGAGTCTGAGTGACACTAAGTGCTTGAGTGACTTTATTTGATGATGGAGAGGCATTGAGAATGCTTAATTGAGCGTTCTGTTGTTTTAGAGGTAGAAAAGATTACCTTCAGAATCAGAATTTTTGAGTGTAATGCTACTAGGTGTCTGTATTGACAGCTTTATGGGTAATTCCTGCTGAATGTAAAGGAAGACCTGGTATTCCTGTAGCCTAAAGCAAGAAATGTGAACCACTACCAAAGAGAGTGAACTACTCTAAAGATTTCAGTAAAGAATAAGCTCTTTATGTCTCTGAATCTGGAAAACCTAAAAATGAAGGAGATTGTATATCAAACTATGTACTTAATGGAGGAAGAAGATGCTTCTGTGTCTGTTTAAGTGTTTTAAGTCTACCAAGTGTTGAGATTTCATATTTTGAACTACTAGAATGACTTGCTCGCTCTGACCATTCATAGCACCGTTAATCATGGATTAGGCCCAATGTAGCATGAGACTTATATGACAATAAATAGCAGAAATGTATTTCAAATTGTGCATCTGCATACATAAATGACACCACCAATTGCTACTGTGACTGGACTGTCAGACGTATCTTGTGTTCTGGTCTGCTTCTTACAACTTGTTAGGGAAAGCCATCTCCATTCTTTTTTCCGAGGAGAATCGCATTTGGAATACTAAGAAGGCAGAATATATATATGTGCGTCTGTACTCAAAAAACTAGTATATTGCTGCTATGCACTTAATTAAGAAACTTTCTGGGTAAATACAACAGATAGCTCGCAGGTAGAAATCTGAGACTTCTCTGTTGTACCTGTCATCTGGTCTCCTTTCTTTCTCCACCCCAGAGAACAATAATTCTGTAAACAAATGCAAATCTCACCACTCACATATTGCTGCAGAAGGGGTGTATGATTGTAAGAGGTTTAATGTTCATGCAAGAATTTTCATGTGAAGCTCTATAAACTTTAGTAGACAAATAATGGAATGGTTTGTGAAGTTTCTCTGCAATTAACTACGTACTGCTGTTATAACGTAAAGTTCTAATTGATTTTTTCTTTCCATTTTAGTAGTAATTGAATCATTGAGAGGCCTACCTCCAGTAAATGAGGAAAGCATAATTTTTAAAGAAGATCGGCAAGCAGCAGGAAAGGTGTGTATAAAGCATAAAAACCTGTTTTTCTAATATAAAATTCAAAGTGTTCTTTTATATTCCAACAAGTAGTATTGAAGTTGACTAAAGGAAAGGTGATGTTTCTTTTATATGTAGTTTTGCTGTGCTTTTGACTCTGGCTATAGTAATTTATTTTTTTTTAAATAATTTCTGTTATTTTATGAAAGCTTGTGGAGAGGAAGAGGTTTCTTTCAGATGTATGATATCTTGAATAACAGGCTGCGCTCTTTTACTGTCAGGAGTTGGGGGCAAAGATTGGAGAAATTAGAGTCAAGTTTCAGGGAAAAAAGGGGAATGTTTACATATCTACACTCTGCTGTTCAAGTTTAAGGCCAGTGTGTGCTTTATGCAAGTATAATGAAGAATGTTTGCTGAAAGGGATGTCGCATTGAATTTTGTGTGTTTTCTGGGAAAGGCAAACCATTGTCTAGAACGTTTCCTACTATAATATCTTTGAATGCTAGATATGAATGAATCAAAAAAACACAGCCTGAAATTGCAGCTGTTCTGTACAACATCTCGTCTGCTCTCCACAGAACTGGGGAGCAGACAGGGGAACTGAGTTAAAGGTGTCTAGTAAAGATGAACTTTGGAGAATAAAAGATCAGAAGATTGTTCCAGGTGTAAGAGGTTTGAAAGTGTAATGGAGAGAGAAGAATAGAGATTTGACAAAAGGAAAGATTACTGAAGTAGAGGAATCAGACAGTGAAAGCAGTGCGGTTGGGTGATTGAAGGCAACGGGAACATGTGAGAAGCCTTACTTTTCCACATTATGACTTAAACAGTAGCTAGGGAAATACACTGTCAAACAAAATGTGGCAATAAAACTAAACCATGAAAGTAGCTTTATTTCATGCTGCATTTTTGAAGCTATATCAAACTTCTTACATACAAAGCATCTTAAAGCTTCATGGTTGTCTACAGTGGAAATGGCTATCTACTCTTAGTGGTTTATTTAAACATTTTAATTTTGTTTGTGTTTCAGGTATTTGAGATATTTGGTCCTGTTTTACATCCCTTTTATGTGTTAAGATTTAACAGCTCTGACCATATCAAAGCGAAAGGTATTAATGTGCAAGATAGAATGTATTTTGCTCCATCAGTGGAGGACTTCACCCAGTATATATTTGCAGAGAAACTAAAACAGTGAGTCCAACTTCTTTTCTAATCTGATAATAATGTATTTTTTAACATAACTAAAAATCCTGAATTAAAGTTTAACCTTGAGCGAGAAACTGTAGGGCTAATCTTGACACTAAAACTTTTCTGTGTTTGTAATAACAAGGTTGTTCTGTTTCGCCTTTCAGAACAGTACAGTGTAGCTGTAAGCTACAGGCTTCTGAAGTGTTATAATTACTAAACTTTAGTAGCTTCTTATTCAATTTAATGTATTAAGCTTACTTTCTTTTCATGTTGCTGTGTTGCCTAAAATATCATAACCAGAAAAAAATTCATTGATACTTCCCTACCCCACACCCTATCACACACATACCCACGTAATGGTTTTGCAAGCTGAACTTTACGCATTTTGTTGTTCTTCAGATTCTTGTTTAGTTTCATAACTTATAATAAACGTGTTTGAATTCTGAACAATTTAGTGTTTACTTACCATTTTTCTTTCCTGTTACAAGGCCAGAAGTAGAACTTGATTATCAATAAGTCTATTATGCAGTTGGAGAATAAGAATTTTATATGAAGATTACCTGCTGTAAACTTGCCACTCAAATCCCTCCCCTCTCCCAACGTATTATGATGTTCAGAAACTTCTCAATAGTGTTTGTGTATCCCAGTCTGCCTGAGGAAAGTAGTGTGCATGAATAGGACTTGTTGCAATTTAAAAGGACATGTACTCAAAGATACATAATAAGAAATAAAGCATAATAAATGACTGCTGGACATTAGTGTTCTAATTACTGATGAATAATTGTCTGAAATAACTGTAGGTTAAAAAAGTAATTTGTCATATGACTTCATCTCTGCTTATTAGGTTTAGTTCTTGTCTGACTTGCAATTTTTTTCTGACTATAGCCAATAATATTGGTGCCTGCATTAAATGGAACTCTTCCAGTATTCGTACTGAGTAATGTGCGTGTATGGCCAGGCCTGCATGAGTTTGTTTTTTTTCTCCCCTCCTCTCCCATTTCTGTGGGAGCAGCAAGCATATTTTTTTTCCTTTCAGTGAAGACCAAAATAGATCACTTTCTCACTCTGCTGCTTGTTTGTTTTACTGCAGCATTTTGATGCCAGCTGGTCTTTGATTTGTGCCACTAAACTTTGTTGCTTAGCACAGTAACTGCACAGACTTTAATCATCTGCTTGCTACATTAATAACTGTGTGCCGTACTCAGCATCTAAGACGTGAGACTTATGTTTTAGTTTGTTACATGCTTTGCAAGTAGTTTTGGGAACTGTTTGTCTTTTGGTAGTACTTTACTACCATATATTGTACAAAGTTGAACACTAGGAAGGCTATTTCACACTTTCATGACTGATCAGTGCAGCTGAACAGTGCATCAGACGTTGTTTCTTGCCCTGCATTAAAATAAGCATCGCGAATGCCTGTGTAATCTGATGGAAACCATAATTTCTGAGTAATGTGATATAAGTTACATTTCACTGAAACAATATTTTGTTTGAGTTACGTCAGTAAAGTTTCTTAAGCTTTTGTGAGGCAATTTGTACTATTTGTTGAAGATACCTTTTTGCAGAGTAGGTGTTATTGAAAAAGCATAAAGAATTTTGATTTCTGATCTGTGCTGTAATGTGTGTATGAAGAAACCAGGATGGCACGTGTCATGGTTTAACCCCAGTGGGCAACTAAGCACCACACAGACATTTGTTCACTCCCCACAGTGGGATGGGGAGAGAATCAGAAGGGTAAAAATGAGAAAACTCATAGATTGAGATAAAGACAGTTAACAGGTAAAGCAAAAGCTGCACGCACAAGCAAAGTAAAATAAGGAATTAATTCACTGCTTCCTGCCAGCAGGCAGATGTTCAGCCATCACCAGGAAAGCAGGGCTACATCACATGTAACAGTTACTTGGGAAGACAAACACCAGCACTCCAAATGTCTCCCTCTTCCTTCTTTCCCCCACTGTATATGCTGAGCATGACATCTTATGGTATGGAATATCCCGTGTCCAGTTCGGGTCAGCTGTCCCAGCTGTGTCCCTTCCCAGCTTCCCATGCACTCGGCAGCACGAGAAGCTGAAAAGTCCATGACTTGCCTAGCAACAGCTAAAAGCATCAGTATGTTATCAACATTATTTTCATCCCAAATTAAAAACACAGCACTGCACCAGCTACCAGAAAGAAAATTAACTTTATCCTAGCCAAAACCAGGACAGCATGGATAGCAGAAAAGTTGAGCTTCAGTCAGTGCTTCACAGAAAGGTTTTTGGACCTTAGCAGATTGTGGATTTGATGGCCAGTGATTTTTATTTTCTGCTTTTTGTTACTTTGTGTGCACACCAGCTTGTGGAGTATTTCAGACTTAAAGTTTTAGAACCACTACTCAAAACTGTGATGGTACCTTGAAAAGGAGAGAAATCAGGATTAAGATCTGAAAGAAATCTAAAATTTGAAGCTTTTTCTGAAAGTTGGCATGCAGTCTGCTTGCATTGTACAAAGTTGCAGTGCTATGAAGGAGCCTTACACTTTATAGCAGAATAAATAAAAGTGTAGTGTAAAACTTCTTGAAGGCAGAAAAATTTGTTGCTAAAAGTAGGTTTGTGTCGTATTGTCTGAAGCACAAAATAATTCTGAAGAAGCTCATGTATTTTCCTGATTCCTGAGTCCCTTTTTAGTAGGCTTCCAGATCTTACAGTAACTGAGTTCAGAAATCAAAGAATATCTATCTTGTTCTTTGCAGAAGATTATTAAGTATCTCGGAGCATGAGAAGTGTTCTGTATTTTGCTGAAATGGGGAAGGCTGCCTTGGGGGAGTGGGAGAAGCTGCCTGAAGGACTTGGAAGGTTTACATTTTGCAGTCAGTAGTGCTACATATTGCCTAATGACCACAAGTCCTGCAGTTTTGTGCATGCTCTGGTATTTGTCAGGCATGTATGGCCCCAAAATAACAAGATGAGAGGGAGAACCAAGGAAGTTGGTTCATATTAAAAAAAAAAAGTGTTACTTTTCATCATTGCATAGATAGAGTTTTCTGCAGCTGAGAAATTACTCATGTAGAGCCCTTATCTTCCTTTCCTCCCTGTAACATTTTCTTCTAATTGAACTTTAAAATGGCTTGCTTTTATGTATGTATGAGCTAATACAATTTGCTCGTAATCACAAAGGTGGGGTGTCTTTGTGATTCTCCAGTGATATGTAGAGATTGAGCTTCAGTTTTATGGTTAGGGGTTGAGGCACAAAGTACCTCCAGGTGACTTGCCCACGTTCTCATAGGCAGCTTTTGACTAAGGGCCTTTTAAGTCAATGGTTGTGTACTTTGATGTAGCTGTGGCTGCTTGATTGTTGCTGATTTGATTAATACATAAAAACCCCTTGATTATTAGAGCACTGATTGAAGACATTTCGTACTGAACACGGTGTTCTTAACTATATGGTTCCATTTTCAAGTAAGAATTTTCAGTATTGCATCGTTTTATATAGTTTGCCTGCATAGAAGAGGATTGTGTCTGGACATTTCAGACCAAAACATACCAAATTTGCGAGCCGTGTGCAGAAACCTTCCACAGACTTTTGACATCATAATTTGAATTAATTCCACAAATTTGTTACTAATCAAAGAAATGACTTGATTTTAGTGAAGTTCTTAAAGTGGTAGCTAAAATGAATGATAACACTTCAAATTAATTTTGGTGTTTGTCAGTCAAGACAAAAACAAAGATGGTCTTTATCTTTTTAATTTTGTATTTACCACAAAATAGAAGATGAAACCTAATTATCTAGCTAACACTGTCTTAATAGAATTATAAGCCAAGCTTAGAGGTTTTTTGGTTCTGAAATCACTTCGCTATAGTTATATTCATAGCCTGTGTCCTGCAAGACTAGTTCATTGTCCTTTTTAACTGGAGATACATGTTCTGAATCCAGAGTAATAAGAAAGCTTGGCTGTAGTCAGCACTTATTCAGCGTAAGAAAGTTGCAGTGAACTATCTTAATTCAGGTTCAAAGCAATTCAGGTTCAAAATGATGTGTTGAGGGAATATTGGTCAAAGCTTAATATTAGCTGTGTGAAATGCTCAGTCTTCACTTAAAGTAGGAAGATTTTTCAAGTGATGTATGTAGTGAAGTCCTAAGATGACATGTACATTACTTTGAAACAACATTTTAAAACAAATGTCTCTTAAGACAGGCACCTCCTGCTGTTAGGAGATCTGGTACCTTGAAGAAAGTGTTACTCTATTTGTTACAGTATATGCAAATTATTTCTAACCTGGAATATATTGCTACTATGTGACTTAAACAAGACATACTTCATAGTCTCCTTACACCATCTTCCTTCATCTTGATTGTCTAATGAATGTTGTTGTTTTTTTTTCTTTTAGGGAAAAAGGTTCAGATGCATCTTGGAAGAATGACCAAGAACCACCACCTGAAGTAACTATAGGGGTTTTTTTTTTTTGAGTTTATTGTTTTTGATTACACAAGCTATATGTAGAAAAATTTCTGTGCAGAGTAATTAGCAAGCTTATTTATTTTTACTCAGACAAGGGTTGGATGTACCTCTTCATTGAAAAGAAGGTTGTGCTTTTCTTGGAGAGGTCTCACAGTGTAGAGAGTACTAGCTGTCTTTTTCTACTTGCTTTTTGCATTTGGGAAAATGTATAATTTTATCTTCAGTTCCTCTAGTCCTTCAAGAACGTGTTTGGCAACCTGGACGTTCAGCTTTGAGGAGCAGTGCTTTTACCTTGCATAATAGTTTAGCTTCCACTAGGGAATTTTTGTCCTTGCTATTATTTGAATGCAGCTTTGTCTTTTACCTTGCCACAAGCAATTGTTTGCCTTTAAATGCACACTAGTACTCTGCAAACTGTGCTACTTGAGTGTTTAAGCTGTCTGCTGTTAGATTAACGTGAGAACTCCTCTGTTGCATTCTTTGAATGGCTTCTTAGTAAGGTTTCCCTACTGTTTCCTGTTGTAAAACACTAGTTCCATGAGAGAAGATGAGCTTCTTCCATACGAAGGCAGTAATACAGGATCATGTAGAAGTAAGAGCTCCTCACAACCATTGACATCGTTTACTGTAGCATCCATGAAGATTTCGTCAATGACATCCAGGCTTCCTGTCCAGTGCTCCTTAACTGCATCCTAACTGTACTTTTCGTGACCATTCTCTTTAGTAAGAATCACAAGGCTGGTAGTTGTATTGATGTGTTTTCATGAGATTTGTTTTCTAGCTCAGCATTCAGTCACATTTCCTTGCAATTTCTACTTTAAGCATATCTTACCCAGGAGAGCTGAAATGTCTAGAAGCCTTGTGTCTACCGTAGTATCCTAAAGAGATGTCTCTGTCTGCTTGTTTTGAATCTTCCAAAAGCTTGCATAGTTAGCATAGTTTGCTTCTTACTCTGAGTAGGAAAGGTGGGTTTTGTGGGTGGGTTGGTTTTTTAGTGTTCTAACCAGTTTTTTAGAATAGACTATTTCAGCTGGAAGGGACCTGCAATGATTGTTAGTCCAACTGCCTGACCAATTCAGGGCTGACCAAAAGAAGCCTCAAAGTCAAGGAAGGAAGAAACTCAAATCAGAATGCTATTAAGGGCATTGTCCAAATGCGTATTAAACACTGACAGGCTTGGGGGATTGATCACCTCTCTAGGAAGCCTGTTCCAGCATTTGACCACCTTCTTGGTAAAAAAATGCTTCCTAATGTCCAGTCTAAACTGCCCCTGGCGCAGCTTTGAACCATTCCCACGTGTCCTGTCACTGGGTACCAGGGAGAAGAGCTCAGCACCTCCCTCTCCATGTCAGCTCCTTAGCAAGCTGCAGAGAGAGAGGAGGTCTCCCCTCTGCCTGCTTTTCTCCAAACCAGACAAGCCCAAAGTCCTTAGCTGCTCCTCATAGGACATACCTTCCAGCCCTTGCACCAGCTTTGTTGTCCTCCTCTGGACACATTCAAGAACCTTCACAACCTTCTTGAATTGTGGGGCCCACAACCACACGAAGTACTCACAGTGAGGCTGCACCAATGCTGAATCCAGCGGGACAGTCCCTTCTTTGGAGCAGCTGGTTGTGCTGTGTTTGATGGACCCTGGGATGGGGTTTGCCCTCCTGGCTGCAGGGCCCAATGCTGACTCATGCTGAGCTTGCTGCCGGCCAGCACCCCCAGGTCCCTCTCTGCAGGGCTGCTCTCCAGCCCCTCCTCTCCCCATTTGTACTTGTGCCTGGTGTTTCTCCATCCTAGGTGCAGAATCCTCCATTTGGGCTTGTCAAATTTCATCCCATTAATCAATCACTGCTCAAAGCTCCAGTCTGTCTGGATCCCTCTGCAAGGCCTCTTGTCCTTCAAGAGAGTCAACAGCATCCCCCAGTTTGGTATTGTCAGCAAACTTGCTAATGGTGCATTTAGCTCCTGCATCCAGATTGTAGATAAATACATTGAACAGAACTGGCCCTAGAGTTGAACCCTGAGGAAAGTCACTGGTGACCGATTGCTAGCCGTGTGTAGCCCCATTCACTGCAACCCTTTGAGCCCTGCCCTTCAGCCATTTCTTCACCCAGTGCACCATAAACCTGCTGATCCCACAGTTGGACGACTTGTCCAGAAGGCTGCTGTGAGGGACAGTATCCATTTTTGCATTCGCAGTCCTTAGCCCAGGCCACTTGTTCTAGCTTGAAGGGAAGAGATTGTGACACGGGCTTTTGTATGCTTGAAGATAGGTCCTGTAGTGATGCATCAGTCTGTTAACCCAGAACGCTGCTTTTTTCGCTATGGTGAGGATGATGCATTTTGAAATACCTTTTTTTCTTTCCACAAATGGAACTGAGCTGAGCAGTGTTAATTTCTCTCAAAGCATGCTTGTCAGTCAGTTCTGACTGTAAATTCCCTTCCGTTCTTGGGGAGACTTCATCTCACAGAGAATCATCGCTCGAGAATTAGAAGTGTTGTGTAGAATTGGACTGTAGGATGCGATCAGTAGAGCTTTGAAACACTGTGTATGCTTAGAAACTTTAGCCTAGTCTTAGCATTCTTTCATCAAATAATTTTCTAGTGATGATGATATGAAATGTGCTGATTTGCTAATGGTGAGCTCTTTGTTTTTGTTTCTTTGTCATATTTTAAAGCTGTTCAGGAGATAAGCTTCTAAGTGTGTGACTTGAATTTGTAGGAACCTAAGTAACTTTAGAATTCGGCTAAATACAGTCAGGCAGTGAAATTTGCAGATACAGATTCATTGCTTTTTCCAAAGTTGGTATTTATATTTTTTTTTATATTTTTTCTTCATTTGAATTATCATACTGTTACCTTCAGGTTAGAATCTGAAAGTACAAAGGGAACTTTAGATTTACTGTACTTCACTATAGAAAGGGAGCAAGCTTGAACAAAATCAGTGATGACAAGGATGGGCAAACTTGACTGGTTTTTATGACACGCTTGTTTCTGTTGCTGTTCTGATTTTGTCATAGGTCTGTGTACTGTGTTTTGGAGAAAACACCACATCTAACATCTTGTAATCCTTAATCAGAATAATCTTTGGCTAGTTCTAGCAGCTAGAGTTTACACTAAGATATCCAAACTGTGACAGCTGATGAGCTGATAGAAAGTAGCTTCTGCTGTGGAGGTGATAGCTTTTGACAAGGATACAGATTAAATTTTATGCTACTGGTGCTTGAAATTGTCTCTTACAGCCAGACTCTTTTAGAGCCCTCAGCTGGTAGCTGATTCTGTAACTTTTTTGGCGAGCTCCCACAGTAAGCTGTGCAGTTGCAGGAATCGGTTCTTTTTGTGATACTGTGAAGCTTTATTTTTGTGTGAATGTTAAATTAATCCATGTTAGGCATTTTATGCTTGCTATTTGAAGGTATGTGGTAAGTGTTCCTTTTCTGACAGGCTTGTAATTAGCCCATCGTAACTGTACACTTCATAATAGAATCTCTCTTGGCCTTGTCTTTGGGGTCACAGAATGACAAAGTGTGATCTGTCTGCTGCAAGGTCAGCAGGCACAGATGACTGCGATTTCTCTGTGAAGTGGCTTTTATGGAAAGTTACATGGAAATGAGCTAGCAATAGAAGGTACCTGTTGTTATTTCTGCTCTACTGGAGGATAGTGTATTGAAGTCCTTTGGAAAAGCAGGAGTTAGTGGAAGTTTTTACTTCATGGTGTATGTGTATATATATATCATCTTGTTGTATTCCTTGTGGCTTTTTTTGAGCAAGAATGTAATCCAATTACGTAGAAAATAGTCGTATTCATAATTAATTTTTCTGTGGCTTTTTTAGCACTGTTTTAGTACAGTGTTTCTGAGGTCCATGCTCTCTATATATTACAGAGATACATCCGTAAGCAGCAAAACCCTTCCCTTCAGAACCGGGAAAGGGAGGGCAGGAACAAACCCTACCCCTTTATGCATATGAGTGAGCTGTTTATTGGGGAACTAGTTATGCTGACAGCTTTCTTTCCTGTCACTAAGATCTTTTCCTTGTTCTAAATGTAAGGTAGGATTTGAAAGGTAGCAAAACCTTGTGTAACAGGAACAAAGTGTTACAGTGACAGTGAATCTGTTGTAAATGACAACATTGTCCAAAGTTGAAAATTCCTTTGGAATAACATTGCTGTTGCAAGTTTAATGGGAACAGTGTTATTAAATCTGCTACAGAATATTCCAACTTAGTGACAATTTTAGACTAGAGATACTTTTTAATGTAGTGTAACTGTGCTAAGTAGTGGTCACCAAATTAATTTTAACTGGTCTGCAGTTTGCCCTTTGAAGGCTTTTTCTTGGAAATAACTAGCCAGCTCCCTGAGAGATTCCCAGTTTTTTCTTACTAACATCTAGACAATCAGAAATTTGTGTTCAGTACTTAAATGTTGCTGTTTTTAGGAAAATTAGAAGGAATAACTTAATATTGTATAATTGTCTTCAGAGAAATTTGTGGAGTGTTGAGTTTTTGATTGTATTGAGAAGACAGCTGAACACATGATGGCTCTTTGAATGCAAAATAGGAAAGTGCAGCTTTAATATTCTTCTAAGCTGACTGCAGGATGCATTGTTTTCTAGATAATGATTTATTGCTAGAACTGAAATTTTCTGCAGTCTGTGTATATGGCTTTGTTCTCCTTTTTTATTTTTGTGTTTTAAATCAGGCCTTGGATTTCAGTGATGACGAAAAAGAAAGAGAGGCAAAACAGAAGAAAAAGAAGCCTCAAAGTCAAGGAAGGAAGAAACTCAAATCAGAAACAAATGCATCAAGTGAGTGAATGCTATGGGTGAATGCTTTTATCTGTTAAACTGAGTTGGAAATAAACAATGGTATCTATCTTAATGATTGAGCTTTCATACAGTTAATCAGCATTTCTGTGCTTTTCAAAGTTATATTGATGAGTTTGTGGCTATGTTCCTGAATTTTTTAAAAGGAAAATGAAGTTTTCTTCCATTACACTGCGGAAGGGAAGTAATATAGGAGCAGGACAGTTGTCAGAGGAGATTCAAAGGCTCTTACAACAGTGTCAGCTGACACACAGTGAGGATATAGAACAGATGCCACTTCTTGGAGTTTAGTGCATGCTTATTGCAGAGGTTATTGGGGCCCAAGTTCAGCTTAAGCCTTTGAGTGCAGGGGGAAGATAGAATAAGACCATGTGCGATTTCTTGAAACCCATTTTTGCGACAGTCAGGGAGAAGACACAAGTCTTAGATGGAGAATTTACTCCTCCGTCTGAAAAGGAAGCTTTTCCTTACCTATGGTGTATGAATACTAATTTAAAATAATTGTTACTTGTGTAGCCCACTGAGAACCTGAGAACCTCTCTGTTTACCTAACACGGTCATTAGATAAACAAACCTACAGTAGTTTAATAAAACTATGTGTAGTTTTTCATAATATAGATAGCCTTCTTTACCTTCATTTCTTCTGCTGTTGACAGAGCTATTCCAGGTGTATGCTTGCAGCTGTGCTCTGTTTGCAGTAACCAAATTTTCCTACCTGTCTTCTGTCATGCCTCTCTACTGATGAAACTTTTTGCTTTTTGGTTTAATAATTTAAATCACATCCTTCTTTCTGTGTTCCACTGGCCTGCTTCTCTTTCATGCTTTTTGTACCACTCCCTTTAACTACTACAGACTCTGATCCCCTCCCCTCTTCCTCTTCTGCTGCTTACATATCAGTTTGCTTCAACTGTGTCTGCAGCACAGTGCTTCCCCCGATTTCTTTCCTTGGACTGACTCCTTCCGCGAGTCTGCTGCTCTTCCTTAGTAAAGCTGCTAGACATTGCACCCCACTGAACCCCTTTCATCTTAATCTGAGAAGTCAGTAGCTGTCCTATTAACCATTTTACTCTGTGTACAGTACATCCCTCCCTTTTACCCTTTAAGTAAACCTGCGATCTTTCTTAGGCTGGCTTTTGCCCTGTCGCTTTGACAGTTCTCCCTTAAGGGAAGGATGTGAATTGTGCTATACTTTGCTTTCGTTGCTGATGGTTATTTTCTCTCCTGGTTTCTGCTTACCTAGCATATGGCATGTTTTCCACCATATCCTTATTCTGTCAGCATATTGCAGACCTGCCTTTGACTAGGGCTTGCTGAGGCTGTTATTGAACTATGTTTCATAACTGAGAACACAACGGGAAGAACTGTCTCAATCTGTCAAGGGAGTCTTGAGTTATTATTTGCTGTGTTTTTCTGTAAATAATGTGGTATAAATTAACATTGTGTGCAATTTACTTTGGCTATGGAATTCAACAACAAGGATATCTGGCAAATTGAGGCACAAACTCAGTCTCAGCTGGACTTTTGCTTGGTTGCATCTTCATAAAACTGACTACGTTATAATTGGCTCATTGATACAGTCTTTGATAGGAGAACAACAAATGAAAATATTCACTCAAGTACTTCAGTGCTTCTGAGAGGACTGCAGGCACCAAAGCAGTCTAAGTCCTAATCCCCCATGAAAATGAGTATGAATTTTGGTATCCGACTACCTTTCCAGACTTAGCTTTTCAGAGGTGAAAATGCTTCTGTGTTGCCTAATGTCAAGGATTAGGTCCACAGAGGTTCTTTAAAATTCAGTGATTTAATGCATTGTTACGTCCCTAAATACCTTTTTGCTTCTAGCCCTAAAATCTTTTAGAGATCATGTTACAGTTTAAATTCTACAGCCTTTTGAATATCTTAGCAGCCCTTTGGAACATTTTAAATATTTTTGGTGCTGTTAATTTTATAGCACTTATCCCATTAATACTCTTATGGTATTTATATAAAGTGGCAGTACATTTGTTATGAACCTTAAATGTATGCTTACAGTGACCTGTACAGGGAAAAATTAATCTTTGAAAGATGAATGCTGAAAACTATTTGGCTAAAAGTACAGGCTGACATTTTTCTGATAGAGTAAACTAATTTTATTAACTTGAATTTGAATAATTTCTTGTGTCCTGTGTCTGTGCTTTAGTGTAATGCAGTTTTGATTTATCTTCAATTTTAAAATGTGTTGCTTTTAAATCTTGTGTTAAACCAAAGCTTCCAAATTACTCACAGTTCAAGTATTCCTGTGATTCATTAATACAAGTGAAAATGCCTGGAGGAAAAGACAGTGAAATTTCTTTTTTAATGACTGAATTGCAACCCTCAGGATCATTCTTTCTGTATTACTCTAATAAATCAAGATGAGTTACTAAACAGTAGACTTGCCAGTATTATTTTGCTATTTATGTATTATTTGCCAGTATTATATATTGATAAGATTACTTTTCAAATTTTCTTGACTTTAACTTGAGAGATTTATGAGGGCTGAACTTAATCTTTCCAAAATAATATTAAAACTGTGTGTATGTGGTTTGTTGTTTTTTGTTTTTGTTTTTTTTTAAGGTGAGAATAAAGGATTTCATCAGTCAGTGCAACACCCTGCTTCAAGTTATTCAAGGGGATACCATGGCAGAGGGTTCTCCAGGGATCCGTTTCCTCCTCCATCAGGCCCTCCAGGTTTTTGGAGACCACAAGTAAGACCACCACAGCTGTACTCTTCAGACAACAGAATATATCAAGAGTCTCCAGTGTTTCCACAGCTGCATAGGAAAGAAAATCCAATGGTGCAACAATATCCCTTTCCTCCTCCAGTTTTTGGTTCTGTTAATGAGGTGCATCAATTCCACCTTCCGCCTTCAAATCTGAATATGATTTGGACGGGCCCAAACATGTACAACTCATCATACCCATTTTTACCACCGCCACCGCCACCTCCTCCACCTCCTCCAGATAGCCATCCTTCTCAGTTCAAGCCTTACTAAGTTTCCATAAATGTGCATACAGAGCATTGCAGTTTAAAGGGAGGAAGAACAGGCTGCCAAGACTGTATTCCCTTGTTTCGGAGATGCTTCATTTTTCTGTAACAGTAGAACAAATGTGGAGTTTGATGCTTTGTGGGACATCCATAGAAAACTTATTTTTTTCTATATATGTTTTCTGTTTCAAAAAAGAAAACTGTATGATAAAAATAACTGAATATTAAATAATGATTTATTTTTATAATATTTACTAGTTTGGGATGATAAATAAAAACTTTTTCAAGACTGATATGTAGTGGTGGAAATCTATTGTGTAATAAATGTAGGAGTTTATGTAGCTGCTGTCTAATAGTGATGATATGTTGCATAGATGATATTTGTTGTATATTGGTATGCTAAACCATTTTTCTCAGTTTCTGCAAATCTTGAAATCTACTTACGTGGAAACTAAAAATCTGACACCTACATTTTAAGCTAGGTTTTCCACTGTTTATATAAGGTGCAAACTCCTGTTATCCAACTTCTAATATTTCATTCATTTCATGTTAACTAAAAGACTGGAGCTCGATGATCTTTTTTTAAATGGTTGGAGTAGCTACATCAGAATTTGGACCAGCAACCAAATTACTCTGTCAGATTTAGTGTGCTATAGTAACTGTAGAAGATTGTTATCAATGAGATGTTTTGCAAGTAATTTAGGACATAAAACTGCATGATATGGGGAAATTGAAAACCAGCATATCTTCTCTAGCATGTCTTAGCTCCTAGTGCAGAAATGCCCATAGATACATACAGTGCGTAGTCAGCCTTTCTAGGAAGAAGTCCACAAACCTGTCAGGGAGAGAAAGTATGCCATTTCAGAGCTCCCTTGTTTAAATTTGTATCCAAAATGCAGGTAGTACCAGATTGCTGTTTGATTGTCTTTACAGTCAAGACTGTCTCTTCTGAAATTACGAGGTTCATCAACTCTCCCAGCTTGTTTCTAGGAGCAGGGTGGAATTATCAACCAGAGACAGCCTGGAACAACCTCCACCTGTCCAAAGGGTCAGTCCTACAATTCCACCTCCTTAGTCCCCATGGAAGTGGCTCTGACTAATGAGAATGGAAACCCTTATGCTGCATGAAGATTTTAAAAAGAGGAAAAAAAATTGTGGGACAGAGACGTCTTAAAGATTATTTTTGCACTGAAAAATCAGTACCAGTTGTAATGATTTTTGAATCATTAATCAACAACACAATTACTTTGAACCATTGAACAGAATTGATAGAAGTGTGCAGTATGTATTTCTATTCTCAAACAGATAACTGTCCTTTTTACTTTGGATATGTATTTAAAGGCTAACTAAGCTCTTAGTTAGACTTTTTCTTAGACTTTCTCTCTAATTCCACTGAAAATTAGACTTAGACTTTTTCTCTAATTCCAAGTAAGAATGAAGCAAAAATTTAATGCACAAAGGGACTATCTTTCCAAGATGCTGCTACTGTAAATTAGAATTTAGTTTCAGACTTCTAAAGTTTCTTGTAATATACTTAAGCAATAACTCTGTTCTCTAATATATCCATCTAAAACTACTATTTCATAGGTGTGTAACTGAGAAGCTTATATAAGTGTCAAATTTTATGTCCAGCAGGTACTGTGCGGTGGCAATAAACGGTTTCAGAACAATAGCATTCCAGACATTAATGTTTAGTTCAGTTCTTGCAGATTTTTTTTTTTGTAGTAAAAAGAGTGTCCAATTCTAGTCTGTTGCAAATGATTACATTTTGGGGGAAAGGAGAAGGGGGTGAATTTCTGACTGTCTAAGCCCAGCTATTACCATTGCTAGTGGTAGGTCACAGTAAACTCAGTACAGCCTTGTGACTGAGGCTTAGCAGACTGGCTGTGTCTGAGCTTCCTTCGACTCACCTGGAGCTTTCTTTTTTACTTCCTTCAGCTGTAACAGCAATTTGTAAATGATCAGGTGGGTATGATTGTTTTATGCATAGTCTTTTTGTGTGGTATACACATAGGTTTTTATGTAGGTAGCAGTGGCAAGTAGTTATTCTGTGTAGAATAGGGAATTTATGGGTTTAATGGAATAGGATCGTGTAGAGGAATAGAGACCTGGCATGACAGCAGAGGCCTTGAGATGTGGCAGCACAGGGTGCAGTGCAGAGGACTGCCTGGGGTGTCAAGACATGGGGCACAGCTGGCACTGGAAACCTGGGTTGCAAACTGCTCACCAATGGTCAGTTGGAGAAATGCAATCCCAGCTCTAAAAAAAAACCTGTTTTGAGTGTAATGGAGAGAAAACATATCACACATGTAAAATGCACCATATGCAGTAAAATCGGATGGAGCTGTGAACATGCAGACACATGAAGAAAGAGCAAGATGTTACAAGTGTGTCATCAAACATAAAAGCCATCCCAAGTCGATTACAGATTCAGGAGGAAGAAACTGTCGCCATCGTAGTCTGCCTCAGGATGCTGGTGACTTGCTATGTGTCCCTGGCCCAAACGGACCCCACCAGCCTCCCAGAGGAGCAGTGGAAAGGTGAGCGTAACACCAGGGAAAGGAGTGAGGTCATAGGAAGTGTATGGACAATGATTTTAACTATTCCTGCTATTGAGACTTTCTGTGTGTGTAGTAATGTTCACTTTTTTCTGCATAATTGGATCTGGACTGATCATAATTCTTTGATCAGGCTGTTAAGATTTCAGTTGTACTGAGGTGTATCCTATTTTTGCATAGCAACATTTTGTGTGTAACAACACAATAGATTACAGTATGTAGTTTGACAGAAATTAATTGTGGTCTAAACTATTAATGCTTAGTAGTTAACTGCAATACTGGTTTTGTGTGTGCTTACTTGTTTTTTAATGTCAAAACAGACTTTGCAGGTGTTCTGCATTTAGTGAGTACAGGTCACACTTCCACATCTTTGCTTGGAATTGAGTTTAATTCTTCATCATAGAATTAATTGAGAGCTAGGTATGATTACTGAGGTTGAAATATTCTGAGTATTGATTTACTTGCCCCAAAATAGTGTTACACACAGCATCATGTGCACTGAAGAATAAGGATTGCAATAGATTATGCTAGAGTAGCACAATCGTGATTTGAAAATAGACCTACTGTAACTGCTTTTTTAAAAAAAAATTCACAAACGCAATTATCATCGATTACTAGGTTTCCTCCTCTTTGTAGTCAATAGTGTTGCACAGATACTGTCAGACCTTGGTTCAGTGTGCTGGATGCTTGCTGTTGAGAAAGCAGTAGAAACTTGCAGGGCAGTGACTGTGCCCCTGTACTCGGCACTGGTGAGGCCGCACCTCGAGTACTGTGTTCAGCTTTGGTCCCCTCACTACGAGAAGGACATTGAGGTGCTGGAGCCTGTCCAGAGAAGGGCAATGAGGCTGGTGAAAGGGGCTGGAGAGCAAGTCTTATGAGGAGCGGCTGAGGGAACTGGGGCGGTTTAGTTCAGAGAAGAGGAGGCTGAGGGGGGACCTTATTGCTCTCTACAGGTACCTGAAAGGAGGTTGTAGTGAGGTGGATGTTGGTCTCTCGAGTGACTAGCGATAGGACACCAGTTCAGTCCCAGACACAACGGGGACAGATCCTTGGCAAATGAAGCGCTTTAAGACATCTTCCTTTTTTTCTGCTGCTGGAAGTTGAACAGTAATGTACACCAGCTCAATTCTTGATCAGTTCCACTTGTGAGCAGGCTGAGCTTTTTAATCTGAAATAATTTGGTGTGTAATGCACCCTCTTTAGAGGTACTCCAAATTAAGAAAGCCAGCCAGCCAGAAAATAGATGCCATGAAATGTGAATCACGGAGGCATCAGGTCCTCAGCACCAACACTTTCTCTACAGATCTGCTCCAGCTGGTCCACATTAGTTGCTAAGGTAGATGTAATTTTTATGTTCAGCGTACACTGCAATAAACCTTATTTTTCTTAGATACTACTTAGGCTTAACTGTAGTTGGTGTTTCTAATACAGGCACACAAAGACAGAAGGGTTTAAAAATCTCTGTTCTTTCTGACTATCGGTAGCTTCCAATCCTGATGCCAGCTGAGAATACCGGCAAGAACCTGTTTGCAGGAATTCACTATGTCTCAGGGGTTGGCAGGTTGTACTAATATCCATCCAACTTCCCTCTCTTCCTACCCCTCTGAGGGAAAAAAAAAAAAAGCCAAAGGGCAAAAAACCCCAAACAAAAACCCCATGCTAAATTTGTGAAGCAGATTTGTACAATGAAATATTCAGCTGTGAGGGAAGAGATGGCGAGTCCTGTCTTCTACAACCCTTACTGAATGCACTTCATGTTAGTCCCTGTATTAAAAAAACTCAAAAACTAAAACCTTAATTCCAGACTTCTACCTTCCATGTGTACAGATATCATTTTGCAGTTCTGCTGGGTAGTCACTGTGTTTTCAGTGCAAAAAACTTGAAATTACACTTTAGAGTGATCTAAGATGAATTGGACTAGAGGAAAAATGCCGTCATGCCTTATGCTCCCTGTGGAAGTAACTTCGTCTTTATGTTCCTCCAACTAACCAACCTAATCCAGTACTTATGTCTGAAATACTGACTGTTTTTTCCAAATAAATGTATCTGGTATAGGAATATTACAATGCCCTGTTTATATAGTGCGTAACTTTCACCTTTTTACTGAATTGTTAGGGTTTAGGGTTTACTAAATTGTTGGGAGGTTAGAACTTTACAATAGTTTCCTTTCATTCGATGAGATATAGTTGGGAAGCCTGTAAAAGCCCCCAAAGAAGAGAGCATTTCTTCTTTTGTTGGTATTCTTTCCTCTCAAAAGGTGAATAACTCAATGATGACATCAGCAAAGTTTGGAGTCCAGGACAGAATTTTTAGCGGTGGCTTCCACCAGCCCTCTGTCTGTGCCAAAAGTAGCAGAGATTGTGAGGCTCTCTGGCTGTGATGGGTCAGGTGCAAGTCTGCAGTAAAGCAGTATTTTGTAGTAGGCCAATATTTCTTGGTTTATGACTCATATGATGTCTATTTTCAGATGCAGCCTGGAGAGCTGCAGCAGTCCTGTCACTTCTGTAATGTTTTTAGTTATTTCCCCATGGGACTTAACGTTTCTTCATGGGCTGCCTTCCAGCGAAAGCTTAAGGTAGAGTGAAAAGTGAGAGAAGGGAGAGACTCGAAAAAAAGTAGAGGCTTAAAGAGAAAATTGGCTATAATTTCTCAAAAGGCTGAGGTTTATATATAGCAGTATGGATGCAGTAAACTATTGTACTGTAAATGACTGTACCTATGGTAACTTGGGAAAATGAGAATTGTAGTCACATAGTTGACAACATTCCTCTTAAATTTGTAAATAAACAACATTGGTACTTTTTCCTGGCTTTGAACTCCAGTTTGAACAAGAGTCAGCAGTGAGAAGTGGTTGAACTTTTCCTGGAGGCAAAGAGCAGAAGGACAAACAATTTTCTTAAAGGAAAATTCTGACCAGTGCTGTGGGCAGAGGAGGAAGCTCGTGCTGCCACAGGTTGCTTTGAGAGATGGTGGAGCCTACGGTCTTGGAGAGATTCAGAAGTGGACTTTGGACAAGGCCTTATGTGATATTATGTCCTCACTTTGAGTGGACAGAGGGACCAGAAGGTCTTGTGAGAGACATCCCAACACAAACTATTCTTGTTACTCTTCAGTAGTTCTGTTGTCTCACCAGAGACTTTTTGTCTCTAGATACTAAAAGGCGTGAACAGCTTAGTCTGAATTACTGGTGTTCAGGAAGCCTAGCTTTTCATTTGTGCTGTTGAGGTCTTTCATTATCCTACAGATTTTTATATCTAAAACATCCATGCTGTGCTAAAAGTTGGACTCGCTGTGGAAGATAATGACTGCTTCCATTTTACTGGATATAAGCTGATTTGAAGAATTGTTCCTTTATTAGTTGTTTGGGAACTAATGCTAATGGAAGTCTCAGTTGCTGTCATTTTCCCTTAGGGGGTAAAACATTTTGTATTGTACAATTTATTTTGAGAATCGTGTAATGAATAACAGTACCAAAAAAAGTTGTTGTTTTTTTTTAAAAACCCAACAAAACACAAAGCAAAAAAACCTGAGAAATATTTTTAACCAATGTTCTCAAAAGAAGGTTTTTTGCCTGAGTAGAGACCTTTTGAATTGTGCTGGGAACTCGTGCCAGGATGTATATTAGTGCCACACAGATGAAAACTAGAAATAAGCAGGGTTTTTTGTAGGTTATATTTAAGTATTTCCAAGTTCTATTTTCTATTTCTTTGCAAGTCAAAGGTATGCTCAGTTATTAGTGATGCACATAGTCTGACTTCAAGGGTTGCTGAGTCTGCACACAGCAGTTGATAATAGAATTTGCTATGGTGACCAATGAAAATACGTAAACCACAGCCAAGGATGGCAAGGCAAACAGAAGTATTACTGTAGGCATAGCACCAGGATTTTACAGAACAGCTTACCTTTCAGGGCAAATACATAATTTTGGAAAGCACGAGAAATGTGCTTTATCTCAATCATTTGAAAGTTTACTCAGCATTATTAGGTGTGGGTTGGTCTTCATTTGTATAAATGAAATCTGGGGTAACTATGGAAGGATGTTATTGTTGATTTTCCTGTGAATCTGACACTCTTAATTTTTTAGGTAATGATTTGCAAAAATGCTTCATTAGAATTTTCTGTATGACTTCTGAGAACTAAAATAGATGGATATTATGCATAATGCCTACCACTTCTTAGCAAGAAGCCAGCCGCCAATACACAGAGACAGCGGTGGGGAGCTGTCCCATGCTCTGCCTTTGAACTTGGAAACAGAATTTTCTCTTCAGCTCTTCCATTCCCACCTGGGTAATGTGAGTACACAGGCATAAAATAACTTGCTCCACCGAGTGCTGGAACTAATGTGGGAGTGACGATGGATATGAAGCATCTAAGTTTGTTTATATGAAGTCTCAAAGGCTGCTGTTTGCATTATGTTCTAGATGGGAAGATTTTACTCTAAGTTTTCTGCTGTGCAAAGTAGGAAACAAAAAATCTAGGAACTTCTTAATCATCAAGAATAAACTGCTACTTAATCTCCAGCTAAGTTGTCATGGAGGTCTGTCTTTTGGAAGAACTGATACAGGTAAGATTTTCTTTAAATAGAAGAAAAATGTCATTACCTATATATTGTTTAATAATCTTGACTCAATTTTTAATATGTAAATTAGGTAATCTTAAATCTGTTTTGTGAGGATTGCTGCACATAAGGTCTGAAATTACAAAATACTTTCTTCACCATAGAATCAAAGAAAATAGTACATTTTGTGGGTTTTCAGTTAAATCCTTTAGTTGATTGTTTGACCAAAAGTAGACTTTCTACATTATTGGATTTACAAGTGAAAAGTGTACCTAGACTATGAAGACCTGTTTAACCTTTCTGTTGGATCTTCGCACACTTGATTCCACCATTCCTAGGTTGTCCAGTATAACAGTATGCCCCCTTATATCTGAACATACTTTATTAAAAACTGTGAAGAGGAGGCATTTTTGTGAGTGTTTTTCACAGAAATCATGGTCAGCATTTAGTTTCTTGGTTACAGTCTTCACCATGATGCCTTTATTTCACAGATAGTTCTACATTTATTTATTATACCCTGCAATCCGCAATTTCCACAGCTTTACTTTGCCACTTAGCAATGTACTTGATTTTTGGTCTTGGCTAACACATTCTGCAGTGTAGAGAGCACACAGATATGTCGTGTTTCTTTTCCTACTTCTTGACTCTCCACACCACTCATTTCTTCCTCTGTTACATCAAAAAGAGGTGCAGTACCACTTGCATTGATATTCTGCTTTTGGTGACTGGCTGTTTTGTTTTTCCCTTGCAGTGCATCCAGTATATACATGTTGTGTTGTCTTTTTATTTACGGTATACCTGATTGTTTCTCTCAGTACAGTTCTGACCCTGATTTTGCTCAGGTATTAAAAATTTCCATTCCTCCAGCATAAGGTGGTGAAGGGATGTTATTAGAGTTTGAGATGGAAACAATTGCTGTACTCTAGAGGAAAATACAGCCTTGGCTAAATTATGTAGGTCACGATGCTCCTTTGTCTGTGAGTAGAGAATCCTGTTTGCTATTCATTTTACTATTCCAATATAGAGAAAAAAAGAAAGACTTGGTGACCTTGGCAGGAAGGGGGTTGTCGTAGCCCTCACAATTGAGGCGTGTCTGGGCATAACAGTGTAGGACATTCAGATCATTATTTTGTCACTCTCAATCTCTTCAGCAAATCAACCACTTCTTCTGCTGGAGAAGCAAGAAGGGGGAAACCAGCAAAAAGCTATGGTATTTATCAAGTTTTGGACTCTAAGGCAAAATATTTCCTATGAAGTTCAAACTCATTTTGGCGGAATATATAACATGTTGGAAGATGAGTTTAATATAACTAACCATAGAGAAAGCGTCATAAAGAAATTGTCAGAAGTTAGGTCAGTGTCTCCTGTGCCTTGTAACTGGTTTGGAGATTCCATTTAAGACGCAATTTCAGGCAGAATCAATCTGGCTTGTATGGATGTCGGGAAAACATAAAACTTTGGATCCGGAGAGGAGTTCAGTTTGAATTTCAGATGGAAGTCAGGGTCAGATGTGAGGTTTCCCCTGTCCCATGCTCATGAATCTTAACAGTTAAACTAATCTATCCTCTTCTAATCTATTCAGTTATAAGCTTTTAAAGACCTGTTTTACACAGATGTGTGACTTAAGTATAAAATAGAAAGAAGTGTAAAATGCTTTTACCTAGTGATTTTTTTTTTTTGTTATATCTGCACATTTGGTTAGTAAATTGTAATCATGAAAAAGGTTTACTTTTAAATTAATTTATAGCAGGACACATGTAAATTAGAATTGTGCAGTGTCAATAAGAAAATATATTTTGTGTTGTTTCAAGCAGCTATAGACAAATAGGAAGACAAAGATGTTTTGCAGCAGTTTAATGTTGCATTGTTGGGTACTGTAACATACCTGTGATAAATACTGGAAATAACAACATCCTCATGGATTCTGTGAATAAGCAAAACAAAAACCAAACAGTCTCACTTCAGAGTTTTACAGTTAAGTGTCTTTACAATTAAGTTTCTTTATTTTTTTATTTTTTTTTTAGATTCTGCTTTAGTTTGATTAGGCTAATTCATAGCTCTGATTTGGACATTCCTTGACATTTCCTTATTTATTCTGTCGTGTTAAATAAACTGGTGCATGAGAGGTGTGTGAAGCAAAGGACTAGAAGATAGAAACTGAGCTGCTGCTGATACCTTCTTGACACTCACTGTATCTCAGGCCTGAGAAAAGCAAATTAGCTCAGCATTTTTAAAGCATAAGGGATTTAGATTTATATCTTCCTGAAAGGTTAATGGGAAATGTGTCCAAATCCCATGAGTTTCTTTTCCCTAAGTCCTCTATGGAAATGTTAATCTGAAATTGCTCTGAGAGAGAAGGTTGACCTAAAAATAATTTAGAATGCTAGAAGAATCTGATATTTTCCTATTTATTTATCTAATATGATTAAAATAATTATATTTTCATTGAATAGTAGTGCAAATAAGACTTTAACATATAGGATTTGTTGACATACAGAATATTGATTGGATTTTTCAGATGATTAATTCCTTTTGGAAAATTACAGATTTATCTGATTTGCCTTTTTATCCGGATTCAGATACTGGGTGTTTTGTTGATAACTCAAGTCTCTGCATGATACACTTTATGTATAGATCCTGTATTGCCACTGCATAGTGTTGCTTTTAAAGATCTTATGAGCAAGACTTCTGAGTCTTTAACCCAAGATCTGTTTAAACCCCAGCTTATTTAAGATATGCTTAATCTTGGCATTCCTGAGTTTTGAATGCTTCACTGTCGAGTGATGATGATATTCTTTAAAGGTGAATTTTTTCATAATTTATGATTAAAACTGAGTAAGACTAAAGGTAAAACTATTGCAAATGCATCTAGTAAGTCACAGAGGGACCTGAAAATAAGCACTCTACCCTCTCTTTGGAGGAAAAAGCTTAAACAAACTCTCTTTCAACAGGCATCTAAGGATTTTTGAGTGGAATATTTTAGCACTAATTTGGGATTTTAAATCCTGGAAAAGGCAGTTTTGGAAACATCAGCACTAAATGCTTACTTGTAGACATGCAGATGTCTTACTTTCAAACTGTTTCCTAACTTTGCAGCTGTAACCAGAAAACATTATATATTTCTCTGTCAAATTTTGAGGCCTATCTGTGCTTTTTTTTAAATCTTGAGCCTTTTTTCTTCAGAGCGAAAAACCTACAAAAGTGGTTGAGTTCCTACAAGTGGTCAGTCACTAATCAGGTTAAGTTCTGATGTTCTGCTTCAGTCTCAGAATAGAGAATATAAGTGGGTAAACAAAGAATAATCATGACTGTCTCTAAACTAGCTTGTAATGTAATAAAAGAGGAGACATAGAAAATCTTTGAAGCTGTGTTTTATGTCTTGCTTGGATTCTAATTTTCAGAAGTAATCTTGGGAAGCAAATCCATTTTTTATCAAGGACTATTTTTTTAATAGGGTTAGTTTTAAGTAACATCCAATGTTTTGTTTCCAGTTAACAGTTTTAGTATCAGTATGAAGAAGTGTGTCCATGTGATTATATAATAATCTATAATATAGTCACTTTAAAATAATATCATTAGTAATTACATATGTGAGGGTATATGTATACATATACAAATACACATGTGCATATACAAACATTTGATAGTTATTCTGATCTAATGTAACTTAGCCTGCCTCATGCTAAGTTTTGGCAGCAGACAGAAAATGGCAAATTACTGAGTTAGTGCTGCTTAACCAGTTACTACAAGACTGCCGAATCAAAGCGACTGTGCAAGTTAATGCTCTTATTCCATTGCATTATATAGAGTAAAATGTTAATTTAAATCATCCCTTGAGACAAAGAAAGCACTTCTTTTTTGGGGGAATCTGTTAGCATTTTCCTTGCTTTACCTGTTGTTGCTAGGATGGCTGTGCCCTGTGTTTTCCCTGTGCGAATGTTTGGACAGAGGGATCGATGCACCTCTGGAGTCAGTTTCTGTGATGGTTCACTGTTGTGCTCCACGTGGTGTTTTGGCAGATCAGCACCTTGCTGTCATATGGGAGCTACGCCTGGCTGCCTTCTAATTTTATTTCTTTGTAGTATTCAGGGTGTGGTTTCACAAGCGGTTAAGTGGTTGTAAAAATACACTGAAAAGGCAGCCATGTCCTCGCTGCTCTATTCCTGCCTGTTTCTTCTGGGAATAACAGTGCTCATCATTCAGTGGGATCAGTTTTCTGATTCAGCTGAAGAGCAAACCCAATAGTAAGACAAAAGGTCTCGAGGAGATCTGAATGATAATGCAGCTTACCGTACTGTCTTGAAAGACAAGGATCTGTTGGAGTGGGTCCAGAGGAGGGCCACAAAGATGATCCAAGGGCTGGAGCACCTCTCCTATGAGGAAAGGCTGAGAGAGTTGGGGCTCTTCAGCCTGGAGAAGAGAAAGCTGCAGGGAGACCTTATAGCAGCCTTCCAGTACTTAAAGGGGCTTATGAGAAAGACGGGAACAAACATTTTAGCAGGGCCTGTTGACACAGGACAAGGTGTAATGGTTTTAAGCTAAAGGAGGGTAAAGTTAGACTAGATAGAAGGAAGAGATGTTTTACAATGAGAGTGGTGAAACACTGGAACAGGTTGCCCAGAGAGGTGGTAGATGCCCCATCCCTGGAAGCACGCAAGGTCGGGTTGGACGGGGCTCTGAGCAACCTGTTCTAGCGGTGAACGTCCCTGCTCATTGCAGGTGATTGGACTAGATGGTCTTTAAAGGTCCCTTCCAACCCAAACTATTCTATGATTCTGTGAAAATAGATGGTCTTCTGCATTGTTTTGGAAGTTTTCAACATCCATACGTCTTTATGATGAAACTACAATTTCACGGTAGTAGTATATTTTTTTCCAGATTATTTAACTATCAAATTGTCAATTATTAAAAAAAATAATAATCTGGAGCTTTAGCTTTACTGCTATGCCTTTAAAGTGATTAATTTAATTTCCCTATCGTAACTTGTTTCCTATGTTCAATTCTGTTGGCAAGTATTACTGCATTTCAAATTCTACTAAAGATGTGATTATAACAGAAGGTAGGTTTTTTTAAACTCAAGAAGCAATTTGATGACTTCCAGATGTAATTGCAGTACCTCTTGATGATCAAGTAATCTTTATGATTAAAAACATCACTTGAGAAGTATTTTCTTATTTTCACTTACAACATCATGCAGAAGCCAAAGACAGCAAGTAATACAGATACTTCATAAAACATAAGTAGATGCATTTAAAAGTTTCAATATGGAAAGAGAACTATTTTTATCTCCAAAGAAAGAAACATTTTTCTTGATACTGTTCATTAGTTAGGATGAAATTTTGCATGCCTTAATATTTATGAGAATTTGCTTTCTGTGCGTCAGAAACAGAATAAAACTTGATTTTTATTTTTTTTTTCTTTAAAGAAATCTTTCTTCCCTCATTCCTCTGGTATGGAATAATTTTCTGAAACAATAGTATATGAGGTACAAACACAAAAGAGAGCAGTCTCTATTTGCATCCTATCCAAAGAATGAACAGAATTTATATATAGGTTTTCTGAACAAGGCCTGAGGAAGTTGAATAAGTCTCAAAGAGATCAGATACTTGTACTGCTTTGAATATAATAAGAAAGAGGAACAACCCACAAAACTACTTGTGAGTGATCTTTGTTTGGTAGTACCTCCTGTATTCTTCTTTGCATATGCTAATAAATAGTGCTACACTACAAATATTTTGTGTGAAAATGTCTTGTACAGAGGAGAAGAAAATGGAAATGGACTTTGAATGGAGTACATAAGAGAGCTAGTCAGCTGTAAGCACAATAACCCTCAGTCAACACTGAGATTTTAAAGTTTGTGTTTATACTCACAAATTGTCCAAGTATACAATGGGATCTAGATTTTAAGGCTTAATTCTGAGCAATTTTGGTACGTGTTTAAACAGAAAGCAATCTGGTGTGTCAGAGCATAATGACAGACAAATATCGTTTGTAGCCTTTACATATAGTAGCGACAGATGATCATCATCTCTCAAGGGTGAAACTTGGAAACATCATCATTGTATGATCATTGTGAATAAATGCTTCAGAATACACTTGAGCTGAAAAATGATGCATAGAAAACAGGTCACATGGTTTATTATTAAAAAAATTGCCTTTCCATTTTTCATATATTACAGGGCTTGTATTGCTAGCAAAGCCTCTCGTTTATGTTTGCCTCATCTCCACTACTTGCTTTTTAGTGGGCAGAATAATCAAGACGACAAGCCTTTTGGTTCACAGTCAGAAGGAATAATCCTTCAGAAAGGGAGAAGCCTGCCTATTCTCACCAGACTAATGCAATATGCTGAAAAAGATATTTGTAACTTCAGTCCAGTTTAAATATTGTAGCTGCTCAGTGTGAACCACCGTTTTCCCATAATGAAAAAAATATCAAGTTGAAATAATATCTAAGCTGGATTTTCAGTATGTAGACAGGTGTTTGTACTGGGCAGGTATGTGTTTTTAGATTGATAATGTCAGTAGTCCAGTTTACTACTTGGTACTCCTGTACCAAGACACAAGAAGAGGTCAAGAGTACAGGCCAGGAGCACAGGGATGAGCAAGATCACCTCTTGGTGGCAAAATGTGTTAAGCTCCCTTGGACATCTCACATTGGTTTTAATTAGCAAAGTTGATGCCAGTGGGGATTTCACTGGATACAGAATTGGACGTGTAGTGTTGGAAAAACTTGTGTCCTTAGTTGTCTTTGTTTGTAGGCAATCCAACTGAATTTGCCAACCTACCCCTCCTTTCGTTCCTGCCCGTCCAATACCCTACTTTCTCCCTTCAAATTAGAGCATAATACCACCACCCATATAGTAGTAATACAGCCTGAGATAGGTCATGTAAAGTGCCAGGATTCAAATAAGTTGTGCGCTTTTGGGAATATGAACGAAGTGAATTAGGGTGTTGTTAATGGGTCTTCTCAGTTAGTTGAATCATGGGTGGTAGTTAAAGTACATTGAAGCTCTAGTAGTAAAGAGGACAGGAGAGTACTTGCTGCTCCTGTCTGCCTCTTGCCAAATTTCTCCTTTCCTTTTCCTGCTCCCAAAATATAGGTTTTTATTTACAGATGACTCATAACAGCCATAGGTATGTTGGAACAGATATATAAGCAGCAACTGCTGAAAACTTCAGTATGTTACCAGTTTGGAAATATCAGAATACTGTGCCAGGAAGTACTCCTAGGGTAGACTCAGCTGTAGTTTCAGAGCCGTACTTTGAAGTAGCAGAGTCGAATTACTCTTTCCAAATGATACTGAGGGAACACAATTTTTCCAGTGCAGTGAGTCAACAGTAGAGATTTAGCCTTTAGTGCAAATCTTGCAAATCTTGCAAAAACTTATGCATGGGTGTAAGTCTGTAATCACATGAGAATTTGAAAGGATCCTTTTAATACCTGCATAACTGTACCCTATCTTATCTCCTCAAAAAAGATGTGATGTGACGTCATGGATAGGACAAGTCATAAAAGTGGAGGAGAGAAGATCATGGAAGGAAATAGGGTGCATCATATGAACGGCTCCTGCCATAGAAGAGGATTGCACAAAAATGTGATTTGTGGTCTTCGGGGGGGAAGGGAGGTGATATGAAATCCCCAGCTATGCAATAACCTCGGTCAGGAGAATTCAGTGTTTGCCGTCTTGCAGCTTCAAATGCTTTATTTCTTGTAGCATATCACCATTCGTCTCATGTACTTGAGATATATTTTGCCTCTATATTTGAAAACTGTGGCCTGATTGTCACTCAAGAATGTTTAAAGGTCTGACTTCTCACTAAAAGATGTTAGGTACTTTTAGTCATATTCACATGCATATGTGCGCGCACACACACACACACACACACACACACAAACATCTTTCTGATTTGCAAGAATGCCAAAGTTTGTTTTTGAATAAAGGGAACATCTATTGAGTTTGGTTTGATTTTTAAAAAAACAAACACCAAAAACCAACCGAAAGTTATAAAACCTTATATTTAAAGTCAATATTTAAAACTAGAGATTACTGTTGTTCATCTGAAATATATCAACCTGTCAAAATGGAAACATCTCTTGAAAAAGTATTAATTAGTGAAATCCCTGAAGCAGTATTCTGAATGGGAGCTTGGAAGCTCTGGAAACAATGTTTACTGCTTGGAGTTATTGTGTGGCCAAGGATGGGACAGGGGAGGGGGCAAACCCTAAGACAGCTGTGTGACAAATGTGCCTGGCCTCATTGGAGATCCCCTGGAAGTTTATGCAAAGATTTTCAACGTTGAATAGTTGCAAAATTCCAGTTAAGGGGATTTTTTGAATTTTTGTAAAATGTTCTGCATATTAGTTTGACGTGTTTTCTGTGTGCGGCATTCGTGCAAGGTTTTCCCTATGTGTGGCTGTTTCCCCCTTTCTTGCCCACACTGGCACTCAGCTGTATGGGAGGAACAGTTATTCCACTCTGCGAAGGGCAGCAGCAACATCACTGAGGCCAGACTAATTTGGAGGTGGTATGCACTGTCTGCTTGAGCTGAGATGAAATTAAGTTGGATGCTCAGACGTGGATGACAATTGCTTGGGTAACTTTATAACAAATACCCGTTTGATTCTAAGTGGAATGTGTAAGGGCATGAGATCACATGAACAAGACATATCCTAGCTCCTGACTGGGGCTCCAGCAGTTGCTGGTTGAAGGTCTAGTTTAGTGCTGCACAGCAATGTGATGCTGTTTTAGCTTTATTCTGAAAATATTAAAATGCAAATTATTTTAATTCTGAAGGATTCAAGAGGAAGAACACGGATAAGAAAAAGGATTAAACCGCAAGAGAAAAAACAGGGAATTAAAAGTCGACAGCTCCGTATGGTTGAGGATTATCCCATTCTAAGGAGCAATAGAGATCAGTTGTTTCCAACTGAGCGGTGACTGCCATGAGAAGGGTGAGCATAGTAACTTCTAGATACTGCTTGTTACACCCAGACAGCTCTTGCATGTATTTGCAAGTAAATAACTGCTGTGTACTTCTGAACTTTGTGTATCCTGCTTTGTGAAGTCTTTTGGCACCTGGTAGAAGCTGCTGAACCAAGTGACCCAGAGAAGGAGGTTTATGGTGCTAACAGCTGATGCAGGCTCTGTGCAAGTATAGGTAAGCTTGAAAATGCCCATAGACAACATTTTGGTCCAAACGAAAACATAGACCTAGTTGCAAAACCCACAAAACCATACAAAGAAAAGAAAAAAACAACTTGGGCGCTCTTCTAGGATGAAATTTGGCCCATAGCTTCTTAGGGGCACTGGCAATTTAAGCAGGCTATTTTCTTCTCCTAGTTGTTTTTTTAACTTCAGTAGTGTCCCAGTCTGACTCATGTATAAGTGTATGAATGCTTGTGCTGGCCTAGCACAAAGCAAGGAGTAAAGCACGAAAGCATTAATGCATGTAGAGTTAGAGCTGGAGAAACCTCAAAGCACCATGAGAGTCAGGTGTAGAGGTAAGAAGTAATGAAAACAGACCAGATTTTTTATCTTGACCTATGGCTCTCTGGAATGACAGCTTTGAGGGTTTCTAAACACAGAAACTACATCTTTGATTGTAGATATGGCCTTCTGGGAAATAAGGTTGCATGCCATGTTATTATTATTATTATTATTATTATTCCTCCGAGTGGAAGAAATATTATGTTTTTATTATCTTGTTTAGAAATAAGATTATACTAAGTAACATGCCTGACTCAATATGTAATTTTGCTTTCTACTGTAAGGAACTGGGTTTTCCTTATTATCTCTCTGCTTGAACTACAGGGAGTAATACAGAAGAAAATGTACTAGGTGTAGCAGAAAAAGTTTTAACTTTACTGCTCCATACAGAAGAGATTGAGAACTATGTAATTTCAAGTGACAGGAAGAAAAGAAAAACTGCATTAAAGGCCTTTCACACTGTTTCCCACAGCATCCTCCTGGAGAAACTGGCTGCTTATGGTTTGGATGGGTGTACACTTCGCTGGGTAAAAAAATGTCTGGATGGCTGAGCCCAGAGAGTCGTGGTGAATGGAGTTAAATCCAGTTGGCGGCCGGTCACGAGTGGTGTTCCCCAGGGCTCAGTTTTGGGACCAGTCTTGTTTAACATCTTTATCAAAGACCTGGATGAGGAGACTGAGTGCTCCATCAGTTAGTTTGAAGATGACACCAAGTTGGGCTGAAGTGTCGATCTGCTTGAGGATAGGAAGGCTCTGCAGAGGGATCTGGACAGACTAGATCGATGGGCTGAGGCCAGCTGTATGAGGTTCAACAAGGCCAAGTGCCGGGTCCTGCACTTGGGTCACAACAACTCCATGCAATGCTACAGGCTTGGGGAGGAGTGGCTGGAAAGCTGCCCAGCAGAAAAGGACCTTGGGGTGTTGGTTGACAGCCAGCAAACAGTGAGCCAGCAGTGTGGCCAGGTGGCCAAGAAGGCCAACGGCATCCAGGCTTGTATCAGGAATATTGTGGCCAGCAGGAGTAGGGAGGTGATCGTGTCCCTGTACTGGGCGCTGGTGAGGCTGCACCTGGAGTCCTGTGTTCAGTTTTGGTCCCCTCACTACAAGAAGGACACTGAGGTGCTGGAGAGTGTCCAGACAAGGACAATGAAGCTGGTGAGGGGGTCCAGAGAACAAGTGTTATGAGGAGCGGCTGAGGGAGCTGGGGCTGTTTAGTCTGGAGAAGAGGAGACTTGGGGGAGACCTTATTACTCTCTGCAGCTACCTGAAAGGAGGTTGTAGTGAGGTGGGTGCTGGTCTCTTCTCCCAAGTAACAGGCAATAGGACAATAGGACAATAGGAAATGGCCTCAAGTTGCATCAGTGGAGGTTTAGATTTGAAATTTGGAAAAATTTCCTCACTGAAAGAGTAGTCAGGCATTGGAACAGGATGCCCAGGGAAGTGGTGGAGTCACCATCCCTGGAGATGTTCCAAAAACGTGTAGATGTGGCACTTTGGGATAGCACAGAATCACACAATGGTAGGGTTTGGAAGGGACCTCTGTGGGTCATCTAGTCCAACCCTCCTGCCGAAGCAGGGTCACCTACAGCAGGCTGCACAGGACCTTGTCCAGGCAGG
>Ga0065711_1028545_pt1 | contig 40570 bp, 21 predicted proteins | sample Hoacrofraction12_FD_59098 | JGI IMG/M metagenome (GOLD analysis project Ga0065711, IMG submission 59098) | Hoatzin crop microbial communities from Cojedes, Venezuela - Epithelial fraction 12 v2 (version 2) | ecosystem: Host-associated > Birds > Digestive system > Esophagus > Crop | place... | reverse complement strand
GGCGGGCGGGGCGGGGCGTTGGCCAGGGTGCTGAAGCGCACCCGTCCCGCCAGGCACCTCCCGTGGCTGCGTGTCCGCCTGGGTCCTCGTTCCCCGCGGCCACTGCAGACTTCCCCACGGATTCTTTCTACACTTGAGCCTGCTCGGGGGTGGCAGGGGAAGGGACTGTTCCATCCTCTCATCCCGCTGCCCAGACTGGGCGCGTGTCGACCAACACACCCACCACCGGTACTCAATAAACAGGTGGCAGCCTTGAACGGGCACCACTGAACATTAAGCTACAAATCATTACGATGTTTCTTAAGCTGATGCTCAAGGCTCAAGCAAACACAAAGCTCTTGGTGCTAGATGTTGTACCAAAACAGAGAATGAGAATGTCCCTACTCTAGACTCAGGGTTGCCACAATATGTCAATGTTGGCCAAGAAGATTCCTTGAAATCTGTTCAACCCCAGAGATATTTTTGGAAGTCTGACTCCTCTGCTCCTCGACTTCTTCACTCACTGCCACAGCAAGTCCTCACATAAAAGCTGGCTCTGGACAAGACATTCCATTCAAGATACTTCTGCAAAGGCCATGACTGTTACATAGTCAAGTCCAAGCCACATAGCTTAGTAGGCTGATCGCAGCAGCATGAAGCCCTACAAAGGTTGCAAAACACTAACAACCTGCCTGCTAAATACATTTTACTGGGGTGATCTCCAAACTCTTGTGGAAAGCTTGCTTCCAGCACTGGAGTTAGCTAGCACTTAGGAAGATGAAATATTTCCACAGCATGCTGCAGTCACATCTGTCATTTCTCCCTCACTTGCAAGAAAAAGTTGCAGAACAGGCTAGCGATCAGGCCACATACAGTTTTTAATTCAAAGAAACAAAGATGAATGATCGAAGGTATGTGCGGAAGTTATAACCAAGCAAACAGTTGTGCATGCACCTCTTCCTCATTGTATTGTGATTTCTTTCTCTGCTCATTTATATGCTTCTCCTGAACCCTCCTACACTGGACACTTTCAGAATCCCTTTCCTACCGATCTGCACCTTTATTTACCACCACAATGTTTCTGTTGTCTCCCTGCTCCTCCATCCAGAAGTCTCTCTCATCCCTGACAGACAGCACTGCTCCTTTTGTATTCCAGAGTACCCAAGCTCTGGGCCTCCCTGTCCCAGTAGCTACACCAGGCGCAGGACTGCTTCTTTCAGATTACGTACCTTTTGACTTTTGCTACCACACGAAGGAAAATGTTTCTCCATCTACAACTTTTCTATCTAAAACACGCCTGTGTTAATCTGGACACAGTTTTATTCACTTGGGACACTGGATAACCTCTTATTGGGCTGTCATATGTCAGACAAGCTGTCATACTCTCTTTCCCTGAAAGACAAACAGGCAGATCAACGCAACTTTAGAACACTTGAAAGAGCATGATTGCTGGTTGTGGTTCTGCCCTAATGGTCCTCTCAGTCAAGAGGTCTCCTCAGGCCATGGTGACCACTTACAACCAGGATTTTACTTCAGACAAAATTATGCAAGTCACTTAAGTTTTGCAAAGAAAGCCAAAAAAAAATCACCAATGCTTCAGCACAGCTTCCAGTGAAAAGGCACGATATCATTGCGGCATGAGAACAGTGAGAACACCTCCTTGTCAGCAGTACAGAGGTGGGGAACAGCATCTCCCCTAGGGCAAAGGCCTCCACGCTTCTGGCATATTCCCTCAGAGAAAATGTGCTGTAAACTGCAGTTTGAGAACTGACACATCCCACCCCTTGTGATCCTTCACCGTTTTCCTGGCTGCCCCATTTCAATGTCATACTAGCTACATGCCAGCAAGTGGGGTTGAAGGTACCCTTTGGCCACTGAGAACTGCTATTCCGCACAGACTTTACACCAACACAGACCTTGATAGAAGCTGCTACTGCAAACTGAAGATAGCACCTCCAGAGATAGTGAGGAAGAAAGGCTACAGGAGGAGCAGTGTGCAGTTTCTGTTTTTATAATGAACAAACAACATGTTTGATTGGATTTTTTTGAAGAGTCTTGCAGTCTTTTCTACATATTTTCCTATCCCTCAAACAGACTCTATGGCTGTAGAGGAAAACCCCTGAAAACTGCTAGCCATGAACTCTTACCCTTACTAAATAAAAGAACATCAGAGCATTGCATGTCTCTGTGTTTTCATAAACACAGTTGTACAGTTGATTTACAAAATGTCAAATTAAGCTCCATTGGGATTTCATTGTTTTTAAATAACAGAATTTCCTTCGCAAGTAATTCTAGAATAACCAAGCTTCCAGAGCTTAGAAATGGCAATTCTTCTACCATTTTTTTCACCCTCCAAGTCAGTCTCTCTTCAGACCATCAGGAGGACTGTTACTCATTCCTGGACAATGTTATCTTTTGGGACATTAACCTGTTTCGGTCCTCTGGGCAAGGCTGAATATTCTACGCTGTAAGAAACAATCCAAGCCCCTGAATGTGTTGCAAGGCAGACAGGTACGTCTGAAACTGTTTAGAAAATTCTTCCATCCCGTACATATTTCCCTAAGCAAATATTTATTTAACTTACTAAAGTATTAGAGATAATCACTATAATTTTCTTTAAAGACATAATTTCCATTTCCATTTTAAACCACTTTATTAGTTCACCATTTAAGACATACTCAGCTGAAGCATCACATGAAATTGCTAGTGTAGATGCAAATGTCTTTTTTCTAAAAATTGCCAAAAAACACTGACTGATAATACAGATACATGAAATAAAGAGTGGAAGTTGGTAGTTTCAAAGTCTTTTTTGGCATGCTTTCTTAGCAACAAAATTTATTTTATTCTGAAAAGTAAAAAATGTCAAGTATTTAGTCTTGGGTACAGTGGGTTTTCTTTTTATTTTTCACACTTTTTGCATATATGAAAGAGATCTGTTACATAGTATTTCAAAACATCAATAATATCTCTTCCACAAGTATCAACAGTACTGAACAAGAAAATCAGCTTCTTTTTAGTAGGAAATCTACTTCAGTATCTGAGTCTGAGTGTCTCTTCCAACATTTCCTAGGACACCAACAACTAGTACAACAGAACTAGAAGGCTATTCTTTTTCAGGAGATACTAAAATATAAAACACCTAACATGCTGTAACTGTACTAAGTCTGAAGGATTCAAAGACTAGAAAAGCAAGTGAGAAGCAAGGGAAGGCAACTGATTCCTATCACCAACCCAAGAAAAAGGCCACTTACGGCATACAGTATTCATTGGATTATTCACAGATCTGTTCAGTTAGAGGAAACAAGCACCACAGAAACAAGCATTTTCTGAGGAAGTTTTAAGTCCTGCAGTAGCCAACGATAGGTGGTAGCAAGAAAAGGATCCAAACTACAGGAGAAGCTGCTGCTGATTATACTAACAAGGAGTTAATTTAAGATGTGAGAACAGCAGACAAGTTACTTATCCAAGATCTTTTAACTCAGTACCATAAGGAATAGGAACATGGAGTACTCTGTCAGGAGATGTATTAGGTCCAGCAAGGAATTTGTTGGTATTTGACATCTCAAGCCTCAATTTTGAAGATAGCTCTCTTTGGCATCTAGTAAAGTCATGAATACAATAAAGTTCAGAACTTTATTGAAAAATCAATTTACAAAATCACAACGAGAAAATCTATTATGTGGCTTAAAAAAAGAGCTAAACACCTCTGCTGCAAGCATGTGATAAATAGCAAGTCATCAAACTGGGTCTACAGAGATTGCCAAAGTAGTAATAACACCGTTCAAGTCTCATTTAACCCTCATCTCCCTCAAAGAGAATATGAGGCATCTCTTAACATTTGCAGTGGGTATAAGGCAGGGATTGCAAACAACAACAAAACCTGGCCCTTTTTCGCAGTAGAACATCACAATAATTTAGTCGCTGTTCTTCTAATGTTCTGCTTTCCAAAGCTAAAACATGAAAGAGAAGCCCCAAACTGTCCACGAGCACCAGGTGCTTAAAAAAACAATAAATATTCTAAGACCAAATATTTGGTTGAAAAAATTTGACAGCAAGTGATTAATCCACCTCATAATAACACTGAGGCAACTCAATTTCACTCAAAGCTACAGTTGTGCAAAACCCGAGGAAAGGCTGAACCAGTTACACTCAGCGGAAATACTCAGTAGGACTCCCAAAGACTGCAGTGCCTAAAGATGAGGCATATACAGTATGAGCTAAAACCACAGATTAATTCGCTTTTTTAATGTTGAGGCTATATACACACCTTTGCCATGTGAGAGGATCAGCTGAACTGGAGTAAAGGCACATTCGTTCCAGGGAGATGGACTGGATGGCCCAGCCTTTCGCACATATCAGTCTGCAGCATGGTAATGTGGAAACATTGCTACCCTGCCAGTGAAATATTTCTTTCTCAAAAATGTTCAACACAAGTGTTCATAACACCACCTACATACCCAATAAGCTCATTCAGAACTGTTGGAATAGCTGTCCATAAAACAGGACAAAATCACCCTCAGCAGAAGCAGATGGAACTTTACTGAAATGGTGGTAAGCGCATCTTACACAGCAGTTACAGAACTGATTGCCTCAGGGATTAGACATTTGCTCACACAAATCCAACCATAAACATCCGAATGGGTTGTGAAGATACAAGGCGAACTAGGTCATTTCATTTCAATCATGCTAGTCTTCCTCTGCCTAATTTTGGCTCTTTTCTCTCAAATTTGCTAAATTTAGACATTTTCTAATAGGCAAGCCTTTTGGTAATAAATGTGTTCTTCAAATCCCAAACTCACTGTCTGAAACTATACAGTCCTAAGGCCTCGATCCTGCAAAGGACTCCATGATGAACGCTTCAAGAACTCTACTGCTTCTTAAGGAGTCCTTAAAAAGGTCTTCACTGTTTAAAATACCCTTCCTCATATTCCAGTTCCTTTACTACGCTACTGCTGTCTCTACATTCCATTCCAGTAGAAAACTGCTCTCTATATTCCTTTTCTAGTGGGGCGGAACCTATAATAATTAGCAATTTCTGCATGTCTCTGCTCTGCCTCATTTTTTTCTCCTCTGCCAGTTGCTGCTTATAAAGTAGGTACCTGTCCAATGCTTAAATCAGTTACTCAAAAATAAATTAAGTGCCATTTTTTAGTGGGCGCTCATTTGAGAAAAAAATTCATTGCTTTCTAATATGTTTCAATTGGTGCAAAGAAAGAGTATTGTAATAAATAATTCATATTAACAGAACACAAAATTTATTGGCCTAATACTTTTAGAAAAAGGAGTACAATGAGATAGGATGTACGTGCACACACATGTGCTCAGCTGTATTGTATTTTCAGATTCCCATTATCACAATATTCCTTATCATCTCTGATCTATGAAAGTTCCTGCCTGCACCAGGATAGAAGAGAGATTTCTTGCTACTGTATCTCTCAGTAAATTAGACAAGGAAAAGCAGCAGACAGCATACCATATATTCCTCACTCCATAATTTGGTCAGTTATGCAAATACAAGTAACACCAAAAAATGAAGACTTATGAAAAATTGTCATCTACAGTTCTGTTTCTTTTTAATTTACACTGAAAAAAATTGGAATCCATGGAGACAGAACCACAGGAGTGGGTCTATATTGTGTATATATCCAAGCAAAGCCTGCAAGTTTTCCATATGGCTACAGTTTCAAAGCACTGTCCAAGAGAGAAGGCTGAAATACAGGCAGCCCACAAACACTCTTAGCACAAGCAAGGATCCTTGCAACCCACAAAACACATAAGCGTTTTATAGCGTTTAAAAATCATAGTGATAAATTCATTATTTGTGGAAGCGTAAGTCAGTTCCTGGGCACCACTTGAATTCTGATACTGGGCAACAAGATAAGTAGGGTCCACAGGAAGAACAAGCATGCAGAGAAGAGCACCAGTGAACAGAGGCCTGGAAACAGGGTCTGCAAACTGAACAGAGTGCTCTGAAATCCTCAAGCTGCTGCTGAGTTGTGAAGCATATGCACTCTCCTCCCTACCCCCAAAACATAAAATGCATCACTAGACTCATTCCTAGTACTCATTTTGCCAATGACCTCAGTGAGAAGAGCATTAAGTCCCTGTTGAAAACACAGATTTGCTACAGAAACTCTATAAAAAGTAAAGTAAATTAAAATTTTAAAAAAGAAAGAAAGAAAATCTGTAAAAAGCAAATGTTTCTTTCATCTGTTCCTATCTTCCTTATTATTTCAGTCTTGGATGTAGAAGAGTAAATAAATCTCATTTTATATCTGTGACACAATTCCCAGCTGTGGTTTCCTCAAGTCCTTCCAAAGCAGCTTTTTGGCAACTTAAAATGATTTGGCACCATCATAGTCACAGAAAATATATTTTATTCCTGAAAGGATTATTCAAAGTTTAACTGGCTGTAAGAGCGCCACATCCGCTGAGACTCCTAGAACTTGAACCCTGAGAGACCCGATTCTCTACTGCCTGATGTACACACCTCACACACACTACGGAAATTTCTTCCAGTATCCTCAGTTTGGAAACTGTCAGCTTTTTTTCTTTTCTTCCACCCTACAAAGCAATTATCTCAGTGAGAGAGCGAACTGCAAACCAATAGCTTGTCCAAGTCACTTCACAAAATGACGGAGAAGGTATGGGATTTCTGCAATGGCTGTGGAGCACAGGCTTTGCACTGCCAAAAAACAAGGGTACAGCAATAGGTATTGTGGCAGTTTTCATGACTGGGACACTTGCTCATGGGAACCGTACTGAAACTCCACTTTTAAGTCTCACTTAGGCTCAACAGCCGTAATTCAGCTCTGAGTCTGGATCCTCCTATGCTGAACCCAAGCTGCTGCTATGGGGTGACATCCATTAAAATCCTCAAACAGCTTTTCCATTGAGACTGTGACACAAAAGTGTTTCCACTTCAGTATCTCCTGAGTAAGTACCATTTATTTTTACAGTGCGCCTCCAGCATTTCCCACACATTTACCAGCTGAAGAGAGAAATCCTCAACCCCATCCGAATTTATCATCACAACACCTGCTCTCTGTCAAAGCTCACTGAGGACCCCAAACAAACCATCGTCAGTGGGCCTCCAACCACTTTGCAATTTTGTGTTGCTTTTCAGCATGCCAGGCATATCCCAAACAGTCTAACCCACAACCAGATGGTCAATACACAGGGGAAGACACCCACAGACTTTAAAAACAAACAAACAAACAAACAAACCAGCACTACCATTATTTAGTGTCTGGTTGTGTTGCAGCATTTAGGCCAGGACCTTACAAAAAAGCCTGAGAACACATTCATGATGTAGGAACCCATTCTCCGCCTAGACTTTATTTCTGCCAACAGGTTGAGTGGGGGGCAGAAGGGGAAATAAATCTAAAAAGCACTTTCTCTCCCCCTGTTCCACAAATACATTATTCATAAAAGCCAGGGATTTCTTTTATTACCTGGGGATTTCATTTTTGTTATGTTCAAAGGATTGTTTCAGTGAGCACTCACTCCCCCGCAGGCAAATATGCAGGGTTTTTTACACTGCAGTATAAATTACAGTGAATATCTAAATAATACCGGCAAAACCTCAACAAAATCAAATAGCCGACAACATTAGGGACAAATTGCCCTTGCACAATTTATTCCATTGTTTGGTGGAACTCCACAGAGAATCTGGGGCCCTTGGTATAATGGATCTAAACTGATTTATTCTTACCATCAGAGGAAGTCCATAAAATACTCCTTTGCATAAGTTATACCTACATTAAAAAAAATCCTAACAGGCTACACAAATGGCTATTTTTCCTTAATTCCTGAACAGAACAACTTCTACAACAAGATGAAGGGCATTAAGATATATGTAGTTATTCTCAGAAATCTGATTAGTGAAGACAAGGAATAACCACATTTTAAAACACAGCGAGAGAAAAAGCAATGCTTTTTTTTCACTCTCAACAGAACGTATTTCTGATGCTACCTCTGGTTGTTCTAATCACATTTCCAGCCTAAATCACAAATACTCCAGTAATCTATCTTGTTCTGAACAGCCAAAATATTTATTTTTATTTGACCTCCTACTAGGTGCATTCATGGGAAAACAAATGGATTCTACTTCGGGCATGTCCATTTGTGCCTGTATCCCAGAAACCTGAAACCAGGCCAGCATTCTTCTGATTGAATAAAGCTGAGTCGTCTGTTGTCAATATGCCTCGCTTATACAGTGAAATAGTTTCTTGTTAAGCAAGAAAGAGATTTACTGTAGGCAAGATACGGACTTCAAATGCATCAGCTTGGAAGGGAAGGATAGAAATGTATTAATTCTTCAAGAAACACCGGATAAAAGTCTGTATACCTTAGCAGGAAACTCTTTTTCTATGAATAATCATGTTCTTGAGTCAACAGACTTTGCCTACTTAAGCTATCTCTCGCATCAGAATCCAATTATAGCAAAGCCTACAGAAAACAGGTTTGGCACATTTTAATATTTTGGTATTGATCTAATTTAGCTTTGGTTTCAATTACAACAGGGAGCATTTTATCAAGAGATAGGCTTAGTTTGTCGGACTTTAAATTGCCTTTTTCCTTATTGTCTGTGATCTCACTATCTGGGTGTTTTTGCCACACTTCTTGCTGCAGTTTTAGAGGTTTCACCCATTCTACTATGAACTCCCTTACAGGAAAGAAATCAAATCCAGCTTCTCTAAGTAAAAAGGAGTGAACTCAATGCATTTAAAAACTCAGCTGTGGTTTCTGTAGCAACCATTCCACAGTGATGCAACTGAATTTGACATCAAAGAACAAACGTATCAAGTCATCCTGACAACTGAAATACTTGCTGCAAGAAGAATGCATACATATATCTGGAACAAAGATGGATTATCCTAATTAAAATGAGCATTTTATTTAGTAATATATGTATACCGTATCATCCTACTTGAGGCATCTTTTCTCCCATCAATGTGCACAACTGCCACAAAAATTAGCTGACGTTTTCCACAGAAATGGAGAGGAGAATAGACTTCTTTATTTAGTTTTCAGATGTACAGAAGAATTATCTCATTTTCCATTTAATGACATACAGAAGATATATGGAAGTAATTTTCTTTCTTCCTGCTGAATTTGGCTTTAAACTCTGCAGCTTTACTTCTTACATTCATTGAAGGGAATGTCATCTCTACAACCCAAAATAGTTACATATATTATAAACTATATCTGAGAAATTACCCCTGGTTAACAATATGCACCTTTCAGCTACAAAACCTAAAAGCCTGACAATAGGAAAATTTTGCTGCGCTGTGCTCACCCAAAATACAAATCGCATATGTTGATAGTGTGGAATGTTTGCTGAATTAAAGGGGGATTATGAAATCATAGCAGTGATTAGAATCATACACTGCTAAAGGCAGATAGCTGAAGTGTTGAAATTTCTAAAAAGGAAGTTGTCAAATAGTAGGAAGCAATTTGCAATGATCCATAGCTTTGTGAATAAAATCACAAACCTAGTGCTCTGTTAAGCTCCAAGAAGTGATAAAATTTTAATTCAGAGTTTATAACTCCAAAACTAAGTCCATTTCATGGGCTGCCACAACTTCCAGGAAAACACAAGACTTCACAGAGATAAAGGAACATTACAAACTCACTGTAACTGAAACACAGTTGCTAGTGTTTCCTCAAATATGACAAGGGGTGGCACTCAGGGAAGACTGCTTTTTAAAACTCCCTGTTGGTATTGCTAGACGTGAGATACAAATGTTCTGCCCAAAAGAGAAACACGTGATGCATCCCTCTCCAGTCTGAATAGCAACAAGAACTGTAAAATTTTGTTGCTTGAGGTAGCATATAGCTGCCACTTGCCTCTGAAGTGGAAGAAGAAAAATGCATCTGAAAATTGCAGCTTGTGCTCTTCAGAGTATTTGTTGATGACTTTTCCAGGTAAATTTCCAAGCCCCTCCCCTGCCAGAATAGTCTTGAAACACAAAACAGTAGAATTCAATTGCTGGCCTTAAATTAAAAAGCGACCAATACTCACTTTGCAGACTCTGGGAACAGCCCAAAGGTCTCGCACAAATCATTTATGTTAAAAGGATCAGCTGAATCTGGGCTGTATGTAAAAAAGAAAAAGACATTTAGAATGCATTTAGAAATAAACCCAATTCAAAATAGCTCAAGTGTTTTTCAGATGTCATTAAAATAAAAATGAAAAATTATTTAGGCTGCAATATGCCAAAGGCCTTGTTAAGTACACTGGAAAAATGGATGCTCTCCAGTATAATCAGTGCACCTGCCCTTAAGGCTATGATTCTTCTGATACAAATTCCTGTCATAAGACGTCAGGTGAGCGTTAGCCCAAAAGAAAAAGCTTATTCTATTCACAACAGTAATTTGTGCACAACACAATTCTAACAGGCTTCTGATGAGACATTACTTAATGATTCAAAGTTACGGTTTTAGCATTTGTGCTTCCTGAACAAGGAAACACCTTTAAATCTGACCCCTAAACTGAAGCACTCAAGCTGCAACAACAGTGAAAGTGCCACACCAGCATGTGCAAGGCTTCACCCAACAAGCAGTCACTCCCCTAGAGCAAAAGAGCAGGCACTCGCTACAGTGTGGGGAGCGAGAAATAGGCCAGACAACAAGCTGCAGCCAAGGTTTCTGACTCTGGCTTTTGCTGTTATCTACCAGCCCAGGCAACTGCTTCTTTCCCGGCTGCCCAGCTTCTCTGGGCTGAAGGTGGGCAGCTCTCCCCGTGACATTGGCAGAGGATGATGAACCCCTCTGGAGCCTGCGCTGGCCCACATGGAATTACTCTAGCATCAGGAACATGCCATAGCATGTTTATGCCTGATTTGGCCCACAAGCTCAGATCTGCAAGGAACCTCAGGACAGATCTACCTCAGCTCCTCCTAAAGTCCAGGATAAAAATCTCAGTGTTTCCCCAGCAGCATTCTCCTCAACAAACTCGTACGCATTAAAACAATTCATCTTGCTCACCTAAGACTCTAAATTGGATAAACTCTGCCACCTAAGGTATTGATTCTCTTTGTGAAGTTTGTTTGTTTTGAAAGGTATGGGTCTAGACCAGGCCCAAATGACCTAGAAAAAAAAAGTAACGTAAGATCACTGTAATAAAAAATGCTCTGTAGAGTTGGGACACCAAAAAGTTTAGTTGAACAAGCTTCACACAGGTGATCACAAAGTCCATTGCCCTACACAGTTCCCTCCTACCACTGATTGTCCCCTTCTGCCTTAGCTTAACTAGCTACAGCTTTGGCTGCTAATGCCTTAGCTGGGAGAGACAGGATGACTGGGATGTAGACAATCCCCCTCTCTCCTCCCATCATCTAAAATGCAGATGGCTGATTTGTGCAGGGAGAAGAACTTCTGTGTCCAGCTAAAGAGTCAGCAGGCAAGAATACCACAGGACATTTTGGGCTACACTACAGTAGATGAAAACTGTCCTGCTCCCAGCTTGCTTGTCTTTAAACAGAGGTAGAACAGGACACATCTCCTCCTGAGCCCCTTGAAGCATTCATGTGAACTGGCCAGCATTCCCAAGAATAAACCCAAGCTGTGGCCTGGTTCAATTCCTGGACCACCAGCTGGCCATCTCAGATGTGAAACATCAGACTCTTAGATCCTGCCATCCACCCAGGATTCGCTGACTTCAGTTTCCATTAAATCCATCAGCACAAGGCCACCAGGTGCTTTCTGTACATTGACATTTGTCCTGTCACAAATGCACCAAGGACTACCCTCCAACAGTGAACCAGGGCTATTAACAAGCATAAACCTGGCCTTGATAGCATTGTCCCTATTTACATAAGGATGTCAAGCTGCTGTCCCTAAGTCGGGGGTGCTTTAACATTTCAGCAAGTGCTGGATACGAAAAGCCAGGATCCTGCAAGGTCTCAGGCTGTCTCAGAGCTTCCCTGAGCAGCGAAGGGGCATTCCCAGCACCTGGCTGGCTCCATTACAATTGGTACAAGGAGGAAGAGACTTGCCAAGGTTCCCTTGTGTTCACGTTTATTGCTGCCATGCCCCAGGTAATGCAAACGGCATGTAATTTGAGCATTTCTGTCCTTATTAGTTTATGTTCCATACGATTTCCTTTGCATAGCTGACATCTTGGGTAGCCTGAGGCCTGCTTCATGCACAGACTTTATACCCATGTAACTAACAGTGTGAGGTGAGTGGCTTTTTTTATTTTAAAGCAATTCATTCAACACTGCCTCTCAGGCAGGCCCAGCTACGAAGGTGCCTTGTAGCACCGCAGTGCACTCGTCCTCTCACAGAGGAAAACCACGCCATCATCTCCACGGGGCTGCAGCTGCGTGTGCTGGGGGTGTGTGGCCCCTGCTATCTGGGCACTTTGAAAAGCCACAGCTCTTGCATCAATAAACCCTTCTACACCGCACGCCCCTAACCCCCACACCGAAATAGGGCTGTGACGTTTCCTTTTGTTTGCCGGGAGAAATCCCGTTGTGCCTTGAGGGGTGGGAGAAACAGCCTTCCAAAGGCGGCTCCCTCAGCGCAGACCAGGCCGGCCGCGGGCCGAGCGAGGCCCCAGGCCCCACCACTGCCCCCGGGCCAGGCAGGGTCCCATGGCCTGGGCTCTGCTCGCCGCAGGCACGCACGCCGCCGGAACGGGAAGGCCCTCATTGCACTCAATTGTTTTCCTGAATGCCTTTATGAACAACAGCGAAAGGAAATATTACAGCCTGGCCGGCGGCCAGGGGCCTGCTCGGTGCTGCAGCGTGGGGCTCGGCGCAGCCAAGGCAAACACGCTCCCAGCGCCGCTGCGATTTTCGCCTGTGTTTCAAATTAACCGCTGCCTTCCACAGAGGGTTCTGCGGCCCCGGCTTCCAGACTTGGGGGGACACGGCCCTTTTGCTTCTAACGTGGCTGGTTACTCACAGCACGGCTGCCGGCACCCCTCGCTCGCCCAGGCACCCACCACGGCCCCACTGCCCCTCGGTGCCACGCTCCAGGGTGCGCACACAGAGCACAGCCTCAGGGCACCAGGGCCACAGCAGCCTCAGGGAACCGTTTGTCCGTCAGAGCTGCCACAGTGCTTTCTGCCCGGTTACACATTGTTTCACTTTGAACAAAAACCTCTCCCCAGCCTGGGAGGTAGAAAAATAAAAGCAGTTTCCCCACGCATAAGTGTAGTGGGGCTGTGGGAGGGAGCCCCCAGGGAACAGCGAGCCATGCCTGGGGAGCCACCATGAACCCTATCGCCCAGCTCCAGCAGGATCTGTGGCAAGTCTGGCCTCCCTCAGCAGCCGCTGCCTCTCAGTGCCAGGGGGAGAGCAGGGCGAGGCCAAGGTGGAGGTCCCACTGTCACCTGGGTGCCTCTGCCCGCTCACCCTCTGCCCCACTCCCAGAGAGCTGTAAAGAGCAAGGCTCCAGGGTGCCCCATTTGACCCTCAAAACAGCCGTGTCCTAGTCACCGGCCGGCTGCCCACGGGGTGAAGCCAAACTAGGATTTCGCCTTTTGAGATGGGCACGGTGGGAGCACATGTGAAAGCAGTTAACTGTGCAGCTATTTGGTCACAGGAATTTACATGCTCAGCTGCTGAAGCAGGAGGTTGTATGGTTAACTGGAGATGTTTAATAGATTTGTAGCAATGGGTGGTGGGGCTTTTAAGCGCGGCAATCTGTTTAGCTCTAGACTGAGAAACATACAGTGAGTTCGTATCTCTAAACCTATTAACTTCAGAGCAAGGGCAATGGGGTGAGATCCGGCACAGGGCAGAGGAAGACCAGCCAGGCTTTACTCTCAAATGCGGGCATCGGTGGGATCGGAGTGGCACACAGGACTGCAGCTGACAGGCTGCCAGGAAATCCGTTCCTCCCACCACCATTTTCCAAGCTCCACAAGCAAAGTTTGGGAATCACCACTTTACAAGCGTCAATAACTTGTAAGAAATTTTCCAAGCTCTACTAGCAACACATTTTGAGTTTGCAAGAGGCACCGTCACAGAGAGAGCTCTTTAAAAAGTAAAAATTCGGGGGATCAAGATAAGAAAATAAATACTGCTGACCTAGCATTCCATTCCCGGGGTGAAACACAGGCAAATCGGGCATTTCCTACAGCTTTTTGCTGTAGGAAATTGCTTCGTTGGAGGCGGGATGGATGGAGCAGTGGGCTGGGGCTCGGGACACCTGGACTGCATTCCCAGCTGTGTCACTTATCTGCTGAGTAACCTTGGGATATCACTGTAAAATGACACTGAAGTCCTCAAAATCTATGACTGAGAAGTGCTGCGCAGGAACTAGGCTCTTTCACCATCTTCCCACAGCACTGACATGCAATCCTATGTCACAGCTGGCATTTCTGTCACAGCTTGCTTACAGTCCTAATCCTACAAAGAGTTCTCTGTGGCAGGGGCTTCTAACAGAGCAGTTCTGTCTGCAAGTGTGTCCAAAAGAGATGTGTGAACCCAGAAGCATACTTCTACCTGGATTTTTTATAGAGTTAAGATGCATGTTACAAATTAAAATCCACAGGACTAAGACAGGATTCCAATTTCAGACATACGCTCTGTGGCATTGACATTATTGACATTATTGCCTATATTTCTAAAGTCCCATTCACAACTGCAGCAATAGAAAAAAACAGTAATGGTAGGTGATAACTTGATCTGTTCAGTCAACAAAAGCACCAGTCAGATTCATTTTCTGTAGACCACTAGGATTTTTATGCCATTGAGAACATTATCAATATGGCCCTAACACCGGTTTTCCCTGTTCTCAGGTAAAAGCTTCACAGAAACCAAAGTAAGGGAGAATCTGTTCAATCCTGCCATGTGTTAAGTGCTAGAGGACACCTGTTCTCAAGTAAGTCCTTAGCTGAAGCAACTGAATCCATGTGCCTTATACTGTAGGGCTGAGGCCTGCATTTTAAAATCTTTAAGGGACACTTAACTGAGCTTTATCATCAGAAGAGGATCAGTTTAACACCTGAATCTCCCAGGAGCCATATACACGATTTATCTCTCTGAATGCTTGGAATCCCATCCAGCCTAAGAAACAGAGCCTTGGATAGGCCACAGGACATATATCTTACCCTAAGGTTTGTAAAGTGCCCATCGCCAAGCTCTCTAAATATTAAGCTTCAAAAAGATCACTCAGAAAAACCTAAGAAATCACACTTCTATAACCCAGCAATATCAAATCTTTTATGATCTCTACCAGAGCGGAATAATCAAACCCTTTTGTGACAAAACCTTTTTTTCTCTGCTGAAACTAATTCAAGTTTTTCATAGGTTTAGAAAGTGCGGTTCTGGCCAAGGCAGATAAGTGACCAAAACAGCAATGAGGGACTAGGTATACAAATATATTGCATTGTAGATAATTTTATCTATATGCACAAAGTTATTTATTACCTGAACACCACTGGTGTGTACAGACTGGATCTAACTAAATCATCTGATGATTTTTTTCCACGTCTGCAGGTTGTCGACACATTGCAAAATTCTCAGGTGTATCATGAAAGACAATATAGGACTACATCTCAAATAGCAAAAGGTCAAGACAAATGTCAGATATGTGTCTTCAGCTGCACCTAACTCCTTCACTGTAAGAGAGGATGGGTGCATCACTCATATTGTGTCTGTAAGTTAAATGAGCCTTGCATTCAAAAGCAAACTTTAAGACTGATACGGCTCACAGAACACAAGTTCTGAAATATATGTATTCACTGGTAAAATTCCAAGTCACAATTATTCTTTATATAAATGTCTGTCCTGGTGGAATCTGAAGAAGTACATACAATGAAGGTCACGCACTGTAGGAACAGAAACATGTTTGGTTCCTTGTTCTGGCACTGTACAGGGCTTTGCCAAAGAATATACTCACACATGTGAGGCTGAGTATCTGGAACCTGTGAAACCTACAGCTCTGAAGCTGGAAACAGCACCAAACGCAAGGAACCTACCTTCCAGAGCATATCCCCTAGACTCGCTGCTCCTCTGCTCAGTTCCCAAAGTGTCCTGATGCAGGGCAGGCTGCTGTCAGTCAGCCTGAGATCTGAGGCTCCAAGAGGCATTGAGATCACATCCCCAAGATAGCCATATGCCAGATGCAAGACTATATTCTTTAGCAAAGCTGCAGCAATTCAGCAAAAATGCATGTAATTCCAAACATTTCAGCCCCAACAGATCTGTGTTTGCAGACCTTGGTGTCATTGGAACTTTTCCAGAGAGTTCCACTGGCTCTGTTCGTCCCAAATCTCTGGAGGTACTACACCTCTGACACACAGGTACACACAAGATAAAGAGAGCACATTGGAATGAGGTTACAACCTAAAGCTTCAGCAGCATGAATGACAGAGGTGAATGATTAGATCAGACCTGGATCCAGCCATGATGTTCAACAGCTCCTGGCTGACACATTGTACTGAGCAGTGCTAATAGGCACAGCCAGACAGAAGGGAAGGAGAAGGAGACTCCCTAGTAAATTCATCCCTGGTGAGGTCATGAACAAATCACCAAGGCCATCCCTCTTTGTGGCATATCTAGAGACATCTAAAATAAGATGATATGAAAAAGGCTAAGATAGAAGGAGTTTATGTTTTATTTGGAGAGTAGTTACTTATAAAAACAAAATAAATGGGCAAAGGGCCTTGGTGATCTGCTGATCAGCTCTGCCTATCAAAATAAAAAGGAGGAGCTGTGGATGTTTCCAGCCCAGATTAAGAAACATCTTTACCTTGAGGCATCAGTGCTCAGCCCCAAAAGGGCATTTCAAGTCTCCCCTTAACTATTAGTACGAAAAGGAAGAGCGATTGATGAGAATGAGTGGTTTTTTGGTCGCACCTCCCAGTAATGGAGCAAACTGTGTGATCTTTACTCAGGTGGGAGCACAGGCTTTAATTCTGCACATCATGGTAGAATGTAGTGCAGTAAAAGAAAATGCTCCTGCTTTATTCTGAAATGACAGTCTGGACCTCATTTGAAAAGAGAGTAAAACATGATTAAAGAAATAAATTTTAAAAGACCCTGCCTCTTGTCTACTAGAAGAAAAAAAAGGCTGCATGTTACACTGCAGATAGTATTTCACCTAAAAAAAAAGCTTTGTTGTTAGCCCACAAATACATAGAATGTCATGGAGAAACAACTTGTTTGGCTTGCCAAAACTGGTAGCAATGAATAGAAGGAAGGAGACTGAGCTGTTCAGCAGTTGGTTTGCTTCTGTCATTGCAGGAAGGGAAAAATTGCCCAAGTCAGGGATATTTCCTGGTATGGCACAGGGACTTTGATAGTCAGCAGGTAATACATTTACCAGCTATCTAGTTTTCCCAGAAGTGTCTTGACCTGAGTTCACTCATCTGTGTCCCAGGAGGATGACTAATCATTCTGATTTATTATGCTGTGGCCTGCTAGCCATTTCAGCTCTATTTACATTGATGCCAGTACAATATTTTATACAGAGCAAACTAGGTACTGTATAGGCATAGCTATTTAAACTAGCTTCAAAACCAAGAAGAATTAATCACCAAGCTTCCACAAAATTGAAATAAGTATAAAATGACACTCTGGGCAACATTTGGAAAAAAGCTGAAACTTTAAAGGGCAGGCAGAGTTACAGACAAAACTAATAAGCTAATTAAGCCTGAAGTTAGTTGATAACTGTAGGCATCCTCCAATGAACTTACAAAATCCTGAGAACTGCATATAACCTACAAAAAGCCCACATGATTATTTTTTACAAGGCAGCAGTGGAGCATTGTGTTATGGGAAACAATCTCAATCCTATTAAATTAATAGCTCTTGGTGTTGAATGTACTAAAAACCATGCTGTAGAATCTAGCAAAAAAGCTTCTTGAAAAAGCCAGCTAGTAGTTTGGAGATTGTGGGCCCACATGCCTTCATTTGGGCTAAAACCTTGTTTCAAATGAAGTTCTACTCCAATAAAACACACTTGGAGTGGGCATCACTGCCCATACGTTGTTTTCATGTGATACTACCAGCACCTGCAGGCAGCAATCAAGGAAAATTCCATTCATGAGACTAAAGCAGACTACACAGAGGACACAGCAAAGCATGAACAAAGTATAGCATAGTTGACAAAGAGCATTTTCCAGAAGCAATGTAAAATCCACATGCTCAGATATACAGCAGTACCTCAGTAACTACAATAGTCTGGCTATTCACGCTAGTATTACACTTGAGATTCCACACTGATCATATCTTACTGATTTCCACATAAATTGTGCTCATTTTATTTTATTTTGCTTGCTTTGGAAGCTCAGCTTGGGATCTGAGAATCACTCTGGCAAATTTCTTTCTCTGTCTCAACCCATAACAATAGTTTGTGGGACAAATAAGACACTGATTACATCTCTGCGCTGGACTACCATCCTGCCAGGTTTTCTGCCCCAGAACTTTTTCTAGAAGTGGAGGGGAGAAGATGATTTTGCTTGCCCAGAACTCCTCTACTGCCCAGTCTCAATATATGCACAGATCTTTCTTTCGAACTGGCTCTGAGCTCAAGGCAGGAGCGGGAGTAACACAGTGTATGCCACTCCCTCCCCGGCCCACCAGGATGAGAAGGGCTGTGGGAAGATGAACAGTGGGAAAGGGGCAGAGAAGAGCTTTGAGTGTCTGGTGCAGGTGGAGGAATAGTGGGAGGTGGGGACAGGGATATGTCTGGAGCAGAAAAAGTTGGATGTCAACATGTGCAGTTTCTGCTGAGGCACTTCTAACCAACCACCTGGTTAGGTGATGGGTGCATACGCAAAGACTGTCCAGCCAAGCCCTTTCACACATCACTGCGAAGCCGCTTCACACACCACGTCTGATTCTCTGCTCCCAGCATACCACAGCCTGCCAGAAGTGTGGCAGTCAACTGCCTCAACACCTGTATGCTATGCTTTCAGTAACACCCAAGCAATCTCAAGCCAATGCTTGTGTAACTGAGTGAGACTTTGTGCATAGTTCTGTGGAAGCTGCACAAAATGGCACCCAGTACCACACTCTTCCTCAAGGCCAGGCTCTAAACAGGTGCTATAGAATTCATAAGTAGTAGAAATGTCACTGTCATAAAAATCATCAAGTTTAAAATATAAAGATGAGATATACTGGATTAAGGGCATCACTTCACAGAGGAGAAGCACAACTTGACCCAAGAGTAAAAATTCCTTCAAAGTAGTGGGAGGTGTAACAAATACCACACACAGAAGAGCACAGCACAGGCAAACACTGACTCCTCTGGGTAGCCAGGCATTTCAAACAAGAGGTATTGCGGTGCTAACTCTTCTGCTTCCTTTGAACGTATCAGTCAGAAGTTCTCTCAAAATCCTCTGAGTCGGAGTTCTTAAAGGCTGCTCTCTGAATTTGTCCTAGGGAAGAAAAAGAACTTCTGGGGATAAAAATCTTCCACAAAAATTGGAACAATAAAGAATAATAGCACCAAATCCTTACCCTAACCTCAAGCCAACAGTTTTTATTTTATTTTGTACTTGTTTCTTTGAGGTCTGCAAGGAATTTCTTACCTTTTTTTTTTTTCCTATTCATTTTTATGTGCCTCTGCACTTTCTGGTTCTGGCTGATGGCTAGTAACATATTTCTAGAAAGGCTTGCTCCTCATCCTACCTCTTATTTCTGGCCAGAATAGAAGCAATAATCTTCAAGCCCAACAAAGTCAGAACAAGAGTTTTTTTCTTATATTCATCAACACTGTATGTTGTTCACACAATCAAACTTTTTACACAATGTTTACTGATACTTGCAAGGTCAAAAATCCTCACAAAAACATACAGGTTTTTCTTAGCAGATCTCTTGTTTATAAATTAATACTTAAAGAGAATAACAAATTGATTATTTAAAGAATGTGCCCAAAATTTGTAACCTTACACTCATTTCTGAGAGAACTGGATTGCTTACAGTAGCTTTCATGTGAAAAAAAAAATATTGATGCAACCAAATGTCTGCCAGCTGTGCATAAGAAACACTGCTTTTATTACACTGAACTTTGTATTATAAGTGATGTTTCTAATAGATATCTTCAGCCACTGATAAAAATTATTTTCTATTTTCTCAACTCACTCTCATGAAATGGTCTTTTCAAGTGGATCTGTCATTGCGGTTTCCTGGATTTCTTCAGCCTTGCTGGAAAGCTTGTAAATTCCCATGGCTGATACTAAGCTAAGGAAGGAAATAAAAAAATAGTAAATACCACTTCAGTGGTGTAAGCCCTATTCTGCTCTTTTTTGGCTGAGAGTGCATTTTAGGAGATTATTATCGGCTTTTACACAAACTTCAAAACAGTTCCAGCTGGGAATCCATCCGTATGTCCTTTTTGCACCCCCAATTAAACTCCCTTCCACCAAATCAGTCTTCACAAAAGATATATACTGGTAGACTAATGTTTGGCTGAATTAAGTGGGTCTGGGCTGCTAGTTTATTTTACAGGAGTACTTGACAATATCAATACAATAAATGGATGAAGCAACAGGAAGGAAAATCACTCTTTAATATCATATTACTTCCAACAAATACAGAGCAGAATGTGTGAAAGAAAGAACAAAATAAATCAGATGATCTATTTCCATGTGCTGTTACCAGGTATTTAATATCTGCTATCTTTTTTTTTTATTATTATTGTGGTTGTTTTAAACACTGAAACCAAAATGCATATAGAATATTTTTACCACACAGAGGAATGACTGCAGATTGGGAATACCAGAGTGTTGAATACTTTATCAAGTTATACCTCTTTTTGTATTCAGATCATGTACTAAAATTTCTTGTGCTACTTACTATTTGTACTGCTGCAGATGAGATCAGAATGCAGTCCAGCAGAGTTGCAGAGAGCATGAAACACACGGCAAGGACTATTAGTTACTGAGTCCAGTTTTACTTTTCTTAAAGCACCTGTCTCATATGCTGTAAACAATTCCATGAGGTCTGGAGAACATGAATAATACTGAAAGGATCATGCACTCTGAACAGGAGGTCCTAGATCTTGCTGCAGTTGTTCCAAGAGAAGATGTAGGAAGAAATCCTGACTAGCATAATGCTTTTGGAGGAATATTGACACTGAGCTGACCCGGTAACAGCACTCAGAGCTGATGAAGAGATTTAAATGGTGCATTCTGGTGAGTGGTTCAAAAGTCAGAAGTCATAACCCAAAATAATTGTGTATACCGGAAATTCAAACTATTTCACTCAGGGTCAGAATAATGAACTCATGGAATTAGTTGCCAAGTAAGAACATGGAAACAAGTACTGCAGTTTAAGTGGCTTGGAGACATCTTGGCACTTTTATGGAGAGAGAAGGGATTAAAGGATATAGTGACAAAACAGAAAACTGGGGGTTAAGACAAAATTAAGGGGGAACAAGCCTGTGCGGTCAAGTGGCATTTTCCTCTCTAGACATTTCTTTTATGTCATTCTTCCCAAAGACATCATGTCAGATCAAATAAACAATCACTAAAGCTTAGATGAGGAATGGACTTCTGCTGGACTGAAACAGGGATGAAGCAGCACTATCATTTCCTCTGCTCCATAATAAAAGTAACTGCTAACAAACAAGAATAGACTTCTTTATCTATATACGATGTCATGCATTTGACCCACTCAATCTAATGTAGCACATAAGGTTTTCTCATATCAGCCTCTTCCTGTAACCTTATCTTCTCCAGTCCCATCAGAATACCACGACTGACCAGATAAAAAAATTAAACCGAAATAGCTTAATGTCAGAACAAAACACAGCTGTCTAATGTACCCTTCACTGGTGATACACTTCTTAAAGACCAGTAGTACTTCTAAACTACCCAAGACATTTGCAGTATTAGCATGGGCCTGTCATATGCAATTGCAGGAAGCACATGGAGCTACTATATCATTGTTTTAAGTGACAAAGCACTAATAAAGGCACTACTTTAGGCATTTTTGCCTTGCTCTCTGTTTAGAATAAAACCTGTTCCCATTAAGAGGTTGCATCAGATACAAAACCTTTTCAATTGGAGGCTACATATGTATATAACAAAGATGTCCAAAACAAGGTGCATTTTTAACTTAATATGTCAGGTATTAAAGCAAGACCGTATTAAAAGTTCTTACTATTTCACTCTTCCAGAAATTCTTCCTACAAGTGAATTGATTCTTTTAAATTTTAGCTGCTTTCCTTTGCCTCTTGCATGAATCGACACAAACTGCAACAGCTGAGGCACAGAAAGACTACTCTAACCAGCTTTGTACTGACCTGTTCCAGGATATGTGGGATATTCCAATATTCTGTGACAGTACCTCACTGCATTGTGCTGTGTCCCAGTTTGCTGAGTTGGGCTCTAATTTCTTGGTCTCCAATATACCTGCAAAAACAAGATCCAAGGATAGTAAGTAGATTATGTCAGGGGTGATGTTTATCACAGAATTATGAGTACACCGATAAAACTTTCTCGGAACCTGGCTTTTCTCAACAGCATAAACCAAATTTTGTCTTTCAGAGACAGGTCCACCTGGATAAATATCATCATATAATCACCCAGCCATTTCTTTTCCAAAAGATGTGGGGGGATCGTTTTGCTGATATTCTGTGAAGAACACAGTTGTGTCTCAGCAGACTCAATAATGCTTAACTGGGTTGTCTCCAGATCTTGCTTGTTGACAGGCTTCCTCATAGGCAGAGGCACTGAATAGATTCTGTACCTTTCTTATGCTGACAGAAGTCCCTGAGTGTGCCTCATACGTAGCAGCAGCCTGTCAGGCCAGAGGGACAGAGATTCTTCAAACAACACAGGAGCTTGAGTAGGAGCTGATTCAGATCAAGAATGAGTCAAAACAAGAGAACATGGGGCGGGGCTTGCATTCAGGAAAGGGGATTTGTCCAGAGATATGAAAGAAAAATTTCAGTAGTTTCTGAATTGAAGGGGGTCTAACTGGAGCAAATCTTGGAACTTGTGGAGCTTCGCAATCATTGTACCAGAGGTCCAGTCATTTTTTTACAAAAGGCATAAAAATATTGTGTCTTAAGCATTTTGCATAGAAATCAGCTTTGTCAGCTCAGATCCTGGGCTGTGGCATTAAACATTCCTCTGACTCTACCCACAGAGACAGCTCTGTAACAGCAATTTTCCAAAACCCTTCAGGTTTCTGTTACCACTGAAAACTGATGTCAGAATCTTTGCAGACTGTCTTACTAAAACAGGCAAATGTTTTTTTGTTTTTCCTCTCTAATTTCTTAAAAACATTATAGAATCACACAATCTTAAAACATTTCTGAGCTGCCCTGGAATTTCAGCTAGCCTACATTTGTATCTATCCAATGCCAGTTTGACAGCCCCTACCTGTTTCCTCTGAACCCCACAGTACTGTATAAAATGCCTTCAAAATTTAGCTAGGTTTCATGTAAGAGATAAACTTGAAATTTTGGGACAGATGAAAAGATAATTCAAATTGTAATTATAACCATTTACCCCATGTAAAGCTTACCCTTTACACCATAAAACCATTTTCTCAAATTTGAATTTTGTTTTGTTAAGCCTAACTTAGCTTCTAATTTAATCTGTAATTAATTACTTTCAATATTCTGAGATCTTAGGGCATCGAAGCTCCCCCTGAATTGAAAAGAACAAATAATTATAGTTTAGTATTTAATTTAAAGTTATGCATTAGTAATATTTTATATTCTGAGAGACAATGGTTCTACAGACAGAAACACATTTGTGGACGGACACTTTGTAGAAGTACATGGAAGACAGAGTTCAGCTGTCTAGAACTCTACAGTCCTGATTCTAAAAAAAAATATACACACACAGAGCCAGGGATTCAACACGTTGAAGAAGACAAAGTAAGATTTTCATCTCCTTCCTCTCCTGCCACTAGTGTGCTTAGGCGCTGCACATGGGTCACAGACCCTATACATCCCACAGATTATCCATCTGACAGCCAAAAGGCTGACATGAGCGCAACACGGAGGACACGCAGTGTGTTACTCCGTATGCGCCTTCCATGCACACAGCCTGCCCAGCACCCCAGCTGCACGGGGTCTCCTCTGTCGGCGTAGCCAAACGGGCAGCATCTGCATAGGGCTCATCACAATGCAAGCAAACAGAAATATGCAATTTTCAAGTGTTTGCTCTGATTTCACATGATGTGTTTCGCGTCTTACTGCTGCATAGGCTCGCTCCTGCCTGCTCCGTTTCACCATTTTGGCCCAAGACTTTGTCTGCTCTGTAGAATATGTCTTTAATGGAACTATTCTCATGAGCATTTGTCTACATACAAGATCAGTGCTCAAGCAAAACATGTTACTATCCTCTCTGAATCCTCCCATACTATTGCGAAGTTAAAGCAATTTGTAACAAAGGATTTGAAGCTCATTATTCAATAATGGGTGTCATTCAGATTTCAAATTCTATCTCGTTCCGCTAATTACATGTCAAGGGTTTTTTTTTCTCCTTTTCCAACAGAAAAATAAGGTGCTGCCACTGGCAGTCTGCCTGAAAGGTTCAAATGTCAGGGCAGTAATTTTGAATGGAATGGATTTGAGTCAACCGATACGAGAATAAAAATAGCTACTAGAGCTTCCCTGACAAGTTGCCGTGACAGTGAAAAGCTTAGATCCGCTTTCATCCACCTGCCTGTATGACTTGGGCTCTGTCCTGGATGGTACAGCACAAAATGCAACACCAGAAGAATAAAACACCTGGCCTAAATTCTCTGTGGCTTTTCCCACAGCCAGGACTAACGCTTCCTCCTTTACTTTCTCAGGTGAGGAATTAAGGGAGTATCATGGCCTTGCCTTGGCCAAGAGCTGAACATGGTGCACAGCGGGGCTGAGCACAGTGGGCCACAGCCAGCAGGACATGATACTTCGGGAGAAAGAGCAGTTCTGTGATTATGAGGGAGGAACTGCAATTTAGATACAGTCACTGCAGCACAGCATGGGGGTCAGGACAGGATTCAGATCAAGCTTCCATTGAGCAAGTTGTCCACTGCAAGGGCATGCAACGGCAACTCAAGCTTCTGACAACCCAGCTATATATCTGACTTCAGTACCTCACTGATGCTTTAATCCACTTCCTATATTTATATTCTACATGGCTTTTAACAGCTCTTGCTTGTCCAGGTTATATAAAAATAAATTTCAAACAAACACAGGAGTTATTCTGCACTGGCTGGTTAACATTACTTCTGGTTTGCTACTTCTGGCTATCAGTAAAGGTCTGAAGATGGCACTGCTTCTTATCCCCCTGAAGGCTCAGGGACACACAGAAAAGCAAGCAAAACCACAAAAAAATAAAAGACACCCCCCTCCCCCCCGCCCAAAAAAAAAAGAAAGAAACTTTAAATGCTGGAAATACGCAGAGACCAAAGAGAAGGCTTTAAGTTGCTGGATGTTATATCGCCCAGACAATTCAATATCATACAACTTCAAGTCATGTAACTTCTCCCATATACAGAAATAAGTGTCCCATGGAATTTCACTAGAACAGCATTTAAGAAAAGTACAACAGAGGAAGTATCTCCAGGGGGCCAATTCCCCTCTTGAATATGCTCACCTATTTCAGCATCTCTTTAATTTGAAATTTTATGAAGACAACATGTAACCTGACTTGCCTCCAAAGAGAACACGATTTGCAACATGTCAGGTGGCTACTCTGATGAGCAGGAGAGAAGGGGGGATGGAGCTTTCTCCCCAGCTCCTCTGGCATGGTGGTCAAACAGCCTCTGAAGACTTCCTAGAAGAAACCTCCATTCAGGTATAGCAGAGGGGCCAAAATGAATAGGATCAGAGGGTCAAGGCTATTTTGCCTCTTTGGACCTCAGCTTCCCTAATGTAAAATAAGAAGAGCCATCCTGACCTCTGCTGTAAAGCACTTAAAGAGCTACAAATTAGAAATGATAAATAACGATTAGCCATCATTATTCAATGAGGATTCAAGGAAAAGGTGAAACCTGGGTTATGGAGATAAATGAGATGACTTTAAAATTCTTGGAGAGGACATCCTCAGGACAGAGATATTTGAAATAAGGGGCTCTGTGTTCTCTCCCTCCTCCCTCGCGGACAATGGCATCAGGAGGTAGGAAAAATGCTGATTTCTCCTCAGACCTGCATGTCTTCACCATAGCAACTGGTAACTAAATATTCTTGAATTGAAAACAGTCTGGGACAGGTATGTCTCAATAAACACAATATAGTCATGCTGTTTGGCCATTTTGTTATCCATTTCATATTTCTTTAATATTATCACTCACAGGCTGCCTGAGAAATTTAAATAAGCAGCTGTGAAAAGCACCACAGAAATAAAAATGGGACATTTAAATAGTTTAAAGGTTTCCGGGCAAAATATGTAGCTGCATGAGACCAGCTCATGTGTCCAGAACTGTCATATGTATTAAAATGTCCTTTAAACATTGAAAAACTGTGTCCTGTCTTCCTCCATTATGTGTTTTATGGACCCTTTATGGCTGCCGCCTTCTATTTATATGTATCTGGTTTCCATCTACCATTCTCAAAAATCCTTCCTCCATCAACGTTTTCAGTTCTCCTGCTATCTTTCAAGACTTTTTCTCTAGCCAAGCTGTTGTGCTAACCTGGCTTCTCTGAAGGCGCTGTCTGCAGCTAATTCTGTGCAGAAAAGCCACCAGCCTGGAAAAGCAGCAGGGAAGGTTCAATTAAAGGCAGTACAGAAGACGTGCTTCATGAACGACCTCTCTCCTGCTTTCCAATGACACATCAGCCTCCTTGATCATTCCTACAGATAACAGCAAAAACAACAAATGACACAAGAGAAAATGACTTGTCAAAATAGATGATGACCTGTGCCACCAATTTCCCTATTAAAGGGATGGGTTTGCTTCTTACTGGCACTTATTTTCCGCTAGGGATGTATCAAGGCTCAAAATTCTCAATCTGTTTCTGTTGTTAGGCAAGAGATCTCTCTTTCAACTTTTATTTCTGTGGTGGGACACAAGATTAAACACAAAATTAATGACCAAAATGCTTTTGCCTCCTGAAAGGACAAAATTTGCTGTTGAATATTTCCAAGATCTTTGATTTACACCTCTTCCTCCCAAAATGTGTTTTCACTTGTCTTACTGGGGTATCTTCAGGCTTTTCCAGGTTCTTCCTTTTTTTCCAAGACATAACCAAACTATGCAAGGAAAGCAGCGCAACACTGTTCCCACACAGACAAAAGCCCTAGAAAAGTGGTATGTTTAACAGCTTTCAGCCAATCTAAAGAGCTTGAGGAGATTAGGAGAGAGAATTCTCTGTTAATGCATATTGTTGTGGTATAAGGAAAATCACCTAGTGACTGCCAACCTTCAGGCTTACCTGCTTGGGTTACAGGCTTATGCCACAACTAACCCAGCATGGTCTGAATTAAATTCCAGGTAAAATGGTCAGAATCCTTCTGTACCCTTACATGGTCTTACTCTCCCGAAGGGGACAGCTTCTGTCTACTCATCCATATACAGATTCCCTGTACTTGGCTCTGTACACAGAGTCCTAAGAATCTGAGTTCAGAAACTATGTTCTAGATTTCTTAAACAAACAGTATATACTGGAATAGTTACAGCCATGGATTAAAATAACACCTAAATGATTTTTTCCAGGCACTCAACAATACAGTATTTTTTTCATCCAACAGCCTTTCATGTGACACTTTTATATAAAAATGTTTATAGGAAATAGCAGACTTTCCTTTTGTTCTTCAGGTTACATGTAGCCCCATAAAATGCAAATGCTGAGTGAAGTCATAGAACTACCTGACACTTAAAAATGAACACATCTAAGTATCCTGCTCAAGATCAAATGGTGGCTCCCAGCAGCTAAACGGATATTTCAAACACTGGATAACTGATTTGCTTCCTGGCCTCCAACTGCCACTTTTAACGGGGACTTACACAGTGAACCTTTACTAGCAAAGACTATGGGCGTTAGGGGGTCAAAGAAAGGTGGTTTCCATTTGCACTTCTGCAGTGTGATGGCCAAGCCTTCACCTTTGTGCAGACTTTTAAAACTTGAAATGAGGACTGGGGACTGTCACAGAGACAAAACACGTCAAGGAACACAGAGGTCTGCAGCACACCAGAATCTATGCACTTTCTACCGGACCTCTAAGAAAGCTGGCAACAGCTGCTGGGGAGTGCCAACCAAAAAAACAGAATCCACTTCTGCAAGGGCTTTTCCAAAGAACACAGAATGCTTCAAATCATCAGAGAACTTCCTAGATTCTCCCATCTGAACAGTTCAATAATGATGTAAAAATGTCCATTGTGTTCAGTTTTCCCTTTCTCACATCTTCCCTCCAAAGTTTTAGGAAGGGTGTTTTTCCACAAAAATGAAAACCAAAAAGCCAAAAAAGTCTCAGAACCAATTTTCAGCTAACACCTTCACCAGCAGCACACACAGAGGGAGGCACATGAAGCCGCTTGGCACAACAAACACGAAGTTCTCCAAGCTGAACTCAATGGACATTGGCTGGCAAGGCCTACAATAGTAGGCAGTAAATGCTTAAATTTGCTGGGCAAAAGGCAACAGGAGGCCCTCCAGCTGAGTGGGAGCAACTCATAAGCAAGCAGCAGAGCTTTCCTAAAAAGCAGCCTTCCCAAGAAGGACCTGTCTTTCTCCTCTTTCATTCTTGGTAGAGAGTCGCCAGGGCTGTGCTTCCCTTCCCTCTGTCCTTCCTTGCATATGGCGTGCTTTTTTAATCAAGTGATTCGATCACTCTTCTTTCCTCTCACTAAAGAGAAACGTCCAACCCTTCAGCACACTGACTGCGAACACCTGTGAGAACAATGAACAAGAGCAACACAGGGCATGCCATGATACATGGCCAACGGATGGGAATGCTGCATGCCCTCGGGCTACGCTGGCTGCCCAAGGTGTGTCTTCCCTCATGGCTGCCCTGTCAGCAGCTGCAACGCTGCAGCTCACCGTGCCAGGGACACAGCGGTACTTAGAGGGATACAACTGCTTGTGGGGTGGTGTGTGTACTGGCTGGGTGACGTGATGCCAGCTAAAAACTTTGGGACAGGGAAAATCTGTTGGGGCAGGAATTTCTTGCATGTCCTTTGCTAGCGGAGGAAATCCATCGCCAAGTTACACGTTGGGTACAAAGAAGCTGCAAGCTCTCTTCACATCTGCTCCCTCACTGTCAACCACGGGAAGAAAGCAGTTGCTACTAAAGAAAAAGGGCTTAATATTTTGCCATGTTCCTTGTCATGATTTTTCCCCCTAAGGCCTTATCTCAGTTCTTACGGAAGTAAATTGGCAGTTAAGAAACGCTGGCAGTTAGGAGTGCTATTGCTGTAGGGCTGCTTTGTTTCTCAGTGTAAATAGTCAGTATATTTTACATTTACCATCTGAGCTGCAGTCAGCCACAAAACCTACACTTTCAGCCTTGCAGCTGCAAGGGGCGATACCACACGTCCATGCAGAGGTGACTTTCCGGAGGGGATGCTGAGGTGCCTGCTCTTGGGTCTCCCTGAGCATACCCAGGGAAAATACAAGGTTTCCAGGCAGTTGGCACAGACTCAGTTTCTTTTGCACAGTGAATACAATTGACCAGCGGTATGACATATTAGACATTTTAAATTGACAGAATTTATCCAAAGAAAATGCTGTTAATTTGAAATACCTTGTTCCAAACCTTCCCCAGGTCAGAAGGCACTTGAGCCAGGATCCAGCTTGGATTCCCACTTTGAAGCTGATGATCCTAAAAGTTGAGGTCTAAAACCAAATTAAAATATACCAACAATAAAATTTTCTACAAATCAGAAACTGTTTTTCACCACCGTGGAATGTGTTTCATTGAAGGCAAAAAATGAGAATCTTGGCAAAGAATCCCAAATTTTATCACTTATTTTTTCCAAGGGAGTCCTGCAATATTTATTACCTACATATGATGAGCATAATGGAATTCATTCTAACATGTCATCCAGAAGACAGTTCATGAGAAAGTAAAAACATGGTTTTTAGAGAGTAGAACCAAGAGAAACGCGATTGAGACTTGGCCATTTCAACTTTTTTAAAAGCTTATCCATTTGCAGCCATGGTAAACTTCATTTCCTCGCACTCAGGACGCGCACCTGACAGTCTGACCACACAACCACACTGTACTTTGAAGTAAGGGTGAGCCTGCAGTCAGACAAACAAATTGCTTCAGCTTGCACATCTCTTTCTGGCATTTTTGTCTTTCTTCAAGAAACAACTTGGATAAAAGCAAATCTCTTGAGAGGAAAAATATGTTTCCATTTAGTGAGGGACCATCACTTTATCCATCCTCAGACTGAGAAATGAGTAGCATTGAGCTCAAGGACAGGAAAAGGAATGCACAAATCTTGAACTAGCTGATGAGCAGCATTTCCATGGGAAGGCAGGAAGAGTGTCAAGGTGCAAAAAAATGACCTCTGCAGCCCACATGAGGTGTAGCACATAGGGTTTTCAAAGCAAGCACATCTTTGGTGTACAACAGGAAAATCATAATTCCTTTTGAAATAATTCCCAAGAAAACTGACAGCACTCTGAGAACCGAAAGTCACTCTGGGCAAAAAAGCAGCACCATAGGTTACAGGAGAGATTCAGAGAAGCCAGGCGGTAGAGGAAGAGACCCAGCAGTGCTGTCTGGATTCAAGCAGGCACTGTCATACATAGTCACATACAGTCACCTGCCCTTTCGAAATCAGCCCCCATTCCCAGCTAGAAATAGACCTCTGGGATGTAAGAGGGGAAGGGGCAGGCAGAAAAGGAGGAATTACCCTCCCCCTCGCCTGTGCTGGCTGTGTCTGCAGGCACAAGCAGGCCGCAAGGTCTGTGAAGCAATAAGATACATGACTCGCTGATGACATGACAGGGCTTAAAAATAACATTGCTGATTGGAAAATGCCACTGCATATCCACTGTGCAGGACACACTCTTGGGGCTAACTGCAAACATTTCAGAAGTTGTCTTGGGGGGGAGTCTAGATCTTGAAAGGTGGATAACAACAGCAGATCACTTGGTGAAAAAAGACAATTCCCAGGTTTATTCAGTCATCCTGAGGGTACTCTGAAACTGCCTGCTGCATCAGAGCTGCCAAGGGAGGAGACACTGAGGTCTCCAACATGTGCGTTACTACAGATAATTAGACCTTATTTAAGTGTTTAACTAGACAACAAATGAGCTCAGGAGAGCCGCAGAGTTCAGGATTAAAACTGTTCCAGAACTCGGGCATGGATATGGCTGAACAAAAAGCCACTTCTACACAACCCAAAGTAAGTTGTAATAAAATAGTTTAGGAAATGTCTTTTTACTTTGCATGCACTGAATAATGGGTAATTTCACAACATCTAATGCCCATATTTAAGAGATGCTTTTACAAACCAAATTCAATGAGTTCTGCTCAAGGGACTCTCTTGCAACACTGTGGAACATGCAATATCCACAGGTATTGCAACATCTAATTGCAAAATAAAGGCTATTTTCCTCCAAACCTCCTCATGCCCTCCTTTCAGCCAACGATGACAGTGTTACATGGGGATAGTTTTCTTTTGGGTTAGTGAGTTGAATCAGCTCAATAATCATCTGACAGGCATGCAACACATCCAACTCAAGGGAAATAGCAGAATTGTAAGGCCAGGAACTAAGAAGAGGAGTAACATCTCTCCTGGCAGTAACACTAAGCTATTAGCACAGCTACTTCTGACACTGCAGTGCTACTCACAAACTACTCAGCTGTCCCCTTGGTTAAAGAAGAGAGTTCTGCGAGTCAGTACTGTAACCCAGGAGCTGCAGCATGGACAGGAAAGCAATGCTGCACTCACCACACTCATTGTGGCCACAGTTACAAAGATCTGGGAGAGGCAAAGTTGTCATGAACACACATTGGCCCAGAAGAAACAATTATCTGAGTGACAAGCTAAAAAAGGGAGCTTTTAAATACACCAGCTTGGAGATCAAGCACAGCAATTCATGACCACTGACCAAAGAACAGTGGGTATCTTGAAACAACTTACGCAATGCAATGTTTGCTGGTACCTCTTCCCTTTCCTCCATGTTCTCAGCTGGTCCCTATGCTCTGATCACCTTTTTAGTGCACATTCCCTATTTTTCCTCTATATAGTCTAGCCAACTTCTACCTCTTCCTCTAACTTTCACATCAAAATCACTGGGAATGAAGCATCACTACGCCTTGTTACAGAGAGACAAAGCACAGTACTGAAACAGTTTACGTGATAAACTGAACTCAGCTCCTGCTGATTGCAGGAGAAAAACAACATCCTCCAGAAGAGTTCAAGTGAGACCCAGCTGAAGGTCAAAAGGCTCTGGAGGACCCCCCATCCCTCCCACCCACAGGTCAGTGACACAGCCAGGCTGACCTGCTGGCTGGCAGCTGCAGATGGAGGGCTCCTCTTCCCCCCTGCTGTTGTTCTTCTCTCCCCTGTTCCTCCCACTCCAGGTGCCACCTGTGCAGCCCAGCCCCTTCAGTGGCAGGAGCCCTACTAATTATTCAGTTCAGCTCACCAACAGGGCAGAAAATTTAACTTAGTCGTTAAGTCTTACAAACTAAGCAGGTTGAGCAGGCCATGGTGGTGCGCCAGACCTGATGCAGGGAAGGCAGCAGGAGAACGCATTGGGGGACAGAAAGGTGGAAGGAGCAAGATTGCTTCCAATCATCAAACCATATGTGACTTCTGCTTGTGGAGCGCGTACCAAGTCTCTATATCTCTGTGTAATTCTGTCACTGGGCACTCAGACACTCTCAAATAAGAGTGAGAGGAAGAGGTTACCTGATCAATCAAGTATTTCCTTCAGCTGCCATTCTTTTTCCTAGAGGAAGCCCTGGCTTGTATAAGCTACTCAAGAAGCAAACATCAAAGGACTCCTCTATCACTTAGTCAGGGTAATAGACTGTACTTGAACTCTACTCACTGAAGTGAAACTTCTTAAGCTGAGAGCTGAAGTTAAATTTGTTATACCTGGCAAACTGCCCAAGAGGAAATGGATCCAGGGCAGAAGTTTGTTTGTTAGAGAGCGGTGAGAGATTGACACTTTTATAATAAGCCACAAAAGCAGAGAGAATAGAAAGAGCTGCTGAAACTACTGATTGTTCTAAGATCTACTCTTAATGCTGTATTGGTTACGAGACCTCCTTTTAGTAATTGGCAAATAATGGAAAACAGAAAGCGTGAAACATCAGTAAGGAGTTTGAGCAAAGATTCCGCACATGAGGCTGATTTAAAATAATAGGAGGAAAAAGCACATAATCAGCCACATTAGGTCCTTTGCATACAGTAGCTGTCACTTCATAAACAGATTGGGATCAAAGACACTCTTTCACTAAAGACACAAGGTACTGCTGCCAGTTCTGTCCACACTTTGCATTTCAGACCATTGTGCGCCCACACCCTGCCCACCAGTGTGAAAAAGGTGGTGTAAGGAGCTCTCAGGCGTTTGATAACGTACACTACAACACACAACAAGGATCCCACTCTGGTGTGCCATCCTGTAGATCTGCTTGCCTATGTGCCTAGAACTATGTAAGCTCATGGACTCATGGCTCTGGCAGACAGCCTCAGTCAAGCCAAGCTCTAGAAAGCTAACAGAAAATTTGGACTTCGCAATTATGGGATCATCTTCTAAATAAGAAATTGGAAGTAGCTTCTTGACTTTGGGATTAATAAGAGTTACCTCTTTATTATATATTAACACTAAAAATATTCCATGGTAACATGACATTTTGGGATCTCCTTTACTGTCAATAACTTGTAAGCTGCATTAAGATAGTTCAAACTAATGAAACCCCCCAACAAGCACAAAAGCAGTACATTTAGCAAAAATATCAAGAGACTTGATCTCCTCAGGAATTTTTTTAGTATTTCTTTCCACCTCACTATGCCTAGAGTATAGTTTAAGGAGCTGATTAGCTATACAGATTTAAGAACAATTCCAAATATGAAGAAGTGCTATTGTGCACATTTGGTAATGACTCATGCAAAGTTTATTGCACACACTTTGCAACATGGAGGAATTCTAAATATTATTATATTCCATTCCTTGGTATTTTGTTCCTTTGGTAAAACATTTTACTTGGAAAGGCTTTGTCTAAAGGTTAAACAGTCCCCATGTAATCTATGAATGAAACAGAAAAGCATGCTTAGATGTCTGGTCCCAGCTGCCAGAGTCCCATACCTGCCACTACTCCCAGGCCACACAGACACTGGCAGCTCCCAGAGTATATCCCAGGACTCTCACCTAATCCTTTCCTCCTGTGTGGACAAGGCAGCCTGGGATCCAACCATCAGACTCACCACACATGCAGAAAAAGAGTTTTCAGGTGACTCTAGACATTCCTTATCTTTCCAAAATTAAGAATCAAAGCACATGGAAGCATGCTATGGATCAGTCTGAGGCCATGAGCTGCCAAAGTGACCCACACTAGCTCTGCCATACACCACAATAAGAGATGCAACTTGAACACTGTCCAAATTACTTTCCTGTAGCTTCTGCCCAGGCCTTGGAGAGACTGTCTCTTGGGAAGGAAAGATTAATCAGTAAGCATTTGTCCATAATTAAGTAAATAGGCTATTGGACAAATTTAATAAAATAGCAAATAGCTAATAAATTATTTTAATACCACAAGACAACAAAAAAAGAGAAAAAAGAGAAAGCACCCTAAAGAGAAACAGGAAAGCATGAAATCATATTTTGGCTTTCTGCACAAGAACTACAGAATAAATCATATGTTGTTGATACATTGCTTTTCATTCTCACCCATTAGCTATTCTGACCAAAACTACAGCAACTCTGCATGTGAACAGAGGGACAGGGCTGGTGGAAACTGTTTCGTTCTTCAAAGCTAAGAGAGCAGTAAACAGGTAATGTCTTTACCTTTAAATTAACAGTTTCACCTAACAGGGCTCTCACTTTTCCAGCTGCAAATCACTAAAGCATTTGCCTCCTGAGCTCAGGGAAAAAGCCTCCAGAGACCATGAGTCAGTGAATCAAAACTGTTTTGGGTCCCATGGCAAAGAACGTACTTTGCACTCAAAAATAGATACATTTCTTGTGGGAAAAACCAGTCCAGCTCCTTCCTCTCCCATAGATAATAATGCAAAATGTCAGACACCTCCCAGCCTCTGTTCCCAGGAGATCAATAGCTTTGCAATGATTACTTCGGTAGTTTTTTTGTTTAAAGGTTAGCATATGTCTAAGCGGAAATTGTGACCCAACAACCACCAAATACAGCTGACTGCTTATGGGAGGATGAGGCGTGGGACGCAAGGTTGTCACTAGTGTCGAACTGCTATGGCTGCAAAAAGCAGCAGGATTCAGGCACTTGGAAGACACAAAGCTGGGGCACAAAGGCAAGGCCAGGAGATGTGGAAAGGCTGGGTGCAGGGGAGTGGCCAGTGTCAGCTGCAACAGGGATGAGCTAACGTGCAGGGAAAACCTACTGGCATGCTTGTGTTTGTATTTACGCAGTAGAAAGCCCACGGGATTCATTTACTGTGTTGACAGTATGTCCTGTAGGTTGGGGGCTGTACAGAGCGACATTGGATTACTGTGCTGCTGAAGTTTGTTGGCTGAATTTGGGCTAAAACCTTAGAGCAACGTGAAGTGAAACCACTCTACTCAAAGATAGTACTCCAGGCTGAAAAGTGTGCCATGTATGCCTTTTTAACTAAAAAGCTTTCAAGCAGTGGGTTCAGTGACTCTGGCGTAAGAGCACTTGCAACCCTCATGCCGTAACAGCTCCGACAGTGCCGCGGAGCCAGCCGGGACCTGCAGCGCTCCTGCCCCTCCGTCCTGCTGCAGTGCCAAGCAGCACAGCTCAGCCTGCGCCCCGCTGAGCTGACCAAGCAGAGGGGCTGAGGTCATTGCACAGCGTCGTTGCAACACCACCGTGTCAGGCCACAGCACTGCGACGTTGCATAGGGCCACAGCTAATCAGGCGTTGCTGCTACTCATCCTCAACCCTTCTGGATGCCCCGGCACTGCCCATTACACCTGTGTGAACTTTGTGCTGAGTTTGCAGACAGTGATCTCTGGGCCAGGGACGGAAGCATGGACAGAGGCAAGGATACTCCCCAGAAGTTATTCTGCTCTGTTGTTCCCACTTCACCGGCTAATTCCTACATCAAATGCTTGGAAAGAAAAAAGAAAAAAAGTCCCAGACAGGCAGTTAAACGGAACTTCAGGCTGTGAGCTACCACAGCAGGCTCTGCAAAGCTCTTGCAGTCCCCGGGGAGTTAGGAAAAGGGGGAGGAAATATCACAAGAGACGGCTTTGCTTACTCACATCGTTGGCACAGACACACTTGTTTACATTGGATTGGCCTCATCTAAACTTTGCTGGAGGTTGACCATAATATTTACAAGCTAAAAGAACAATTATGTAGCTGAGAGCAGCTAAATGGAACAAAACAAATCCAGAGAGGCAGAAATCATGTCATTTGCGAAAGTCAAAAAAACAAACCGAGCCATCGGACCACACATCCTCCCCACAGCGTACAAATTTACACCATGGCACTATTCGTGCTGCTTTACTGCAGTATGGATGTTCTTTAAGTTTATAAACACTTCTGGTCCTTATGTGCTCCATGTACTGATTTGTACCATAAAAATTTATATGAAAGGATATTTCCTGTGCCTCGTCGGTTTGTTTACAGAGTCCACCTTTAAAAGACCAATATTCTTTCCTTCGGGGCCTGTTTACAGTCTGCACCTGTGATGGTTTCTTCAGTTTGAATCTCATGGGCTGTATTTATTACATAACTGTTTTCCCTCTTTCAGACACCATTAATCATCCCTCTGTCAAGATCTTCTTCCCACACCAGGCTTTACTGTACATTCCTTGAATTTTCGTACCATGATGTCAGTCCAGAAGTGGAACAAAGATAATAATGGCTCAAGATTTTCTTTCAAATGATCCCTTTTCTCCAAAACTATATATAAAATAACAACCTAATACTCACCATGGAATTCGGAAAGGACCCAGTTTGGGGATTTGTGGCCCTCTCATATTCCATATCCTTATTTCCTGAAAACTAAGTGAACACAGGCAGAACGATTTTGGACAAATGACTGCAGAAATACAGAGACCAAAGCAAGCACAACACGGCTTTCTAATCAATGGTAAAGCAACTAGGCAAGTATATAAATTACGTCTGCAAATGTTTTGAAAAGAGTTTGCCAACTATGCTTGAAAAATTATGAAATTCTTTCACACTTTTCAATGTTTGGGAAAGTGAGATTGTTGCATATATTTAACACTTCTTTGCCACTGTAAATTATTTCTTATGTCTTTGAATAGCAAGAAGAAAAGAATGTGAGACGCAATTTCCATTTGTTTGCATGTTTTAGGGATAGAATGGTCTCCGAATTATTAATTATGACCCTCAGTTTATGAAAGAAAACGCTAATAATCTGGCAAATCACTATCCTTGGGCAAACACTCATCCTACTGTGGTTTTGACCCAAGTACTCAAAGTAGGTAGCTTCCAACTAAGTACAGATCTCTGCCTTATTTTGTTATAAGACTAACATTGTAAAGAGTAAAGACTCCAGATAACATCACAGCAACGTATCAGAAGAGCAGTGCTGTAACATGTCTGGCTGTCAACAATCAGCCCATAAAAATACCTAGGCAGCTCTGCTCTTCTCTTGGAGTAAAGCTGAGAGCTGTTCAGGCAGAACAAGATTTGTTTTATTGACAGATTTTACTGTTATCTGTTACCCACCAGTGGGCTCCATTCGCAGTTTTCAGCATAGAGTAATTGCTTATTAGAGACATTAGCAGGTTGTTTATTTGAAAACTGTTATGCTAATAAGGAGCAATCATATTAGCAAGGTGTGCTCTTTACAACTTTATTTGTTTATCCTCGGGGACTAAACTTCTGAAACCCCAAACCTTTTGTTACATACTGAAAGACTTGAAAGGAAAACGTCTGAAGTTTTTTTCATGTCTGAGAAATTTGTCCAATAATAATCAGTAGTTTTATTATCATCATAAATAACAGGAGCTGTCTCTGACAGAACGATATTCATAGGATTGAAGGCCATTCTGAACACAACCGTTTACTTGCTAAGCAGCCTGGAAAAATTATGTTGCTGCTGTATTTGCATATTTTCTTATTATAAATATTACCATAGCTATAACACACCAACTTTACTATACTATTAAGCCCAAGGGAAAGGAAGAAATTAAGTGTAGCATAACTTCTAAGGCTGCAGGAAAGCACCTGTTTCGCTTCTCCTTTGAGCCTTAGGGACTTTCTGACCTCGGACTCACCAATAAACTCCCTTTATGATAACTTAGATGGGATTAGTTGTATTTACACGTCCCAAAATGTCTAACAAACCAAGAAGTGCTTACAGCATATTCGCACTCTTGCAAGAAAAAGTTTGCACCATTGGCACAGCTGAAAGTTGTTGCTGTTTACTGTTTTGCTGTGCTGGGCATTGTGTTGCGCACAGCATAACTTTCAGGCAAAAATTAAGAAAACAGTCTTGCAATGGGTAGTGCCCAGAAGCACAGTAGAGTTGCAGTGATTCCAACCTGACTGCACGCCAAGCAGCAACACTTATTATTATCTATACTGCAGTAGCACACAGACCCAAATTTGGGATCAGAGCCCAGTACTACTAGGTGCAAAGCAAACATGTAGGTGAAGAACCTCCTGACCCAAGAAGCTCATAATCTAAAATGATGACAAAAAAAAACCAAACAAACAAAACTATCGGAAAAACTGAAGAAGAGCAAGAAAATAGCAGGGCAAGGGAAGAAAAGAAGGAAAGAACAACTTGCACGGGGACTAACCAAACACAACTCAGCTCACCTCCTGCCTGCTGGCTCACCTCGGCAGTAACTGAGCATAGGATGAGCCTTTGGATTAAGTAATCAGACAAGTCTGTGTAAAAATTGAAACAGAATAGGCTGGATTTTGTTATGCAAATATATAGATACTAAGCATTGTACGTATCATAGTGTATTCCCTATCTCCCTGTTCCTATGTACATACAGACCTGCATGTGTGCTCATGTACGACTCATGATATAGCTAAGCTTAATTGAGTCTTATTGCAGCATAAGCAAAGCACTGAAAAAGGAGATAACAATGCAGAGAATCAGATATGTTGTATAAGAATCGCATGTGTCTGTGGGCTGGAGTCCAAAGCCAGCAATCCTGGTGTATTGTGGAGGCTCTTAGACCTGTGTTGGGGTCGATGTAGCTTGAGAATTAGCACGACTAGGCCGTTTAAGTAAAACAGTCAGCATAACTGAACAGGCCACTGGAAAGGACAGCTAAGAATAAACATGATGTGGGTTAGCAAAAACAAGATGTGTTCAAGGACATGGAGGCAGTCTGTTGCTATTAGCATTAGTGCATAGTTACCAATCATAAGGGAATATGGGGTGCGTGAACAGCGCGTGATTTATGTCTGTAGCCTATCCGAATAAGCGTGATCACATGTACAGATATGGAAAATGTATATAACCACGCAGACCAATAACGGGGAATCGGCTGTGCGTTGTATCAATGTGTGAGAGTCATTCCTGTCCCTGCATGGATGCTGAAACTCAGCAGACCTGAAATGGGTAAGCACACCTGGATAACTACCTGAACTTTCACTTCACTGAGTTCAGACGAGGAACAAGGGGCAGAAATCTTACAGCAAAACTAAAACTCTTCTTGCAGTAGTTTTTATAACAGTATCAGCAAAGAACAGAGAAATATATAAAAGGCACAATGCTCTGTTCCAAAGCCTCAGCCACTCCTTAGGAAAGAGACCTATCACTCTACATAATACTTTACAAATCAATGTTTGCTTCAAAACATGTCTATTAACAGTAAAACTTGCAGATCTCGCAGTTTCCCAGTCCTAGTACTGCCTTTGTGCTAGAGAAGTCTCTCTGAGTAAAGGCTACTTTACTTCACAGCAAGTCCAAAGAGTTCCTAGGGCTGAAAGCTCAGCTAAATATCTGTGGGCTGGGTGCCCTTCCAGCTAGCCCCCTGCTCTGGCAGGTACTCAGCTCCCCTCGGCTATGCCAGGGGATCCCACACTGTGCCAAAGGACTACCCTGCATCTGGAGTGTCAGGATAAAAGCCAGTTTAGACAGCTGAGAGCACAGCAGAGCACGCAATGTAGTCCCATGTTTTAAAACATAATTTCAGCAACCTCTTAAAACAGGTCTGTGCCCATTAAGGCTCATCCTTTAAGTCTTTACTGTAAATTGTGTGCCTGTGCATATGCTTCTTGCATCTGCTTCAGCAGGACGTGTGGCTTGCAACACATGATCCAGCAGAACGGGGAGCAGGACAGTCCCCTCTGCTTATCCTCCCCTGCCCTGGATTTTGCAGGCTGCTGTGTTTCGCCCTGCCGACACACAAGGGTGGCAGCCTAGGGGCGACAGCTTTCCAGACTCTTCCTCAGATACTTACATCAGCTGGCAGAAATTCTTCAGAGATAGCAAGAGGGCTAGATATTTACAAATGGTGTTTATTTTTCTGGAACAGCCTATGCAGTCAGCTTCATGTTCTCTTCATCAAAAAGTCTTGTGATCTGAATATCTTTAAGCCAGTCTCCTGTGTCTCTTGTCCCTCTTGATCTTTTTAAAAAAAAAAAAAAAAAAAAAAAAAAAAAAAA
>Ga0065711_1002809_pt1 | contig 40570 bp, 14 predicted proteins | sample Hoacrofraction12_FD_59098 | JGI IMG/M metagenome (GOLD analysis project Ga0065711, IMG submission 59098) | Hoatzin crop microbial communities from Cojedes, Venezuela - Epithelial fraction 12 v2 (version 2) | ecosystem: Host-associated > Birds > Digestive system > Esophagus > Crop | place... | reverse complement strand
GGCGGGAGCCCGCCGGCGGCCGGGCGAGCAGGGAGCCGGCGGCGCGGGAAGAGGGGCTGCCCCCCGAGCGCTCCGGCGTGGGGAGGTGAGGGGGAGGGCGCTGCTCGTTTCCCGCCCCCTGCTCGGCCGCTTCTCCGCCCTCCCCGTTCCTCCTCCCTCCCCGACGCGCCAGCCAGGCTGCGAGAGGGGCGGCCGGCCGCGCCGGGACGAGGGAAGGAGCTGGATGAAGACTTGCGCCTCAGGGCGGGCCGGCCAGCCCCTCGGGCATGACGGGCACCGCGGGGGACTCTGCCCTGCCCTGCCGCCGAGCGGGGACCCCAGGTAACCGCCCCGCGCGCCTTCCCCCTCAGCCGTCCCGACCCGCCGCCGGAGAAGTTCGGCTCCGGCCGCTTGCCGCGGGGCGGAGGAGGGAGGCGAGGCGGCAATCCGTCCGCCGGTTGGTGACAGCCCTCGGCGAGACCCCGCTTCGCGCTCTGGGAGCTCGGTCGGGTCCCCGAGGCCGCGCTTTCCGCGCAGCGCCTGTGCCGGAGGCTCGGCAGCGGCCGGCGGAAAGTTTCCCGCGGGGCGGCGAGGAGCGGGAGGGGGCCGGGGGCGCGGGGAGGAGGCGCAGCTGTGGCGGGGCGCTGCGGGCAGTGAGTGCCGCGGCGGGAGCGGTGCTGGCTGCGGTTCGCTGAGCTCCTTCCGCTCCGGCCTCCTCGGGTGCCGCTCGCTGCGGAGAGGCAGGGTTAAGTACCCGCAGGGGTGTCACGTTGGCGTCTTTAATAGCCGCATTTCGGTCTCCTGTGGAATTGGGTTACCTCCTTGTGTCAGCCTCGGTGCGTTTAGGAAAGGAAAACAAACAACGAAATCTTACCGGAAAGAAACGCGAAGCGGTACACCTGAGACTTCAGCGAGTGTGCTGTGTTCTGTGACACTTAAACTTACATCTACACTTAAATGCACTGCTGTTCTTTCGTGCTTTGCTGGGGCTTCTTAACTGAAAGTTTGAGGATTAAGTGTAAACTTTTAATACAAGAAGTGGATTATCGTTAACAGTATTAGAGATGAAATCCCACCTCAGGTGTTTCACAACGATTTTCTTCCCCTTTTGCTCATAGTTTATACAAAGCACAATAAGGCGGATTGATATTTTTTGATCAGTTCTTCTAAAATCATTTGAGTAAAAAGTGAACAGAGTGCCCCGCAGAGGTTCTAGGAACCTTTGCTGCAGAGTGAAAAAACAACATTCAGCAGTCTTAAAACAAAAACAAAAAAATCTATACCTCCAAAAGCCCCCTTGCTTACCAGCCCAAAGAAAGAAGTGTACATTGCAAACTGCCCTGAGAGTGAACAGGTTGAAGTCGTTTCAGACAAGGCGAGGTCCCCCTAGTAGTGAATGTTATGCACTAACTCCCTTGGTTAAATTGGAGATAATCTACCTTAAGAATTTTCAGCTGCAGTTCTGTTCTACTTCCGAGTTTTGAAGTACCAAGGTAATCCCCCAATGTTTGTTGCAAAAGCCAAAGGAAAAACTTAAGTGCAATGAGCTTAATTTCGTTAGATCAGGAAAGAGTGTGTAGCATTTTCTTTTGTGTTTAATAATATGAGAAATTTGGAACTAAATTTAGGGGAGCATTGAAAAGAAGACTAGATCGAGCAACACGGTTCTCTTACTGCAGGTAATGCCCATGATTGTTCACTGGACATCGATAAGGCATTGTACTTAAGGTGATTTTCAGATTGGGATTTTTCTTAATGAACACACAGATATGTTCCCTGAGAAGGTCTATCACAGTTAATGACCCAGTGCAGCTTGGAGACTACTTTATATACGCTGATTTTTTTATTAATGGACTTTTACATTAAGCTGAGTGAGGGCTGAGGAAAGAGAAGTATAGGCATGTATAAAACTTGAAATGCTTCCCACTTTGATATGTCTTGTTCTTTGGTGTTTGTTTGGGGTTGTTTTTTGTTTGTTTGTTTGTTTTTTTTGTTAGCTTCAAATGTAACCTCTCAGGGCTTTCATGCAAGTGCCAGATTTCATTCAACATGTGAAACAGTCTGTAGTTCTTACTTCCTTTGAAAGATGGATATGACTAGGGAATTACCATTTTTTTTGACAGCATGACAGTTAAAACTTGGTTTGCATAGGAGCGAGCATGTGTAGTGCATAGTGCATTAAAACAAGGTGTCATTCTAAACTGTCACTGACTAACTTTTCAGTGTGTTTTTGTGAAAGTGAATGTATCACTTGTAAAATGACTGATAGGATGTAACTAAGAGGCAAGAAGTAACTAATGTAGTAATGTAGGGTCTAATTTAAGATTTTGAGTACAGATTTAATATTCGGATGCCTATGAATTTAGTGCTTAGTTCTGCAGACAGGTGTGCGAGTTAATTTTCTTCATGTTGGCATCTCGGTTAAAGTCACTGTCAATGCAGCAGTGCTTAAGCTACACGGAGGGAGAGTGTGGATTTTTGCCTTACTGAAGCAAAATGCTTTGTTTGCTAATAAGCTTTTTGTTCTGACAAGATGTCCAAATAGTATGTAGCTATTACTATCAAAAGCTGAGCTTGTGTTAGAATTCAGGAGATTAAATGTAGCCATTGTCGAACAAATGTTCGTTTACAGCATGTGAAATCTGAAGCAATGAAAATGGCCAGGTGAGGCAAGGAAGGTGTATAAATTGCCATTAAGGTATGGATGTGTGGAAGTTTGGTAAAAGGGAAAAAAAGAGGAGGAATTGAGGATTTTTTGGGCATCAACTTTTGCCATAAAAACTAAGTTACTAGCTTTTGAAGATAATGCATACCTTGAGTGTTTGGGGTGAAGGTATACCTGGAGAAACAGTTATGGTATTTGATTTTACCTGAAAACTGGGGTTGCATATATATAGCATTTTCTTGTAGTTCTGTTTGCAAACCTTGTACTGCTATACTTTAAAAAGGCTTCTCCTGACCCATGATAGGTTTACAATGGAGTAACAGATTTTCTATCTGGTGTCATTGGACTAGGTAAAATCATGGTGAATCTAGTTAACTGAGTGTAATGTTTCTGTAGAATCAAGAGACTGATGCAAAATGGAATACTAAAGAAAATTCCATCTTAGTTACAAGTTCAACACCCAGGCACTGAGGACTACATACTATAAATCAGTAGAAAGTGAGGGCTAGCTTTTGGGAAAGAATTCCTTCTGATGGCCACAAACAAGTAGTATTCCTGCAGAATAAGCAGAGTGAGCTTTCACTTTGCGTGCACGTTCTGGGTGTTTGTCTTCTGTTACATCTCCACTCAGTCTCCTCTCAACTGAAAGCCTCCTGTTTCGTTCATTTTTCCTTTTATGTCACCTTTTCTAGACCTCTGCTAGTTAATATTTTCTGCTGAATTCCTTTCAGTTCTTCTGTATTCTGTAGGTAGAGTATCCTCTATAAAAAAATAAAGCTGTAAACTGTAAAGATTAATTTACACTTCAAGGCAGTGTGTTGTCTTTTATGCAAGAATATTCTATTGCTGATCACTTTTAGCTCTTCATAACTAGCCACCGAAATACCATTTTGAAGAATAGCTACATGCTATTTGTCCTCATCCTGTACTTTCTCAGTTGATTATTCTCAGCTAAATTACCTCATTGAATTGCATCTTAATTTTCTCCTAGATCATGTCTTCAATTTAGCATGATTATTCTGATTTTGTCCAGTATACTGTCTGACTTCTAGCTCTCCTTGGGCTAATGTCCTGCTCAGATTCAACAAGTATATTCTGTCATTTAAGTTTATTAATAAAGTGATAAATATTATCTATCAGAACAGACTGGTATCTCTCTTAAGAAAGTCTTCCAGTTTGTCGATGGATTGGTAATAATGATTCTATGAATATGGTATTGTAACCTATTTTTAAAATAAAATCAATGCAATGGATTTCAGTGTATGGGGACTATTTGAGTGTAAAGGTATGGGTATTACTGTCTTTTTAGCAACTGTTGTAAAGCCCAAAGCAGGAGTAGTATGTATGTCTGTTATAAAAGTTTCATTATAAACACCACAGTTTTCAAAGAAAGAAAGTGCTCTTGAAGCTTCTAGTTTAGAAATTCTTTTTAATACAGTAGTTTTCACTGAGCAACCAAATAACCTTTTCCTGAATGTCAGGTCAGAATACTTCTGGGAAGTGTACCTTACAATCATATCACATATACTATTTGTAATTAAAATGCTGTTCACAAACCTCATGAAAATTACCAAGGTAATATAAGTGCTAGTTTTACTTTTTGGTTTCTGACAATTATTCATAGTAAGTGACTTAAGTCAGCAAATAATGGGGAATAATATGTCAAATTATTGATCTGTTTGATTAACTATTATGTTTTAGATAATTTCTAAAGGTTATACATGGTCAACGTTTGTACACATTTATGAAAACATTAGAGGAAAACTACAAATAGTGTTAAAAAACCTGAGTCTCTGTTAGGGGTGTATGTCCCTGAAAATCTTAGCAATCTAAAGTCTCTTAACAAATTGTTATTATATTGAATTTGTTATTAAATTTACCTGCTTTCCGCTAATATGTGGAGGTTTAGATTTAACAGAGTGATACAGAACATTTAATTATCTTTTCTTCCACTTCGGTGGAGAGACTCACCATGATGTTCCAAATTAATATATTTGTCAATATTGCTGTTGATTTAAGTCACATAATATTTATCAGCCTCTGAAATGGAAGACTTTTGTAAACTGAAACATAAGTAAATCATACACAAATAAATTACTTACTTGTTGTGTATTAAGCATTCACTACTTCTGAAAATGAACATTTATTATAAACAATTCTGAAAACTTAATAATGTCATGTGCATATAAACCTGGAGAGACAGCTTCTATTTGTTTTCCAAGGGTTGATCTGTAGAATCTGTATTTGTACAGTGAACATCATTACTCTATATTATCATAGAAATTACTGGTAAAAACATGTTTGTGTTGTAGAAAAGTAGATAGCTTCTAGAATAGGACAGTTCTGAGGAGAAAGTTTCAAGATTCAAGGAACTGTAGAATGTGCACAAAACAAAAATATGCATTAAATAAAAAACCCAACAAAATAGCATATATAAATATATATATATATGAATTTATGCTAAGCCCAGAAATTTATTTAATTTCAGAAACAAGGAAATTCTTTACATAAATATCTGGCAGTTTTTCAAAACTAGAGTTTCTTTGTTAATGAGGAATTATAAACTAACTTGCAACATTATTTGTGAAAAACCTAATATGTGAAAAAATCATAGCATAATACGTTTTCCCTGTCTTGATTTCTTTAGACACAACGCTTCTTCAGACTATGAAGTTTTGCATGAAGATTTTTGCTAGGAGATTTGAACACACCCATATTATTTATGTATATTTTTCACAGAGGTGCACGTGCATGTAAATAAAAAGTACTCAGTCTTTTCCTGGTGCCGATTTCAAAACCTGCAAGTATTGGAAACAAACACCAAGAAAAAAGAATCGAAATGGGAAGATCTGGCTGATTAAATAAATTTTTCTCCAATTTCCCACTCCACTTTCAAAAACAAAGTCCTCAAAATCATTTGAGAAAGAAGGTTGTAACCAGTCTTGAAAGAGTATGGTGGTAGCCATTGTGGAAGTCCGGAGATGGCTTGCCACCTCCTGCTTGTTATCTGAGCTGACACTGGGTTCTGAAGCCTTCTATTCTTTAGAAAGAAGGTTCAGTTTTTAGAAAAACAGTTGCTGTGTCTTGGCACTGGTCAGAGCTGTCTTTTTGTTATTACTTCTGTTGGGACAGTCATCATTACATGACCTGTGCTCTTCACGGACCTGGAAGGAAGTCAAGAGGACTTCTCAGGATCTTTTCAGGCATGTGATGAGTTCACTAAGCCTTGTTCTTTAATTCCTTTGTCAGTGCAAGACAAGTCGAACAACCCTAACAGTCTTGTCGGTGTGAAGAATGCTCTCCTGTTTCCATCAGTTCCTAAAATTCTTTGACGCAATTACAGACGCCCATGTTGTGATTCCACCAGATTCATTGTAGTGGCCTGAAACCAGTGGGCGTTGGTGGGAAAAAACCATTATGGTTGGGGAATTACTTCTGTATGTCCACGTGGTATATATGATAGTGTCTGGTATGTGTACTGCATGTAGCAGTAGCATGCATATTCCTGGTGCTTGAAATTCTCCAACTAACATTTTAGAGGAAATTCACTCAGATGGTAACTGCTTGAACGTTGAGGGATTACCTCTTCAGACATTAGGGCTTCCCTTTTTTGGCAGGTTAACCAAACTCATGGCAGTATGCTGCTTCAGTGTTCCCAGTCAGTGAAAATATGGATGCTTCCTGCATCGGTTGGGACTTGTCTGAATCAAGATCACTGGTGTTTAGAGAAGCCGTTGCTTCATTTCAGTGTTTCGAGTTTCAAGAAGTCCAAAATGCATACAAATTATTCTTACACCAACATCAGGAATTGCTGCTGAGAACTGATTGTACTTTGTACTATGTAAACCAAAAAGCGAGGGGAACTGGGTCTCCTTTGTGAAGAAAACATGATATTTTGGATATGTTATATCACCAGTGAAATTAACTTTTTATCAGTTAGCTTACCTGGTTCCTCAACTCTTACCGATGAATTCAACAGGATTTCGAGTTTTGGGGTTTTTTTTGGGGGGTGGGGGTGGTGGGATTTTTTTATAGTCATGTTTCTTTTGAAACTACCTTATTTTGGTTAGGTTTTTTTCCTCTCAGGATTTTATTTCCTTCTACTGTTTTTGCCAAACTGGAAAAACTATATTTTGTCACATAAATTGGATGCTCCATCCATAGAAGGAATTGGAGATCAGCCAGTCTGGAAATATTTCGAGCTAGATGTCTGCAGTCAGGCTAATTCTTTAAAAAGGAGATTCTAAAATTTTAAAGAAAAATTTTAATTGAAAAGGCTGGAAAAACATCAAACTGATTTTGTTGTTGACCATACAACAGCTTTTCAAAAGAGCAAATATTTGTATGTTTGCAAGCGGAATGAGCTAATGGAAATTGTGGAGGTTTTCCTCCATCCCAAGAAGTGTTATAAAGACAGACCATAGATCATATGAATTTGCTGTTTTCAAAAAAGCATTAATATATTCAAAATACAGTGGAAGATTTTTCTAAAAGAAAAGAAAGGGTAATTTCTTTAGCAGTTTGTCCCAGGCAAAAATTATTTACTCTGCATGTTTTCATGATTTTGCTTTGGGGAAAGCCACACAGCTATACGAATCACTTCATATGTGTGTTGCAACTAACTTTATCATTGCAATTTTAAAAATACGTGTGTCTTGTTTTAGCACAGCACTTGATGCTTTGGCTTCAGCACCCAGTTTCCTAAACAAACGAAAAATTATGAAGAGCAATCTGCAGGGGAGGGATGATTCTTTACTTTCAAGACTGTTTAATGTTTTAATAAATTATATATTTTTAAGTGAAAACTGCATGCTCTAAGGGAGGTTCCACTTTTAACTGACAGAGCAGAACTACCTTGTACGCATTATGAATCATTTGCTGGTTTTATGAAGCTCGCTTTCTGCTTAACATTGTGAGCAGCATCAGCAGGAAGGATGATGAGCATCTTTGTTCCATTTATTCTATAATAGAGAGGAAAAATGGATGTTTCAAATAAAGAAAGCAGGAGACACTCTGAAAACCTCTTGAATCACAGTGAGAGGTGAATCTTAGCAGCTCTTACCCAGTCCTCTGCTGATGGTGCAAATTCAGATCTTTTGGTATTCCGGACTTTGCACACTTTTTTTCAACACTGGGGTTTGATCACTTTGTCAGTTCATTCTATCAAGGCCCTATTTGTAGACACAAATTCCCTACAGAAGCCCTTTGTCATGTTGTCATCTATTGCTTCTACTTTCTCTGTTTAAAGTTCTGTTTTACAAAGAGTGATTTTGATTCTTGCTGCTGCTTTCCTCCTCCTCCATCACATACTTAGAATGAGTGTATGCTTTTAAAGAGCTGCTTTAAAATTTAAAGGAGTGGACTTTCCGAGTTTCCTGTACCAAATCTGATACATCTCTTTTGCTGGCAGTGAGAGGGTACTTATGTATGCCCTCAGACGTCTGTTTTTGAACACTGTTGGGTCCTCAAAGAGGAGTACTGGAATTAGTGAATGTAACTTTCTGAAAATGTGAGTTCATGCTCAGTGATGATCAGAAAAGGGAATGGAGTATTATGAATTAATAGAATAGGAACCAAGACCAATATTAAAAATATATATATATAAAATGGAAAAAAATGATGATGTTTCTGTCAATTTTAAATACCATAGGCAGTTACAGTTACTCTATCTCAAAAAAAGATACAAGTTTGTAAACCATTCAGGGAAAGGCAGAAAACATGTCAAGGAGATGCTATACCTTCTTCAACAGATGATCAAACAGATTAGAGTTCTGCAGCTTGTAAAAGAGGCACTAAAAGGTGATGTGACAGGAGTGACATTGAGTGGCATGAAAAAAGGTGAAGATAGGCTCGTTATTCACCATTTCTCATTGTGTGATAACATTCAGTGAAATTATCAGTCAGCAGTAAAAGAAAACATTATTAAGTAATTAAACTGTCAAATTCATTGCCACCAGATGCTATAGCGGGCACATATATAAAGGACCTCAAAGCAAAGTGTTCAGTTTGATGGATTGTGAGACACTAAAAAAGGCCAAAAAAAGCTGTGGTTTGCGGGTAAGTGGACTCCCTCATCATTACTTTTCCAAGGGTAGAATTACCAGGACACTTCAGTCGAGAATTTACCCAAGATATCAATAAGGACTTTCCCTGTTCCAAAATATTATTTCAGGTTAAGCACTCTAGATGTCCTTCAGTTCTTGATGCAACTCAACATTACTTTGAAATCTATGACAGTGCTATAGTATTGCACAGGTCTTTATTGATTCTAATGCAAGGGCATACAGTAAGAAATTTTAAGGAGTATAGTTGGTTTCATGTTAATATTAAGCATTGTATGTTTAGGATTATAGCAAACTGGAGGCTACTGAAATCTTGAATTCTAACTTCTGAAAAGAAAGGCAAAGCTGACTTTACTCAGACCAGCAGAGAAACTCCCCTCCCCCCCTACCGCCCACTAAAATAACGGGGCTTCAAGGAAAGCGTACACATTTAGGGGAAAAGGTCTTTTTTTGCCTTCTTTAATAATACCCTTTTGTTAGCATATGCTGTATTCTTAACAGCAAATTTGACTGATGGCCGAGAGCATAATAGCAGTCTCCTCAGATTTGCCTTTTTAAGGGAAGTCATTATATAATAAGTATTAAGAACCCAATAACCCTTGTTGACGAGTTACCGCAGACACTTCAGAACTATATATATGATTCTGCTCTTTGTCCAGATTGCACCTACCTTTCTAATCCCTACCTAGAGACTCTTCTTATGAGAACAGGAAGAGTTTGTATGTTTTTAAACACTAGCCTTTGAGCAATAAAGGAAATATGTATAGATCATAAGGGGATTTTCACTCTCCTTGCTTTCTTATTCCTGTAAGTGAAGGTTAATCTCAAATCTGAAATAAGTGACATATCTGTACTAAAAGAAAACATCCCTCCCTCCCATTAAGTATGGCGCTGTGTATCTCTGTTACCTTCTAGTTAAACTTAGTGATTGCTGAACTGTTCTTAGTTTCGGGATTATCTTTTCTCGTGGTAATCTATCTAAGACACAAGGATATCTAACACTTTTTCTTGGAATTGTTACTATCATTATACAATGTCTCTTACACAAAACTTACTCAATTCTGTGGAATATTTTGAAAGTTCTTGTGAATTATGGCAGCTTTTGTCAAGATCTATATTTAGGATTTAATTTTTTTTTGTCTGTGTGTCTGAATTATATAGGTTAACTTGCAGCCAGTTCAGTCAGTAATCCAAAACCAGCATCTATTCTTATTGTTTTCTCAGCTGAGTCAAAAAATATGGTAATAACAAATCCATTCAGTCCTCCATTCCAACAAAAAATGCAAGTGTGCCCAAGCAAGCCAGTAAATTCTTATCTCAGGTTGGTTATATACGTGGCACCTGCACATATGTCTTTGAGCATTTTATCCATGATGAATGCAAAACTGATTGTAGACCTTGTATTGCCAGATAATAATTTTTGGACATGCATGCTGATTTGTGTGTTTTCCTTAGTTCTGTCATCAAGCTGGTGAACAAGTGCAGAAAATTTTTCTCATTTTTCCAGCCCATGTTTCCAGCAGAGCTTTGCTGCATCCACTCTTGGCTGTCAGGCTTACTTCAAGGTCCATGCCTATCTGGAAATCAGCTCCTCATGCAAATATCCAAGAGTTGAGGCCATCTGTGAAAGCTGCTTCTCATCTATCCATCATTAGGGTTTATTGATTGTACTGTCATTTTCAGATATAATCTCTGACTCAGGGTCAGTCTCTTTACCATGAGTACTGCAGCTTCCAGCTCACTGTGTAAATGATGAGCATGGACTCAAAAGAGTCTTTTTGCACAGTGTGCAGAAAATCGTAATTAACAGCAGAAGTGACTAGACTAAAATAATTTTTATGGCTGCATATAAAATCCTGTTTTCATTTAAATTGTAGCTCCGTGAGGTTTGGAGTACATAGAGAAGCTATAGGAATACAGCTTTGGATGAGTTCACTACAAGCTTACCTCACAGCTATGTCTACAATTCATTAATTTTTCCTGGCAATTATGCTTTTATTCCTGTGGCAAGAAGTTCTAAAAAGATAATACAGATTTATTAGTTGGCAGAAGACTGCTCCTTGGAACCTGGATTTGTCTTGGCAGATTGTGCTGCTAGGTGTTTTTTCTGTCACTTATGAGTTGCAACAATCAAATATTATTTGCAGGGGCTAAGGAAGCTACAAATGTTTTTGACGTGTCTCCCATATGCATTTTTTTCATAGGGATCAAGGTCCTACTGAAACTTCATCTCAGATAGGTATCTCTCAACCAGCATAACTATCTGCACAAACAGGATCCTTTCTGTAAATTTTTAACTTACTCTGAAGGAATTTCGAATCTAATTTCAGCCTACTGAACCTGCTAAAATTTTGGAAGGATTCAAAGATTATCACACACACACTGTCTTCGGCCTTGAACTGCTGTGGTGTTCTTTCTGAGAAGTAATCTTCCTGACAGCTTCCATCTTATTTACCAGAGGAACAACAAGTTGTCAGTTTGCAGATTTGTTAAATACTGCGCTTGTGTTTGTAGCTGATAAAAACTTTAGGAAAAGAGTTCTAAGACTACTTTTAAAGTAGACAGGGCGCAATTGAGTTGACTGCAGATGGGCATCTGGGCCCTGTGGATCTGGCCAGTAGTTGTTGCAATAGAAGGAAAGGAGTCTCTCATATTTGGTAGCGCTGTGTAGATACTTCAGATACTCTAATGCACCCAAAATACATTTTTTTAGGCAATTGAAAAAGTCCTGCATTGACAAAGTACAGCTTGGCTGACAGGTAGACATGTCCATGTAGATTTTTTTTTCCAATCTTGATGTGAATTGCACTCTGATTTCCCAAAGCCAAAATGATACGTCTTGAAAATTTTCAATAGTAAAATATGCATGTGAACATGAATTTGATGAATAAGAAAGTGCTGTTACTATAGATAAGAGCCATTATTTTGGGGACTGCATTGTAAACAGGTATTTATGTGTATAAACACAAATATGTTTCATATCTTGGCCTCTCTTTGCCTTTTTTCTACCTGCAGTCTTCTAAGTTTGTAATCTTGAGTTCGTCAGGATTTTATTGATAAAGGAGATAGTCCTCCAGGTTCTGGAAATGCATGAGATATCTATGCTGCCCCAGTTGACCCCATTGATTCAAAATTACCAGATTGTCTTTTTGCGGTGCATAAAAATGGGAGTGCTAAAAATGGAAAATATGTATGTGTGGCAATAAAAAAAATACATAAGCTATAAGTAACCATTTCTTTCTTAATTCTGTTCCATTGTACAGTATTCTCCAAAGACAATGACTATATGAAAGCTATATTTTATCTTCAGTCATGTGACAAAAGAAGAAAATGCATACCTGACAATATGGATTGACTGAAGTCGATTGTAGTAACAGGCTATCTCTGCAATCAGCTGCAACAGACATCACATAGAAGTTGCCTGATCCTAATAATATTTGGAGAGTCTGTCATGACTTTCTCTGAGGAACTCCAGAAAATGAATTAATTCTTTCTGTTCATCCTTTTGAATAGCTTATTAATGCAGACGTTCTTCTAAAGGAGATGCTGGCATGTCTTTTCCTCCTGTTAGGTTTAGATGTAAACTCATTTAGCATGAAGTACATGAATTATGCTTTTTCACAATCTAGGTCTTTAATGAGATAAAATTGAGATGCACCAGGGTTTTGTCACAAGAAGGCAATTGGTGTTGCATGAGAAACAGGGACAACTGGCGATATCTTCAATAGTCACAAAAGATTAAGGAAACAGAATGATTCTGATGGAAGGAAAAGATTACTTCTTTTTCTTGTAGAACAATCTTACACTATATCATTATTCTCTAGAATCAGTTGACAGGAGCAAGTAGGAATCTTAAACTAAAACAATGTATTGATAATAGAAAGAACACAACAGTGGTATGTAAAAAATGTCTGAAAGATACTCAGTGCAGTTTCCTTTATCAACTCATAATGGGTATTAAAATCATAATAATTTTGTGGTAACGGTTCTGGGAATGGTGTACTCTTACGGTAGGTGGAATAGGTATCCTTTAACATGGAGGGAACGTATTTATATCTCTGCTAAGTGGACAGTGTGTCCCAAAAGAGTGTGGGATAATACAGTAGCTTAGATATAATTGGAGAGAACCATATTAGGAGTTAGGGATAGCTGTCTGTATAGAGTTATGTGCAGATATACTTAGGTGTTTGAGTTTCAGCAGCTGTTACAGAATTTGCTGTGACTATGCTGGCAGTGTAAGTCTGTTAGACACAGCAAGCACAATGCCATGGGAAGATGTGTGCACTGTCTTTATGTATTGTTATTGGCATAGTTTTAACATGCTACACCAGGACACTATTAAACATGATGTTACTCAAAGAGGACTCTTGAAACAGTTTATAAAATCATGAAACTAATTAAATAACTAAAATAAAATTCTGTATTTCTGAACATACGTATTTGTCAATATAATTTAAACTTTCATGTTACATATTCTCTATTTATGCTGATAACTACTTTAAATTCAAGAACTGCCTGATACTGAGAAAGGCTTGGGTTATTAAGAAAAATTTAATAGGGGATTCTAAAACTAGGATTTGAACTGGTAGCAGAGCAGCTGAAAACAGAGAAGTTTAAATTTCTTTTTCATGTGTTATGTTTAGATTTTCATTATAAGTAATGTTTTAAAAAATTATGAGGCTCAAATGTTTAGTGTAGAAAATACTGAAGTGGAAGTAGTTAAAATGCTTTTGTGGAAAAAAAGGGAAAAGCAGAGTTTAATTTCTTGTAGGTAGACACGGGTGTGCTCACCTCTACAAACAGCAAAAGAATGACTTTGTTTCACAGTAACTGAGTCTTACAGTGTTTACTATTCAGTCAAGAACTTAAATGAAGTGATTTTGGTGATACTGCAGGTTAATACTGAGGTGGTAGTTCTGGTGATCTGTGTTGACTTATCTAAGCAAGACAAATTTTATAGCTTTCCAATTTTTTAGTACTATTTAATTTTGCTAAGTAGTGTTGAAATTTCAGTAATTGTCTCTACTCATTACAAGATCATGTAAATGGACAAGCTTCTGTACCAAACCCCTTCAGTTCTTAAGGAAAGTGGAAGCTTCTCTAAGCTTCCAATAATTGATAGTGGCAAGTACTTTCCATCTGCTCCTATGAATTACTGGATGTCTGTCTCCTTTCTGATGGGATACTCCTGATAGTCTCTGTTCAGGCATAAAACATTTTAATAGCTTTTGCTTATGTAATGCTAAAGTGACTGTCATTGTCTTTATGACCTCTCTATTATTTTTATGTCTTCTTTTCTTGGTAATTTAAAAACCTGATCAATAAAAACTGTAAGTGTTTTTATATTGTCTTCTCCTGTGAGTTACTGACAGTCATCATCCATACCTATACTACACAGCATATCACTTGAGTATACAGAGATACTGATGGCATTAGCAGGTTGTCCTCTCCACTGTGTGTGTTATTACTAGGGCATTGAAACATAATTTTCAATAGATTTGCTGGAAGTCAGCTATTTTACAAAACACTTCAAGATCTGAGAATTTTGAGTTGAATTTCAGATTGTTCGTGGGAATGTGTCTTTCCACCTAGCTGTTTCGTCTTCCTTTTTTTTATATTTCTGCCTCTTTCTCTGTATATTGTCCTGTTTCATTATCTGTAGTTGTTTCTCACCAGCGAGCTTGACTGCTGCAGATTGTTTCCGTCTTCACCCTTTCTCAGTCCCTTCATTTCATCCTGTTTCTTGGTTTCACTTTTGTATGTTGTTTCCCTGTCTTCATGTCTCTTACCTCTCATAAAGCAATCTTCTCACTTCTCTTTAGCATAGATCTTTTGCTTTCTATTCATTGCCTGAGTGTAAGCCAACTGAATTTTCAAAGCCCTGTGAAAAGCTGTCTGGCCTTATTTCATAGCAGAATTCCATAGTGAGCTCCAATAACTGGAAGGAGAAACTGCAGAGGAAGTTTTGCTTAACCTAGAGGAAGGTTTCTCATTAAGCAGTTTCAGGAGGTCATTGCAGGTTAATTTTAAGTAAGACAGAGGTAAAACATTTTGTTATATGAGTTTTCTTGCGCTTTGCCTTACCAAAGAGTCTATAGTGCAGTTAGTATACTGTAGGAAATTAATACATAGTCTTTCTCATATAAGAGACTATGAGGTTTGCTTCAGTGAGTTTGATAGTTCTAAATTTTATATAAGTTGTCTTCATTATCGTTATTGAGTGGTAGTCTGTCTCACTAACAGATCTTTGGACTTCTTCCATTACAGAAGTGTCGGTTTACAGGCAAGAGAACATTCTACAAACTAGTGCTTCTGCCCAGAATTAAAGAAATATGTTTAAAGCTGTGGTTCTGATGACTTACTGTTCTTGAATAGTTGACTTTTGTCTGTAGAAGTAAATACTCAAGTAAGACATTTCATGCCATTAGGATTGCCTCGTGTTTCTCAGAATATTTGCCTTATATTTTAGTAGCAAATCTAACATAGTTTTCATGTAAATACAGAGAATACATAGTAATTTGTTACTGAGAAGTTGTACTCTGGTTATGAGTCTAATTTTATAATAAAATCATGATGTTCTAACTTTTGTAACAGACTAAACAAGGCCCAGCTTTCCAAGTGGATAAATCGCAATAGCTTATTTAGTGACAGGAGACACTTCCCATGCCGTGTAACCTTTTGGTCACTGGCAGAAGATACAGTGTTCCTCAGAAGTGTCAGACTATATTGCAATGAGGTAAGGATCCAATTATCTTTTTTTAACTTTTGCTACCCTTTTTTTTTGTGACCAGCTATGTTGAAATTGAATTCACAGACTTTAGCAGATAGGTGACAGAATTAACATTTTTATAACTGGAATAAAAGCTGTTGTGCTTTATCATGTCCTTGCTGTTATCTTGTTTACCTTTAGCGACATACGGCAGAATGGAATCCTGTAATACAGTAAACTTTACTTCAGAAGAAGCTTCAAGAAACAAGCCCCTTCTTGTTATGTGTATATATAAAAAATATTTTTATATATATATAAAAAATATACTTGTTATATTTTGTTTACATTTTTACTTCTTAGCTAGACCTGCTGATACATTTTCTTATGTTATATTTCATGGCTACGCAAATAAATTTTTCACATTTATGTCAAACTTGATATTAACATTAGGGTCACAGTGTTTTTGTAGCTTTACCATGGGAGGCACCTTATTAAAACTGCACAGTGGCAAAGCAGCTTGACCTTGCATGTAATTACTAACCAAAAGCAATCCTAGCAGGTGGTTCAAGTATTTCAATGGAAAAAAAATACTCTATCTTTGTTTTCCTCTATAAGTAACAAGCAAGATCACAGTAACTGGCCAAGGGGAGAATATTTTGTAAACTCCTCATGCCTAAACTTTTGCCTTATATTGCTGCAAAGCTGAAAATAAAGTGTTAGAGTAATTTTTTAATTATTTTTTTTCCCCACTCCAGAAATATTAGGCTTACTCCATAATCACTGCAGACTTTCATGTGTGCTACTCCAGGTAGCTTGGAGTGAGCTGCTGCTGTCAAAACCAATTGATTAACCCTACTCCTGAACTCTTCTTTTGCCAAAAATCTTTGTGGGACAATGACAGGGAAAAGGCTGTGGATGATTCTGTGATGGCTGGCTAGTTTCAGCCACTGTCTTTTTGTGAAAACTCATGGCCCCTCCTTTGGCATGAGTTTCATTTGCCACTGCGGCAGGAGATAGGCCCTTTGGTCCTCTGGACATCAGCCCACTGGAAATGTTGCCGCCACCAGAAGGGCTTGTCCAGTACAGTGGTTATTGCTTGGTTTCTGTCCCAACAATCCTGGGAAAAGAAAGTACCAGAAGTGCATTGGCCTACTATTGCTGTTAGAGAGAAGGCTAAGCATGAAGTGAATTATACTCGTGCACTGGTAGTGAGCAGTCACCCATTCCAAGAAATTGTAAAAGTAGATCTCTCACATACATTGCATAGATAAAAGGGCAAATTCTGTTGTTGAGTTCACTGAAAGTCACAGTCTTACAACAAATCTTATATAATTGTAATATTATATGTTTGGAATATTGATATTCTTAAAATATATCATGCCTGTTTATTATGAGAAGTATTTGGTACAGGATGCATACATAGGTAATAATGGACATAAACATTAGCAGATGTCAAGGACGGGTTAAATTCTATGGAAGTTGTCATTCTCAGAGGGGAATACGTGATCTTTGCAAATATATCACATGCCAAAGCTGTCATCCTGAAAAATTACAGGTCACAACCAAATGAAGGTAAATTTCTTCATATTGATGTGTTTTGGCAGACTGTTTCAAGATTATATGTTAAGAATTTAGATTGTATTTATGGGCTATGTTTCTTAAAGTTCTTGAAAGATTTAAATGTGAGTACCATAAAGAATTGCAATTTACCTGCTGCAATCTAAGTAGAAACAAGCTAAATATAATCTAATTCTTACTAGATTAAAAGAAAGGAGATACTGTGTGTAACATTGAACTTTTTCATACAAACTTATGAAAAATACAAAATGAAATACAGTATCATAATGAGGGCTAATCTTTTCACAATGACTAGCAAGGTATCCCTTTTTTCAAGGGTGCATCTGATTGGGAATATTTTGGGAGATATTTGCCTGTGCTAAATATGAGCTACTGTGCATAGTTCAAAAGGTCTTTAAAATAATTTATGACTTGATGTATAATGCACATATGGTTAATGTAAAACAGACATATATAGTGCAGTGGCTGTAAATTTTAGAAGTCCAAAATTCTCCAGACCAGAAGCAAAGGAGGTATTTTGCACTGGAGAGTGCTGATTTTTATTTAATATAACTTGGAAAAAAGGTAAAGTTGATGAGCTATCCACCCTTTTCATCATAGGCTAGAGAAAGGACAGGGAAGTGGAAAACCAAATTCAGAAAGTTAGTGGCTACTGGAGTGTGCTACTTCATCTTCCAAGAGAATGCCCTAACAGCCAGACTGTAGATTAATATTAGATTGGTTCGCTCGCAAGCCAGTCTGTTCATGCTGGATCATTCTGCAGCAAGGAATGAAAGATTTAGATATAAGAGAGAATAAGTAACAGGGAACATGACATTACAGTATAATCAGAAAAGGACTTCAGAGAGAAACATGTTCACTGACTGTACCTGTTCCTTGAGACGAGTAGTGGGGACTGGCTCACGTCTGTTCTTCTCAAGCCTGAGACTCTTCATCAAGGTAAGTTGCATGCCTGCTGCAGATAAGCAGGAGTGTACGACGGTGTAGCAGCTACTTCAGAACACTTTGGACTCTCACAATATAGGTTTCTTTGTTCTTGAACTGCTTGCCTCTTGAAAGCATCACGATGGCAACAGTATGTTTATACAAGCCATTCATTTACAGTAATTGGCTAGACGTGATGTTGTAACTGTCAGCTTTGGTGAAGCTGTGATCCCAGAGTGTTTATTTAGGGTTATGCAGTTTTATGGGATACAGCAGCGTGAGCTAACATGAAATGTTGTCATTTGGCATCTGTGGTTGTGTTGTGCTGCAAAGTTTGGAGGAAACGGCTGTCTTGCCAAGGATGATTCTCTTTGCCTATTTGCTTTCATGAAGTGTCAGCCATTGCTACACAGACTGTTGGTTGAGAAAATTGAACTAGATTGTCCTATTGAGGTGAGATCAGGATTGGGTCTAGAATTTTTCTGTTTAGAAGCTTAAGATATCTGACACCTGCTCTTCCGTTTTCTGGGCACCTGTCCCCGTTGAATAGAAGCATTATACTTTTCTTTGGAGTGTGCCAACCCCCGGCTTGTACCTGAGGAATGACTTCAACCTAAGTGAGTCAAATGTGAGTCTTTTCATAGTCAATTGTAGAAAATATATCTGCAAATCATCCATATTGAAAACAACCAAGTTTATAAGGGATATGTTCAAGGGGAGTTCCCATCTGTCTTGGGGTAGTAGATGGGGTCTGTTTATATGGCTTTCTCTATGTAATGTCTAGAACTGTGGCAACTGCAGTGCATAGGTCTCCACAGAGATTTGTGGACTACCAAGGAAGACTTGTGGACTCCCTGACTGGTTTTATCAGCTGAATATACATTGTATATGTAGGGCTTCTTGTAATGATTTGGATACCTTCCAGGATAGACAGGATAGCATTCTTTGCTGTTCCTGAGACGTCTTTATCAGTCTCAGAATGCTAGTCTGCATTGTGATGGGTGCCACTCATGCCCTGCTCCCTGCTAGAGGGGACAGCTATTCCTTGATAACTGAAACCAGTACAGTGACAACATCTCAGTCTCAAACTCTTGCAGGTAGAAATTAATTATACCTTCGCTCACCTTAACATAAAACAGAGGACTGTGAGAGGTGTGTGGGGTGCCAGTATCTCCAGTACTGTATTTATGATAAATTTTGGAAATACCACAGCTCCATCTTGCCCAGTAGTCTTTGACAGTGGCTCACAACAAGTGCCTAGGAAAGAATATAAGGATAGGAAGCATCAAGCTTTTAGTGATATTCCCCAGAATAGTCTCCTGCACTCTGGCAATACATACTTCAGGAATTATCAGAGCTGGATGCTATGCCTTTGTATGTGAGGTTTAGACAGAGTTCTCATCCAGGAATTTGTCCACTTTCCTTTTTCAGTCTGGCTAAATTCTTAGCATATGTACTATCTAGAGGCATCATTGCATTTGATGTGCCTACTCTTTGCTCTGAAATAATACTGTACTGTGGCATGTTTTCACTAGTTTCATACTCCAGAAAGTCCCAATGAAAACAGTGAAGGAAGTCAGGCTCAATCCTTTTCTTCTTCCTTGCCCTGGGCCTGGAGTTTGGTCAAAGAATCCTCCTTTACTCAGTAAAGTTTCTGTTGTCCCCTGGAAGTTATACTGTAATTCAGTCTAAGGTACTTTGCCAAATATCTTCCTGCTAGATGGACTGGCATATAGAGATTGGATACTGGTAAGCCATGGTCTGAAATGTGATCAGAGTCAGTGGAGGCAATGATACCAGACACTTCAGTCCTGAGTAGCTGCACTATGTTTCCTGGGCTTGGCATCTTGAAGCACACACAGAGAAAGAACAAATGCAGTTTTCTGCGTGGATATCTAGGCTGGAATCATTCCATTGCAGATCACATATATAAATAACTTGGACATTGCTTTGACTAGGACTGTGTGCCAGCTGGTAGTAAATGACCATATGTGATCCCAAGAGAGATGGCAGAGGTCAGGTTTGGGTGGTGGGGTTTTGTGTGGGTTTTTTTTTTTAACTGAAGCTCTGCAGGTGAAGGAAGAAAAGAGAAGGAAAGAACTGGTTTTTGTCTTCTACCTGGGAGGCACTGGTCTAGCAGCCATTTGTATTTTTGTGGTCTACCTTGACTAAATAAAAAAGCTATGCTGTTTTAGACATCTTCTGGAAAGCCGATTAGGCCCTTGAGATCAGCAGTAGAGTGCCACTCTTCTTTGCTAAACAGAAAAGTCCTTCACCCTGTCCTAAAATGGCAATTGTGCCAACATTGTGAATTTACCAGTCCCTGGACCAGATCATGCCTAGAGAGGAGACTGGCACTGGGAAAGTTAACAGAGCATAGAAATGGAATTAGATGTTTCTTGAGATTGCAGGCGGGCTTTCAGCCAGCTTACACACCTTTCCCTCTCGTCCTTTATTCTTCTCACTTGGATACTCTTGTATTGTGAAATTCTGGGCATTGCTACCTTTTTATGTATTTTCACTTCTGTGGATATAAAATACTGTCTCATTTGCCTGACAATTCAGAATTAACAGCTGTAGTATAGTAGACGATTAGTGATGTAAAGATAAGCAATGTATTCTTGCAATCCAAAGATCGGACAAATAATCACTATCTAGAAAGATGTATGAGTATTATTTTATATTTCTGCATAGTTTAGACAGCTGGAGGGAGTCACGTGATCACATAACCTGCTACTCATGGGCGACTTAACTACGTCAGTGTCTACTAGAATAACAATGCTGCTAGCCACAAGGCAGAGCACGGACAGGACAGAGGGTTACTGCTGTGGTTTCTGACAAGAAAACCATGTCTCCTAAAATAGTCCAGAGTGGCTATCACATCGAGGAGTTACTGGTTTTACCACTGTTGTGGGTTAGCCTCAGTAGGCAGCTGAGCACCACACAGCTGCTTGCTCCTTCTCCCCAAGTGGGATGGGGAAGAGAATCAGAAGGATGAAAGTGGGAAACTTGTGAATTGAGGTAAACACAGTTTAATAGGTAAAGCAAAAGCTGTGCATGCAAACAAAGCAAAATAAGGAATTCATTCATTGCTTTCTACAACTACGTGAAAGGCAGGTGTTGGTCTCTTCTCCCACGTAACTAGCGATAGGATGAGAGGAAATGGCCTCAAGTTGCGTCAGGAGAGGTTTAGATTAGCTATTAGGAAAAATTTCTTTACTGAAAGAGCAGGCTGCCCAGGGAGGTGGTTGAGTCACCATCCGTGGAGGCGTTCAAAAAACGTGTAGATGTGGCACTGCAGGATATGGTTTAGTAGACATGGTATTGCTGGGCAAATGGTTGGATTTGATGATCTTAGAGGTCTTTTCCAACCTATGATTCTGTGATTCATTCACTACTTCTCATTGGCAGGTGGATGTTCAGTCATTTCCAGGAAAGCAGGGCTTCATCATGTGTTACTGTTGCTTGGGATGACAAATGCCATAACTCCAAATGCCCTCCCCTTTTCCTCCTTCTTTCCCCAAGCTGTTATTCCTGAGCACAGTGTCATATAGTATGGAATATTCCTTTGGTCAGTTGGAGTCAGCTGTCCTAGCTGTGTCCTCTCCCAATTTTTGTGTACCTCCAGCCCACATACTACAGGACAGTGTGAGAAACAGAGAAGGCCATGACACTGTTGAGCAATAGCTGAAACACAGACCAAACCACTGTTTTGGTCTCAGATCCAAAACATAGCACCATATGAGCTGCTGTGAAGAAAATTATCTCCATTCCAGGCCAAACCAGTACACCCACTTGTCATCAACCCACCTTGACCAACTATTTGTGTATGAACATTTTATCAGTGTAGGTCTTTCACTATTCCATGATGGTAGCTTAATCTCCTTCCACGTTTGAATTTCTTCCGTAGAGAGAGACTACCACAGTCTGCGACAAAAAGATAGGCTGTTGACATCCTTTCTGTGTTGCCTCATTTTCTCTCTGCACTTTCTCCATCATTGTTTGAACCAGAGATTTCAGTTTTTGCAAAACCTGAGCTTTATTTTCTGTGAATTACATGGCTTCTGGAATTGTGGTAAATGGCAAATCCAGTCTGATACTCTTCTGTAACCCCTATGCCTACAACACCGTGCATTCAGGTCTTCTCTCATGAGCTATGGCAGCCTTGTAAAGCAGAAAAGCAGTGAACAGAGTGATACTATAGCTACAGTTGTGTGAACAATTGCTTAGATTTTTCAAGCTATTTGGAATCCCTTGTCCAACTGAGATTTGGTTAAGAATACTTCAGGTTCACACTTCCTAATTCCACCAATCTGAGAATATGTTGTTCTTATTTTTGTAGCTCAGTGGGTGTATGTGTGTAATCATGGATATACATACGCGTGTGTGTATATGTGGATGTATGTATGGACATGCGTATATGCAGTCAGGGAATTGCAGATTGCTGTAATGGCAGGGATTGTTTAGAAGACTGACAGATCAGGCCAGTTTTAAGTTTTAAAGCAAAACTTTGACACATTCATTCGTTAACAACACGGCATGTGCTAATTGTTAGTACTTACAGCATTATCACTATATATATGAAAATATTAGTCTTTAACAATCATATTCCAGGTTAGCTGTGTACATATAAAACCACAGGGATGATACCATACAGTTAGCACTGATGACTGTGGTCTTTTGTTTCGGTCATTGAGATCAAGGTGATCAGATTTGAGAGCCCTTTGAGAGAAACCAGAATTGAAGCAGGCTTGTTTTTTCTTCTGTATTTCCTCTTCACGTTTTTATCCACCTTGCCTTCTCCCCTAAAAAAGGGGAAGGGATGTCTTACTGTCTCCTGATATTGCTTAGCTTATTTTCTTTGCCTTTCCAGTTGTGCTGCTTCTGTATTTGACAGGATGTTCTGCCTATTTGCCGTCCTCTGTCATGTTAATATCTTGTGCTTATTTTATTCTTTGGCAATTTATTGTAACTTGGAGGCCTACTGCATCTACACATAGCTTCATCTGTCCCTTTGGTCTTGTTGCTCACATACTTACATAAACTATTTATGCATTGTGTCTGGCTGTGTCATCACAGTGTTACAAAATACCTGCATACTGGTTTGGATTACAGTGTCTTAGCACACTTTTTGCAGTACGCTTACTTTACACTTTTGTTTACAGTTGTTCTAGTACACGTTTGGGTTCAAGGCAAACTAATAATAATTACAGCCTGATTAGAACACTTATAATTTCTAGGTGTCACAGGCTTCTGTTTTAGCTACAGTTAGAGGTATGTAAGCTCTCTTACGCGTCATCCTTTGTATTCAGTAGTTTTCCCTGGCCAGGATTTTCTGAGAATCCTTTCAAAATTCCAAAGCTGCATTGAAATTCCAGGATGGAATCAGGGTGTTAAAATGTCTGTTTTCTCACCCAAACCTAATGGTTCTTTGTGGTTTTGTGGGTTTGTTTGGTTGGGATTTTTTTGGGGCAGAGGTGGGAAAATAGTTCCTCATACAGTATTTGTCTGGGTTTTACAAAAAAGAGGCAGATAAGATTACTTCTGTTGATTTTGCACAGCAGTTTCTGTTACCAGAAAATTGAAAGGGCATCACCACTTATGTTCAGGGGCTATCTAAATGGTTAAAAGGTTCCCAAGTGGCTCTGTCAGTTTGAGTCTATTCTGTGTTCAGACCACATCAGCAGAATTGTTAAAAAAAGATACAAAACCTAAATATTTGTAGAATGGCTATTGTTAATTCCATTCACGTTTTTAGTGACCAGTTTGTTATTGTGGAGGCATGCAGGACTGATGCTGTGTTTGTTTGGCGGAGCAGGTTTCCTCAGAGGGTTTTAAAATCAAGTTCCACCTATTTACTGAGTATGGTAGAGCTTTGTGAGCTTGCTCACATTGTGAATGTACATTTAGAAAGTACCTAAAAGAAATAAAAAGAAAGAAATTGAGAAAGTTCCTCTATATGTATATATTGCTTGAATGCACATTCACTAGCCTTTCTTTACCTCTGCTCCTTCAGAATTCCTCCTACTAGGAGACATGGGGTTAGAAGGAATTGAGAATGCAGTGATGATCACTGTCTTTTTTTTCTTTTTTTGCTTTTCATGCCGTAAGGTAAGGTGATGCCTATTGCTACTGATGCAAAAGGCATCCAGCTGAAATGCTAGTTCACCCGCATCTGTACACAGACACCAACACACAGGAAGTGTGCACAGAGCCTGAATGTGAGCAAAGCATCCCATTTCAAAGAAGTATACGTGAGTAATGTTTCTTTCATCACATTTACAAAATACTTCTGAACAGTAGGTAAAAAAGCTTCATAAGAAAAAAAAAATGTACACTGAAAGACAGGAATGATTTGTTGAAAGGTATAGCCAACAAATTAAGAGCCTATTAACTACCTGATGTATTTCCTTGATAGAAACATACAGTCTCTCTTAGGAATGTTTAGAGACCATTTTACATCTTGAAATACACCTTTATAGTTTGCTTCCATTTTTCTGTATCAGGACTGCTAAATAATTCTGAGAGTACTTTCATTTTCAGTAGAGCTACCCAGAACCCTCATGAACCTGCATTTTTCTTTCTCTTTTGTCTTTCCTTTGTTTTCCCTTGAAACCAAGTTGTATCATGTAATCTAGATGCTTGGATAGTTATGGTCTTTTATGTCCAGAATCTAAAGCCATGCAGATCATCCACAAAGTTGTTTGCTAGAAGAATGATGAGTGCCTAAATTGCCATGCATAGGTTGCCAAAGTAGATTTCAGAATTCCTTTCACTGGCTCATGAAATAGGTAACGTAACTCTACATGAATAAAGTAGCATGTTCCTTTACATTAATAATTCCAATTACAATAGAACCTATTTCAGTTCTATGGAATTTTGTTTGGTATAATAGCCTCTTCTGCCTTTCTGTAAAGTGTAAGCTGCCTCTTTTTAAAGACTTTTCTCTTTGTATTTCAGTGTGTACCTACCCCATGTAAACCTGAATGTTTAAGCTGTTAATTTGCTCTCATTTGACTTAGGAATGTCTGACTAGTTTCTAACACTTTAAAAATAATCTTCCTATCAAAAGCTGACAGTTTTCAACCTTCATTTTAATACTGCTACCACTTTGATACTTGCTCTTTAATTCTTAGAAAATTGGATGCTAAAATAGAAGCTTCTTCTGTCAGTCTTTAGCATTGTCATGTGTAATTTCTGTTCTTTGATGCATCTGAAAGTTTTTTGACATGAATTTTGTTGTTGTTGTACCATGCGAAGGAAAAAATGAGAAAAATTCTTAAATTTCCGAAATAAGTGTCATGAAGGCAAAGCAGCCATGAAAAGAACCGAATAAAGCGAATGATGGTATACTTTTGACTTGGAATCTGTCTAGATATTTTTGCTTTCAAAATTTAGATGAGTCTTTTGAGCAATTCCAGTTTAAAGTTTCATTCTAGGTGTATGACATCATGTGTCCCTGCACGTGGAAAATTAAATCAGTAAAAATGATCTCATTGATTATAGGTTCCTTAGATTTCCAGAAAGAGATTCCTTAACCAGAAGTTTAAGAAGCTAAGCAGCTGTGGCACAAGTAGAAGGGTACTGAAAGGGTAAACAGGTGGCTAAAACTTGAAAAACAGAGAGTAGGAATATATGCTAAATTTTTGCAGTGGAGGAACATTGGCTTTTGAGATCTGCAACAGTCCATGCTGAGACCTGTTCACGTAACACAGGTCTTGCGCAATGCACATGACTTGTACTAACACAGAAAAGAGCTGGAAAAAGAGCTATGTAGAGGTTTGGAGGTCTGATGTTTTGGAAGAAGTAAGAATTAGGATCAGTTAAATAATTTCAGAAGGACCTTCTCATGATGAGTGGTGAGACAGTAGAATGGCAAATGAAATCCAGGTTACGGAAATGTAAGGTGTGTTAGGATAGGATAGAACAGAATAGTTCCGTTGGAAGGGACCTCCAGTGATTATCTGCTCCAGCGGCCATGCTGTCCTTATGAAAGACAGAAAGTCCCTCAATGTGTTTCCTTGATGCTTTCTTCATTGCATCAAAATGCCATTAAATTAATCTAGGAGATTCACCTCCCGGTGTTCTTCATTGGCCTTACGCTTCTCGAGCTAGCTCTGTATTGTTAAATGCTCAACATCAAAAATGTGTTCGTACTTCACCTTTGCATGTGTAAGCCTTACAGAAATTTCCCAAACTCTGCATTTCCACTGTGGTAAGTGGATTCTGTTGTTTCAGTGTGGCAGTTTGTCCTGACATATATGGTGTTGTGTTTGGACCTGTTGGGATACCAGCATTTTATCAGTACTGGAGTGACCTCAGTAGCTGTATTCTTTAACATCCTACCTCAGACATCTTGCCTTAAAGTCACATATCAAGCACTGCGCCATTCCCAAAGTCTACAGTCACATTTATAATGGAACTTGTCAAACCACCACTGTCTAATTGATGGTTGGGTAGTGCATGCCATCAGCCCGTGTTAGAATACTTACGTGAGCTCCTCAGAGAAAGTGGTTTCAAGTCTGTACATGCATTAGACAGAAACAGCAAGTCTTTTCTACATGTGTCTCTGCATCTGAAAGGAACTGCTTGAAGGTTGCAGTAGTACAAAAATGGCAGTGGGTATGTTCTGTTTCATGCAGTGTTAGTGGGGCAGGGATTAGAGAATTTCTCCTGTGCACACTGCAAGGGAAGACTTCAGTCTTTTGTAATTAGGATAAATACAACTTTTGTTAAAATGTGCTTGTGAATTACCCAAGGAAGAAACACCATTACTGGTAAGCAGATTTCCCCCCTTGGTATTGAAAGCTACAATCACAAGCAGAAGCCTCAAAAATGCAACTAAGCAAGAATATCAGGGTAAAGAAGGGCTTGGAGATACAACAGCTCTTTCAGTTGGAAGCTGTGGAAGGTGTTGGATGAGGGTAAAAAAAACATTGGAGATAAGCTTTGTTTCTCTACCTAGCTACAATGTGCTGTGTTTATGAGTGCTAATAGGAGAATTCCCAGATGTAATGCTGAATTTAGAGTTTCACAGGCAGGAGCTTGATGAAAAGAGAATTTATTTTTCTGTCTTGAATTAAGCCTGATGCTAAAAAGCTGTCACGTAATCTACTTCAGTGACAGATGCATGGTAGATGGTGAATATTTTGGTTTTATGCTACCTTTTTTTTATATTTTTGTAAATTAGTTGAAGCAGTTGAAAAGAAAATATGGCGTGAGCAAATTTTACTTCAAATGGAGTTCAATAGCTACTCATCAAATCAGATTTACGGTGGAAAGTAAAATTTAGTTTATAGACAGTGGAAGATAATATACTGTTTACAACTTGGGAAACTTCAAGGAACTCACTTTTTAAAAACGCTTTTCTAGGAACTTAAATACCTTTCAAAGGAGACATCTTGTTTTCTGGTTATTTAAGGAAAAAGAAAAAGATTGATGTCATATTGTAGCTACACAGGGGCCTGGTGTTTCTTTAATTGTTCCTATATTAGGACCTAGGTTCTAGCCACATGCTGAGTAGCTACTAAGGCAGTGAGTGAACTCCGGCAGGAGGACTGATGTGGTACACCAGGACTTCATTTTTTTTCCCTAAATTTGTCTGGGACTTTTATAGTTACCTGTTTCTACTTTATAGGTTGACTGCAGTTCTGCTTTCCAGGTGGAACACCTGGCACATCCACAATTCTCTCTCTTTGGGAGCTTTCTGTTTCTTTAGGGCTGTTGATGTGAGAGTCTGTGACTACCTCACAGTCATAAAATCCTTTTCTGCTTTCATCTTGTTTTTTCTGTAAAGAAAATAGAAAACATGCATCAAGTGGTCTATAGCAGCCAAATTCTCTGCATTGCTATAGTTTGAATAATTTTTTAAAATTGTTAGCCTTAACTGCTTTGACGTCTGTAAATTTTTCAAAGCATACTAATTTGTCAACCTTTATTTTGGAGATTTTTTTAGTGTAAATTTTCAGTAACTTCATAAGCTTCTTTTGTTATAGAATCAATATTATCCTTCTTTTAATGATTATTTAATGATTAAGTGAAGCATTGAAATCTTTACATAGCTTATAAAAAAGACTGTTGTTTCCGATTATTAGCCCAGACTAACACAAATGTACTAGGCAGACTTTTGGTAATTTCACCCACAAAATTGTACTTTACATTTTCATTATTAGAGTTACTTGTGATAAAATTTATCTTAACAGTTCTCTAGAAATCAGGATTTTCTAATGACTGTGAACATTCTGCCTTAAATTCAATCCTTGTCTTTTCTCTTAAGATTAATCGTTAGATTCACAGTGGCTAAAAAGAAGCAAGATGACTAAGGCATCCGTCTATAATAAAATAAAAGTTACAGATACCTCCAAAGGCAGGTCACCAGGTCTGTGATAACTGAGATAGACCCAACTTCCTGAAAAACTTACACTATTCACATTCAGGAAAGCATAAATATGGGGAATTGAATGTTTTCTCACAAAGATGATATTTGTGGATCCTTACTAAGGCAGGTGAAACCCAGGATTGTAGTTAATTGCATGGGATTGGCTTAGGAATGAGGTGTGAGATTTGTTATTACTTGATACTGTTACAGATGCTGTACTGCAGTCTACTGAATACAGGGAAGCATCCTTCAGAGGTAGCCAGTTATCAGTAGTGCTTCTTCTGCACCAAGCGTGTTAAATACGTATCTCAAATTTTGAAATGATTATTGCTTCTGAGGGAGTGACACAGAACTGTGTTGATAATTGGAAATTATCATTTCAATAAGACAAAAAAAAATACGGCTCATTTATGCTTAGTTATCTTTTGGGAATGCAGAGTGGTGGGATTTTTTTTTAACTTTCGTTCATAAGAAATTGACACACTATTAGCTGCCATATGTGTCCATCTGTTTGTCTTGCCTTTTTAGCTCATCTTGCTAATTGAGTCCCTCCTCAGGTTCTATTCCTTGGGCCTACACAAAACAAGCAATTGATTTTATATGGTATTTCCAGTAAAAGCATTTGAAAAAATGATTTTTAAATAGCTAGATTTTTCCTAGAGGAGTGTAAGTAAATATGTTCACTTTACTGTTTACTAAGCATGGAAGTGGGATTATGAATCTGTCTTTGCCTGTCGTCTTTATTTTCTTAATATGCTGTTTAAAAATTCATATAGCCGAAGATATTTTCTGTTAATTATGTTATTTTTTTATTATAAATGGGCGTGTAACACTCATGCTGTAAGTAAATATGAATTATGTTGATAAAATAAAGCAAGCTATCTTGAGGTATAGGCTTACTTTAAGAATATGCCACAAGTAGAAATAATGGTACCAACCAAACAAAACCCACTGATGTAAATCCATGAAACCATACTAATATATTTGGTGTATCTTTTTGAAAATTGTCTTGCCAGATGTGGACCAAACAGATGATTAAATGGAGTGCAGTTATGTGAAAACTGAAATTTATCCTTACTTTACTATGTTTGCCAGTGATCCCAGTGCAGTCTACGAAGTACAGAAAATACATGATCTAATTCACGTGTGTATCTCTGAAAGACTGTGGCTTGAGAAACCAGTTTTGTCACTGTGAGTAATTTGGCGTAACACAGTGTAACAACTAAAGCTTTCAGATTAGTTTTAAAATTATTTAATGCATCTGTGAATGTTAAAACTGTTTAAAATTTAAGGCATATGATCTATGGTATTTTGTCCAGTCTAGAGTGTAAAGTACAAATGTGCAGTATGGAGAGACAGACTTGTTTGTGTTATTTAGAAAAATCTAAGAGAATACTTCAAATTTTAGAGGGAATTCACATAAATTAGATGTTTTCTTTATTTCATTCTTTTTATTGAAGCAAAGAGAATATAACTTAGCTAATCAGAAATTGATTGCTGTTTCTTTAAAGTCCATATCACAATACCTACGTATAGTGCTTAGTGCAGACCATTTCATACATATCTCTGTATCCTGATCCATGTTTGTTTGATTAAAATAAAGAGATACAATATATAGATCCTTATATGACCTGTCCATTCTAAGCCATGGTTTGACGATTAACCAGATATCTACCCAAGACTACCCATGTAGTTATCTCAGATTATTTAAACATGAGTGAAGAAACACCATCACCACCACCCATTTCATTAGCAGAAAAGAGCAGCTGGTACTCGCCAGAGAATCACTGACTCACAATGAGAGATGTATTAAATCTGTTCTCTTGCAGTGAAAAACAAGGGAAGGATACAAGATCCCTGCAATATATGGGGATATAAAATGCTACTTGAGCAAAGAGATACAATTAAAGTGTAGAAGAATCTGTTTTTCTCTATTGGCCTCTCCTGTAGAGATTACGTTGTATGATTAAATGAGTGTACTAATTTCCTGTGTCATATTGTGGAATGTGTTTCTGGAAGACATTCAATGTGTACGGATTTGTTGCTTGCAGAGTTAGCCTTCCAAATCTTAAAGGCTATGCTCCTTGACCTGTAACCTCCATGTTAAGCATTAAGAGCAGAAGGGGTATCTGCCTACATCAGACTGGCTATTAAAACAGCAGCCTCAGAACACTCATCCTTTGTTCAGGATCTGTCTCTTGTGGCAGTGAGATGACCTCCATTAGTTGATGTCAGAATAAGGTCAAACTTTCCTACGGTACTTTACTGCCGGCTCATGTCCTGGTCTGTCAGTGTATGGCCTTCACATGAAGCATCATTATAATCTGCCCCAAGGACTGAACAGCTTCCCCAGCAACACTCCAAACACATTTACATTCAACTCCTTCCAGTTTCTGAGTATGTAACCTGAAGGCCAGTCATTGTCTTCACCTCCTCACAGTCACTTGGCCATCCATGTGGCTGCAGGAGGAGTATTCCTGTGTACTGCTGGATACTGAATATCAAAAATTGGTTTCTCTCTTCCCTGACTTCCCAGTCTTCAGCTAATGGCATATTTAGGGACCCCATCATGAAAACTAGTATGGCTGGAGGCAACTTATCTTCTAGCCCCAGCTGTCAAAGCACCAATCCCTCCTTGATTCTGTCTTCAAAATTTTAGGACAACACAAGTATCCAAAAATATTTCTTCTCTTCCTGTACCATTCTCTGGAGAAAATCTGAATATAGTATTGGCCAGATCTTTTCTTCTGGAACTATTTCAGTAGCCTGAAAACACACCGTCCTTTTTGTTTGCTCTGTTCTGTGGCAACCAGTAGGTACTTGTGGGGAAGTTTTGGGAGAGAGAAAGATACGTATTGTACTGTGCACCCAGGTATATATCAGGCTGTATGTCTGTTTTTAAAATGCAGCTTCATTCATTTTTTTTTTCTTCTTTTGGGGCTATTATATAGGTGGCAGCCAAGGAGTATTCAATTGTATAAGAAAAAAGAACTACTAGCTATTGTCAGTAAACGAGTATGTCCTTGACTTTAGAGAAAGCTTAAAATCCAGGGACATCAAGCACAGTTAATCAGAAAAGTACATAAGTATCTACTAGAGCTTGTTTGAAGATACAAAAATTAAGTGGTCTGGTATTGATGTTTTTGCCAAGCATGGAATTTTAAGGATCCTGTGAGGCAGGTAAACTCAGTTAATTCTAAAGTCTAACCACCACAATTAAAGAAAAAGACCCCCCAAAGATGTGTGCACATTCTGAAAGTCTGAAAGGCTTGGCACTGACTACTCATATGTTGCTGGTCATCCTTTAAGGCCTCTTCCTATCGATATTCTGGGAAACAACAAGGATATTTCCTTAGAAGATACTACAAACAGTACAGATAGCTGTAAATCATGGTTAAGCTGGGTATTGCGGATAATTATACTGTGAATAAAAGGGTCCATTCTGTTTTGTACAGTAGCTCATGGCGACAGCACACTTATACACTGATTTTGATGCTTATCTGCTCCGAGGGATTAAAATAAAAGAGTAGGTCAGAGGCTGTTGGACACCTTTATCTTAGGAAATGGTCAGTGAATTTCTGTAAGTTGTTTCCTGCTGGAGGGGCTGGTCTGTGGCTTGGCCTGATGTTTGGTACAGCAGCTGTTAGCTAACAGCTGATGGGCTGGGTGTTTGACTGCACCGCTCCAAAGGAAGCAGCCTGCCTAGGTAGTGTGCTTACCCGGACAATGAGTGAGGTGATCCTACCAAGTAGGATGCAGCTGTTCTCACTTTAGCTGGTGCAAAGCCAACTAAGCGTGAGGAGTAAAGATGGAAAGTAAAATGTATTGACTAAATAACAGGGAAGAGGTCTTGTAACCATAACTTCTGTTACTTTGGCTAGTAATTCTGAAACTATTACGAATCACAGGTTCACTAAAGGAGAAATTTAGGCAGTTGTTGATGATGTTTATTCCTAAAACCAAACCAATTTTCTCCCGTTTTGTATAATGAGAGCAGCTGAGTAGAGCCTACTTCATTTTGTTGCCCATTTCTATACTTGGCTTTTGTTTATTTTTTTCAAAATAACCTGTCAGAATGGGATGCCCAATTATAATAAACATTACTCCAGATAGCACTCCAGAAAGAATGTTAGGCATGCTTTCATTCCTTGTTTAAACTAATTCAGCTATTTATTTTCTAAGTGTATTCTAACTTTGCTTAATAAGGTTGGGTGTCAGATATTTAAAGGCTGCCAAAATTTTCAGTTTATATCTGTCGATTTTAAGTCAGTGGTTTTACTATGGTTACTCTGCTTGCTGTGGTTGCCCACAGCTCGGCCTTGTGGATAACGCATCAAAATACTGGATAATTACTCTATTCCCATACCTAATTTACACATTTCAATCAAACAAGAAATAGCTTATGGTCTGTTCCCTGGTTGATTATAGCTTCTTCTATATTAAAAGGGCTACACTTACCATTTACTTGCTTATGCCAGATGGTAAGTTCCTGATTAAATACACTTCTTATGTGCCTAATTTTTCTTCTTACATTTTGGCAAAGCTAAAATATCAGTAGGGCCAACAGATTGCTGGGGTATATTATTAACATTAATAATTGTTATTTTTACAGTCTTTGTAGTGAATGGTATCTCAAAAAGGATCCGATTGATCAAGGGCTGCAACTTAACCTTTGATACTGAGACTCTACTTTTTTACAAGTTCAGACCTTCAAAACAGACTCTGAAAAATGATTTGCTGTACACTTTTATCCCTGCTCTTTAAATGCTGTTTGAGTGTTTTTCCACAGAAGGTCGAAGCACAAATCGCTATTTTATTATGGTGGTTGATCAGAAAAGTTGTTTGTCCTTTTTCTACTTCATTTTTATTGGCTGCCTTTTTGTCTTCCTAGGACATTGGGAGGGGTAAAAACTCCTGAGGATCTCAGCTAGATGTTGAGCTTCCATTGTCTGCCTGATGAGGACAATCGTCTCGATCTAGAAAAGTGACTGTGGATTAAGTACATCAGTCTGGCATTCTTAAATATGGTTCAGTACAGAGTATCCATAGAGTGATCTCAGGAAATCATCAATTAAATTATGTTTTAAAATGTGGATGCATTTTCTTAACCAAAGATTGTCCAAGCCTTCAAGATGAGGAATTCTTTCTGTGAACTGTTTTGCTGGGTTGACTCTGTACCTGTGTGGTGCAGGTCTAAGCTGACATTAGCAGTTCAGAAATGAGGGACTCAGACTCAGTTCCAGAGTGAAAAATGGAAGCTCTACAAAATACTCCTAGTTTCCAAAATAGTAGGTTATCTATATATGTTTTAGGCTGCTTTACTTTATAGCACTAAAAATGCTTCTTATTGTGCCTTTTCTCACTCTCCCCCCCATATTTGGTATTTTAAAATGCTAAGGCTTTTTTCCGTGACATTCTTTTAGTGAGTCATAAGGTGTAGTATGATTTTGAGTGCAAAATGAAGAGTAATCTACTTCAGAACAGTTTTACAGTAGCAACTTGTAAAATGGAAAATCATTAATTATTCAGTGTTTTATAGCGTAGTTTTGTAAAATGCTTTGGGAACATGGCTTTTGCTTGGCTACCAAAAAAACCACGAAAGATAATCAGTATTGGATAAAAACTTTTCCTACACAGTCTAAAAGAAATGGTTTAATTCACTAACAGTGGAAATATGCCTGATTTCAGAGGACATATAATTTGGTTATAATGTGGCATATACTGTGCAAACTGTTGAAGAAAAGTGTGTGCCTTTGTCTGTTAGCTAATTCATCCTACTGCATAGGATGCTAATGTAAACACAGGTGAATGTGGCAGATTGCCTAACTTGGGGGCTTTTTGTTCTTCGTACTTGCTGTGTTTCGTTAATAGGATTGACTGAATCAGGTAGGAGCTCATGGAAGCAGAGAAGGTTGTTCGTTGCTTAAGGACATTGAAAAATACTCCAGAAAAGATGATTTCAGAAAACACAAGTTTACCAAGGAGTAAAAAGGCAGCGAGAAACACAACAAGGGTCTAGGAGCCTGCAGATCTAAAGGAACAGTCAAGAGGAGAAGATGCTGCAAAGGCCACAGAGCTGCAAGTCATGTTCACAGGTGATGAAGTGGAAACTTCCTTGATTCTGCAGGAAAATTCAGGGTTTTCTGCAACTCCTGTAATTACTGAGGGGACAGAGATCAGGTCTGAAAGCAAGGAGACAGTTTATAAATAAAGAGAAATGGGCAGGAAATTAATTGTTTATAAGCTGTCTCCTATTTATGTCTGTGTTACCTAGCTGCTTCCAGGTTCTCTATTAAAAACAAACAAACAAACAAGTTATATTTTATAGTGTAGTTGAGATTAAAAAACTTCTGGTTTACTTTGAGGAGCTCACTATAAGAGAAAGTTTTAAACAGATCCACTTCAAAGTTCTGTTTTATACGTGTAAGTATAAAGACAAATTGTTTAGAAATAGGTCACGAAAACTCATGTAACTTTCTTACACAGTTGAAGCCTTCATTATTCCTGTGTGTCTTTTACACTGAATATTCATCAGAACATGTGAACACAAGCAGTCATGTAAACTGAAAATATTTAAAACTTCTTTTTGTCTAGATTATTGCTAAATAAAAAATAGGATATAGATTCTCTGTATGCTTGTTTTGCTCACTCATTGATGTTAGTAGAACTAACATCCTCATTTTTCTTGGAGCAAGATTTAGTTAGGTAAATGACCGCACTTTACATATTAGGTGAAACATACCCTTGGGTTAACTCCTCCTTCAATTTTGTTTTCTTTTGTTTTCTTTTGTTTTCTTCTGTTAACTTTTAAATTTTAGTTCATTTTTTGGAGGTACTTCTGAGATCTTGAAAGTTAAACCTGTGCAACAAAAGAAATGAAGGCAGTTCTCTTTAGGACTCTTAACAGATTATCAGGAATGTGTTGATTTAATCTATGCTATCTAAACAGCCAGTCTTACTCATGCTCTGTCTTTGAGCATGCATGCTGGTCTGTGGTATGACTGTCCCACAGTAACTTTCTCCAGTTGTTAAACAGGGAAGAAGCACTATAATAATGCTATCTTTTCTCTTAAATGTTGAACTTGTATTCCATCTTTTTATCACAGTTATTGATGACTGCAGTTTTAAGAAAAGTAAAGTAATGCAGGTTCCTCCTATAGAAATAATTTAATTGTCAGTTGCTCCAAATATAAAATTGCAATCCACTAAAGCAATCCACTAAAACTTTCTGGGCATGGAGTCTGTCATGGAATGAGCTCTGGGACCATGGTTCCTTTTCATAGTGTCCTGGCCAAAGCACTGTAATTTTCATATTTCCACTTCTCTTCTGCTAAATCCTTTGGAACAGGAAACATTTTTCTTGTATGCCTTAACTCTTTTTTTTCTTTTTTTTTCCTCTCATGCTTCCTCTCTTTCTGGGAAGATGCATACTGGTACTGAATGAAAAAAAATTCTAACTAATGAAGTAGACACTGAATCACAGGATTTAAACAGTTTTAGATGCTTTTATATGCTTTATTTCAAATGCAGGTTAGATACACCTGCTTTATTATGTCAGAATTAAAGATATGTTACTGAAAAATACATCTAATGATAAAAGAAAATGGGGGGCTTTTATATCTCTCGGTCAGCTATACTTCTGATCTGCCTGTGAGTAGGGAAGGAAACAAAAATGAAGGAGATAAAAGGAGTAGGAAGAAAGCAAAAAAGGGTGGTAAACTCATCGTATTCTTTAGGGTTTGTATCTGTACAAACCTGTATGCAATATGAGAATGTGGGTGCAGATACAGAGCTTCCAAGAACTATTAAACCTGTTCACCCATGGAGGGACAGTGATTCAGTTTTCTTTTTTATACAGTCACCTATACTGGGTGACAGCCATGTGTTTCACTTGAATTCCTCAAAGTTCATATATCCCAAGGCAGAAGACTAGACTATCCTGCTCTAGAAGTTTAGTGGACTTGGGGGTTTTGCTTTTGTTTTTAGTAAATGACAAGTCATGTAAAAGGAAATATTATGACCAAAGAATATGAAACATGGTTCTTTTTTGATTGTTAGTGCTGTTGACATCTGTTGTAGAAGTGATTTGACATACTGTACAGAATACAACTGTCAATATGCTACCTGTTACAGAGTGCTTGCGGATGGAGCTGTGAATAGGTGGGCAGTGAATCATATCCTAAAATAAAAATCTCAGTGCTCAAAATAATGAACCTCTTAAAAAGTGCTTTACTCCACTTTCCTGTCCAGAATATGGTAGAGTTTCATGTAAACCAAAGTACATATTTCTGATTTTCTTCCTGAGAAAAAGCGAACAATTAACTTCCTCAAGCCAACAGTGGTTAATTTCATACTTTGGAGAATGCTTGAATCGTACCAACCATGCAGTAGGACAAAATAATTCTAAATCTGTTAGGACACGTAACTTTTGGTGATTTTTTTTCTCATTGGTATTAAGTTAGGCAACATCTTCTGCCTTTAAGATACTACTATAGCAAGGTCTCTCCATTGTGTCTTCTAGTCTGCACGCAAGCCACAGATTCCATATTAGTCTTTCCCGCCTTAACTTGATGCTTTGAAAGGGTCTGCAAACCTGAGCTTTCTTGTTTGCTCTTAGAAAAGCAATTTGTCCCACCTTACATCTATTCCAGTTCACCTGTCAGGCTCATCTTCGCACAGAGTACAACAGTGAACACAAAGTACACATGCAGCTTTTCACTTGCTGCCTCACTACTTAGCCTCTTGAAAGAATCATACAGAATAAACCTCACAGAAATCAAATAATTTTTAATCAAATTGTGTGAAGATGCAATCCAAGCAGAAGATACCATTTAACACACCCAACCCCCACCCCTCAACTAGCCCTCTGTGACAGTTTGAATCTGTTTTACATAAATTCGTTTTGTACCTACATTAATTTGAAAAGCGAGTGAGTAGAGCAGGTGAACAGGAGTTGAAAAAGGGTTTCGTTCTGGAGCCACTGAACAAAACAGCGAGCCAAAGGGAGGAGGAGAGTCCAGGTGACAGAATGTGGCAAAAAAAGGAATAGAGGAGTATGGCAGCAAGGAACTGGGAGGTAACAGCTGAAGTGGAGATTGGAATACTGCCAGGATGATCAGGCAATAGAGCTACAGCCAGCTGTTTGTGCTCACAGCTGGAAAAAATCCCTAGAAACCAGACACAAGGACCTGCTGTGCACTGACACGCTGGGCAGTTGGATACTTACTTAGAAGTTCTTTTATTTCTATCTTGGTTTGCATAGTCATTTTCAGATTTTTCTGTTTTAGTTTATTGTTGTTCATACTCTAATAGAGCATAAATATTCTAAGTTTCAAAGTTGTTTTGAACCTCCTTGTAGATACCATGTAATGAAATGGTCTTGGCAGATCTGCCTTAAAGCCTGGTATATTTGATGGTCCTGTGTTAATATTCTGCAAGGTTCCTCTTGGAATATTTTCCACCTTGTTTAAGTAACTATTGACAACAATTACATTTTTATAGCTTTAATAGGCACAACAGTAACTTTAAAATGTTTCTTTCTATTTATATGTGAAAGATGAAGTCCCCCTTTAGCTCACTGTTTTGCTCAGATTTAGAAGATGACATCCCTTTCTAGATATTCACCGTAGCCCTGTACTTAGGAAGGGGCAAGGTCTCAATCTATCAGTAAACAGCCTGCTGTCCTATCCCTTACAGATTTAAAAAGCACATCAAACATAGCCAACTCAAAAGGCTTTGGAGGGAAACACTAGAAAAAATAGTTTCAAGCAGTTGTTGTTTCATGTCATGTTAGAGCCTCTATGAGCAGTGGGAAGTCAGGAGAACTGGAAAAATCTTTTACGAAAAGGTGATTTTTCTGTTGCATCATTATTCAAGCACACAAGTAACTATCATGCACCAGAACAAGAACTGAGAAGACTTGGACATTTTCCCTTGGTTCCTGGAAGTCCAGAAATGTCTAGTAACTAACTACTTTTTATGCTTTCTGACCATTAATAAAATTACCCCCCACTTTAATTGCTTGAGATTTGGATGGGTTTTGGTTTTGCATTCAGTGATTCTAATAGGTAAATACTTGCGTGTGATTCTTTTTTTTTTTCATTTGGTAATTCTAATAGGTCTGTATTTTCAGATGAATTTTAGTTTATTCCCAAGGTATGTGCCATTTTGTCATTAACGTAAATTACTTTTGCTGTACTATTTGACCCTTCTGAATCTGTATCAAGGTATCTTTTAATCTTTCACATGGCAAACCTTCTGTTTAATCTGGAATTATACATCCTAATTTTAGCTATATTTACTGTTTGTCACATAATTAAAGTTTTCAGCAGTGGAGGACTTCTATTCTTAGTTAACTTCGTTATTAACTATTTCTTCCAATGTAATTCTGGGGACACAAGAGGCTTGGGATATCTTGTTGTGTTTTGTTTTTTTTTCTGAGAAGGGATTGTGACTGACACTGACTAATTTTTGACCACAAAGAGAAAGATACTGCAAATGCAGTAAGAGCATTAGTCCAGTACTAGCCAGATACTCTTTTGACTGCATAGATGGTCTAAGAATCTATTTCCTGACTACAGTATATAAGCTTCTATTGACACATACTGCCTTTTGGCAAGTAATCAGAGAAAATCTAACATGGAGAATTAAAATAAAGCTAGAATTTATTATTATTAACTGTAATATTCTTGTGTAGTATGTTATTTCTAAGATAACTTGTTTTTCCATAGTGGCTAGAATATCCTTCTTTTGTCCTGAATGCCCTTTGCTTAATAAATACTTATCACACTCTTTAAACATGTCAGAGATGTGAAAATTATTTGAATAAGTTAGAGCTGATATAGAGATGACTAAATGGCTTCTATGTCTGTTTTTTGTTAGATGAATTAGTTACACTGATGCGTGATCGTCATTGTCTTGTCCACCATTGTGTTGTCTTGTACTTTGAGGGATAAGCAGATGTTACTGAAATCTTGTGGGTATACACAGAGTTTTTGTCAAAATTATCATTTTTTGCTCTAAAAAAAATGACATCTCTTAATGGCATAATATTCAAACCACAATTTATGTATCTTTTTCCATTGCTTTTTTATGGCACAAATTTGCATGTACTTGTACTTAGTCAAGTGCTGGTATACGTGTACTCATGTTCCATGTGGAAGGTAAATAGGTTTGCTTAGTTACTTTTCCAGGACTAAATCGTCAGTTATTGACCTCCAAAATCCAAACAAAAAGGAGATTGGCAGTTTTTGGTGAGGAATGGGACATCAGCGTTCTTGACCTTTGAAGATAATTACTTGACTGGGAGAAGAATTTAGTTTTTCTACAGATGCATGAAACCCCATAATTGAAGTAACTGTTCATTAGACTGATGCATTCTAATGCTAGATGGAATTTGAACATTGCAACAGAAATGTTTTTTATTGTTTTTCACATAGGTTTTGGACTAGTATTTATTTCTCATTTACTGTAAACTGTGCTGTCATGAACATTTGCAGTCCAAACAGGTGTTGAGTGTTCCACAATTTTAATCTGTGGATTTTGGTCCATCGCTTGTAAGATGTTGTCAGTTGAAGTAGTCAGGAAGGCAGTTCAGGAATATATCTCGTTCTTTCCCCATACTCATGGAATTTTTTCCTTTCTCTTTCCATTGTTTGCATTTAAATAGGAGGACAGCTGCCTTCAGATGATACAGAACTCGCTGACAATTGCTCTTGCTTCAGTCCTACTTCATGAGAACTTCAGAAGTTACTAGCTGAGGTATTTATTTGTTCTTTTCATTTTTAGAATTTCTACTTTGCAGATACTACATAGGTAGAAAAGCAGACAAAAGACATCATGTATCTAGATGAAAAAGAGTAATCATATGCAGAAAATAACACTGAAGTTCTGTCTATAGAGAGAGTTACTAGGTGATATCACAGAATCACAGAATGTTCGGGGTTGGAAGGGACCTCTGTGGGTCGTCTAGTCCAGCCCCCCTGCCAAAGCAGGGTCGCCTACAGCAGGCTGCATAGGACCTTGTCCACATGGGTCTTGAATATCTCCAGAGAAGGAGACTCCACAACCTCCCTGGGCAGCCTGTTCCAGGCTCCGTCACCCTCAGAGGGAAGAAATTCTTCCTCTGTTCAGACGGAACTTCTTATGCTTCAGTTTGTGCCCATTGCCCCTTGTCCTGTCACTGGGCACCACTGAAAAGAGCTTGGCCCCATCCTCCTGACACCCACCCTTCAGATATTTATAAGCATATATTAGGTCCCCTCTCAGCCTTCTCT
>Ga0065711_1004886_pt1 | contig 40577 bp, 40 predicted proteins | sample Hoacrofraction12_FD_59098 | JGI IMG/M metagenome (GOLD analysis project Ga0065711, IMG submission 59098) | Hoatzin crop microbial communities from Cojedes, Venezuela - Epithelial fraction 12 v2 (version 2) | ecosystem: Host-associated > Birds > Digestive system > Esophagus > Crop | place... | reverse complement strand
GCAGGGTCACCTACAGCAGGCTGCACAGGACCTTGTCCAGGCAGGTCTTGAATATCTCCAGAGAAGGAGACTCCACAACCTCCCTGGGCAGCCTGTTCCAGTGCTCCGTCACCCTCAGAGGGAAGAAGTTGTTCCTCGTGTTCAGATGGAACTTCCTATGCTTCAGTTTGTGCCCACTGCCCCTTGTCCTGTTGCTGGGCACCACTGAAAGGAGTCTGGCCCCATCCTCCTGCACTATCAGAGCGTCTTGTGAATCTGTGGGTTGAATAACTTTGGGTCACCTGATATGGGGAACACTGTAGGGCCTCCAGGGATAATGCGATGCGTGGGTTTCTTGGATAGGATTCAGCTTGCAGGTTAAGACTCATGCATTTAGGTGATATTTCAAATGCTCTGAAAAATCCTCATGTCACTGTTAGACCCGACACATGAACAACTGCAAACCCATAACCGCAGCTTAGCATAGCATCTCAAAGTGACCATGCAGCAGATTTAAGACCTATCTCAACAACTCTTCAGTTCCCCATACCATCTCCGTCACTGTGGTGCCCCAAACCTGAGCACCTCTCTTCACCTTCAGCCACGAAACTGACAGGGGAGTCCAGGCCCCAATGCTGGGATGTGCAGTCTATGCTTCATCTATTTCTTCCATTGGTCTTGGGATGTGTGATAGAAAGAGTGCGTAAGTCTTTCTCAAAGCCCCAGCTCTCGTCTTTGTTTGCATCCTCTTTTGCCTCTGCACATAGAACTGCACGTGCAACTTTTTCACCACTGATGTCACACCCTTTTCTAAGGAACTGTAATGCAACTGCAACTGTATGCAGACTACTCCTTCAAAGTGCAAATGCATCCATAATTAACAGATCACAAATTGGTGGTGCTTCATACCAGCCTTTTCTGAGCTTTTTGCCCACTTCTATTAAAACGAACTCCCATGCCTGATTCAGGCAGGCAAGTGGGCATGAGAGAAGCAGCATTTCTCAGTGTTCTGTCTAATCAGAGCAAATTCCTCAGAAATTGCTCCCTGGCCTGCTGACCTGAGCTGTTCCCCACAACACAAACTCAACTACTGGACTACTGGATCTGCAGTGTTTGGCCACTCAGTGGCCTCTGGTTGGTTGGTCGGTCTGCACTGATCCTGTTCCTGATCTGCCCAGCAAGAGGGTCGAGATAATGTCTAACACTCTGCCCATGGCCACAGCACCCAAATGCTGTCATCCCACAAGGCAGTGTGTGACTGCCCTGTTGAAGCTCATCTCTTCCTCCAGTGAACATTTCCTTTTGCAAGAGAAAAGGGATAATGCACCAATCCCCTTTGCCCTGCACATGTAATTCCTTTCTCTTAATTGCCTGCATCCCTAGGCTGGAGGCAGACGCTGAACTCCCTTCATTGTGTTTTTCCTCATTTGCCTTTACTCTACACACTTCTACAGTTTGGCTACGTGTCACTAGCAGACAGAAATGGATGGGATATGCCTATCCACCAAAGGAACCCAGAGGGCTGCTCCAGAAGCTAGAGAAATCCCAATATATTCCACTTTTCAGAGCGTTTGCTCAGAGCTCCCCACTGCTTGCTGCAGACTTTCCAGTACGTGAGTTATCATGGCATCAGGTAAGAGACCAAGAGGAGAAATGTTTATTCCATGCATGACGAAATGTAGGGCTGGTGTACGCTGGAGTGCCACTGAGTGCAACAGCTGAGAAGGTAATGTTTTGGAGACTATTTGAAGAAAGAAATGTTTCGCTTCACAATCAGTCAAAACTTTAAAAAGCAGAAAGTGTTAAAACACTCTTTTAAGTGAAACTGAATCTCTCTCTACATCCAGAAGACACTGCTTCCTATTTTCACCAGTTTGGTTAATGAAGTGAAAGAATAGAAGGAGCAGTCTTTCCACTAGTCACATTATTGGCTTGCTCCTATCCAGGCACAGCCCAAGAGACCTCGGATATCTTCACATTGTCGGCAGGTCTTCCTTCGGATCATGATTTTGAGAAGGTCTTGTCATAGAGAAGAGGAATATTGCTCCCATGGTCTCACTCAGGTCCTTCCTGGCAAGAAGTCCCCTCCTGTAGCAGCCAAATCTGCCCTAGAGCCTCTGCCAGGACGCAGCACCAGTGTGCTACATTTGTTCTTTTGTGTCACCCTCACACTAAGGTTTTCCGTGTAACCAGTGAATGTAATTTTGGCTTTCCTTAAACTGAGATACAGCTATTTTAAATACCTCATGAAAACAATGCAGAGATCTGGATCTCAGTTGTATTCCTCAATCAGTCTATGTTCCTGTAAAAATTCAAATATAAAGATGACAAAAACTTTCTTGAAAAAAGTTATGTTAGGCAGGAAGTTTTGCTCTAATATGGAACTGCCCTAGTCTTTTAGTAATCTTATAATCCCCTTTTTACATATCTGCCTTTCTTCTTTCACATTTGTTTTTATTTTCATCCTGTATCCACCTAATTATCATTTCCATACATTTCATATCACTAGCACTGGAAGTTCCCATGTCTTATCTGTATGACATTATTTTTTATTTACTCATTATACTGCATGATTAAGTTGTTAAGTAAATTTCTTTTAATCTGTTTCCATAAAACCTAATGTCTCTGGGGCAGTCTCATTAAAACCTTGTGCTTATCCAGATGATTCCTTGAGGCCTAAAACACATACAAACCCCATCCATTTATCAGTGTATCACCCCTATCTGGTATATTTATAATACCCCAGGTTTGAAGATGTGGGGCAGACTAATTTAAGACCATGTTTGGGGGGATTTTGTTTGCATTTATGTCACTGATGTTAAGAAACTTTTTATTGGGACATATTCTTGTTGTAAAACTTTGATTTTGTATTAAAAAAGGGTTTGCAACGAACCCCAAGACATCCTGTAGCCTGGTCTCCTGACTTGCTGAAACCAGTCACTTTTTGGTTGGTGCAGCAGAGTGAGGGCCTATGTGTGAAAATGTATCTATTATCATACATTACCTTGGAGAGAGCTTCTTGCCAGAATGGTTTTTATCTTCACAACCAGGGTGTTTGTTAGGGAGTAAGAAACCCTGTGGGCTGAGTAGGTAGGAGCATGGCATCCATGGAACAGTTTGTCCCTTGCAAGGTTGCTCATCATTTTCTGCTCATCACTTCTGCCTGGCTCTTTCCAGTCTGCCCAGCTGAGGACAAGCAATGTCAAAGTCATTTTTCTTGTTGCATACACAGCGCTGGACATTGCCCACCAGGGGCTACCATTGATTTCTGACCCCTCAGATTCTGGTGTAACCAGGTGGGAGGCTGCTGTGTGAGCAGCTCCATGCAGCGCAGGGCAGCACCCTTTGCTCTGGACCCCGAAGGTCAGAATGGCACCCCCCCACCCAACCTGCTTGCAGGACCTGAGCTGATGTCTCCCAGCTCGTGCTGAGCTGCCACAGGTGTCAACACGCTGTGTGCTGTGGAAGTTTGCTTGGATCTCTCTCCCTGCCGTTCATTGTTTGCTGTTTCTGGGTATTTACCTGATGTTTGCTGTAATATTTGAACATCCCACAGTATTACAGCTTGTCAAACAGTTGTTTTGCCTGGGGGCTCACCCTTCCTTGGGCAATGGATGCATTTCCGCATGAATGTGTAAGAAAATGAAAGAAGAACATGTTTTCTTTAGCTCTTCAAAAAAAATAAGGCAAACACAACAACAGCTTTTGCTTTCTGAAAGTGACTGTTGACTAGAAAACTGCCCAAACCAACGCACACTTTGAGCAAATGTGCTCTTCTTAGTGCTGAATGACACACTCGTCTGGGAATACCTTTTTTTAATGATGTTTATCACACAATGAACAATGTTGGATTGGAAAGTGATGGGAAAGATGAGCATCATTTGGAAAGATGGGAACACGTCTCTTGGTGCTGCAGGGCATGGGTTTCCAGGCTCTTCCTTATGCAATGTCTCATGCTTCACAATCAGGGACTGGAAAGAGGAGGCAGAAGCTGGCACTGATAAGTGCACAACACCTGGGCTCATTAGAAATGATGTGTGCTTTGCACACAGAGGAAAAATCCTGCAACAGAAAAGAACGACATCGATGGAGTGAGGTCACACGTCTCAGAGATGGGATGCCAAAAATTGTAATGAGGGTTCAGCCAGTTCCAGATTACTTCAATTTAAGAAAAGGTGGTAAACGCGCTTGTCTGGATCTTCAGACTTCAAAGACCTCTGATGTAAACAGAGTCTCTACATCTGTGTGATGGTTCAAAGAAATACCTGCATGCAAATACTTCCCACTATTGGCAGATTTTGTAGCCAGAACCTAACCTTTTGTCTTGAGCCTATTGGTAACACATAAATTTTTCTGATTTGGCTGCATCTGCCCATTTCGAAGGCAGGTCTTACTCAGCCATGACTACTACTTTTGATGATAAGATCTTGTTTCCTGATGGTGGGACTTGGTTAGTAATTGACTAAATAGGAAGAGAGGATGGGAAAGTGATAAAGTCATATTCTTAAGAATNAATGCAATCAAGGGCAAAATTTAATCCCTTTACCCATTACACACCTTCTGTTTCCAAGTATCTTGTAGTCTGTTTTAAGGAGGCTTCCCAGGCCAGGGGTGCCCAGATGGGAGCAGTGGATAACCAGAGGGAAGGAGTGGGTGAGTAAAGGACTGAATGAGTCTTTGTCCTCCAAAATCCCCCACATCAGCCTAGCACCTACAGTCCACTATGCCTCTTCTGCAGGTTGGCTTTGGCTGGCTCCTTTTTTCAAGCACAAAATTAGGCTTTTAAAGGAAGTTTATAAATTCCCATTCATTTCATTGCTTCCTTCACGAAGTCCATTGTGATGCACAGGCAGTCACTTGTGCTTCCCAGCACTTGGGACCTTCAGCACCAACCCCAAGCTTCAGCTGTGTGGTAGGGGGGGCTCTTTTTACAAAAAGCAGCAAACAAGAAAGCCATTTAGAAGAGACAGAGACTTTCACATACTTTACGTCAACTTGCCAGAGACTTGGGGTCACGCCAGTTTGCCAAGGGACGAGAGCAGACACAAATTACTTGAGTGTCCATTTAGAAGTAATCCCTATAATGCTGAGTTTCTATTCCATTTCGAGGCTCCTAACCACTCCAATTAACGATAAGATGTGTGGCTATTAATACCGTACTAAAAGACTTCCCCTCCTCTTTTACATTCATTGTCTAGTGACACCAGCCCATGGCATCTTTAGCTTTATCTTAATAGACCATTTAAAACTTAATAGGCCAACCAGTGAACTGGTTGGCCTCAGCTACCAGCCTGGAACTCTTTTCGCAAAAAAAATCTGTTGCAAATGTTAACGAAGTTGCATGTTGGAGCAGCTCAGTGAAGAGGAGGTTGAAATATGCATATCTAATAAGGACTGTGAATGTCTAATAAGGACTTACTTTTTACATCATCCAGCAGTGGGTTAAGTAGTTGCTGTTGTCTTGATCGCTTGAAGATGGCATTGATGATCATTCACGCCAGAACAGAAAGTATGCTGAACATGCTAACATGCATATAAATCTATCTTCATTCCAGGATGCCTGAAAAACAGCTGGATTCCCTGGTGATTGAAAAGGTAATTACTGGCCAGGCTACAAAAAATACATCAGTGTTATTTCCATTGTTGCCATAAATGGTGTAGGATCAAAGGTAAAACAAAATGTCCCTTGCACTCCTTTAAAGGTCTTGATGTCTTGAAAAATGAAGTTACATGAATTGATAATATTCAGTAATTTGATTGTGTGTATTTCAATTGACACCCTATTACAGGTGTGCTGCTCTTCCAGCCACGCACTAAATTCCTCACTGAAAAACCCTTGGGACCGTGAGCTCCCATGTAGGCGGAAGGGATGGCTTTGCTCCTTTGAGCCATCTGGGTGCCACCAGACTTTCCTCTGCGTCTCCTGTTTCAAGCACAGAGCCCAGATCAGCAATAGGTGGGGAGAGACAATAAACCCCCTCCTCTCTGCCCTGGGGTCAGGTGGTGAAGCACTGCAGGGAACACAGCTGAAAGGGTGCCTTGTGAGCTGTTGGGAAGATCCTAATCAGGAGTGGCAACTAGATTTACACTGACCTCCCACCTCCTGGCTGGTTTATTAATTTGTGCAAGCACGGCTGAAACAAATGACCACCAAGAGCTTCTTCAGCCCGTAGCCAGCCAGCAAACAGTGAGATTCCTCTTGCCCTCACCCTTTGGGGCAGGCGTACTAATCCCTGCGTGGGGTGGCTGGGGTTGCTGTCTTCTGTTTCCTTGCCCGGTTAACCAGATTGGCAGGTTTTGCCAATCTCTGTTCTGGAGAACAAGGAATCAGCTCAGAAAATGGGTGGGTTTGATTCTTCTTTTACAGCCTTTTTACGGGTTGCGGATGACTTCACTGTTGAAATGTCCCAACGTGTTAGGGCTCTGTCCTCTGGCATCATGGGTGAAGGGGGGTAGGGAGATACCTTTGCTCTATTGCTCCGACAGAAGCTGTAGCTGGGCTTTTGGGACACTGACTTGTTCTCTCTTACTGGTGGTGTTCAAGTTGTTGGGGGTATTCAGGGTCCTGGAGCCACAGGCAGCACCATGCTAGCCTAGCAATGCATAAGAGTCAGGACTGTCCTCTAACAGAAGCAGAAAAAGAGGCATATTGTGGTTAAAAATGGCTTTTCTGGGTGTGATGGCCCCTCCAAGCCTGGTTCTGGAGCTGTGTCCTGGCAATGTGGAATATCATGGACAGTGGGCGACCGTACCTCGGTGGCTGCCACCAGCCTGGATGACCCTCTGGACCCAGCTGAGCACCCAGGCCACGCAAGGACCCTGTGTACAGGGCTTCAACCTGACATGATGACACGCATCTGACTACATTATCCATGACCTGGAGCATTCATGTGACCATATTCTTCCTCAGGTCTCTGCTTTGATCTGAGCCTCACCTACTCCTCCTCCCTGCTCAGCTACAAGCAGTGGCAGCAGGCACAATGGGGGCTGTTCAGCTCCACTCCTGTTCAGCCACCCCAACGCCATCAAGCTGCTGCTGCACCTGATGGGTGGCTGACCCGCATCCAAGAGATGCTCCTCCCTAGAGCTGGCTGCGGGATGCAGTACTCATGCTCTGTTGGGGTAGTGGCCTGGAAAAGAACCCAAACAACCGAATAGTGGATGTAAGCAGAGCCCTGAGGAAGATCAGAGCAAACATACTCCTATTTCCATACTGCTCTGCCAGCCCCAGCTGCTTCAGTGGTGGGGCTTCCTGAGTCAGATACAGTTTCACAGAGTTAATGACCCCCAGTGAACCTCACATAAATATGGACAGTTCCTCAAAGGTTGTCTGCAGACCAGGATATCTCCAAATGAGGCATTTGGTGAGACATATCAATTGGATTTAGATTGTCGATGTGAGCTATGCCCCTGAGCTGAGCAGTTACATTGCAATGGCCTCTGCCTGGGTTCTTGTTTTTGTCTATTGTTGCAGAAAGAGCTTTGCTGGCTTCCCAGCTGCTGGGAGGGGAGCCTTCATCATGGTGGTACCAACCCTTGGAGACGCAGTAACTGTGAGGGATAACGGCTGGCAGCCACAGTGCACTTGCCTGGACCCCAAGTTGTGTTGGCTTTGCCCTTGACCCAGGCACACGATGTCCTTCTGGCTCGTTCTCAAGTGTTTCATCACAGGAACAGGGTGCTTATCTCGGCCCCAGCTGATCTCGGCGCCAGCTGATTTCACCATCAGAGAGTTTATGCTTTGCTCTGATCTCACTTCTTCTTTCTTAAAGCCATGATTGTCATTATCCCTTGAACGTGTCCTTACACTTCAACCCCAGATAGGTCTATAAAAGGCTTTTGCCCAGCATCTCCTACACAAGCTGTACAGCCCCAGCCCTTTCTATATTTTCCTTTCTTTGTCACATCTTTGCCACTTTTCTTACTTTTTCCAGAGATTTCTGACCTGGGTTCTCCAGCTGTGATGTAAACCTGATTCATTAACTTCATGCTTTGATGACATATCTTTATGTTTGGGTTCTTAGAACGTGAGGAAACAGCCTCAAGTTGCACCAGGGAAGGTTTAGATTGGATATTAGGAAAAATTTCTTCACTGAAAGGGTTGTCAAGCACTGGAACAGCTGTCCAGAGAAGTGGTTGAATGACCATCACTGGAGTTATTTAAAAGATGTGTAGATGTGGTGCTTAGGGACATGATATCGTGGTGGACTTGGTAATGTTAGGTTAAAAGTTGGGCTTGATATTACGGGTCTTTTCCAAGCTAAATGACTCTATGATTCGATGAAACCCACTGGCCTTTTCTGCCACATACTTGTATGAGAAATTCACATACGACTTTTGTCCATGCTCTAGCCTAGACGGTTTCTTCTGCTGAACATCTTTCTTTTGAATATATCCCCTTCTTCTAACCTTCCTGCCAATGTATCTGCAGCTGTGGATTTCTAACTTTTCTCACCTCACAGATTTCTCTGATCTCCCCAGCCTCTGCCTTACTTCCCCTTAGAGTGTGACTATTGTATTATCACCTTCCTCTGCTTCTGGAAACATGGACATGCTGCAGAAGACAGGTGCTTCATGCACACTATGAAATTAATGTATACGAACCAATTCAGAAAGGATCTTGAGAGAGAGTATCTAATCCACCTTTCAGCTCTGGAGCAGGATCCTATCAACTTCAATAATTCCCTAACCTGTATTTGTCTAGCCTGTTTTTCCAAGCCACCCAGGATGGAGGTTCCACACCTTCCTAGGCATTCAAGGTTCACTGTTGTCACTGTTGGATAAGTTCACTGTGCCCAGTGTAAGCCTCCTGTGACACTTTTTCCTACCCAGCCCTTGTTTTTGCAGACATATGTGATACGACTGGGTGTTCCCTGAGCACCTTTATTGTTTCCACCTTCTCTCATAAGTCTTATTTTTCAGGTCTCTTATTGCTGCAGATCATGGCTCCTGCTTGCTATGCTTGGTTTCATCTCTAAAAATGCACATGAAAAGCCTGCAGCTTCACACCCTCCCTTCACAAGAGGCGGGAAACAGGTGAATTCAGTATAATTGAGTGGGGCTAGTGCAGTCATGTCACTTATGGAAAATCCCCCAGGCACTTCAGTAATCATCTTAAATGAAAGGGCATGAAATTAAAATCACCAGAGACAGCCACATCCACCCATCTACCTCTCTGTATCTGCAGACCCAAATGTAGTTAAATGGCGGGATCACCCTGGTCTGACTGCCTCAGCCTACCTGGGGACAGGGTTTTATTCAGTCTGAGGTTTCAGACCAATGAGGAATGAATTTTAATTCTGGAATGGCTGCAGTCAGAGTTTTGACTTCATTATAATGTATCCACTGTGACCTGAGACAATTTCTAAGCTGAAAAAGAAATTAAAGGTGATGATATCACTACTGCTTATCTTCTTGTGATACCAGCTTTATGGACATTCCCCAGGGTTCAATACTTGGCCCAGTCTTGTTCAACTTATTCATCAATGACCTGGATGAAGGGACGGGGTGTACCCTCAGAAAATTTGCTGAGGACACAAAACTGGGAGGAGTGGCTGATACACCGGAACACTGTGCTGCAATTCAGCAAGACCTGAACAGGCTGGAGAGTTAGACGGAGAGAAATCTGATGAAGTTCAGCAACGGCAAGTGCAAGGTCCTGCACCTGGGGAGGAATAACCCCAATGCACCAGTACAGGCCAGGGTTTGACCTGCTGGAAAGGAGCTCTACGGAGAGGGACCTGGGTGTCCTGGTGGACGACAAGTCACAAGTGGTGTTCCTCAGTGCACAGTTTTGAGGCCAGTCTTGTTTAGTATCTTTATCAATGATCTAGATAAAGGGATTGAGTGCTCCCTCAGTAAGTTTGCAGATGACACCAAGTGGGGGGGCAGTGTTGGTCTGCTTGAGGGTAGGAAGGCTCTGCAGAGGGATCTGGACAGGCAGGATCGACGGGCTGAGGCCAACTGTATGAGGTTGAACAAGGCCAAGAGCCGGGTCCTGCACTTCTGTCACAACAACCCCATGCAATGCTACAGGCTTGGGGAAGAGTGGCTGGAAAGCTGCCCGGCAGAAAAGGACCTTGGGGTGTTGGTCGACAGCCGGCTGATCATGAGCCAGCAGTGTGCCCAGGTGGCCAAGAAGGCCAAGGGCATCCTGGCTTGTATCAGGAATAGTGTGGCCAGCAGCAGTAGGGCAGTGACCATGCCCCTGTACTCGGCACTGGTGAGGCCGCACCTTGAGTGCTATGTTCAGTTTAGGGCCCCTCACTACAAGAAGGACACTGAGGTGCTGGAACGTGTCCAGAGAAGGGCAATGAGGCTGGTGAGGGGTCTAGAGAACAAGTCTTATAAGGAATGGCTGAGGGAGCCAGGGCTGTTTAATCTGGAGAAGAGGAGGCTGAGCCTTATCGCTCTCTACAACTACTTGAAAGGAGATTGTAGTGAGGCAGTTGTTGGTCTCTTCTCCCAGCTAACTAGAGATAGGATGAGAGGCAATGGCCTCAAGTTGCATCAGGGGAGGTTTAGATTAGATATTAGGAAAAATTTATTTACTGAAAGAGTGGTCAGACATTGGAACAGGCTTCCCAGGGAGGTGGTTGCGTCACCATCCCTGGAGGTGCTCGAAAAACACGTAGCTGTGGCACTTCAGGATATGGCTTAGCAGCCATGGTGGTGTTGGGTTGATGGTTGGATTTGATGATCTTAGAAGTCTTTTCCAACCTTTATGATTCTATGATTCTATGAAGCTGACCATGAGCCAGCAGTGTGCCCTTGTTGCCAAGAAGGCCAATGGTATTCTGGGGTGCATTAAGAAGAGTTTGGCCAGCAGGTCGAGGGAGATTCTCCTGTCCCTCTACTCTGCCCTAGTGAGGACCCACATAGAGTACTGCATCCAGTTCTTGGCTCCCGAGTTCAAGAAAGATGACGAACTACTGGAGAAAGTCTGGAGGAGGGCTGCAAAGAGGATTAGGGGACCGGAGCATATCTTGTATGAGGAAAGGCTGAGGGAGCTGGGCTTGTTTAGCCTGGAGAAGTGAAGGCTGAGAGGCGATCTTCTAAATGCCTATAAATATCTTAAGGGTGGGTGTCAGGAGGACAGGGCCAGATTCTTTTCAGTGGTACCCAGAAGCAGGACAAGGGACAACGGGCACAAACTGAAGCACAGGAAGATCCATCTGAACACGAGGAAGAACTTTTTACTTTAAGGGTGATGGAACACTGGAACAGGTTGCCCAAGGAGGTTGTGGAGTCTCCTTCTCTGGAGATATTCAGTACCGCCTGGATGAGGTCCTGTGCAGCCTGCTCTAGGTGAAGCTGCTTTGGCAGGGGTGTTGGACTAGATAATCCCCAAGAGGTCCCTTTCAACCCCTACCATTCTGTGATTCTGTGGTTCTGTTGGGAGACCTAGGCTTTTATCCAGTGTGATGGCACTGATGTGCATTCTCATAGTGCTGTGGGTTTAGCTAAGATGAAGTCGCACTGGACTACTCAATGTATTTGGAAATGTCACAAGACCACTTTTCCTCTGAAGACGTTAGTGCCAAATGGAAAAAGCAGACAGGGAGGTGGGAGAGAGAAACAGAAAATCAAAGCAAAAGAGTGTGGAAACATGAGAGAGATCTGTGATTTTTCTCTATGGATTTGCAGGAAATCTTTGGTAGAGCCAGGAACAGCACTTAGCTCATTTGCGCATCACTAGGAAACTTCAGCAGTGAAACCCTCTCTGCTCCTTACCAAACACCTAGCCCTGCCAGGTTCAAGGTGAGAGTCCTTCCCCAGCAGACCAGATTTCACTGTTTCATGATACAACCACACGGGCAGCCCTTGTCGTGGGCTAGAGCTGCCCTGGGCAGCAGGATGGATTGGGTGAGCCTCAGAAGGTCCTTGCACCTTGTATTTGTGATTCATTACCTCTCTGTATTTGTGGTCTGAATGCCCCTGCTGTGGAAGACTTCTTGTTTGGGGTGCTCTTGTGTCTGGAGGTCAGATGAGCCCAGCACGCTGCTGTGCTACACAGGAATAAGTCTACCTGGAGCCATATCTCGCCCAAGGAGCTGATACTTCAGCTGAGAGGGGGCACAAGGGCATTTCAGTTCTTCCTTGCCGTCCGTGAAAAAAGTCCCAGAGGACCATAAACTAACTGACTGTGTCCAGTCTGGTGCAGTTCAGACATACAGAGAGTATCTTCAGGGTAGGGAATGGCTTCAGTGAGGCAGTACATCCCCATAAAACTTGCACACGGGGCAGGGAACCTTTGGGCCAATGGCAGGCTGATGGCTGCTGCTTGGCATTATCTCATCATGAGATCTCAGGGAATGGAAAACCCACTATAACATTACCTAAGCTGTGGCCAGGCTGTCTCATAGCCACGTCAATGTATTCTCCCTGCTGGCTGGTTTGATTTAAAAACCAGAGTTACACTAGAAGACTTTCTTATCAACTTCCAAGTGTTTGTTGTCAAAACCTGCACCCTGGAGGGCCTGCTTTGCAGCTCTGACATATTCACCCCAGGAACCGTTGACTGAGCCTGCTCCAAGGTGTGCATTGGCAGTCATTTTGCAAACAGAAGCTTCATGCCAGCTTGGAGAGGAAGCTCACTGCTTTGCCACTGTCTGCTTTGCTGCTGTATTCAGGGCATAAGAGCTCCTGACTGTCTGATGGGAAGGGAGATGGGAAACCAGCCAGCAAAAACTCAGCCACTGGCCCTTGCTGCGCTTAGCTTCTTTGGGCCTAACAGTGAGAGCACAACAGGGCTGTTCAAATCGTTTCTTCTTCATCATTCATATGTATGGCAGAGGCTGAATGTTGTTCAAACAAAGTCTGCACTGGAGACATACCTGATAGACCCCAGGCAAGCCAGTCTTTCCCCACAGGCTGCATACTCTAGACTGGGGAAAGACAAACAGCATTACTCATGTGGAGGAAAAGGCAAAACTTGTGCTTTAAATAAAAAAAAAAAAAGTGGTGTTACTGCTCTGCAGTTCTTCAGAACACTTCCCCAACGTTCACTTCCCCAAAACACCCTGTTTCCCTCCAGTTTATAAAGCCTTGTGGCACACAGTGCTGTGTTCAGCAAGACTTGGCAGCTCCCTGTGCTTACATCTGATCAGCATGAAAGTTTTCCTTGGTGTCAGCTTCTTCCTGGCTTTCTTGGACCCAGGTGAGTTTTCTGCTGGGACCTGCAGGTCTGTGAGACATGGAAGTGGTCTGGGAATGGGTGCTCCGCGTGTGGGGCCATTCCTGCCACCTGAGCCGTAGGAACCCCTCATCCAGGGGGTGCTTGCACTGCAGAGGTGTGACTGGTCTTGGGGGATCTTTGGTGCTATGAGCCAATGTGCAGATGAAGCTGGAGGCACTTACAATGTGAACCTTCTGTCTAAGCTCCCGTGGTGGTCACTGGTGATCTAGCTGGGACAGTCACAGGAGTGACTCGGGTTACTCTGAGGCAGACAGACCTTTGGTCATCTGAATCAATCTCCAGCCACCACTTACCACAAATTTAGGGGCTCATTTATTTCCAGGGTCATGTGACATTTTAAACATTATATGTTATTTCAGCTGTCCTGCAGCTCTGCTCTTGAAGAGCACTGGTGTCTTGGAGGTCTTGTCATACCTGCCACCCCATGTAGATTTCACAGCCACTCTAAGGTGCCTTAGATGGCACCTGGGTTTAGGGAAATGACACATGCCTCGGACCTGTTCATCTTGTAATCATGCTGGACCCTTGGAACCCAATGAGAATGTGTCAGGGAAGACATGCTGTTTGTCTTCTTGCTGATGAACATTTTATTCCTTTCTAAGTGTTTCATGCTGTCTGATATTCTGATCTGCTTAAGGTGTTCCAGCAGGCAGTTGGTAAAGTGGTTTCCTCTCATGACTACAAAGAAATATGCCATTCCCCAGTTTGTACATAGCACAGTCAATACCCGCTGGCAGCCTCTTGATCTCCAGACCTTTGGATGTCCCTGCTTACTTCAAAGAGAAGATTTGGGGCCTGAGAATCCAGGGACACCTGAATGCCTGTCAGGATGGAGGGGTTTGTGGGGATGCTTTCCTTAGCAACCCTGGGAAAACCAAGCAAACATCATTGCACAGGAGACAAGGGAGACTGGCTGGGTATTGGTGGCTAAAATGTAAAATGCTGTTCTAAAACGGCTTCCCCTTGCTTGCCCAAAATCAAGTTCATATTAGAATAAATAAAAATAAAAATAAGAAAAAAGCTCACTAATTGAGCAATGAGACAGGGCAAATAAGGAAAGAGGAATGTGAAAAGTGCTGATCAAATGCTGAAACAAACATCAATAAAAGGGGAACTGAGATCCCTCATTACTGCTGCAGGAGGTGGGTGCCCTGGCGACAGAGTATACAGAGAAGGCAGAGTTACTGAATGCCTTCTTTGCTTCAGTCTTCACTGTTGAGGCTGGCCCTCGGGCATGCCAGTCCCTGGAGGTAAGAGAGGAAGACTGGCGAGAGGAAGACCTTCCCTTGATTGAGGGGGATTGGGTGAGAGATGATTTAAGCAAACTGGAGACCCACAAATAGATGGGCCCAGAAGAGATGCACCCAGGAATGCCAAGGGAGCTGGGAGATGTCATTGCTAAGCCAGTCTCCCATCATCTTTGAAAGGTCCTGGAGAACAGGAGCAGTGGCTGAGGGCTGGAGGAAAGCCGACGTCACTCCAGTCTTCAAAAAGGTTGAGAAGAAGGACCCAGGGAACTGCAGGCCAGTGAGCCTCACCTCCATCCGTGGAAAGGTGATGGAGCAGCTGCTTCTGGATGTCATCATTAAGCAAGTGGAGGAAAAGAAGATTATCGGGAGGAGTCAACATGGATTCACCAATCATGCCTGACCAATCTGGTAGCCTTCTATGATGGCATGACTGCCTGGGTCAATGAGGGGAGAGCAGTGGATGTTGTCTGCCTCGACTTCAGCAAGGCTTTTGAGACTGTCTCCTGTAACATCCTTGTAGGGAAGATCTGGAAGTGTGGGCTAGATGGGTGGATGGTGAGGTGGATTGAGAACTGGTTGAATGGGAGAGCTTGGAGGGTTGCCACTGCAGCGCAGAGTCAGCGAAGAGTTGAATAGTCTTGTTCAACTTCTTCATCAATGACCTGGATGAAGGGATGGAGTGTACCCTCAGCAAGTTTGCTGATGACACAAAACTGGGAGGAGTGGCGGATACACCAGAAGGCTCTGCTGCCATTCAGCGAGACCTGGACAGGCTGGAGGGTTGGGCGGAGAGGAACCTGATGAAGTTCAAGAAGGGCAAGCGCACCTGGGGAGGAATAAGCCCATGCAGCAGTACAGGCTTGGGGCTGACTTGCTGGAGAGCAGCTCTGTGAAGAGGGACCTGGGAGTGATGGTGGACGACAAGCTGACGATGAGCTACCAGTGTTCCCTGGTTGGCAGTAAGGCCAATGGTATCCTGGGGTGCATTAAGAAGAGTTTGCCCAGTGGGTGGAGGGAGCTTCCGCTGCCTGTCCACTCTGCCCTAGTGAGGCCGCATGTGGAGCTGTGCGCCCATTTGTGGGCTCCCCAGTTCAAGAAAGATGATGAACTACTGGAGAGAGTCCAGCAGAGGTTGACGGAAGATGCTGAGGGCACTGGTGCATGTCTCATATGAGGAAAGGCTGAGGGAGCTGGGCTTGTTTAGCCTGGAGAAGTGAAGGCTGAGAGGCGATCTTCTAAATGCTTACAAATATCTGAAGGGTGGGTGTCAGGAGGATGGGGCCAGACTCTTTTCAGTGATGCCCAGTGACAGGACAAGGGGCAACGGGCACAAACTAAAGCACAGGAAGATCCATCTGAACACGAGGAAGAACTTTTTACTTTGAGGGTGACAGAGCACTGGAACAGGTTGCCCAGAGAGGTTGTGGAGTTTCCTTCTCTGGAGATACCCAAAAGCCACCAGGATGAAGTGCAGCTTGCTCTAGGTGAAGCTGCTTTGGCAGGGGGGTTGGACTAGATGACCCACAGAGGTCCCTTCCAACCCCAACCATTCTGTGATACTGTGATTCTGTGATTCTGTGACTGCTGCCCAAGGTTGTGTCTTCCTTCTTTCACCAGGGACCTCTCTTCAGTGTGAGGTTTGTCACAGCATAGGAAAAAGTTGCTCTGGCCCCATGAAAACCTGTAGTGGCAGTGAAGATACCTGTGGTGTTATTCTGCACGAGGTCATGATGGGTAGGTGAGACATCCACTATGGTCACTGTGTGGCAGCATGGCTTTTGGGGTGGGGCTGGGGGATGCGTGTCTCTCCTCACATCTGTTACTGCCCTTATGGTAAGTCCTTGGATAAGCTGTTCATTTTCCTTTTCACTGACAGAGGACCCAGAGATGGGTTGGGAAAAGTTCTCTATTCCTTTATCTCGAGCAGCAGTTTCCTGCTGGGAGGGCTGTGTTCTTAGTTGTGGAGGGGAGGACTGAGGCAGTGTACTGCGAGGAGACAATAGCTTTTAATTCTGGCCAAGGTGAGTAGCAGGGTCGGGAGGCTGGACCATGAGGGACTCTAGTCTGCTGGTATCTAGCACCAAGGGTACACTTGCCATGGGTGGAGGGAGAAACTGGCCTGCATCTGACTTTCTTCCTCGAGCAGGGAAGGGGACACCACGCAACCTGGTAGCACCACCAGGGCTGAGCTATCACCATGACCCGATGGCTGACAAGCCAAAAATGGGTTCTGAGCCTTGACACAATTGCGTGCTTGGTTGTGTTAGTGGCACGGCCTCGGTCATCGCCCAGCTTCAGTAATGTGACTGTTGGCTTTTAGACCGGAAGTGATCTCTTATCCTTCCAGTTTTGGTGCTGGCAGCTGCACTGCGTGTCTTCCCTCTAGTTTTGCAAAGCCACACTTTCTCCTCACATCACTGGTGGGGCCTCAGTAGTCTGCACTGTAACTGATCGGCCGCTTGTTACCCTTTTTGGGTTTGGTTCAAGGGAAAAACTAGACTTGCCTGTGTCAGAATGCTTGTGGCTGTGATTGACTGTGTGGTGTGCAGACTGTGCATGAAGAAACATGGGCTGTGGGTCAGATGCGCATGGGTCACCCCAAAAGCTCTGTGGCTGGGGAATTCTGGCTAAGGTGAACATCTGCAACGAGGCCAGTTGGCTGTGAGGAGCTGTGCTCTCCTCCTGCCTTTAAGCACAGTGCGGAGAAGGAGAAATTCCTCACTACTGTCTCAGATGTGACGGTACCCTCTTTCCTCTGAGCGCACCACCAGGATCACCCATGCTGCTTTTGGAGTGGCTCTGCTGTCCCCACACCCTTCTCAGGCTCCAGTGCAGCTGCTTAGCAGTTGCTGCTGTAGGAACTAATAGGAGAAGAAGAGAGCTACCTTGTGGTTAACAACTTGGTGCTGCCTTCCACTTTGTTGCAGGGGGGATGGCAATCCCTTCGTCCATCAAAACCTGCCTGCCATCCAGCATTTGCCAGATTGGCCCTATCACCATGAACTACGGCAAGGTAAAAGCAAGGAGCCACTTGGCTTGCTGCACAGGTGCTGACTGTCGAACGATCTCTGTCTCATGTAAGCTCTCTTTTCCCTTATATATCGACCCTCACTATCTGCCCCGTCCTGAGGTGAGGCCTTCCAGGCTAAACCATCACCTGGCTCATTCCTCCTGTTCCCTCATTAAAACTAATTATGGCCCATCTCTTTCTTTCCAGTGCCACCAGAGGACAACATACCTAATGGATACCAGTGTCCCGCCTGCTACAGCGTGGACTCCTTCCAGTGTGGTAACGAAACCGTGAACTGCACTGGATATGAAACCCAGTGTGTTGACCTTGCTGGGTTAATGAATTCTGGTAACTGCCTATTATTTGGGGCTGTCTTTCATCTCTTTGGTTAAATGGGTGAAACCAGTCTAAGGTGAAGCATCACAGAGAAATAAAAATGGGCAAAAATTGTGAAGTTAAAAAAAAGGAAGAGACATGGAACTGAAAGGGCACATGCTTAAAGCTGATAAAAGGGTGTGCTTTTTTTCTTCCTCCTTCCCCGTCATGCATGTATAGCTGTTGGGATTCCTCATAACATGGCATAACTGAGGTCAAGAGCAGAACTGGACTCCTGAAGCAATCTGATACATGGGCATGTAACAAATCTGACCAAAACCCTGAACCTGCTGGCCCTAGCTAGGATGCATGAGGATGCATCTGGTTGTAAGCCAGTTGCCTACTTTGTGGAGGTTCAGGTGAAGTTAATACAGAACCGTTGGCTCTCTCATGAGGTGACTCTGGCCACTGGAGAGAGGACACTGTTTGTCATAGTGGTGCCTATGCTCCTAGAGAACCACGGACACATCTCTCTCTCCCCATTAACACTGCAGTTGAGCCTTTGGGGTACACAAAGGTCTTACCATCGAGGTAACTCCAGCCTTTGAATGGCTGTGATCATGAGCAGCATGTAACACTCTCCTTCAGAAATCTTTTTCTCAACTCATGAGCTGAAATTAGAGAGAGAAAAATAGACTGCAAGCTCCCTGGTCACTGCCCTTTCCTCCCCTTCCGCAAGTAAAAGACTTCCATATTTTACGACAGTCCCACTTCTGCTGCAGCAGGCAGGAAAAGTAACATGGAAATTAAGAGCAGCGGCACCTGCTGTAGAAGCAGTCTGGAAAAAAATTCTCTTGTGTATGGTTATGGATGAAGTTTCTCTGGGTTGATAATATTGCCAGCCTGAAGGTCTTTGCTACACACTTTATAGATGTGTTGTTCAAACCCTGAATTAGAAAGTGTTTCATAGAGCAACATGAAGGAAAACAAGAGTTTTCTTAGTCGCAGCAATGGAAGTAGTGTGGTGGAATTAATTCAGTGTATCATTGAAATAAAAAATGCTCCTAACTTGTCTTGACTTGATTATCGGCCACTATTAATAGAGGAGACCTGTGCAGTGCAGTGAGCTGTGCAGAGGAAACAGTGATGTAGGGGAGCAAAGGAAGGTGAGGAACTAGTGGCGTGCCCTTATACATTATTTGTATTTGAGTTAAGGAAGTCCATCAGAATATTCCAGAATTCCATAGCATCTGCAGCAGAGAAACATGAGCAGTGGAAGCAAAAGCAAGCAACAGGAAGAAATATATCTGAATGGGGAGTTAGGCACCCAGCACTTTCTCAGGTCTCCTTCTCAGGTAGATGCTCCAGTGTTGGTAAAGGCCAAGTTCAAGTTTCAGGCTCCCACTCAGTAGACATATGAGCAGGGTTTCTCTGTTGGTTTGGCTAAACCCCGTAAGGCCTTAGAGAATGGACTTATCTGAATAAATGACTCAGCCTACAATGTCTTTGAGATTTCTCACCCGCATGTCAAATTTGGCTGAGAGACAGTCATCCAGTTCAAATGTCATGAGAAGGTCACAGAGAGAAGGAGACAGTGAACACCCGGAATACTGTCTCAGAGCCCCAGTTTCTTTAGGAAGCTAGGCAAGGTTTGAACAGAAGAATCTTTGAATGAGAGAAAAAAAAATATTTAAAAGCTTTTCAATTTTTAAATGTAAAATGTTTAGATTTAAAAGAAGAATCTTTATTCAGCAAAAAGGAATAAAGGACAAACCCTAAACCTTTTGTATTTCAAGTCAACCAAGGTGACCTTGCCGCTTCTTCAAATTGTTTCAAGGGATGGGAACAGACAGGAATGGGTTGGGGAGTTTGGAGCCAACAGGACGTAAGGAATGGACAGTTCTTGGAGTGGAAATGGGGACCTCTTTGGCCAGGGAGGGAATAGCTATGGAAACTGGTTCCCCTGATGCATGGTATGTACTTCTTCTCCTGTGTAGGTGGACTGTCTCTGAAAGCTGCCATGAAGGGTTGCACTACCATTTCTGAATGCAATATTGTAGGAGATGGAAAAAACAATCTGGGGATGATGGACATAAAGTTAAGACGGTTCCAATGCAAACCAGCTTCTGTTTTGGCCAGAGTGACTTCTGGGTTTGCCCCTCCAGATGTCCTCTTCCTCCCTGTACTGTCAGGATTCATCCTGGAGAAGGTACTTTTCTGACTCTCTCTAGTACAGGGTTAAGCAAAGCCCACAACAAAGTCCAGATGTGGTTTGCACTGTGTCCTGTTTGCTGTGGCTTCTCCTGTGTGGGGAGTTTGTTTAGCTCTTGTTCTTTTGTAATTTCACAGAATAAAGACAGTACTTACACTTCTGTCTCCTCATTGATATAATCAGATTTAAAGCTGCATAGGTTTAATTGTGGCTGGTTTTGTGTTACATTCTCTGAGTGCTTTGTCCACACTGGCACCAGGGGAGACTTCATGAGGTGCCCATACACTGCACAGGCAACAGCAGCTTTCAAGACAGCCTTAGAGTCTACATCCACTGTCTCAAGATAAGGGATAAGTTTCAAAGCCACTTCTCCAGACTCTGAAAAGGACTGGAGATGAGTTCCTGAGAGGTTCACTCTGGTTAGAGGTAACTTGCCCCTTTTTCCCTCCCTTGTGTGCCATTTGTTCCTGGTAGGAGTTCCTCATCTCCAAGGGCTACTTGTGGTGTCTGGGCAGCCCTGAAGTAGTCTGTATTTCAGAGGAGAGTCAGCAACCCTTTGCTACAAGCAAACTGCTCCTGGCAAGATAGCCTTTCTCCTCGTGTTTTTTCTTCTTACCTTACTTGACATTCTCCCATTCTACCTTCGGTTTCACAATTGTCTGAAATAAATGTTTACCTTAGGAAGGTTTTATTTCATAAAATAGGCAGTTTTCTGTGGTGACAGACCACTGGGAGTCCAAGTAATAGGAAGCTTTAGCTCAATTCCTATTTCCTTTCTGTTGGCAAAACTACATCTGCAGCTGGTACAGCCTTCCCTTTTCTACATTCACCACCACCTGGCTATTCTGCTCCAGCCACAGCTTGCCCTAGTGGGTCTCGTCAGGTTGGTCCCACACAAAGGCATTGAACAAAAAACAGTACGCCAGGCAGCATCGCTGTACCTCGGAGGTAGTATGAGCTGTGGGCAGAAGGATAAAGCAGTGGGAGCTCTGGGAGATGCTGAGGTGTAGAACGTAGGAGGGGTGTTAGCAAACTTCAACGTTTCACTATGCATCTGTTCCCACACGAGTGGCCCATTTTTGGAGCAGACTACAGGATTATTAAGCAAAGTGCATGGTTGTGTCTGTTCTTAATAGCCCTGTCTCACAGTGCAAGTGAGCAGTGTTTTGGGCATGGGGTTACAGTGATCAAGCAATGCAATTTTATCTCCTAGTTCAATGCTGTGGGACAAAACACTGTAGAAAGCCTTGACTGCTGAGACCAGACCATAATGGGTGGCAGTAGTGAGATGACTACGCCTACATATGTACGTATGAACATATATGTGCCCAGCTTTTAACTTGCAGCATGGGGACTGAATGTTCCTGTAATTTCTGTCTCCTCCAGACTTTCTCTTCTACTCAAACAGGCTGAAACTCCTTTCTTCCTGATATTCCCACCAAATTATTTGGGAGAGAATTTCACTTTATCTATTATAATAAAAGGGGCGTGGGTCTGAGAGTGAAAATTAATTTTTGGGGTGGGGATTGAACTAATAATATAGATTTAATGCAGGGAAAAGAGTCTGGTTAGGCTCAGTTAATTATTTGCAGAGGCTGTGCAATTACAGTGTTGGACGTTGGAGAGGGAATACAGCTCCCCCTTCATGGTGTAGCAAAAGACTGATACTGCAGCGACCCACTCATTCAGCATTTTTCCAGATCTGATAACTCCCTGGAATTAAAAAAATTCTCTATCTATACAAGTACATTATCCATGAACACATCTCCTGCACGTTCATGCAGAACATTAAATTACTGTCTGTGGCACCCCAATGGCAGATCTCGATCCGCTTCGATGGCTCAACCCTTCACTTTCTGTTCCGCTTTGACCTGTGATATTATCGGGACGGAAAAGCTACATGGGTTTGTTCAGCCTGGTCAAGACTTCGGTGAGACAAATCTGGAGAGCCATAGTGCTGGCATGGTATTCAGGGGAAGACAAGAAGAAGGAGAGCAGACAGCAATGTTTCTGACAAGGGTTTGTGGTGCAGAGAGCAGAAGCAGCTCAGTTTTGACCTCTAACTCATGTTGTGGCAAAAAAAGCTGTTGCAAACTGTGGCTCTATAAATGGGGGAGTGATGAGTGGAAGCAACCCTGCATCTTTACAGCTGATACACTGGTGCTTGGTCCTGTTCCAGCATCCACATTTTTAAAGGCTATTCAAAATAGAACAGGTGAAATAAAATGCCCTGCAGTGAAAGTCTTCAGGAGCATAAACCTGTGATATTACTGCAAGGAAGATAGAGAGTTGGCTTATTTACTGGCTATAAACACACTTCTGTGGAAATGATAAGAACTTAAAGGGCTCTTTTGTACATGAGAGCACAGCAGAAACTTGATCAATCCAAAGGAGAAAAAGTCACATCGTCACCGTGCGCCGACTGCAGCCATTAGAGCATGGGGGTCATCAGCTTTTGATGTCTGCAAATCCAGCATGAAGGTCTTTCAGAAATGGATGCTTTAGTTGCACACAGGTTATAGGCAGTTCAGGCAGAGCTGGTAGAAATGTGATAGACCAGGATATGGAGGAAGGTGATGCGATGATGAGCCCTTCTTGTCCCAAATCTGGCTCCTGGGGAGTGAGATGATGCTGGAGTGTGTTCAGATGAAAGCAACACAAAAGACATAAAACAAACTGGTGGAGCCAATTTAGAAAGCCAAATCAAACAATGGGATCCTGGTATCTTGAACTAGGTGTGACGAATGAGCAACACTTGCCCCTAGGTATATGCAGGGTGTGAACACCAGAGGAGAGGGCATATCCAGTGATTCCCTGTAAAACAGCCACAGTGGTGAAGATGGGAAGCCCCATTGCTCACAGGGTTGAACTGTGGATATGTACTAGGGAGCAGCCCTGACCTCATAGGCATGTCAGGGAGGGGCAAGGAGAGATATGGCCAAAACTCATCACAGTAAACAGAATGACTCCTGTTGACTTTAATGGGCTTTGAACCAGGCCTTAGACACCAAACTGGGTTGTTTCCATCTGCAGTTTCTGCGTATAATATATACAAACCCCACTCCCACACAGATGCACACACGCAGACATGTAAATACCAGATCCTCCCTTAGATCTTGCAGACACTTCAAGTACCAGGCATATGAGATACAGACGCTCACAGCCCTGGATGGCCGGATGCAGCCTTTCTTACCCACAGTACTGACCATGTCAACAACAGCTTTGATCTCCCCCTTCACATGGAAAAGAGAACTCAGATCATTGTCTTCCTTCCCCAGACAGCGGAAAATTAGCCAGGTCCTGCCATTCTCTCTCTCTGCTTTGAAGTTTCAGTTCTTTCCCAAATGCTGAGCCATTCAGAAAGCCTGGTGGCAGCCAGAAACCTACTGGTGATCTCATAAACGGAGATGGACGTGCAGGAATTTTGCCCAACAGGGTGGTGATTTTGTAGGGTGAGGGAAGGTGAGAATTTAAGCTGTCATTTGGTGGACACAGCCCTGAGCTCTGTGGGTGAGGCAGGGCAGGAGGAACTGGGAAGAAGGGGCTGTGTCTCTGTGCAGCCACACACCATGCAAGGCACTTTCTATCAGCTACTAAAACTCCTTGGCTCCTTCTTCCTAGCATATCTGGAGCTGGGAATGGTTTTTGCTTCCACTATTTGTTCCTGCCCCCAGCAGTTGTGATCATACCAGGAACTCAGGACACTGGGACACAGTTTATCTGGCCAGAGCATGGCCTGGCAAAGAAATGCAAAGTTGTTGCTGTGTTTGTTTTATATAATGACCAGGGCTCTTGTAAGAAAATTTGTCCATCACCCTGGGCCAGCAGGTCCAGTAGGTATTTTGGGGATTACATTTCTTCAAAGGCAAAATGAAGACAAACAGTGAGTGAACAAGCGATCTTTCTTGCAGACAGGAAGGACATGTGTCCTGCTGCATACCAGAGAACAAATAATTTTTCCTGCTTCTTTGAGGAAAGTATAGCAGGACTGGGGCCCTCTGACCAAATGTGGGCTTCTGCAATGTGTATATGTCTCCATCTGAGCATGTCATCAAACTCCTGGGGTGACTGAGTCAATACAGCCTTTGGAGATCAGGTTGACCAGTTCTAATCACACTGCAGGTTCCCACTTGTACTGAGAGGCCCACCACTGACAGAAGCAACTCCATTGTAGACACACAATGCTAAGTGCAGAGAATCCCATCCCAGGATCCTGTCTTTTGCTTGGAGAACACATTTTACCTCAAAGCTGTGGAGCACAGAGAAGAAATGCTCTGCAGCCCAAAGGAACAGGCTAACCTTGTGCCACAATGGTCTCATCTCCTAACTCCTTGGACTTCTCTACTGGGTCAAAACCTGTTGTTGTCAAACCTTCACATATTTTCTTTTCTCTGGATTGTAGATTGTGAAGAACAGCTCTTGCTCCCCATCTCTGTCGCTGCCATATGGAAGAAGCATCTCTCCCTCCCTATATATTTGCAAACTGTGGTAGACCGTCTTGTTCAGACTCATTGGAGTTCTCATGCAGATGAGCAAATGAAAATAAAATTCACCCCTGCAACTATCTTGGAATCAGCTAACAAATCACTCCAAGCAACCATACCTCTAAGACTTCTCAGTTATTAGGATGAGAACTGAAGCATGTATCAGTGGTGGGACTGGATACTTCATTGCTGCCACTAGAGACAGTTGTTCTGTTCTAGGATGTTGCAGATCAGAGGAAGGGAAAGTTTCTTTCCGCAGTTCACTGCCTCCCAGGGTCACACCTCATGTCTGATTTCGTCTCCAGGGAACAAGCTCTTGGGCCTCCTGCCCAGAAGCCTGTGTTGCTGCAGTGACAAATTCAGATTTTCTGCTCCAGAAGAATCAGGTAGGGAATATCAGATCATAGCACAAGTTTTCCAAGCAGGCTTCTGCTAGAGACCTCCTGGGATGGCGTGGCTTGCCAAAGAAAAACATGAACACTATTGGAGCTGATGTCCAAAAGACTAGCTGGTTTCAGGTATTAGACTCTGTGCAGGTTGAAGTGAGCTGAGAGGTTACAACTCCAGGAAAATATAAAGAGTGTTGCAGAATGCTAATCTACAGCATCATTGCAAGGCTGAGAGTATGCTTAAGAACTTAGGCGTTCAGTATGTAGTTATGTTCCCTTACAATGTGTCTGTAACACGATGGATTTAAGATGTTTTAATTGGTTATTTCCCCCCTTGCTTATTCTTTGCTGTGTTTCTCAGTCCATGGATGAGTACTCACAGACAGTGACAGTGGCCTGACACACAGCATTCCTGGCCAGAATGTTTTGAGAAGTGTGACTCAGTCTCCTTGGTCTAAGACTGTAGCTGTGGCTTGATTTACATGCCTTGTGGTCTCAAATTTTTATGCTTCACTCAAGAAATTTGCAGACACGAGTGTGGGAAATTATTTTTTCCAAAATGGGAGCTGAGATCCTAAGTATTTGCATCATGACAAGAGAGGTGCCGTAAGAAATTCATTATAGTATTACGAGATTTTTCAGATTACTGGAATTAAGCATAATGCAAATTATACACCAGACTTGCTAAAAGCTGCCAAAACACTAACAAGTACCATGTGCCATGAATGGCCCCAGACTGAAAGCACATGGTGCTTAGGACACTGAAGACCTACAGGAAATATAAAAGCACTGTACAATAGAGGCAGACCTGGTCATTAAATAACCTCATTCAAGTGTTACCAAGTCATTAACCAACCTCATTCCCCATTTCCAGCTTCTCTTCCCTCCAGTTTTGTGTAGAAACTCCTGACTGTGGGCTCTGTTCACACTGCCTGGTGGGACAGGTTAAAGCGTAAGCCAAGACAGATAGTTATGCAAACTTCTGGTTTTAATCCAGGTGGCTGAAGTTTGGTCCCTGCAGAAAACCCAGCCAGTTTGGACCAGACCCAGATTGTGCATCTTGCATATGTCTTTCTCACCCATTTTCATGAACAATTATTCTTGCTCCTGGTGTTTCATGGCCAGTTAAGCAACCAGGATGGTCACCCAGGCGTCTGTCCCACAGGATGGTGACTCCCACGCTCTTCAGGAAAGTCCTGAGGAGGACAAGGGGAAGGACTGACGGGAGATCAGAAGTTACTGGGCTCTGTAAAGCACATTCCCAGTACATATCCATCCCCTTCCGTACCTCCACCCACCCTTCCACCACGGTTGTGGCAGTTCCTCTCTCCACAGCCCATCTGGGGCACATGAAGAACTGCTCAGCGCTCCCTTTTCTGTAATTTATTGGAAGATGGCGTCTGCCTGGTGGTCTGTGGGGTGTGCTGGAGCACTGCAGCTATTTCTGGCACAGGCTCTTCCTTCCCCTGCATTTAGAGATCCTGCTGCCGCAGTCCCAGCTCTGGAGCAAACCTTCTGTGGCTGCGCTGCACTACCACAAAACCTCCAAAGCCACAACAGCTCAGCTTTTCAGCAATTTGGTGCCTCAACACAACCCATGGGAAAGAGCCAGAGCGAGGAGGGCTGGTTTAAAATCCAGGCAGTTATGTTAATGTAGGGTTTCCAGTTGAAATGAGAGCTGACTGGCAGCTCAACGTAGGGAAATAATGCACAGGATATCTCTAAGAGAAACAGGGAAGAGAAAAACAGTTTGGTTTTTTTTTTTTTTTTTCCTGAAAAGATGCTTTTCTTTGTTACTGCTGGCAACTCTATGGGAAGGTTCATCCCTCTGTTTCTCGGCCTGTTTTGTACAATCACCTCCCTACCCATGTGGTGTTTAACTGATTGCAACAAGGAGTACAGCTTTTTCAAGGAGGATTCTCTGGGATGACATCGGTTGGCAGCAGATTCACCTCCTCCCTCTGCATTTCAATTTTTGGGTTTCAATAAAGGCTGGAGGTCTTCATCAGGACAGGAGGCCCACAGGGATCTTAAAAGAAAGAAACCGAGCTTTTGATGCCCTGAACTGGACTGTTCACCTCCTAGTTATTATGTAAACAGTCCTCAGTAACAAAAATGAAAATGAGTAAAATAACCAGAGTAAAATTCATTAGCAGGGGTGAATGCATGACATAGACCTGGAAAAAAAAGTCAAAACTTCAAAAAAAAAAAATCATCCTGGCAGACAGGACTAGTCAGCTGACAAATCTTGATGACTAGGGGTGCTAAAGCTCTCTTCCCTATTCTTATTCTTCTCTTTTTACTGTGCCCTGGATTAAAGCAGCAAAAGACTGTAATGGTAACGGCAGCAGATGTGGAGAGTGGAGCTTTCTAAAATGATTTTGGCTGTCTCCTCTTCCAACACTTCACAGAGTGGATTTTCAAAAGACCAATGTTCAACACCTTCAGGGAAAACCATAGTATCCCAGAAAAACAGAGATGGAGGAAACTCAGGAATCATCAGAAATCATGCCCTCCTGAAGTGCCACAAGTTGTGAGCCTCTGGGTTCACTGTTTTCTCTGGAGCTTCTCAAGCAGGTTGTCAGCCAGGAAAGCCAGAGTTCCCGGGGGACCAGGTGAGCTCTTGAAGGGGGTCACACTGCATCTCCAGTGAGGCTGCAATCTCTTCGCCCCTTGTGGAGATAAACTCCCCAACACCATGCCCTCTCAGTTACTCATGAGCAAGGGGGATTCCCATTTCTCTCAGCCATGTCCTTTTCCTGCGTAGGAGCGCACACAATTTAGCAGCTGGTTAGAGGTCATCTTTCAGCCTAGATTTTATTACTGTATTTCTTTTTTTTTCTGCCCCTCCATCTTTGGCCTTTCTGATAATTACTCACACTTCCTTGAAATTAGCTTGAAAGGGATTTTCATGGGCCCAGCAGATCTGCTATAGGTTGCAGCAAGTGTGACTTCACACTTCCACTGTATCTGTAATGGATTCCTATCGATATCTGCAGGCTATCCTGTGCTAAATTACTGTGTAAAGTCCATGGTAGTGCCATTTGCCAGTATTTTAAACCTAATTTCCCAGGGAAATGAAGCTTTGTGTTCTCTCTTTCCCCTCTATTTGTTTCCCCCTGCCCCACTATGCCTCTAAAAAGCTTTTGAACCCATAGTATGATTACTACCTTATTTATCATCTGGTAAAAGATCTCCACGATATGAATTTGCTCACAGTTTTGTGAAAATTGGCATCCGGATAGAGCAGAAGAATCCACATTACTGCTGCTCCCTGCTCCGTCCCCGCATGCTGATGGCAGAGTTCAGCACAATATACAACACATACCCTGCAGTGCATCTCCCTCTTCGCCAAGGATCGCTTCCATCCTGGCTAACGAAGCAATGCAGGTATAGCTCCATGCCAGCCAGCCGCATCACAGGACTCAGATCTCCAGCCAAACTAGTAGCAGATTCTGGAAGGAGCTGAGAGTATCGTGGTGGAGGAGACTGGAGGGGCAACTGTAGGTAAGCACATTTAACTCCATCAGTCACAGAACAACCATAAGCCATAAGGCTAGAAAGAGTTTCCTTTTCTTCTCGCTTTCTAGGCAACATTCCCATGTCTTTAGTAGCTCTGTCAGCTCTGGATTCTTTGACGCTGCATTTGGTACATGCAGCACGGTGCCAAAAGCGGTGACAGACCACAGAGAAAAGCCATAAAAAAACATATAGAAGCTGCTGCTTGATGTGAGCTGTAAGGAATTTATAGGAGGAGTGGAGACAGGGGAGGAAGCTGGCTTCCACAGAGATGCTGTAATTGTCCCTTCCACTACTGGAGCTGATCGCCCACCTCCTTTTGTTATCATCTCTGGCTCCCATTGGAATCACCGCTTGTCCACATGCACTGCAAACTGGGAGATGGGTGGAAAACCAGAAGATTAGCAAGAGAAAAGTGGACACCTTTTGAAACGCTAACATTGTGACCCTTCTTGGCATCGGATGCTGAGCTGCTTTGAATATCTGACTGCGTCTTTTGTGCCTGAATGGCAATTGATCAGTTTGAGAAATCTTCTCCAGCTCTGGATACTGGGCAGTTGGGAAATTATTTTCCTTTATTTGCTTCATTTTGGTCTACCCAGACGTTGCTGCACAGCCTTGGGAGATTCCACTTATTTCCTATTGAGGGCACAGTGCAGTGTGTCAGCAGAAGGCATACGGCTGTTTTCACCACATCGCAGGTGAACTTGCTTTGCATTCCTCAGGTCTGTTGGCCACTGGGGATCAGACTGTGGGAAGTCATGGGCAGGACATAAAGGTAAGAGGACAGTACTAGGAGTTGAATGTACATCCAGAGGGGAGGGGTCATATTGCTATCAGTTGTAGCTAGTAAAGCAGGAGATGAGTCTTCTTTTCCTGCAGAAAGTCTTGCTGTGTTGCTTTCTGGTTTACACAGTCTTCACCTTAAGCAAATAAAATAGGTTTTGATGCATCTGCTGACCAAAAGAGACTTCCTCTGGGGCTGCTTGCTAGAATATGTGATGGGGATGAAGGAATATTTACAGAAAACCTTCAGAGTGTATCTCAAGTCACAACGTACGGTTGTGAGAGACCTTGGAAACCATCAAAACCCAACTGATCAAGTGGGGGCAGAGTATTGTTTGACCAAATCTCATGACTTTGCTGCAAGTTAAGTTTTTTTAAAATCTGTTCCTTTAAATCTGATTTGTGGAAATAGATAGAAATGTATGGGCTTTTAAGTCTGTCTTGACTTAACATGGTTCCCTTCCCCTATGCCTAAGATGAGTATGAAACCAGCAGGACTGCCTGTGCAGCCTGTCTGTGCTGGGCCTCTAACAAAGCTACCTCTCCCACTTTTGCTTTCTCATATTCCCATTCTCCTCTGCCTATTTTAGAAAGGAGAGGCTGGAATTGTTTTCTTTTAGTCCTTGGGAAACTCGGAATAGTCTTTGGAGGCTGTAACATATGGTAGAGTTGACCAGAAGTCATAGGATGAGTAAACTCCAACCCAAGTGACACTTTCCATTCTTGAATACTGTCTTAAAATGAGTAAACACTCAGCTGGCTACTGTGAGCATGTCTCAGTGAAGAACAAAGTACTCTATGAACAGTGGTGAACGACTTTGTGAAGACTGGAGGAGAAAGATGAAAATTGTGTTTTTAAGGCCAGAGTGGTTGAAAAATTTTGAATTCCCACACTACACTTTCCTGTCAGAAAGTGAAATGCTCTTCAGAAAGAACATTTTTCTTGGGAAAAAATTTATTTCAGCGGAAGTTTGGTGTAGAGAAATTTAAACTAAGGAACTTTGTTGGGTCAGCTTGACAGTAAAATCTGGGTCCATTTAGCCTCCACAGCTTCTCACAAGAATAATTTCAACCTGTTCTTGTCTCTGTTGCTACTTATCAGCTGGGTACTTCTTGCACGGATGACATGTCACTGGAATTTCTACCTCTGCCTCTAGTTTTGGGAGATGAGGAGGTTTCTGTGACACTTTTTGGGCTTTTCAGGTGCTTTCAATGAGGCTCAGCCTGACCCTTGCACAGACGGAGAGGTTGCAGAGTTAAAGCAGAGGTTGATCAGGAAACATCTGAGGATAATGTGATGAGCATGGTAGTGAGAAACATGTTTCATTTTTTCTAAGCTGTGGCTCCTGTTGGAGAGTTATTCTCAGCTGCAGCTGAAGTTCTTTGGTCAGAATTACCTTCTCAAATCAGTACTCTAAACATGAACCAACTGTAGGTGGGTCAAAGAGAGCCAGCCTGTGTACTGCCCTTGGTGTAAGCTATCTCTCCCTCACCAGCTATTTCAGCTCACAGGTCTTTGAGAGGTATAACAGTTAGTGAGAAAGATTAATTTGGATAAATTAAGGGCTAAAATGGCAGCCAAAGAAGTAACGGGGGTATGTGTGTGTGTGTAGGTACAAGCTGACAGTAGGTGATACATTTGTTTACGACAACGACCGGAAAAGGCCCAGCAGGAGCATTTTGAATAACTGCACACCTTACTACCTATGCTGACTTCACCTAGATTTTGCCTTCTGAATGCCATCAAGTACCTGGAGGCTGGTGGCTGTTGTGAGAGTAACAGTTGTCCTGTGCATCCTCAAACAGGTAAACCGGCAGGACAGATTTCCAGGGAAGGATCTGTGCAGAGTTCACTCATGTGTTTGAAGTCACTGTCTGGAGAGGCTTTCTCAGCAATGCAACTGTCTGGCAATGAACCTTGGATTTCCGACAGCTTCTTTCATACTATGCTCAAAATATCGTTATGGGCAAAGAGGAACTTGCTATATTAATGTGCAGCCAAAAGCTTAATTAAAATCTTAATCTATTCAAGACACAATAAACTTGTTGTTAGTCCAATTGCCATAATACTAACACTTATAATACAGAAAAGCCTCATTAATAACAATACTCTTAAAACTGTTACAACAGAAAACTTACTAACAGCTAGCCCTCTTCTTCAATGCTATCCTCACCTTCAGATGTCCCTCTGAGTCTTGTGGTTGGTGGCACCAGCCTTCTCAAGCAGAGGTGGTGGGCTGTCTCTGTGAGTCATCAGTGTCCTGAGTTCTTAACCGGGAGAAGCACAATGTTCATGGTGGAGGTTTCTTTCTCCTCAGGCCTGGAGTCTGCTTGGGGCTACTTTTATGGGTTTTTTCTTCACACTGTCTTTACTCCTTGGTGGTTTCCAGGTAAAGTTTGAAAGTTGCTCAAAAGCTTCCCCCAGCCTCAGTTAACATAAAGGGCTATTTCCTGTCATGCAGTGACTATCTACGTTTGTCAGACGTTTTGTCATATATGGTACCACAGAGATAAAGCTGGAACAGGTTATATAGAAGTTACTTGACCACTAGCTATCGTTAAACTAACACCAGCTCAGGTCCTGAGATGTCAAAGCCTGCATCTTTCACTAACAATTTCAAAAACTATGTTTACTGGGCTACTTCAGTACCTTGACAGATACAGACCCTCAAATACTGTTGTATCCTATGGCTGAAAGAGGATATCCCCAAACATGACAAGCTGTCATGGTCAGAGACCACAGCACCCTGCCTGGTGAGTCTATGAGAACTGTGTTCATAAACGGTCATGTCAGTGTTGCTCCTGCTCACTCATCCCAGCAGCGTAATGAAGCCGTCAGCGGTGTCACTCATGACTGGCACATTGTTGCTAATTTTCTCAGGTGAAAGTCACACCACTACAGGGTTGTACTGAGAACTGGTGGGACAGTTTTTGTCACAGAATGCAAGGAGATTTTGTCTATTCCTGGTTCTCTTCATTTTCTTTCCCATTACATGTTTGGTCTGTTGATGTTGTACTGTCTTTGGGACAAGGACTATATACCTTTCTATTTTCTTTCTTCTTTCTCTGAAATACGTTTACGACTTTGTCTTCAACGTTCAGTCTCAGAGATGTCCGGAGAGAATCCATGCAGCTGATATTTCCGCAGAGGTGCTTGCAATCAGTAGTGCTGGCAAGCTTCCCCTTGGGAATGATGAGCAGAGACTCTGGGCTCATCTCAATCCCAGAAGGAATTTTCCCCCCTCTATTAACATGAAAAAATAAGCCACATGTAAATAAAGTTGTGTTTTGTTTTGTTTTGTTTTGTTTTACACCTTCCCTATGCCTTCTACTATGCTTGCCTACAGTGCTAGGCCCACTGCAGCTGGTGGTCTGTCCTAGAGATGCTGAGGGTGTCCGAGTGGGTCAGTGTGCAGGTGTCACAGGGTGTCAGGGTGTCCGTCCTCCTGTTCCCAGAGCAGGAGAGCGTGTCAGTCCCACCCAGGAGCAGCTTCCCAAAGGCAGGGGTGCTGCTGCCACCTCTTGGAGCTGGGAACAAGGGATGAGCCCAGCGTGGGAGGCATTGTCGTCGTGCACTGGAAGAGGCCAGCCTGTGGGAAGCTCTGTACGGTCACTTCTTCCTTTTGCTGGTGCTTTTCCCCTGTCAAGCTGTGCTCTGGTGAAAGCCAAGGATCTGAAACAGGTGTCAGTTCCTTGCTCTCATCCAGACCCTCAGTCAGCACAGGATCCTTACCAACATTTGCTTTTTCAAAGGGTTTTTTTCCAAGTCAGATTTTAAAGGGTGCACGTGATGTGCCGCTGTGTAGTTTCCAGAAGAGGCTGTATATCAGTGCAAAGAATGTCACCTTTCTGAAGCTTTTATTGCCTCTAAAATGCCATTGAAATGCTTCACTGCTATATGCATTACCGTAAATGCTCCATCAAATGGAGGAATGGAAACCAGGTTGTGTTAAAGTCAAACTAAGATCTGACCTGCTCTCTGTGTAACTAACATCATCACTTCTCTGCCTCTCCTTTGCTATCTTGGTTCTTAAGTGGTGCTTATCGGCATAATCTCTGTGTGCTATCTAGGAATGCATTAAGCAACAGCTGTTACATGTTTAATTTTCACCCTGCTACGGGGGGGAAAATATGTGTAATTAAATTGTTTTGTTTTAAACTCTCATTGCACCGAGTCAGTCTCTCCCTTGCTTTTCCACAGAAATGCACATGCGGATGCACAAGTAGAGCTCTCCTTTTATGCTCGTGGAGGTAGACCAGAAGGTAGAGAGGTTTAAAAGATGGCTTTTAGTTCTGGGGAAATTTTGCTTCACAGCATGTGGCTGGTCCCACACAGACTCTTCCTCCTACACAGAGGGACCCAGTTCGCTACAGCGCAAAGGAGCCAAAGGAGAGACGCTGTCGAGGCCAGCCTTGCTCCTGATGCCACAGGCTCTTTTAAATAGTTTGGGCTCCTGCTGCCAAGACCTTTGAAAGCAGGGAGAAAATGTGGTTTGCTGCTCTCTGGGAACGTGGTGGCAGCTGATGCTGTTGCTCCTAGGAGCCCAGGCTTCAGAGGGAGCCTACCAGGGTCAAGCATGTCCATTCCCATTTAAGCATTGAGTTATTTTGGAACAATGGCTCAGAGCAGTACATTTGAGGCAGTGATGGGAAGGCTCCTTCCCTCACTAGCACATTGCCTGCTCCAGCTGTGAGCAGCAGCAAATGCTAGTGGCAGTTTCCGAACTGGAAAGAACAGAAGTCAGATTTGGAGGCACTGGCCTCAGACTCAACAAGGAGTATAGGTGACCTTCTCACAGTTTGAGTTAATACTTGAGTCTCTGTGATCAGTCCAGCAACAGAAGGCGATGGTTCACTGCAATATGTAGCAGTAGGCGATAGGGTCTGACAACACAGCACTGACAAAACCAGCAAACCATGCTGGAAATCTCCTGAAGACAGCTCAGGGGTGCACAAGAGCACATTCAATAGTCAAGAGATCTCCAGAATCATCTGCTTTCCTGGTTGTTAAGAGGACAATCTGACAGACCCAGATGGAACTGAAGAGCTGGTTTCCCAACCTCTCTTCAGTACTCTCTGTACTGTGGGTCTCTCCTTGGCCAGCCAGATAGGCTTCTGATCTTTCCTGTTCAGGTCACCACCAGCTTTGAAGGTCATGGAGCTGTCCATGATTTTGCTGATCCACTCCCTACTGAACTATTTAATCCCATCCCAACCCAACCAGATCAATCTCATGAACTCAGGAACATCTCATGAATCTCAGGAATGGCCTGGAAACATGCACAGCTGGGATATTAATTTGTGGGAAATTCTGGTGAATAAGGAGTAGAGGATCTAACTTTCACTGGGACAGAACAGGAGTAGGTGGGCAACATGGGGTCTGGCTCATTTTGTGAGTCTTGTTTATTTGGCATTCATCTGGGCTGGACAGATAGAGAAGGTCCTGGTACACCCCAGTCTCCGAGTGCTCCCAGGATTAAAGCATGGGGACCGAGTGACAAGGTGGGGAGTCCTGTAGGAGCCCAGCATGGATTCATTTCCTGGACAATCCCACATGACATGTAGGGTTGATCTGCCTTTCCTAATCATAAATAGATGGTAGTGCAAACACAAAGCAAGGTGAGTGGCCCTGCTCATCAGCTGTGCAAGGCTTGGAGCTGGTAATGGACATGGCACACTCTGACTAACAAGTGGCCAAAGCTGATCTGAGCTGGGCTCAGTGAGATCTGGGCTGGCACTTGGCTGGAGTCTGGAGACCACAGTTGATGGGCGTCACCTTACGGGGTTACGCAGCAGCACTTCAAGTGGACCTTACACGCCAGGAAAGAAAGCCACATGGGGGTCCTCCTCCAGCACCCAAAGCTGCAGCAGCAAAAAATGTTTCCTAGGGTCTACTGTGGCTCCTCCAGCGTGCTAACACACAGAGTTCATGGGGTGCATGCTCACTGGTTTGTAACAGATGCAAAAATCTCTTTGTACATCCTCCTTGCTACAATTCATGCCGGCACAGATTGCTGTTACAGCAGTACCTCTAGGCTCTGCCTGACTGTGCCAGACCTACACAAATGCTTTCAGAAAGTCAGTCCTTGTTCCAGAGAGCTTATTACAACCAATCTGAAAAGGGTGATGTGGAGGTAGCAGGCAGATCCTCTGTTCAGGTATGGACTCTCCATCACTGCTTTTACAGTAGTAGAGAGAATAAAGGATGTATTTACTATTCAGGCAGGTAAAAGTATCTCAGTTACAGAGTGACTGCTCTTTCACTGCACTGCGTTTGTGTGTATAAACATGTCTACTTTGTGTGTGTTTCTTTTTGTGGCTCAGACTCAGACACAAAATACGCAGGAAATCTGTGCAAATAACACCACGGCACTTTCCAGTCAAACTTGTCTAAGGTTTGCACGTAGTGCCAGCAGACCGGTTGTGCCTCGCCAATGGTGAGGCGGTCTTTGCAGCTCACTTGTGTACATGAAATGTCATCTCCATCTTTGCCTCTGGACATGGTCTGGTTTCCCAGTCAGTGTCTGACGTACATGGTGCAGGTCTTGGGCTGGGAAGCTGCCATGGCACAAGGCTAATGAGGCATGCTTTGGTCTGATTAACAGCGGTCAGGGTGGATGGTGGTGACTGAGTGGCCAAGTCCCCATGGCACAAGGGGGTTTGAAATTTAGGGCTGGATACGTTGGCATTTACATTGCCCATATTCACTTTAGCATGTGAAACTGGCTGTTCTGCAGTCATTTAAAGCCATTCAGGTGGCTGACTGGTAAATAAACGCAGTATGGAATCATGCTGACACTGGGCACTTCTCTCTGGAGCCAGGACCTTGGCCAGGAGCTCGTCTTCCCTGCTACACTGGCCAGAAGATCCTGCATACTGATGGACGAGTGCACCTCCAGTTCTCTGAGAGGTTGCTGCATGCAGCCTGGGTGAACAGACCTGCCTTTGCTGCCTCTCCTAGAGTGGGACTGCTCCTGGGCACCTGTAGAAGCATGGGCTCTGTCCTGGGCCCACCCAAATCCACACATGGTGGAAACAGCAATTCTGAGGGGCAGCATAGGAGCCATCACCTCACCTATGCCACCCAAAGTGTGACAGCAGCAGGCAGCACACCTTCCTGTTGACTCTTCCCACCTCTCTTCCTGTGAGACTCAAAGCAAAAGCAGTCTGGTATGACCTACAGCTCCCAGTGCAGGGCAGAGGGTCTGGAAGCCCCCGTGTGTGGCCCTGTGCTTTTGCCTCCCATGGCCCTTCTGCATGAGCGGTACCAAAGGGAGTCTGGGCACAGGGACCTCCTGCTTCCCAGCCTTTCCCTCTTGGCTTCCCTTTTTCTGTCCTAGCCTCCTTTGTTCACCCCTGCCCATTTGGGATGGTTGAAACGGGAGCTGAGCTAAAATCTACCCCTCTGTGAAGGTCCTTGCCTGCCTGAGAGCAGCCCAGGACAAAGCTCAGAGCAGGGACCCTGCGGTAGAGGGGCAGCCAAGCGCTGTGTGTTGAGCTGTTGCACATACGACACACGATACCGATGCCGCAGGATCTCTGCAGTACAGCTGTTGGCTTCTACCTGGGGCTGAAGACACCATCTCTGATTTGCAAACACTCTGTGCCCTGGACCTGTTGCTAGCAGCAGGACTTCTGTCTGGATCTGCAGATCTCCAGCTATTCAGCTGTGCTAGTCCTAAATTCTGGGGAGCTGAGATACTCTGCTGCAGCTCCTGAAGCTGAGGCATATATAAATTTGCTGGATCAGCCACATTTGGTGTCCCTCCTTGGCGTCAGGCTACCCCACAACGGTGCCAGTGGGTTAGTTGGAGATCTGCTGCGGAAGGAATATGCAAAACACTTTTCAAAGGGCCTTCATTTGCTCTCCAGTGATGATTTGAAAAAGATGTTTTATTATAACAAATTCTATTAAAAGGGAGGAGGGTGTTAGTAGGGATTGGACTGGAACAGGGTAGTGGGGCAGATAACTATAACGTCCATGGCACATTTTAGTCAATCATTTATGGAAACCATGAAATTATACTGTATGAATGCTGGAGAGGGAATACAACAGCCAATTTTTGTGGTATTTTCTGTACACAACCATTGACTGATGCTCCAGTGACTCATTCACATGGCGTTTTTCCAGATCTGATAGTATCTTGGACTCTGAGCAACTCTCCTGGCTATGTAGATATTTTTTTTCCCTTCTCAAGCATATTTCATGCACCTTTGTGCATAACACAACATTGCTGTATGTGTAACTGCCTATTCTAGATCTCTATCCACTGTTTCTATCCTTTGCTTACGTTTGTCTCGGCTTATGATCCTATCAGCTGCTGAAAGCTAAGCAGGACTGATCCGGCAGGATGGGTCAGTGCTTGGAAGGGGAACCTCTGATTAAAGCTGAGTGCTACAGCAAGTGGTGACAGCATCTGGGGAGGGATGTGCTCCTTTCAGACAGACAGCTGGTTGGGTGGGATGCTGGGCGTGGGAGCACGATCTTCGTTATATATTTGACTTATGATCGTCCAAATCAACGCACCAGCTGATGCTGTAGGACACTTCTGTAGGATCTGCAGTTCCTTCCAGGTTCTGGGTTGTCAGCAGACAGGGAGAAATTCACAGGCATTGGAGCTGCTTTTGTCAAAGCATATATCATCATTCCAAGAACAGATGAGTTTTATGTTCTCTCTTATGAGTTAGCTAATGTAGACATGTAGACAGAACACTTTAGGCTTTGACCCTGGGCTACAGACTAGGGTCAGTCTGTTGAGAACTTAAAGGTGATTATGATTTAGTAACCTCTGTTTCTCCGTATTGACTGGTCTTGTTATCCTGTTAGCAAGTGTGAATCAACAAATGCAAATTACGAACATGTTTTTTTTCTTGGTGCCGACTACCTAGAACAAAACATGTTTTTGTCACTGCTAGCTCCCATCTCACTCTGCACAGATGCTGGTCAGGGCAGGTCATCTTTCCATCAGGCTGTTGCTTACGGGTGCAAGGCATTTGTGATGGATTATTTTGGCAATGCTTCCAAACAAGTCAGGGTCCAAAAAACCATGGGGTAATTGTATGACAGAAATAACAACTAACCAGAACTTATCTAAAGCTCTTGAACAAACACATGCTGCAGCCTAAGAAGATTAGTATGAAGCTAGGCATCTATCTCCCCCTGTACCACCCTGTGGCTACATACAATAAACATGACATATACCACAAAACTGTCAGTCTTAAGATTTTCCCTTTCCTTCTTCCACAGTGATTGACCGTCTGGGCTTAAGGGAGGTCTTGTGAGTTCAGGGGACGTTGTTCGTGTCCTAGATTTCCAGGAACCACTAGCATAAGGGAATGGGTGGCTGTATGGGGCATGCTAACCCCATGGCATATGCAAAGGAGGGAGGCCCTGCTCTGAGATGCCTTTCCCCAGACCACAGCTTGCTCATTGACCAGGGACCAGACTGACTAGGAGGGAGGAAGGTGCAAGCCCTAACCCTGGGCAAAGTGGAGGGAGTCCGGTGAGGCTCCTGAAACCCTCCTGTGACTCTGGCACTGCTTCTTCTCCTGCAAGCCCTTGTTGACAGTGCTGCATGACTACAGTGTCGTGGTGCCACATCCAAAGCTGCCGTCTAATGGGACTGTGGAGAAGAGATGAGCACAGGAGGGGAGATGATGCCTCCACAGGGGAGGTGGCAGGCAAGTGGTGAGCAGGCTTTCTGCTCTGTTAGCTCGCTTTCACCCGTGAAATGCTGTACAAACAGCAGAGGCAATAAAATATGAGATGAACACGACAAAGTCAGTTATTTACTGCCCTAAAGCAGTGCACAATTGTTCCCCATGGGAGTTTTCAAGTGCCTTTTGCTTCCAGTCTGCTTTTAAATGACGCATATGATGTGGCTTCCTCAGCTCCCGAGTGGAAGGAGCCGGCAGACTCTACTGCAGTGCAATAGATCTCCCTCTTCTAAAGCTTCTGCTGTATCTAAAATGCCATTGAATTGCTGCGGGGCTGTAGGCATTACAGTAAGTGCTCTGGTGAGCTGAAGGAGCAGTTCTGCTGGCTTGACCTGTTGTGCATGTGAAGGGCTCTCCTTCTTGCTCTTCTGACCACTGGCCTCACAGTAGTGAAATGGAAGCTGAGATACGTATGTCCTCGGCTGTCCTGGGACTGGGAGCAGTCTACATTGCACAGAGGAGGCGAGAGCAACAAGGAGGTGGATGACTTAGGACGACCCAGAAGCTGATACCGTTTCCAGCACTAAGCTGGGGCAGGTGTTTTAGTAAGGATCATGCAGCATGCTGTGAGCAGTTGCAAATCTCTCCTGTGCCCACCCCAAGCTGTTTCTGAATGAAGTGCCCTGATCAGGCTCTGGGGATGGGGAACTGAGCAGGGAGGAGGAGTGACAGCTCAGGACTCACAATTGTGAGCAACAGAGCTGTAATATATTTCAAATATCCTCATTTAAACTCATGACAACCCAGCAATTTGAGAACATGCTAAGAAAGGCTGCTAATTTTCTGTTCCTGTGACTGAACTGGTGGACATCCTATTCCACAGTCAACCAGGCAGTGGTCACTGAGAAGGGTTGGACCCATGGAGGAGATCCTAAGTATGATAGGAGAAGAGTCTGTGAATAGAACAAATGTATTTCCCCAGAATTATTTTACAATCTCCAACAATTCACAGCTCAGGGATCACTTGTTACAGAGGGATGTCCATGTTTAACAGCCATCGGTGGATTGTTACCTTCACGAATTTGTATAACCATCTTTAGGTCCCTTTTTAGCACCTGAGGCATCCTGTGCCAAGGGCTTCCAGAGATGCGCTACACACCCCAGTGCACGAAAAGCAGTCTGAGCTTATTGTGAGGGTGAACAGTCAAAGCCCTGTGAGCAAAGCAACGTATTTCCTTGCAGATTCTTTCGAATTGGACTGGCTGCTCCTGTAGGTGAGAGCTCCAGCCAGGGACTTGCTGTACCTACTGCTACAGTTTGACACATGCACGAACACTTCAGGTGCAAAAATCGATACCTATAGCCTCACAGAACTGTTGAGAGTTGTGTATATGTTGCTCTTGTGGCAGATTCTGGAGGCTGTGTTATTGTCACCGAAAATCCGGGAATAAACCTCGTAACACCAATGTAGTGTTAAAAGGCAGGCGTTGTTTATTGCGACGTCGGATGCACGGGGGATAATTCCACCGAACGTGCATACCCCATACCCTTTCCGTGCAGTTTATATAGATCAAAATATACATATTCATCTGATTACATAAGCCCTTTCTTTCATAGTCAAATCAGTCCATTTTCATACACTCCTCCCACACGCGCTTGCGCAGTGCCTCCTAGTGGTGGTCGTCGGGGGTCCTAAGATGAAGGCTTATCCTCTTCATCACAGTTTCTGCGCAAACTCAGTCCTCTTCTGGCTCTTGTCCCTGCGGCACGGGTCATCT